>Ga0081540_1000968_pt1 | contig 25881 bp, 18 predicted proteins | sample TabmetS2T1R1_FD_71024 | JGI IMG/M metagenome (GOLD analysis project Ga0081540, IMG submission 71024) | Tabebuia heterophylla rhizosphere microbial communities from the University of Puerto Rico - S2T1R1 | ecosystem: Host-associated > Plants > Roots > Rhizosphere ...
TCTTAGCTGCTGATTGTCACAGTTAAAGTGGGGTTCGTCGACGTGTGTGAAATCCTCAGGCACGTAATCGACCGTAACCAGCACCGTATTTGTGTGGCTGTGTGTGCCGAACGATCCCTCGGTATCGCGGCATTGGAACTGCGGGCACTTCCATACCTTGTCGGCGAATTGGAAGTGACAGATGCCCAGGAGTTGCTCGGGGTGTGCCGCACCGTAGGCAATCGAACCCTCTAACTGCCCCCTGACGACGGCCTCATAGTTCGGCTTTTGGCGGTCCTTCCCCAGTTCTGTGAAGAGCAGTGGCACTCCGAATTCCTCATATGTTAGCGGTACATAGCCTCTACCCGAGTTTTCTGCATTTTGGAACAGGTAGACGGCATCATTCTGTGGCTGGGGCGCCAGGAACAAACGGTTCTTCAGATGTTGTAGGTGCGTCCTATCGAGCAGTGTCTCCCAGAAGTTCCACTTTGGAAAGCGTTCGCCGGGGTCCTTGCCGAAATCGACTGGATGGCCGATTGGCAAATTGGTCGGGAAACGCATTCGCCGTTCTGCCTCCACCCAATCCTTTGTGAACTCGCTGCATTGTTCCACAGTATAACAGTGGCAAATACCGGGTTCATTTCCCATGATGATGCCGGCAATCGCCGGGTGATAAGTCGTGCCATTGTTTTGTTCCCCGTTACTGAACGACTGGATTAGCTTCGGTATTAAGTTACGCCGGTCCGGAAAACCCTGGCTTGGATTGAGAAAGTATCTCGAGACAGGAGCCAAAACCTTGACCCCGAGAGCGACGCACTTATCCAGGAATCTTTTGTGAAAGTTGCGCGGCTCCCAGTCGTAAAGGCGAACCAGAGTTACGCCCATCTCTTTCAGCGTTTGGAGATCGTCACGGCCCGGGAACGTCCTGCCGCTCCTTGACGTGAAGCTCGGGCCCCACAGCGGCTCCATGCAAGTGTAAGCAATGTCGCTCCCGAAGAAGATACAGGTGGTATTGGCGTGCGACGGGTCGTAGGGCTGTGGAAACGGCTGGTAGCACATGCCCTTGTAAAAAGGCGCGGCAGCGAGTCGAGCCCGTCCAAACGGCGCAGTACCCAAAAGGGTGCCGGCGCCGGCGATAAGACTCGTCCCCAAGAAGCGCCTACGCGTGAGCGAATCAGGCGTTGGTTGTGGGCTGGATGTCGGAACTGTTAAGCGTTGTCTTGGTTTCATTAGGAATCTTTCCGTTGTCTCGCCCCTCTGATTTCTTCTGTTAGCTGCGGGGTCCGGAGGAGACGAAGAACGGAGCGGGGCAGGAATTCTTCGCCTGATTCAGATCCCTTTTTGGTAATATAGGTCCACGTGTTACCTGTCGATTGGAAACCCGTCAATTGGACATTAGTCGTACTCAAAGCCAGCCAGAATCCCCGGGCGCCCTCTTCCTAGTTGGCGCAAAATTCATGCCATACGGTGTAGACAATTACCGGCGAGTCTGTAAGGATTTCCGACGATCGTCAAGGGATCCTTAAAGTTGTGACTATTTTGTCACAAATGTTTTCTATCGGTCAGTATCCAAATCAAAAGAATTGCAGACGAAACTCAAAGGGCTCGTCAACCAGGCGGGCCTGTCTGCATGGGAAAGAGAAGCAGTCTATTGAACCTTAGTTGCTGATTATCACAATGCATCCTGGATACAGCCGCCGTATAATGGAGGCGAGTGCACGCCGGAGCGAAAAAAAAGAGTAGGATCAATTCATTTCCGTTTGCGCAAGTTAAAGCGACGCGGTTAGTTTAAGACCCGTGTTCAGCCTGACCATGCTCGGCAGCGGGAGCGCGGGAAACAGCGCGCTGATCGCGACGGATCACTGCAAGATTCTTGTCGATGGTGGACTGAGCGCGCGGCAATTGGTATTGCGTCTGGAACAGTGCGGCGTCATGCCAGAGCAACTCGATGGCGTCCTCCTCACGCACGAACATGGCGACCACATATGTGGACTCGAAGTTCTTTGCCGGAAATTTCATGTCCCGATCTATTGCAACGCGTTGACGGCGGAAGCCGTGCGTACCGATAGCTCGTTCGAGAGGCATCGAAACTGGCGAATTTTTGTCACTGGCGCGGAGTTTTCCATTTACGACATCACGGTGCAAACGTTTCCCGTCCCGCATGACGCAGTTGATCCACTGGGGTTCGTCTTTTACGCCGGCTCTGGCAGCGTCGGATTCATCACCGATCTCGGTTATGTGACAAAGATGATCGTCGAGCGGTTGCGCCAGGTTCAAACCCTGATGATCGAGACGAACCACGATGAAAAACTTTTGCAAAACGACACGCATCGACCGTGGCCGGTTAAACAGCGAATCCAATCGCGGCATGGCCATCTGTCCAACACTGCAGCGGCAGGCGTGATCGAGGAATTGTTACCGGGAAAAATCGAGCGCGTCGTGCTTGGGCATCTTAGCAGGGACTGCAACAGACCTGAGCTTGCGCTGCAGACTGTTCGCTCGTGCCTGGCAAAGCACGGCAAGCTCAGCGTTGAAATCCATTGCGCCACCCAATTTGAAATCAGTGCCCGATTTCGAATCGGCGAAACCAATCCCGAACCGTTTCAGCCAACTTTCGAGAACACGTTTTTTCAAACCGCCCTGTAGCGGCTTTGTACGGCATTGTCCGAATCATTGGGCGTTGAATGTTCGACGTTTAACCCTACGCGTTCCTTTGCTTCATGCTGGCCACATTCTTCGCCGCCGCATCGAGCGCAGGTCGCACAATGTTCGCCTTCGCGGCTGGAAGGTAAACATTCGTCGCACCTTGCCTTCCCCATGCGCCGCTACACGGTCTAAAAATTTCGGGCGCTTTTTCGATGAATCTACGCTGTCGCTCCGGCGTGAGCTTGACCATGCCCCAGTTTTCGTCCGGCGCACCCAGCGATGCGAAAATCTTTCCGGCAACGCGGAAATCGGGGTGATTCATGTGCGACCGTTCGACTGACGTCGGAACTTCAAGCGCCATCTTTCGAAACTCGTCGCTTGTCATTTCACGCGCTTCCCAAGCCGGTTGTTTTTCCTGTGGCCGACCATCTCGCCGCGCATCGTGCGTCGATCAACGCGGGTGAGGTTCTTTTCCATCGCCGGAGTCAACAGTGAAATATGCGGGATTTCGCAGAGGTATTCGGCGACGAACCAAATCGGTCTTTCCGTGGTCATCCAGTTTAGACGATCGAATCGCGCCAGATTTACTGGACGCGAATAGCGGCGAAGGGTGCGTTCGCCGCGCAGGTTGAAATAAATATTAAAATAGCTCATGGCCAGCTCCCGGAGGGTGCTATAAACAGGCTCACGATAACGGCAGCCGGTGAAATTAGATTTCGCAACCGCGCCCCAGCATCCGCGTAGCTTGAAAATCGCAACGACATGATCGGTATCCTGTTCCGCTTCCAAATCGAAGATTAACGCCGGAAATCCGACCATTCGCAAGGCGGCCGCTGCAAAAATTCCCCCTTCGAGACAAGACGCGGTGCGGTCGTCCAGGACTTTCTTTGGCGACCGCGCGGTATAACAGAGGTTGTAAGGCAGCTCGTCGAGAAACGTCTGAACGCCGGCTGGCGTTTTCAGAGCGCGCAGCTGGCGCAACTCCGATTGCGTGAAACCGAAGCTGCTAGTGCTTCGCACGACTGAAGCTCCAATGTCGGAAACCTTTTTTCACTTCTTTTCCTGGACGCGTGTGAAAGCCCCAAAAGCTTCGTTTGCAAAACCCTCCGCGGTTCCGTCCTCACCGATCATAAACGTTGTGATGGAGGGAACCTGGGTTGCCCCGGGAAATTGCATCAGGAAGGCGCCGTTGTTCCAGTGTTTCAAGGTTGCTGGATATTTCGCGGGACCACACTCGGCTTTCAGTCCGTCGCCCTCCTGCAGAATGGCGCAACGACCGTAATAATCATTTTCGTAAATACCCACCAACGATTGCAGCGTGCCGTTGAATTTCCCCGGATTCTTTGGCGGCGGCGGAGGCGCCAGCAATTTTTTCAGTTTTTCGTTGTCTGCGAAAATCTCTTTTTGACCCGCCTCGGGATCAAGGCCTAAAAGCTGATTCAGAAAATAAGCACGCACAGCTTCGGGAAACGCGGTCAGATTGAGGTTGGCCAGAACGACAATTCCGGCGTTTTTATCAGGCACCAGCACCAAAATCGTTCGCACCCCTGCAAGAGCGCCGCCTTTTTCGATGATCTGATGTCCCGCGTAATCATAGCTGCCCACACCAAGTCCATAGTAAAAGCCGGTCTTGTCGCTGATTGGCGGCAGATCAGAGAAATCGATTTTGCTGACCATGCTGCGTTTGAAAATTTCCGCGACCGTTTCTGGTTTCAATATCTGTTTGCCGTTGTACGTTCCCTTGTTGAGGAACATCAGCATCAATTTCGACATGTCTGTCGCAGTGGATGTGGCGGAACTGGCCGCGCCGGTGGTATCGAGTTTTGTTGGCTCAACGACGACTTCCTTTCCGTCAACCAGCGCATGCGCAGCGGTGGCATTGGCGTTTTGCAAATCTTTCGTCTGCGTCCCCGATCGCGACATCTCCAAGGGCTTGAACAAGTGATTTTCGACAAGATCATTCCATGACAGCTGCGACGCGGCTGCTGCAACTTCGCCGGCGACGAAAAATCCTGGATTCGAATACTGCGCCACCTCGCGCAAACTGTAACGCGGCTTGAAAAATCGCAGGCGTCGCAGGATTTCGGCGCGGTCATAGCCAAAACTGTCAAGCGCGTCCCCTGTGTATGCAGGCCAACCCGTGCGCTGCGCAAGTAAATCGCGCTCGGTCAGGTAGCGCGTCATGTATGGGTCGTAACCGACAAACTCCGGCAGGTAATTAAAGATTGGTGTGTCCCAGTCCAGCTTGCCCTCGTCGACAACGGTCGCGGCGGCTGCAGCGGTTAATGTTTTCGTGACTGACGCCAGTTGAAAAATCGTATTTTCATCTAGCGCGCCCGATTTGGTCACGTCGCGGACGCCATATCCCTTAAGCAGAACCGGCTTGCCATCCCGTACGACCGCGACTGCGGCTCCGGGCACCTGATACTCTTTCAACACTCGTGTGATGAAGACGTCCAGGTTTGCGATCGGATCATCTGTTGGCGCCGCGGGAGCGGACTGTTGGGGCATCAGCAAGGCCAGTGTCAAAAAACTAGTGAAAACGAGCGAGCGCATGAGGGTGATGTTTATCTTGCTAGTTGCCCAAACGCAAACGTAGCGACGGAGAGTGCGAAGCCCGCAGTTTTTCAGCGCTTAAAAGTCCCTTCCGTGGCTTACGCAACACAAAAACGGCATTTGTGTAATTTTCGCACGAAGTGGATTGGGACCGCGATGCGGTTTCGCATCGCTCTTAATTGTTTCAATTTCACTATAACCCAATGGGATGCCTGGCATCAAAGCCGCGAGGCGGACGATAAATCGTTTGCCAGCGCGGTGCCCATTTGCCGGTGTAACGGTCATACGGCGTTGTATCGAGTCGCAAACCGGCGATCACAGCGAAGGTGTGACCCTCCCGTGCGTAGATGGTAATCCATCGGCCTGGGCCGCGATCACCGTAGCTGCGAAACTCTGTCGAGCTCATCGGCGATGTGATCAAGCCGGCCGCTCCCAGTACATAAGAGATCGTTCCGGAACAATCGTAGCTGCGATCATCAAACGATTTGTGACCGCCACCGTACCGATATCGCTTGTGCCGAAGTTGATTGGCTGCCCAGATCGCGCGCTTTACTGCCAGTGGCGCGTCCTTTGGCGCAGATGCTTTGCCGAAGCGAAGGCGCGCGGTCTTGCCGGACACAACAGGTCCAGAGTTTGGAAAAAGATCGCCTATTGCTGATGGAACAACCCACGCGAAAACAGCGATGCTCAGCAGGATTCGATGACTAACCGGACAGATAGATTTCCTCCGGGATTGTCTCGTATGCCAAAAACTGTATGGATGAAAAGAAAAAAGTTAGCCGAGCGTGAAATTATTTAAGACTAAAAAGCTGGCAGGCCGGGGTCTGAAAAAAAGGCCGACCGGCGGTTCGCCCTTTGCGCCCTTGCGAATTCCGCCGGTCAACCAACCGAAAGTCTAGCAACTGGCCCGTGATGAATCAGTGGAAGGAAATGGGTCAGCCTGCATCTGCGTAACCATGGTCCGCCTCGTAGGCCCGGATTGCTCGCCGGGTCTGAGGCCCCAGGACTCCATCGACTGACCCGCGATAATAGCCGGCTCGGGTGAGTCGCCGCTGCAGCTCAGCTACTTTTGATCGGGTAGGAGAGCTGTACTGGTTACTGTTCCCGTAGCCATATCCATAGCCATAACCGTTTCCGTAGCCATAACCGTTTCCGTAGCCATAATCGCCGTATCCGTAGCCGTAGCCGGGATATCCATAGCCAGATCCGTAGTAACCGTACGGATAGCCATATCCGTATCCGTAATACGGGTAACCCCAACCCCAGCCCCAGCCCCACCAGCCGGGAAAACCGAAGTCGCCGATGAAAATAACGTTATTGTGACCGTGATGGCCGTTCCAATTACGACCGTTCCAATTGCGACCGCTCCAGTTACGGCCATTCCAGTTCCGACCATTCCAATTGCGTCCGCCATTCCAATTGCGACCGCCATTCCAGTTACGTCCGCCATTCCAGTTACGTCCGCCATTCCAGCTGCGGCCGCCCACTGCACCCATTCCGGGGCGCCCAGCGAACCCACGACCGCCGGCGAAATGGCCACCACCGCCACGCCCACCGCCGCCGCGCGGCGCAGCTGTGAGTAACGGGGAAGCCATGGTTATGATAACAAAGCAACTCAGGGAAAGTAGAAGTTTTGAATGATTCATGTCAGGTGGGGTTTCTACTGATTAGACACCGGAAGCGCCGGAAAGTCTCAGTTTTTTTACGGCGGCACAAGAATAAATCGGACGGATCTGAGCCCCTTTGAACCGGAACAGGATTCCGCACTGATTCATGCTCGCCAGCGCTGGGCCACGGCGGTTATGATGCTCGGCTGATGAAGATGATGCGGCGTACTGCGGTCCTAATATTATTTGTCTTCGCCGGGCAACCAGGTCGCGCCGCGCTACCGGCACACAGCGTGAGTCCATCGCGAGAATTCGTCATTTACGGCGCAGACGCGGCGCTGCGGGGGACGGTCTCCGAACTGGCAGAGCAGACTAAGAGCAATCTCCTCTCGCTTTTGCGACAGCGCGACGAATGGAAGACGGCCGTTGTAATCAATTTGCAACCGCAACAGGCGAACCTTCCCGAAATTCCGCCGACCGACTTACGAGTTAGTCAGACTGGCTTTGGCGCGAAGCTGCAACTGGATTTGACCGTTGACCAAAATCTGGACGGTTCATTGGTCGAACGTCAGCTGCTGCGCAGCATTCTGCTCGAGATGATTTATCGGGACCAGGGCGACCTCGCACCCGGCACGACGCTTGTCGAACCGCCGGATTGGCTGGTGGAAGGTGTGCTGGCGCTAACGCCGGGACGAGATCGGCGGATAGTGGTGGAGGCGGTTTCAGCTACCGCCAAAGGAAGGTCGCTGGAGGAATTTCTCGGCCAGCGATTTGATCTGATCGATTCCGCCGGGCGCATTCTTTACCGGGCTTATTCTATCGCGCTCGTTCAATTGCTCCTTGATGAGGGTGGCCGGGCGCGTCTGGCGCGATACATTGCGAGTCTTTCTCATGCGTCGAACAATCCAGTTGCGGATTTGCAGGCACGGTTTCCACAATTGCGCGAGGATTTGGAAAAGAAATGGCGGCTGGCTGTTGCTCGCCTCGGCGAGCGGCAAACTTACCAGTTACTGACCTTTGCCGAGACCGAACAGCGTCTCGAGCAGTTGCTGCAGATAAAAATTTCAGATGGCTCGCGTAAGCGCGGGCAGCAAAAAACAGTCGATCTTGGCGAGCTTGTTCGCCACAAGGCGTCACGCGACGAAAAAGCCGCAGTCGTCCAAATGAGCGAAGGGTTGCTGTTGTTGATTGGGGCGGCGCATCCGGTTTTGCGTCCAGTGGCGCGGGAGTATCAGCAGATTGCAGCGCTTCTTGCTCGTGGGAAGCGAAGAGGAATCGCGAACCGCTTGTCGCAGCTGGATAGTACCCGCAAGGAACTCGCCGCTCGAATGGGCGAGATCGATGATTACCTGAACTGGTTCGAAGCGACTCAGATGGAAAGGGAGAGCGGTGCCTTCAATGATTATCTCAAGGCGGCAGGCCAATCGGATTTCTCTGTGCCAAGGCGGCGTGATCCCTTGTCGGTCTATCTGGATGCACTGGCCGACCATTTCGAGAACTAGTGACGGCCCGGACGGAGCGATGCAACATTGGAGCAATAAAGACGCAAGCACTCCGGCGCTGCAATATTGCTTTCGCTGCCCAACAGTTGCCGGTTTCGAGTTTGGCGATTATGCTTTAGAGCGCGTTCAAACGCGCCTTTTTTCATCCCATGCAAAAAATTGGATTTGCTGAAGCGCTTGATTCCATTGTCAGGAGCGATCCGCGGTACCAGCGAGATGCATATGTTTTTCTGCGTGATGCGCTCGATTTCACGACCAAACGGCAGAAGAAAGCGAAAGGCACCAGCGTCCGGCACGTAACTGGGCCGGAGCTCCTGGAGGGATTGCGGCAGTACGCGTTAAAGGAGTTCGGACCGATGGTCATGACGGTTTTCGATAGTTGGGGTATTCACTCATCCGCGGACATCGGAAACATGGTTTTTAACCTGATTGGCGCCGGGATATTCGGAAAAACCGAGGAGGATTCGATCGAAGATTTCAGGAACGTTTATAATTTCGAAGAGGTTTTCGTGAAACCGTTCGCGCCGGAAAAACCAGCGGTGACGAGAGCACGGGCGGAATTGCCAGCGCCTAAGCCTAGTGCGTCGAGAAGGTGATCAGGAACGACTGATCACTGAGAGGACGCCGCCGTCACTGCAATGGCTCGCATAACATTAGCAAAGTTTTTCTCAGCAGTTCTATTATTTATGATGGTAAATCTGAAAGCAGCGCCGACTGAGTCTTCGGCTGTCATTACATTTCCGCCGAGCTCGGCGCACAAATGGATTCTGCCTAACGGGCTGACAATCATTGTGCAGGAAGATCGCAGCGCTCCAGTAGCCAGTGTGCAGGCGTGGTGCGGTACGGGAAGCATCGATGAGGATCAGCATCTCGGAGCGGGCTTATCCCATATTCTAGAGCACATGCTCTTCAAGGGGACGAAAACTCGCGGGAAAAATGAGATCGCGCAAAAAATCCAGGACGTCGGTGGTTATATTAACGCTTACACATCATTCGACCGCACGGTTTTTTGGATCGACGTACCAAAAGCTGGTGTCGCTACCGCGCTCGATATTCTGGCGGATGCGATGATGAATTCCACTTTGCCGCCGGAAGAATATCAGAAAGAACAGGAAGTGATCCGGCGCGAGTTCGCCATGGGCATGGATGATCCCGATCGAATGGCTGGATTACTTCTTTTTTCCACCGCGTATCAGGTGCATCCCTATCGCTTCCCGGTTATCGGCGAGATCGAAATCTATAACCAGCTCACCCAGGAACAGGTGATGCAATATTACAAAACGCGTTACGTCCCGAATAATCTCACCTTCATCATAGTCGGCGATGTCGATGCGGAGAGAGTGCACCAACAACTCACCGACTTGTTCAAGCCGTATCCGGAAAAATCGCTCCAGCCGGTATTCATTCCGGCAGAACCGCCGCAACTCGGGCGGCGCGAAGTGCATCAGGAATTTGCCACGGAGCTAGCGCATCTGTCGCTGGCCTGGCACATCCCGGCGGTCACAAATCCGGACGTGCCTGCGCTCGATCTGCTCTCAATGATTCTTGGTGAGGGCCGTAGTTCGCGGCTGTACCGGCGCGTTCGCGAGGAGGCTGGTCTCGCGTTTCGCATTTCGGCATTTTCCTACACACCGGGTGATCCCGGTTTGTTCGGCATCGACGCGACCGTCGATCCAAAGAAACGCGAAGCAACCGAGCAAATGGCGCTGCACATTGTTGACGAAGTGAAACAGAGTGGCGTCACGGAGGATGAGCTGGCGAAGGCAAGAAAAATCATGCTCAGTCACCATCTCGGGGCGCTGACGACAATGCGGGGCCAGGCTTCGGACGTCGGATCAAACTGGTTACTGACGCGCGATCTGAATTTCAGCCGCCATTACCTCGACGCAGTACAGAAAGTCACACTCGACGAGATCAAGCGCGTTGCTACGCAATACTTGACGGAAAACAACCTGACAGTCGTCTCGTTGAATCCAAAGGGTTCGCTGACTGCCAAAACGGAGGGGCCGAAGATCGCCGCCGCCGGCGAGATCCAGAAATTCGAATTATCAAACGGCTTGCGTCTTCTGGTTCGCGAAGATACTCGCCTGCCACTCGTGGCGATGGGTGCGGTTTTTCGGGGCGGTCTTCTCGCGGAGAATCCACAAGATAACGGCATCACTCATTTGATGGCGAAAGTGCTGCTGAAAGGAACTAAAACGCGCACTGCTGAGCAAATCGCAAACGAGATTGAGGCGGTAGGTGGTTCCATTTCGAGCGAATCAGGCAACAACAGCTTTGGCGTGTCGGTCGATGTCATGAAACCCGATCTAAGGCTCGGCCTGGACTTGCTCTCGGATGTGTTGCTTAACGCGACTATGCCGGAGAAGGCGATCGCTCGTGAAAAAGAAATCCAGATCGCGGCGATCCAACAGGAGGAAGAGCAACTGACCGCGGTCGCGCGCAACATCATGCGACAGGCGCTTTTTCCGCAGCATCCTTATGCGCTGCGTTCAAACGGCTCAGTCGAGTCCGTTCAGCGGTTAACGCAAAAGGATTTACTCGAATTCCGCGATCGTTATGTGGACGCAAAAAACGGCGTGATTTACGTCTTTGGCGACGTTAAAGCTGGCGAGGTAAAACAGCTTGTCGAACAGACGCTGGGCAAGATGAAGCCCGGCGCGCTTGCCTTGACTGATGCAAAACCGTCCATCCCGCTGGGCAAGCCGGAAACTGTTGAAAGTCGCAAAGACAAGGCACAAGGCGTGATCATGGTTGGGTTTCGAGGTGCGAGTCTGTCGAGTCCGGATCGTTATGCGCTGGAATTAATTGATGAAGCGAGCAGTGATCTCGGGTCGCGTTTCTTTATTCGCATTCGCGAGCAAATGGGTCTGGCGTATTACGTAGGCGCCAGTCAGATGCAGGGCTTGGTGCCGGGACTTTTTTCTTTCTATTTAGGCACCGATCCGCAAAAGATCGAACCGGTGAAAACCGCGCTCCTTGATGAGATTCACAAGCTCGCAAATGAGGGACTTACCCCTGAAGAACTGGCGCGAGCGAAAAAGAAATTGATTGGGCAACAAGAGATCGCCAATCAAAGCAACGACGCATTTGGCTATCATTGCGCGCTCGACGAGGTCTACGGACTGGGCTTTGATTATTACAAACAACTTGAGCGCGACGTGAACGGGGTGACGCTCGAGAATGTTAAACAAGTGGCTGCAAAATATTTTCGCGATCAACCGTACGTTTTGGCGACGGTTCGACCGCCGGAAGGCCCGGCAGCCGCGAAACAGAAATGAGCCATGGCTGAAGTTCAGAAAACCACATTAAGCGGCGAGCTCACACAGCGCTTCATCGAATTTGTCGTGATGCACGCGCAAAACGCCGCGCTGTTCCTTGGGCAGATTCCGAATCCTAAAACCGGACAGGGCGAAGTGAACTTGGATTTGGCCAGAATGTTTATCGATCAATTATCGATGATTCAGGAAAAAACACGCGGCAACCTGACCAGCGAAGAGACAAAGGTATTAAGTAACGCGCTTTCCAATCTGCAGATGGCATATGTGGAAGTTGCGCGGGAACAGCCCAAAGGTTCTGCACAACCGGAGACGCCTGAAGCCGCGCCGGAAGCAACTCCCGCTGAACACCCACCGGCAGCCCAGTCCGAGCCATCGGCGCCGACTAGCTCCACTGAGTCCGAGGCGGAGTCGAGAAAGAAATTCACCAAAAGCTACGGGCCTTAGACCGATTTCTTGTTGTCCCGCGCGCAGCGAAGGAGCGCGCAGCTAGAACGTGGAACACGCACAGTAGAATAGGTGTTCAATAAGCTTTGTGTAAGATCCTTCACCTAAGTACTTAGCGCTGGCTCGTCTGCTCAGCGGGCGTGGAGCGTGGACGTGATTTTGCTCGCGCGCTCTTGCGCACGGTGATGGTTCTCTGACCAGCGACCGCAGGAGAGGGAGTGGGCGGTGCTTCGGCGTACTTCTTTGTCGTGGGCCAGATCAAGCGCCACGGTTGAGTCTTAATTGTCTCGCTGAATTGCTTGATGTTTTCGCCGGCTGGCTGGAGTTCGGTGGTCGCGACCTTCAGTCTCTCCGACGAGTTTCGCAGGTTTCGCAGTGTCACTTCAATGTTGTCGTTGTCCGTAAGACTGGTGCTGATCTTTTCGATGTTGACCAGCGAATGCGAGAGCGCGCTGTCTGGCGCGGTCAGGTCGACAAGATGTTGGCCGAAGGTTTTGAACTGGCCGAGGGCAAGTGTGAGTTCGGAGTTCTCGTCCGTGAGACGATTAAGGTTTTGCGCGGTCTGTTGAAGATCTTTCATCGTGTTAGTCGCTTCGGCTGCAACCGGTTTGATAACTTCGAGCATTTTTGCTGCGGCTTCGCCCAGGTCGGGTGTGCGTTCGCCGGCGAATATTTCACCATCTTTCGCACGGCCGGAATCACTCGTGCCTTGGGTGAAATCGATGGCTAGATCTCCCAGAAACCCGAGCTGCAACATTCGCACCTTGGCGTCGCGATACACCTTGGCGCTTTTATCCACCTGCACATCCACGCGCACCTCAAATCGCGGTTTATCCGGCGTTGCTGATGGGCTTGCACTTGGATTTGCATCGGACTGATGCGTTGCCGCTTCTGCTGCTTCTGCCTGTTTTTCTTCCTGCGGCGTCACTGGCGAGAATAATTTCTGCACCTGTCCAATCTTTCGACCGGCCAGCATTACTGGGGCGCCTTGCTTAAGTCCCGCCGCGTTATCGAAGTAAATCTGGTAAGTTACTAGCGGCCGGAACAACCCTGGTGCGCCGAGCAAGACCAGAAGGAAAGCCACTACCGCAATCGTGCCGATCACGAGCAAACCAGTCAGAATTTCATTTTTTTGTAATTGCATCGAGGCTGCCTTCCAGAATTGGACCTTCGGTGCTCCCACTCACGAACTGTGCGACCACCGGATTTGTGGAGTGCTTGAATTTTTCGGGTTTGGCTTCTTCAATAATTGTTCCCTGGTACAACATAGCCATTCGCGTGGCGATGCGAAAGGCGCTGTCCATTTCGTGGGTTGCAGTAATAGATGTGACCTTCGATTTCTCGCTTAGACTGATAATTAATTCGTCGATCACCGAGGCAATGACTGGGTCGAGACCGGCCGAGGGTTCGTCCAGTAGAAGCAATTCGGGATTCAGCACGAGCGCGCGTGCCAGTGCAACCCTCTTTCGCATTCCACCGCTGAGCTCCTCCGGCAACAGCTCCTTGGAATCGCCCATGCCAACGAGCTCGAGTTTTTCATCGACAATCTTGTCAATTTCACTGCGCGATTTATCCGTGAGCTCTTCCAGCGGCAACGCAACGTTGTCGCGCACGTTGCGCGAACTCAGCAATGCTGAATACTGAAACACCATGCCGATGTGCTGTCGCACCCGTTGGAGCTTGCGGCGGGACAGGCGCGTGATTTCAAATTGCTTGAAAAAAATCGAACCGGAATCGGGTCGCAGGGTGCCGAGTATCAATCGCAAAATCGTGCTCTTGCCGCCGCCACTCTGGCCCATGATCACCAGACGTTCTCGCGGCTCGATTTTGAGCGAAACACCGTCAAGAACGTTCTTTTCCTCGAACCGCATGTGCACATCGCGCAGTTCGACCATCTGCAGCGGTGTGCTCACGTCGGATAGAACGTAGTGTAAATGACGTTGTAGAGCGTATCGAAACCGATCACTGTGGTGATTGCAGTAACGACACTGGACGTCGTCGAAGTACCCACTCCAGCAGCGCCGCCTTTCACTGTCAGTCCCCGGTAGCAGGCGATAGCGGCGATCAGCAGACCGAACAGAAAGCTCTTCAAAATGCCGGTAATAATGTCGCGGATTAGCAATGAATCTTTCACGAGGTCGAAAAAATAAGGAAAGCCAATACTGAAAAAGGCTTTGCAGACCAGGCTGCTGGCGAATATGGCCGCGAGGTTGGAAACCGTGGAGAGGCACGGCATCAGCAAGACCAGGGCGAGCATTCGTGGTGCGACCAGGAAGCGCAACGGCCCAATGCCCATGGCTTCGATCGCCTCGACTTCTTCGGAGACCTGCATAGTGCCGAGCTCCGCTGTAAACGCCGCGCCGATGCGCGCTGCGATCATGATGCCAGTGAGCAAGGGCCCAAGCTCGCGCGTAAAAGTAATTGCAACCAGACCGGGAATCAGCCGCTCCGTTCCGAAACGTTGCAACTGGTAGCCGGTCAACAGCGCCATCGTCAGGCCAAGAAAAAAGGAAACCAGTCCAACGAGCGGCACCGAATCGACACCGACACGTTCAGTGTGGCGAAAAAAACTAACGGCACGAAACGGAACGCGTCCATGCTGAATCCGCTCGAACGTTTCTTCGAAGGTGTTCACGATCAACCAGAACACACTGCCTACCTCGCGAAGAAAATAGCGCGTGATATGGCCAACTCCCTCGGCAATTACAACGGGCGGCGGTTCAGCGTTCGGCATGGACGAGAAGTTGCCTCACTTCTCCACTGGGAAAAGGGCAAAGTATTGAGACGTTGAAACGTTAAACGGGCTACAAGGTCAAAACGGACGTGCCGATATGGCGCTTAAACGGGTCGCCGTTTCGGGAAAGCTTTCGACGCCTGGCGTCTGAATGTTAGAATCGGCGACACTAACCACGACCCGATGTGAAACTGTTTCGAAGAACAAATTGCTTCTTGGCCATCGTGCTATTTAGTGCGGAGGCAATCCTGGCAGCCCCTAGGCAATCACCTCTGGCGAGCGCTCCAAACAAGGGAGAACCAGACAATCAACCAAGCATGGAAACAAAGAAAATTGGACTCGCGATCCACGGCGGCGCCGGGACTATGGATCGAAGCAACATGACGCCGGAGCGCGAGCGCGAATATCGCACCGGCCTCGAACGCGCGCTCACAGCCGGCTACGAAATACTTAGGCGCGGTGGATCAAGTCTAGATGCAACGGAGGCCGCGGTGGACGTGCTTGAAGACGATCCACATTTTAACGCAGGGAAGGGCTCTGTGTTTACAAGCGCCGGGACGAACGAAATGGACGCAGCCATCATGGACGGAAAAACACTCGCTGCTGGCGCGGTAACTTCGTTGAAGCACATCAAAAACCCGATCAGTCTTGCCCGGCTGGTAATGGAGAAGTCCGGACACGTCATGATGGATAGCGAAGGCGCAGAAGCGTTCGCGAAGGAAAACGGTATCGAACTCATAGACCAGAAATATTTTTTTACCCAGGAGCGTTGGGAGGCTCTGCAGAAAATGAAGGCTGCTGAAAAGAGTCGCACCAGCGGCACCGGGGAAAAGTTTTTGATTACCGATCAAGATCGGCACGGCACAGTGGGTGCAGTGGCTCTGGATCAAAATGGAAATCTTGCGGCAGCAACTTCAACCGGCGGCACGACAAACAAGCGACCGGGGCGCATTGGGGATTCGCCCGTTATCGGTGCAGGCACCTACGCGAACAATGCAACATGCGCCGTTTCCGCGACCGGTGACGGTGAATATTTTATTCGCGCGACGGTTGGGCGCGATGTTTCTGCGTTAATGGAATACCGGGGGCTGTCTCTCAAGGATGCGGCGCAGGTTACTCTGGACAAGGTGGCGAAGCTTGGCGGCACCGGTGGACTGATCGCCATCGATCGGCAGGGCGAGATTGCTTTGCCATTCAATACAGCTGGAATGTATCGGGGTTACGTCGATCCAAGCGGCAAGTTTGTGATCGAAATCTACCGTTGAAGTGTTAAAGCGTTGAGGCGTTGAAGCGCTAAGAGGCTTGAAAAGGAGAACTGCTTCAATGGTTCAACTGGTTAACGAACTTCCATGCTTCCACCTTTTTCCGTCGTTATTCCCTGTTTCAACGAAGCGGCGCGCATTGGAGAAACGCTTCGACTCACGCTCGATTATCTCGCGGCCAATGCGCCGGAGAGCGAACTGGTCGTGGTGAATGATGGATCAACCGATGCAACTGCGGCAATTGCACGTGAAAGATTAAAAGATGCCGGGATCGAAACGCGCTTGCTCGAGAATTTTCCAAATCGCGGCAAAGGCGCCGCGGTGCGTTCCGGATTGCTTGCCGCGCGGAAACCGATCGGCCTGTTTTTCGATGCGGATCTTTCCACACCGCTTGGGGAGACGCCGAAATTGGTCGAGCCGATTGCAAATGGCGAGGTCGACATTGCATTTGGTTCTCGGGCGCTGGATCGGGGATTGATCGGCATCCATCAGCCCTGGCGACGCGAGCAGGCGGGTCGCGCGTTCAACTTGCTGGTGCGTCTCGCCACCGGCCTGCCATTTTGGGACACTCAATGCGGGTTCAAGGCGTTTCGTCTCGATGTCTGCCGCCCAATTCTGGAGGCCGCGCGGCTCGATGGCTTTGCCTTCGATGTGGAACTGCTTTATCTCGCCCAGCACGCCGGATTGCGAGTCCGTGAGATTCCCGTGCGCTGGAATCACGCTCAAGGGAGCAAAGTACAGTTTTTCAAGGACAGTTTGCGAATGTTGCGCGAAGTGATCGCGCTGAGAGCGAGAGCGTAACTTCTTGAGTGGCGACGTCCCACGGTCGGACGTGTTATTTCTGACGCGTTGCCAAACAAAATGCGGCGTTGCCGCTTGATTTTCGTGGCCACAATGCTCTAGCGAAAGGTCACTGCGCATTTGCCGATCGACCGTCTTCAGGAGAACCGATCCACTTTGGGTCCAGAACTTTTCTTTCTCGCGCCGGCACTTAACTTAATTGGTTCACTTTTCGCCTTTATGCAGTCATTCCGATTTCATCCTGCGGTCACACGGTGGTTCGAGCAGACATTCGGATCACCGACCGAACCGCAACTGCGCGGCTGGCCGGCAATTCAATCAGGCCGGCATGTGCTGATCTCCGCCCCAACAGGTTCTGGGAAAACACTGGCTGCGTTCCTTGCTTCGCTGGATGTGTTGTTCCGAGAAGGCGCGCAGACTGATTTGCCCGATGAAACGCGAGTCCTTTACGTTTCGCCCCTCAAAGCCTTGAGCAACGATATCCGGAAAAACTTGCAGGAACCGCTCACTGGAATTCGTGCCTTGCTGTGTGAAACCGAAGGCCACGACATCGATGTGCGCGCAGAAGTTCGCACTGGCGATACAACTGCCGCGCAACGTCAGGCGCTGATTAAAAAACCGCCGCACATTCTCGTGACTACGCCGGAATCTTTGTATTTGCTGCTCACTTCCGAATCGGGCCGGGACATGTTGCGCTCCGTCCGAACGCTGATCATGGACGAGATTCATGCTGTTGTGGACGACCGGCGCGGCGCGCATCTTGCCTTGAGCGTGGAGCGTTTGGTTGCGTTAACGAAATCCGTCTCCGCAGGACCGCTTCAACGAATCGGCTTGTCCGCGACGCAGAAACCAATTGAAGAAGTCGCGCGTTTTCTGGTTGGAGCGCATGGGGTGGACGAGGCTGGCGATCCGAACTGTGAAATCATCGACATCGGTCACCGCCGCGAATTGGATGTGGCGATTGAACTTCCGAAGTCGCCGCTTGAGGCAGTGATGTCGAATGAGGTTTGGGAAGAGATCTACCATCGATTGGCAGAGTTGATTCAGGCACACAGGACGACTTTGGTGTTCGTGAATACGCGTCGAATGGCTGAACGCGTGACGCACCATTTGAGCGAATTGCTTGGCTCAGACGCAGTGACGTCGCATCACGGAAGTCTCTCCGCGAAGCTACGATTGGATGCGGAAGATCGATTGAAGCGAGGCGAATTGAAAGCGCTCGTCGCAACAGCTTCCCTGGAATTGGGTATTGATATTGGTTCAGTGGACCTCGTTTGCCAGCTCGGCACGACGCGATCCATTGCCAGTCTTTTGCAGCGCGTGGGCCGGGCCGAACACAAGCGTGGCGGTTTGCCCAAGGGTCGCATCTTCCCGTTGAGCCGCGATGAACTGGTCGAATGTGCTGCCTTACTCCGTTGTGTCCGGCGTGGCGAGCTTGATCGCCTGACCATTCCTGAAAAGCCGCTGGATGTCCTGGCCCAGCAAATTGTCGCTGCGGCTTCCGCTGAAGATTGGGATGAAAAGGAGTTCTTCGACCTTGTCCGTTCGTCTTGGCCGTACCGCAATCTCACACGCGAAGAATTCGGTAGCGTTGTGGAAATGCTCGCTGAAGGGTTTAGCACTAAGCGCGGCCGGCGCTCTGCGTTGATTCATCACGATGGAGTTAATCATCGTTTGCGTGGACGGCGGGGTGCACGGCTCATTGCGCTTACGTCCGGCGGCGCGATTCCCGACAACGCCGATTATCGCGTGATTCTCGACCCGTCGGAAACTTTCGTTGGTACGGTGAATGAGGATTTCGCAGTCGAAAGTTTGGCCGGCGACATTTTCCAGCTGGGCAATGCTTCGTGGCGAATTCTGCGAATCAACTCCGGCGTCGTTCGTGTCGAAGACGCAAAAGGCCAGCCACCTGGAATTCCATTCTGGCTGGGCGAAGCTCCGGCGCGCACATCGGAGTTGTCGCAGGCCGTATCCGATTTTCGCATGGAAATCGAAACGAAACTCTCTGATGGGCAAAGTCCCAGTCAATGGCTCGCCCAGGAAATGCAGTTACCAGCTCAGGCCGCTGAACAGTTAGGCGACTATTTCTCCGACGCTTACCGTTCGCTTGGCGCAGTTCCTTCACAGCGAACGCTGGTGATGGAACGCTTCTTCGATGAATCGGGCGGGATGCAGCTTGTCCTTCACTCGCCATTTGGCAATCGAATTAATCGCGCCTGGGGACTTGCCCTGCGAAAACGTTTTTGTCGCTCGTTCAATTTCGAACTCCAGGCGGCAGCGACAGACGACGCCATTGTGATTTCGCTCGGCACACAGCATTCGTTTCCGCTCGAAGAAGTTTTTCGTTATTTGAATTCAAAAACAGTTCGCGACCTGCTCATTCAAGCATTGCTCGACGCGCCGATGTTCACCATTCGCTGGCGCTGGAACGCGACGCGTTCCCTTGCGGTGCCTCGGTTTCGTGGTGGCGCAAAAATCGCCGCGCCACTGCAGCGCATGGAGTCGGAAAATCTTTTGGCGGCAGTTTTCCCCGATCAGCTCGCCTGTCTCGAACACATCGCGGGTGATCGCGCAGTTCCTGATCATCCACTCGTGAAGCAGACAATCGACGATTGTTTGATGGAAGCGATGGACATCGAGGGTTTGGAAGAAGTGCTGCGCAAGATCGAACACGGGCAGATCCGCTGTATTGCACGCGACTTGCCGGAGCCCTCACCGCTTGCGTCTGAGATCCTCAACGCGCGGCCGTATGCCTTTCTGGATAATGCACCCCTGGAGGAACGACGCACCCAGGCGGTGTACACCCGTCGCGCCTCCGAGTGCCATGGCAGCGATGGCTTAGGGGTGCTCGATGCGGCAGCGATTGAGAAAGTTCAAAAGGAAGCATGGCCCGAAGCGACGAATGCCGATGAACTGCATGATGCATTAATGCTGCTCGGCGTGATGACACCGGAAGAGGTGCAGCGAACATCGGACGGCGAGAATGCAGAGCAATTCTTGTCGATACTCGTAGCTGAAAACCGAGCGACACGACTGACTCTTGCCGCACAAACTCCCGATCACCGCGAGGTTTTAGAGTGTGGCGTGGCTACGCTGCTTTCAAACGGCGAGGAAATGCCAGAAAAGCGCCATAGCAATGGCGAGGTCTCCCGCAGTCGCGAGACTAGTTTCAACAAGAGGTTCTGGGTCGCAGCGGAAGGGTTATCACTCGTTCGTGCGATTTACCTCAATACGAGCGTTGAACCTGAATTAATTGTTCCCGACTCAGGACGCGGAAAAACCTGGGAACGCTCGGTCGCAATTCGCGAAGTGGTTCGGGGGCGAATGGAAGTTTGCGGGCCGATCACTGTTGGCGAGCTGTCAGATGTATTGGTATTGCCACCATCGGAAATCGGCGCGGCATTACTGGCCCTGGAAGCAGAAGGTTTTGTCCTTCGTGGTAAATTTCGCCCGCAGGCGCCTGACCAGGAGTGGTGCGACCGCCGTTTACTGGCGCGAATTCATCGGCTCACGATCGATCGGTTGCGCGCGGAAATTCAGCCTGTCTCACAGCAGGATTTTTATCGCTTTCTCTTCGCATGGCAGCGTGCCGATTCGGAGCACCTCGTCGAAGGTCCTGAAGGTTTGCAATCTGTTCTCGAGCAACTCGACGGCTGCGAACTGCCACTGGCCGCGTGGGAGTCGGCGGTTCTCGCTGCGCGTGTTGCCGACTACGATCCTGAATGGCTCGATCGCCTCTGTTTTTCGGGACGGATCGGCTGGGCTCGCTTGAGCGCGCCGCAAAATCCAAACACGCGGACGAGCGCTCCGCTGCGAACCAGCCCTATCGCGCTTTACCAACGCGAGAACCTCCGGCATTGGCTCATGCTGACCCAGGCGAATTCGGAGATGGAACTCTCCGGTCCCGGCCAAACTCTGTTCGATACTCTTGCAAATGGCGGAGCGCTCTTCTTTACCGAACTGGTGCGTCGCAGCGGACTGCTGCCTTCTCAAGTTGAGGACGCTTTGTCGCAACTTGCTGCACTTGGACTGGTGACTTCGGATAGTTTCGATGGATTGCGAGCTCTTCTGGTGCCGTCAAATAAGCGGCCCACGTTCGGCCGTAACGCTGGAAAACGGCGGCGCAAAACGAATCTTGCCAGCATCGAGTTCGCAGGGCGTTGGTCGCTGCTAAGAACGGATGCCGCCTCGTCGCCAACTGGAAATGGAGCGGAAAGTTCCGCGCACGATCGGGCCGTCGAACAATTTGCACGGGTATTGCTGCATCGATATGGCGTGGTGTTCCGTCGCTTGCTTGAGCGCGAGAGCCTTCCGGTTACGTGGTATGAGCTGGGGCGGATTTATCGCCGCTGGGAGGCGCGGGGCGAAATTCGCGGCGGCTATTTTGTGGGAGGAATCAGCGGCGAACAATTTGCCCTGCCCGAGGCCATTGGCCTGTTGCGTTCCATTCGCAAGGCGTCGCGAAATAGCGAGTTGATCGCGCTGAGCGCGGCGGATTCGCTCAACTTGCAAGGCATTCTGACGCCAGGGCCGCGAATTCCGGCGCTGACTGCAAATCGGATTTTATTTTTGGACGGATTGCCGATCGCGGCGTTGGAGGCAGGTGAGATTCGCAAACTCGCAGACGCGCCGGTTTCTGATTTGCAAGTCGAGACGGCTCTTAAGGTCGGAAAACTGCGACCGTCATTGCGGCCATATTACAAGTGACCTCATTGTCATCCTGGACCTAGCGCAGAGAGGTCCAAGGATCCCGCGGAGTTATGCCACCAGATTCGTTGAGCTTCCCGCGGAATGACCGGCCTGGTTAAGGGCCTATTTCTTCACGATCTCGACGTTTTCGATCATGGCGATGCCGCCACGCTCGGCGAGCTTGCCTTTTACTGTGATGTTTTTACCGCAGTATTCGGCGAGTTGCTCGTTGATTGGCTTGTGTTCGCCAACCACCAGATAGGCTTTGCCTTCGCTTACAATACCGACTGGCCCACCGTTCTTGATGCACTTCGCCCCGCAGGATTGACCATGTTTTTCGCCGACCGCATTATGATCGACATAGCACATCATATCGACTACCTCGCCGGTCACCTCCTTTGACGCGGCCGCGTCGCTGCCATGCTCATGTTCCTGCGCAATGGCCAGCGGAGCAGCTGTCAATCCGACGACCAGTGTTGTAGCGACTGCGATCTTAAAAATCGCATATCTGTTTGTTGTTGAATTAAACATGAGAGAAATGTCGGCTGCTCGGTGTGTTGGTCAATGCAGTGTCTGCCTCACACGTTTCTTTCGATCAAATCGGCGAACTCATCAAAAAAGTAGGAGGCGTCATGCGGGCCGGGCGCGGCTTCGGGATGATATTGTACGCTGAAAATTGGCAGTTCCTTGTGTCGCATTCCTTCCACGGTGCCGTCGTTTAGATTGATGTGCGTCACTTCTACGTTGGACGGCAGCGACTCGGGATCGACTGCGAACCCGTGATTTTGCGCCGTGATCGCCACCTTACCGCTACTCAAATCTTTTACGGGCTGGTTCGCGCCGTGATGCCCAAATTTCAATTTGTAAGTCGATCCGCCGAACGCGAATCCAAGAATCTGATGGCCGAGACAAATCCCGAAAATCGGCTTTTTACCCATCAAATCGCGCGTCGCCTTGTGCGCATAAGGCAGGGCTGCGGGATCTCCCGGTCCATTGGAAAGAAAAACGCCATCCGGATTCAGCGCGAGCACTTCCTTAGCGGTTGTGGTTGCTGGTACAACCGTCACGCGAAAACCTTTCTGCCGCAGAAGCCGCAGAATATTCTCTTTGATTCCATAATCGTAAGCGGCGATGCGAAATCGCACCGGCGGAAGGGTGGGTTTGATTCCACCGTTAGTGGACCTGATTGACCACGGTTCACTCAACTTGTCCTCAGGGTCCCATTGATAAATTTCGCGCGCTGAAACTTCGCGAACGTAGTCCATGCCGATAACGCCCTCGCCTTTGATGGCCTTCTGCGTCGCTTCCTCCGGAGAAATCTCTTCCGTAGTCAGACAAGCCTTCATCGCGCCGCGGGTGCGTAGGTGCCGAGTCAATGCACGAGTGTCAATTCCCTGAGCGCCGGGGATGTTCCATTTTTTCAAATATTGATCGAGCGACATTTCCGAGCGCCAGTTGCTTGGGATTTCGCTAAGCTCTTCGATGATAAAGCCGCTGACGTGCGGTGACCGGCTTTCCTGGTCGAGCGAGTTCGTGCCGTAATTGCCGATCAACGGATAAGTCATTGCCACGATCTGCCCGCGATAGGAAGGATCGGTCAACACTTCCTGGTAACCGGTCATGGCCGTGTTGAAACAAACCTCGCCGACGCGGGTACCGGTTGCGCCAAATGATTCGCCCTCGAAAAATCGACCGTCTTCGAGAGCTAACAGGGCGCGCATGTCACCGCGCACTGTGGATCGCGGAGCAGAATTTTCAAATGCGTTGAAGCGATGACGCTTCAACGAAAAAACCCGGATCAAAATCTCGATCCGGGTTTTTGAAATGTTACCCCGCTGATGCCGTTTAGGCGGATCTCCCGTTCCCTTTTCGTAACGGGCGGATGACCGTCGCTGGAGCGTCTGACTTCCAATTAAGGCCTGCCATCTTCTCCGAGGGACTCAGCCTCCTTAAGTTAGCCAAATATCGGTTCGGGAATCCCACCTGTAATCTCGAACATCGCAGGGTAAAGCTTCCATCCCTAAAAGGTTCGGGGAGTGATGAGAGCCGCTGGTTGAGAGTTGAGCGAAAAGCACTGGTTTTCTTCCCAACCCTCAACAAACGACTCTCACACTTTCAAAGAACTATTCGCGCAATTCTGCACCGAGGTCGCTTCGCAATCGCTCGCGAATTTTCGCATGCGCTGCATTCACTTCCTCGCTTGTCAGTGTGCGACTCCGGTCACGATATGTCAATCGATATGCGACTGACTTTTTGCCTTCACCGATTTCAGTGCCGGCGAAGAGATCAAAAAATTCAACTCGTTCCAACAACGGTTCCGTTGGATGGAAAATCACTTCCCATATTCTTTCGTGGGTTAAATCTTCGGCAACAACCATCGCAATGTCGCGCGACACAGCAGGAAATTTCCCAAGTTCCTGGAAAGTTGCGCGCGAACCCACACTTCTGGTCGGGAAATCTAGCGACACTTCGGCAACAAAGACGCCGCCAGATGCGTCGATTGTTGACGCGAGCCAATTTGTTAGCTGCCCGGCAAGGCCAACCATTTGATTACCCGCTGCGAGTTCTACAGCCAGAGCAAAATTGACATGCTTGGCGCGATGAAAAGACAAACCGGTTCTTGCCAGTTCAATCGCGCCTTTTAGATCGAAAAAATCGACGCGGCGTTTTTCGTTCCGCCAATGAACTTCACCGCCAACGTTACCCCAGAGAAGAATCGCTAGTCGTTTGCGTTCTGCGCCGCTTGGTGGTTCGAAGACCTTGCCCGTTTCAAAGATCGCGACGCGTTCCGCTCCCGCACGAATGTTGTGGTCAAGTACCCCTAGCAATCCCGGCAACAAGCTGGGGCGCAGTGCCACGTGATCTTTGCTTAGTGGATTCCGTAACTCGATCGCATTTTCCCCGAATGCGAATCTTTCCCTGGGAAGCAACTTTGACGTCCGCACTTCAGTAAGGCCGCCTGCAACCAGCCGTTGGCGCATTTGTAATTCCAAATCGTGCGCGCGGTCAGCCGCGCTCGAAGGCGTGAATCGGCTGCGATCCGTTCCCGAAATTCTTTCGGCGCCGTAAGCTCGCACGACTTCTTCGATAAGATCGACATCACGCTGCAAGTCGCGCCGGTAGCTCGGAATTTTCCATTTCGTTATCTCGGCCGCGCTGATTTTCTTTAAACCGAATCTGGTTAGAATTTCATCGACCATTTTCGGTTTGATCGCGATCCCAATAACGCGATCGCATTTCTCGTAGCGCAACGAAACATCTGCTGGGTTCGCCGGCAGCTTGCCGGCGATGTTGATTTCCTTTGCCGGAGTTCCGCCCGCGATCTCTTGAATCAGTTCGGTGGCCCGCAGCGATGCACGGAGCACCATATCAGGATCGACGCCGCGCTCGAATCGGTAACTGGCGTCGCTCGGGAGATTCAATTCGCGCGCGGTCCGGCGAATACTCGCCGGCAAAAAGTAAGCGGCTTCCAGCAAGACATTCTTGGTTGATCCGGTCACGCCGGTTTCTTCGCCGCCCATTACGCCCCCGATTCCAACCGGGCGCTCTTGATCAGCAACAACGCAATTGTTCGGCTTGAGCGAATACGTCTTTCCATCGAGCGCGAGAAACTTCTCGCCCTCCAGGGCAAGACGCACATTGATGCCGCCCTTCAGTTTGTCGGCATCGAACGCATGAGTGGGTTGACCGAGCTCAAGCATCACGAAATTCGAGATGTCGACGATGTTATTGATCGAGCGAACGCCGACGCTTTCAATCTTCGCGCGCAACCATTGCGGGCTGGGACCGACTTTTACGTTATCGATCTTGCGCAACGAGAAGAATGGGCATTCGCGGGTTGCCGCGATCTTTACGCCTGACTCGTTGATCTCAATGTTCGCCTCGGGCGGCGTTGTCTTGAGTTTGTTTCCGCTCAACGCTGCGATTTCACGGGCCAACCCAAAATGGCTCAGCAAATCGCCGCGGTTCGGCGTGATCTCCACGTCCAGAATCGTGTCCGCTGGAAAAAGATCAGCGATCGGCGCGCCGACTTTTGCATCGGGCGATAAGATCAACAGACCGGACGCGTCTTCGCCTAGAGCAAGCTCAATCGGGCTGCAAAGCATTCCTTCCGATTCGACGCCGCGTAGTTTGCTTTTTTGAATCTCCGTGCCGTTCGGCAGCTTCGCGCCTGGAAGCGCGAGAGGAACTTTGTCGCCGGCTTTGTAATTCGTTGCGCCGCAAACGATCTGACGCGTCGTGCCACTCCCATCGTCCACCTCGCAAACTGTGAGTCGATCTGCGTTCGGATGACGCGAGGACGCTGTGATTTGCGAAACGACGACATTTTCTATGTTGGCGCCGCGCGTGTCGATTTTCTTGATTTCAATCCCGGCGCGA
>Ga0081540_1000969_pt1 | contig 25879 bp, 21 predicted proteins | sample TabmetS2T1R1_FD_71024 | JGI IMG/M metagenome (GOLD analysis project Ga0081540, IMG submission 71024) | Tabebuia heterophylla rhizosphere microbial communities from the University of Puerto Rico - S2T1R1 | ecosystem: Host-associated > Plants > Roots > Rhizosphere ...
CTGGTACGCGTCGTCCCACCTCCGGACCGCGTATGCCTCCCGCGCTCGCGTCAGCTCGGGAGGGGTCTCTCTTGAAGCTCCGGTCATTCCTCGCTCGACCCCTCAACTGTTCAGAGCGACACGTCCCAGGTCAAGCCCATCCGCAGCTCGACCAGGCCGACGCCCGAAACCGTTCCCACCCGCACGGCCGCATCGGTAGAGACCTGCGGGGAGATACGCCAGATCAGTCCCCCCAGAAACGACGAGGTCACGCCGGGCACGGCATGCTCGGCCTCGACGTAGATCTCTCCGACCGGGCGGACGGCCCACTCGCTCGGCCCCTCGACGATGACGCCGGCGAGGCCAGCCAGGTTGTGTGCGCGGCTCCACGCCGGAACGAGATTGAGATGCACGGTCAGCGCAGGCCAGCGCTGCGAGACGATGACCCCGGCGGCGAACCCGAACCCGGAAGGCCCGGCCGTCGCCGGCAGGAGCAGCTCCGGCTCCACGGCGATGCTCGGACCGGGCTCGTCCTGAAGGCTGCCCTTTCGAAGCACCCCCTTGAAGGCCACCCCCGTCTCGAGCTGGAAGACCTCGCCCGGCTCGCGCGGTCCGGCCACGGTCCCGCTGATGTCCGCGTCGATCACCAGCTCCCATTCCGGGAGGACTCCGTAGTTGAAGATGAAGGTGGGGACGTATCCCGTCCGCCCACCGGAACGCTGGAACTGCAGCGGCCCAAGCTCCAGCTCGATCACGTGGACCTCGGCGACGTCGGCGTCGGTCTGGTCGAACGGACGGTAGGCTCTCGCTCGGGGGGCGAGCAGCACCGCAAGGACGAGGACGAACCGCGCCCACGGTCGACTCACCGCTCACGACCCGCGGTGTCCTGGTACAGCAGGAGCCGGCCTCCGGGCGGATCACACACCACGACGTGCCCTCCTTCGTCGGCGGCGACGCAATGAGCCTGCGGAGCCGCCGCCTCCCGCCACAGCGAGCGGAGCGACCCGTCCGCCTGGACCTCGAACGCCTCCAGCGTGGCGGCCTTCCCGGCAGGGACGTAGAGCCTGCGCGTCGGCGTCACGTAGGCGACGATGTCCACTCCGGCACCGGTCTTCGCCTTGCCCGCGATCCGCCCCTTTCCCGAGGTGTCGATGACCGTCGCCAGACCCTCCGCGCAACCGACGAAGAGCAGGCCTCGCGTCCGGTCCGCATCGAGGCCGCGCGCGTCCTTGCAGCCGTTCTTCCACTCGGCCACGACCGAGCGCTCGCGGAGCCCGACCGCCAGCGTGCGATCGTGCCAGGTGTTGGTGAAGGCGCGGCCGTGCTCCCGGTCGATGACCAGCGACTCGGGGCCGTCGGCCACCGCGACGCGCCCGGTCCGGACGAGCGCCGGTTGCGCCTTCGGGTCGAACCGGAAGATCTCGATGGCCTCCGCATCCGGCTCGGTCACCCACACCTCACCGGTGGGCTCCACCCAGCGGACGTAATCGGGCCCGGACCCGAGCGGCGCCTCCGCCGGTGTCCCCTTCCCGTCCATCGGGAGCGCGAACAGACGCTTCGTGGTCCGGTCTGCCACGAACAACGTGTCGCTCGTCGCGTCGGCAGAGGTCGCTCCCTCGCCGTGTCCCCCCTTCCAGGAAGGGAGCTTGCTCAGCGCTCCCACCGCCTCGAGGCGGCGCGTGGCCGGATCCATCAGGAACACGCTGCCGGTCCTCCCGCCGGGGATGATGAAGCGGTGGAGCTGCGCGGAGAACAGGAGATCGTCGAAGCCGATTCCGCCTTCTCCGCCCGGGACGGGGACCCCCACCGGGGAAGCGACCACGACAACAGTCAGGATGAGTGAGAGCACTGGACCTCCTCGTCGGGTATCTGGAGACAGCCTCGAGCAGCGTGCCTCGGATCGGGTGCTCGCGCCGAGCGCGCGGGATGGTAAAGCGTCGACTGCCGCGCGTGAACGAGACGGCCCACAGATTGCGCACCGCCGCGCCCGCGCTGGCCATGGTGCTCGTCGCGCTGCTCGGCCTCGGGTTCCAGCTGCAACTCCCCCGCGCCTTCCCCTCCGACGCGGACTACCGCGAGGTCGCAGCTGCCCTGGCGAGTGCCGGGGCGCCCGGAGACGTGGTGTTCCTCCATCCCTGGTGGACGGAGCGTGCCCGCCTCTTCATGCCACCGGACCTCCCGGTGGTCGGCTACCTCGGCCACACCTCCGACGACCTCCTCGAGCATCCGCGCATCTGGGTTCTCTCCAACGAGCGGCTCCCGCGCACGCCGGAGGCCGACTTCCGCCGCAACTTCCTGCCCGACCGGACCCCGATGGGCGCGCCGCGGCAGTTCGGTCCGCTCACCCTCACCCCGTACCGGAACGGTCGGGCGCGACGGGTGGTCCTCTCTGCCATCGACGCGTTCGACCGACTCCAGGTCTCGGTGGAGGGTCCCGCCGGCACGCCCGCACAGCCCTGCCAGCGCACGGGCAGCCGTGTGCAATGTCCCTTCGACGCATCGGTGGAGGTGGCCTGGCACGAGGTGCTCTTTCAGCCGGTCCGCTGCCTCTTCGTCCTTCCGCCTTCCGCAGGCCGGACGCTCTCGCTCGCGTTGCCCGATGCGCCCGCGGCCGATGCGCTCATGCTCGAGGCCGGCATCACCTGGGAGCACGCCTGGGTCCCGGACCGGGCGCCCGTCGATCTCAGGCTGGAGAGCCCCGCCGGTGTGCTCCACCTCCGCGTCCCGGCCGGACATGAAGGCTTCGTCCGCAGCGAGACGCCCGCGGCCGCCGCCGGTTCCTGGACGCTGCGACTGAGCACCGCCAATCCGCACGACCGGCAGCTGTGCCTGCGGCTTCGCGCCCTGGGAGGCCCGCCGTGAGCCGTGCGCCCGCACCGCTGGACCGTCGCATCGCGCTCGGTCTGGGCGTGGTCACCTTCGTGGTGCTCTGGACCACCGAGCGCCCGGTGGGCTTCGTCCGCGACGAGAGCGTCTACTTCTATGCCGCCGAGCAGTTCTCACGCTGGTGGGCGCTGCTCTTCCAGCGTCCGGCGGTGGCCCTGAGCGACTCGGTCATCACCCAGGCCTTCGACTTCAACCACGAGCACCCGATGCTCATGAAGTCGCTCTTCGGTTGGTCGCACACCCTCTTCCACCAGATGTTGCACCTGGTCCGTCCCGCGGCCGGATTTCGCCTCCCGGCCTTCGCCGTGGCGGCGCTCATCCCGGCGATCCTCCATCTCTGGGGCTCGGTGCTGTGGAGCCGGCGGGCGGGCCTCTTCGCCGCGCTCTCCTTCTTCGTCGTTCCTCGCCAGTTCTTCCACGCCCACCTCAGCGCCTTCGACATGCCGGTGGCCGCGATGTGGCTCCTGGTCGTGTACCTGTTCTGGCGCGCGGAGGAGGACCTGCGTTTCGCTCCGTGGACCGGCGTCGCCTTCGGGCTGGCGCTGGCGACCAAGCACAACGCGTTCTTCCTGCCGCTGGTGCTCACCCCCTTCGGCGTGCTCGCGGCCTGGCGGAGCGCGAGCGCCGACGGGCGGCAGCTGCTCGTACGAATGGGCCAGGTCGCCGTGGCGTTCCTGGCCCTTCTCGCCCTGCTGCTCGTCGTGAAGGGACGGTCAGGCCTGGTGCAGTCGTGGCAGGTGCTGTCACCCCAGACGTTCGGGGTGGTGGCGCTGGTGGTGGCGCTCAGCACGGTGGCGTTTCGGCTGCGCCGCCGAGACCCCGCTGCGTTCCTCCGCCTCGCGCCGCTGGTGGCGATGGGCCTCATCGGCCCGGTCATCTTCTACGTGCACTGGCCGTACCTCTGGCACCACCCGGTGGAGCGTCTGGCCTGGTACTTCGACTTCCACGCCACGCACGTCCACTACGCCTGGACCTACTTCGGGAACGTGCTCCGGGCACCGCCGTTCCCGATGGGGTACGTCTTCGTCGTCACGGCGATGACCCTCCCGGTCTCGCTCCTGCTCCCGATGGGTGTGGGACTCCTCCGTACCGGCGTCCGCAACCTCGGGGACCTCGTTCCGGCGCTGGGACGCCGCTTCGGTCGGGGCGGGCCAACCGAATGGCTCCTCGGCGTGAACGCGCTCTTCTCCATCCTCCTCATCAGCCATCCCGAGGTGCCGCACTTCGGCGGGGTGAAGCACTGGTTTCCCTCGATGCCATTCCTCGCGCTGCTTGCCGGGCGGGAGTTCGACCGCGCGGCGGCCGGTCTGTCCTCGGCGCTTTCTCTGACGGCGCGGCGCGGCACGGCGGTGAGCATCGCGCTCGGAGCCATTGTCCTGCTGCCGGCATTCACGCTCACCGTCCACGTCCACCCGTACGGCACGTCCGCTTACGGAGAGCTGGCCGGGGGCATCCCCGGCGCGGCCAGCCTCGGGTTCCAGCGCCAGTTCTGGAGCAACAACGTCACCGGGGTCCTGCCGTGGATCGATGCGAACAGCCGAACAGGTGCGCGGGTGTGGCTACACGAAGTGAATGGACTTTCCTTCCGCGACTACCAGCGCAATGACATGCTGAGGAAAGACGTCATCCCCGCGAACGGCCCCGAGGACGCGGACCTCGCCGCCGTCCAGTACCACCAGGAGTTCCGCGAGCAGGAGATCTTGGTCTGGCAGGCCTTCGGGACGTGGGTTCCCGCGACGGGTCTGTACCTCGACGAGACACCGCAGGTGGTCGTCTACCGGCGCTCTGGACGCTGAGCCCGGTCGTGCGGCGGGACCTGCCGGAAAGGGGAGAGGCCGTGAACGTTCGTCGTGTCCTGGCTGGAGTCGCGCTGGTCCTGCTCGTCGGGTGCACCCGCTCCAGTGCGCCGGCGCACCGGGCGGAGCTCCGGCGAATCTCCGGGGACGCCGTGCAGATCATCCCCAGCGAGGGTCAGCTGCCGTACTGCCTGGTGTTCACGCAGTCGGAGAAGGGCGTGATCCGACAGCTCACGATCAGCAAGGCCAACAGCTCGGTGAAGTGCGATCCCGGGGAGCCGGTCCTCGGGCAGACCTACAAGATCCCATCGGAGGAGGGGCCGGTGAAGATCCGGGTCTTCTTCTCGGACCAGAGGCTCGAGGCAGCCAGCGTTGCCAACCAGCTCAACGAGATGTCGAACCCGAGCTTCAGCCCCATCGACTTCCGCTTGCCGGGCAAGGTGATCGCGGAGTCCATCGACTTCATCCCCGCCGAGGGCGCCGCACCCGCGCCGGGGCAGCTTGTGCCGAAGCCGTCGCAGCCGGCGGCCACGAATCGCCCGGGCTGAGCAGGGTCGGGCGGCGCCCCTGCGCCGCTGCGCAGGCGTCCCCCTCGTGCGGGGGCTGAGCCGGTGCGCGCGGGCTGACGACGCGCGGCGCTCAGAACGCGGCGCGGGCGATCTCCAGCAGGTCGACCTCGGTGGTCGGCCTCGGATTTCCCTGGTGCGAGGCGTCCCGGAAGGCCAGCTCGGCGATGCGGGGCAGATCCGGCTCCTTCACTCCCGCGTGTGACAGGCGGGTGGGGAGCCCGACGTCGGCGACCAGCCTTCGCACCCGGTCGATGGCCACCCCGGCGAGCACGTCCTCGACCCCGCCCGAGGGCTCCCCCATCGCGACCGCCACCCGCGCCAGGCGCGAGCGCGACACGCCACGATTGAACGCCATCACCGAGGGAAGCACGACGGCGTTGGCCAGCCCGTGATGGAGCCCGGTGAGGGGCGTGAGCGCGTGCGCGAGCGCGTGGGCGTTTCCCAGCCCCTTCTGGAACGCCATCGCCCCCTCCATGGCGGCGATCATCATGTCCAGGCGTGCCTCGTTGTTCCTCGGCTCCTTCATCACCACCGGGAGCGAGCGTGACACGCGGCGGATGCCGTCGATCGCCACCGCGTCCGCGAGCGGATGGAAGCCGTTGCTCAGGTACGCTTCGAGGCAATGAGTGAAGGCGTCGAGACCCGTGGCGGCCGTCGCCCGGGGCGGCAGTCCGTAGGTCAGCTCGGGGTCGACGATGGCCACCCGCGGCAGCAGCGCGGGGGCGAAGATGACCGTCTTCCGCCCGGTGTCCTTGAGGAACGCCACCCCGCTCCGGCTCACCTCGCTCCCGGTCCCGGCGGTGGTGGGAATGGCGATCAGGGGCGGCAGCGGATGAGTGACGAAGCGGTCTCCACCGGTCGCGTCGTCGTACTGGCTGAGCGGCGGGGAGTGACTGGTGAGCAGCTGGACCAGCTTGGCCGCGTCCAGGGGACTCCCGCCGCCGAGGGCGATGATGCCGTCGCACCCGCCGGTCCGGTACGCCTCCAGCCCGGCGAACACGTCGGGCTCGGTGGGATCCGGCGTCACGCGGTCGAACAGCACGTGGACGATGCCCGCCTCGCCGAGCACCGCCAGCACCCGATCCACCAGCCCGGCCTTCACCACCCCGGCGTCGGTCACCACGAGCGGACGCTGGAGCCCGAGCCGGCGCACCTCCTCGGGGAGCCGCTTCAGCGCGCTCGCACCCACCACGACGCGGGTGGGCCAGGAGAGCACGGCGATTCGCGGCGAGGCAGGGAGGTCGAAGAAGGGCGTGTCGCTCATGTCAGGCAAGCTCGAAGTAGCGCTCCAGCTCCCAGGTGGTCACGGCCCGCTCGTACTGCCGGACCTCCCAGGTGCGGGTGCGGAGATAGTGGTCCACGAACTCCTCGCCCAGCAGCTCGCGAGCGACGGTGCTCCGGTCGAGAAGGGCGATCGCGTCGCGCAGGTTGCGCGGGAGCGCGGCGGCCTCGGTGCGGTAGGCGTTGCCGGTGACCGGCTCGCCAGGCTCGACCCGGTGCTCGATGCCCCAGAGCCCGGCGGCCAGCGAGGCGGCCATCCCCACGTAGGGGTTCATGTCCGCGCCCAGGAGCCGGAACTCGACCCGCATCGCCTTCGCGTCCGTGCCGATGACCCGGAGCGCACAGGTGCGGTTCTCGCGTCCCCAGGTGGCGCAGGTCGGCGCCCAGGTGTTCTCCACGCTGCGCTTGTAGCTGTTGATGGTGGGCCAGTAGAGCGCGGTGAATTCCGGCATCAGCTTCAGCTGCCCGCCGAGGTAGTGGCGCAGCGTCGAGGACATCGCGTCCGGGGCCCTCGGGTCGTGGAAGGCGTTTCTCGTTCCGTCCTCGGTCCAGAGCGACTGGTGCACGTGTCCCGAGCACCCCGGCAGCCGCGCGCTGGGCTTCGACATGAAGCAGGCGATGAGCCCGTGCCTGGCGCAGATCTCCTTCACCGCCGACTTGAAGAGGACCGACTTGTCACCGGCCGGCTCGAGCACGTCGTAGCGGATCGCGGTTTCGTACACGCCAGGGCCGGTCTCGGTATGGAAGCCCTCGATCTCCAGCCCGAAGGCGTTGCATCCGTCGATCAGTGCGTGCACCAGATCCGAGCTCTGCGAGGTGCGCAGCCAGGAGTAGCCGAACATCCCCGGGTCGAGCGGCTCGAGGTTCTGGAAGCCCTTGGCCCGGACCGAGTCCGGCGTCTCCTTGAAGATGAAGAACTCGTACTCGCTCCCGAACTTGGGGAGAAACCCCATCCCGCGGGCCTGCTGTCCCACCCGGCGGAGAAGCGCGCGGGGGCTGGGCCCGTACTCGCTGCCGTCGGGCTTGACGAAGTCGAGGAGGAAGGCGGCGGTGGCCGGTTCCCAGGGAATCATCCGCGCGGTGGACAGGTCGACCCGGGCCTGGATGTCGGGGTACCCGGTGTGCCAGCCGGTGACCTGGGCGTTGTCGTAAAGCTCGTCGGCCAGGTCCCAGCCGAAGACGACGTCGCAGAAGCCGAGGCCGCCGCGAGCGGCCGAGGCGAACTTGTCCAGGCTGACGTACTTGCCCCGGAGGACCCCGTCGAGGTCGACGCCGGCGATCTTCACCTGCGCGGCGCCCTTCTCCTCGAGCCAGCGCAGCGCCTCCCCCGCCGGGTCCACCTTCCCGCGGACCTGCTTGGGGGAACGAGCAGGCTGTCGCGTGACACGGGCTCCGGTTCGGGGCATCGCTCAGACCTCCGGGAGTTGCGTCCAGACCGTCTTCAGCTGCGTGTAGTTCTCGAGCGCGTGCGCGGAGAGGTCCCGGCCCCAGCCGGACTCCTTGTATCCGCCGAAAGGCGCGGCGTCGTCGAACTCGTTGAAGCAGTTGATCCACACCACGCCTGCCTGCACCTTCCTCGCCAGCGCGTGGGCGCGAGCCACGTCGCGCGTCCAGATGCTCGCCGCCAGCCCGTAGGGCGTGCCGTTGGCCATCCGCAGCGCCTCCGCCTCGTCATCGAAGCGCATCACGGCGAGCACCGGGCCGAAGATCTCCTCCTGGGCGATGCGCATGTGGGGCTGAACGTCGGTGAAGACGGTGGGCTTGAGGAAGTTGCCCTTCGATTTGGCGCCCTCGCGGTCGCGCTCGCCACCGGCGGCCAGGGTCGCGCCCTCGCTCTTTCCCGACTCGATGTACCGGAGGATGGTCTCCAGCTGGTGCTGGCTGACCTGCGCACCCATCTCGGTGCGTTCGTCGAGCGGGTCACCCACCACCATCTGCCGGGCCCGGCCGACCAGCTTCTCCACGAAGGCATCGTGCGCCTTGCCTTGCACGAGGACCCGGCTGCCCGCGTTGCAGACCTCGCCCTTGTTCCCGAAGATTCCCCAGAAGCAGGCCTCGACTGCACGGCCCAGGTCCGCGTCGGGGAGGATGATCTGCGGGCTCTTCCCTCCGAGCTCGAGGGTCAGCTTCTTGAGGTTGGTGTCCGCCGAGGCGTGCAGCAGCCTGCGGGCCGTGCGCACCGAGCCGGTGAAGGCGATCTTGTCCACGCCGGGGTGGCGGGCCAGAGCCTCGCCGGTCGGAGCCCCGTAGCCGGGAAGCACGTTCAGCACGCCGGGAGGAAAGCCCACCTCGCGCGCGAGCTCTCCGAGCTTCATCCCCGTCACCGGCGTCAGCTCGCTGGGCTTGAGGATGACAGTGCAGCCGGTGGCCAGCGCGGGCCCGAGCTTCCAGCACGCCAGGCAGGTGGCGTAGTTCCAGGGCACGATGGCGGCCACGACACCGATCGGCTCGCGGAGGACATAGGTGTGGAAGCTGCCGTCCACCGGCAGGACCTCGCCGGTGAGCTTGTTCGGCCACTCGGAGGCGTAGGCCAGCGTGGCGCTGCCCGGCGCGACGTCGCCACGGATCGCCTCGCGGAAGGTCTTTCCGTTCTCCAGCGAGGCGACCAGCGCGAACTCCTCCCGGCGCTCCCAGAGGGCATCGGCGAGCTTTCGAATCAGCTTCGCGCGGGCGCTGGGGTTCATCCGTGACCAGGGACCGGACTCGAACGCACGCCGGGCGGCATGGACCGCCTTGTCCACGTCGGCGGAACCGGCGGAGGGAGCCTGGAAGAAGACCTCGCCGGTCGCGGGATTGGTGACCGGGACGGTTCCGCCCTCGGCGGGGGCAACCGACTCGCCGTCGATGAGGAGCTTTGCCTCAGGGAGCCGGGGGGTCATGCTGCGCGCGTCGGACATGGTGGAATGTGTCCCTCGCCCCGGGCAAGCTGCGCAAGCGCTCCTGGCGTGACGTGCTGGAAACAGGGCGGGGTGGAGGCCGGCGAGCGGTCGGGGATGGAGGAGCGCATGCGCCGTGTGGTGCTGGCCGGGGTCGTCCTGCTGGTGGCCAGCTGTGCGTCCACCAAGGTCGATACGACCTGGACGAACCCGAGCTTCCCTGCGCGGAAGATCAAGAGCTTCGCCGTCTTCGCGTCCACCGGTTATCCGACGGGGCGGATCGAGTTCGAGCAGGCGCTGACCGACGCCCTGCGCAAGCGCGGCCTCGACGCCATCCCGGGCTACCAGTTCGTCGCCTACGACGAGTACCCGGGCAGGGACGAGATCCTCCGTCGCGTCCAGGCGAAGGGCATCCAGGCCGCGCTGATCAGCAAGACCATCCAGAGCTTCACCAAGGAGCAGATCAACCCGGTGGTCGTCGGCGGGGCGGTCTCCTCCGGCTGGGACGCCGCTGGCTTCTACGAGTACTGGTCCGCGCCCCTGACCTTCGCCGAGTACACGACCGAGGAGAACAAGTTCGTGGGCGAGACGGTTCTCTGGGCGCTGCCCGACGACAAGGCCATGTGGGCGATGCGCACCAGCACCCGCCGGACAGACCCGCGCGCCTTCGCCGACGACATCGCGGCCACCGTCGCGGCCGACCTCCGGAAAGCGGGAATCGTTCCCGAGTGAGGCTGGACGCGCCGTGAGCGATCGCTGGGAACGCATCCTCGAGCAGAAGCCGGTCCGAATGCAGGAATACCTGCTCTCCGAGGCCGCGCGTCTGCTGCTCGACGAGCTCGGCCGCTGGCCGCTGCCGGTCGAGGAGATCGACCCCAGGGCCGGAGCACGGATGGTGGAGCTCCTCGGTCCGGACTCGCCGCGCCCCTCGCAAGCGGTCTACCCCGCCGCGCTGCGCCTCGTTCGCTGGGAGCTCGACCGCGAGCACGAGGCCTACGACGAGTACATGCGCAACCGCCGCTACCAGGAGGCCGGCATCCCCGAAGGCGAGCGCCCCGCGCTGCTGCTCGTCTCGCAGTGGGTGCTCGAGCAGCTGTTCTCGCTGTCGGACGCGACCGGCGGCCGGGTGGATCGCCGCGCCCTGCTCGACCTCGTCGACCGGCTGGAGCGCGGCCTCGGCTCGGGGACCGTCCAGGGATGAAGCAGGCCGTCGTGACCGGCGGGGCATCCGGCCTGGGCCTCTCGCTCGCGACCCGCCTGCTCCAGGAGGGCTGGACGGTGGAGCTGTGGGACCGCGACGCCGCCGGCCTCGAGGCGGCGCTCGCCGGCAGGGAGGGAGTGTCCCGCCGGACGGTGGACGTGCGCTCCGCCGAGGAGGTGCGGCGCGCGTTCGAGGAGCTCCGGGCCGAGCCGCAGCTCGTCTTCCACGCCGCGGGGGTCTGTCACGTCGGCGATCTCGAGTCGCTGCGCCTCGACGACTGCCGGCTGGACATGGAGGTCAACTACTTCGGAACCGTGCATGTGCTTCACGCGGCCGCGACGCGGCTCCGCCCGGGGAGTCACCTCATCTGCGTGGCCAGCGTGGCCGGCCTCAAGGGGCTCCCCGAGTTCGCCGGCTACGGAGCGACCAAGTTCGCGGTCCTCGGGTTCTGCGAGGCGGTGGAGGGGGAGCTGCGGCGGAGGGGCATCGCCCTCTCGGTGCTCTGTCCGCCCGCGGTGGCGACGCCGATGGTACGCAACCTGGCCTATCACCCCGCGCTGTACTCGCTCTTCCCCTTTTCCGACGAGGGCGCGGTGGTGGAGACGGTGCTCCGCGGCATGCGCTCACGCCGCTTCCTGCTGCTGGTCGACCCCGGCTCTCGTGCGCTCCGGCTGGTGGACCGCATCGCGCCGCGCCTTCTCGCGCGCTACCTCGATTGGAGGATCCAGCGATACCGGCGTGCCCACCCCGACTGGAGAACCGAGCGGCCGCCCCCGCTCCGCTAGCTGGCGACGCTCGCTCCAACCGGGCGTCTAGAGCTGGGCGAGCGCGTCCTTGTAGATGTCGTCGAGCAGCGAGCGGTACCTCTGCTCCACCACCTGTCGCTTGAGCTTCAGGCTCGCGGTGAGGTCTCCGCTCTCCACCGTCAGGTCCCGGGGGAGGATGACGAAGCGCTTGATGCTCTCGAAGCTCGCCAGCTGGCTGTTGAGGGCGGTCACGCACTTCTGGACGACCGAGAAGACCTGGGGCGAGCGCACCAGCTCGTCGTAGCTCGCGCTCGACATCCCGTTGCTGACCGCCCAGTCGCGCACCGTGTCGGGATCGATCGAGATCAGGGCGGAGACGAAGTGCCGGTTGTTCCCGTGCACCAGCACCTGGCTCACCATCGGGCAGCCCACCTTGAGCCTGAGCTCGAGGTCGGTGGGCACGACGTACTTTCCCTGCGAGGTCTTGAGGAGGTCCTTCTTCCGCCCGGTGATGCTGAGGAACCCGTCCTCCAGCTTTCCGAGATCGCCGGTGTGGAGCCAGCCGTCCGCGTCCAGGGCTTCGGCGGTGATCTCGGGCAGTCCGTGGTAGCCGCGCATCACCCCGCGGCCCCGGATGAGGACCTCGCCATCCTCGGCGATCTTCAGCTCCGTGCCGGGCAGCGGTGGGCCCACGGTTCCCAGCCGGTAGCGTTGCGGAAGGTTGACGCAGGTCGCCGCGCTGCTCTCGGTCAGGCCGTATCCCTCGAGGATGAGCACGTCGGCGGCGTGGAAGAACTCCGCGATGGTGCGTGAGAGCGGCGCGCTCCCGGAGACGAAGAACCGCAACCGTCCCCCGAAGCGGGCCTGCAGCTTGGAGAAGACCAGACGGGAGGCGACGGCGTACTTCAGGGCCAGCAGTCCGGTGGGCGCCTTTCCCGCCTGCCGGAGCCGGGACACCTCCGCTCCCACGCCGAACGCCCACTTGAAGATGGCATGCGTGGCGCCGCCCGCCTCCTTCGCGCCTTCAACCACCCGGTTGTAGATCTTCTCGAAGATGCGGGGCACCGCGGCGATGAAGGTGGGGCGGACGCGAGGCAGGTTGTCCACCAGCCGGTCCACGCGTCCATCGATGGCGGTGACGAACCCGATGCGCAGCTGCGCCACCTCGAGCACCTTGCCGAAGATGTGGGCCAGGGGGAGCCAGAGGTACTGGACGTCGTCGGGCTTGAGCAGCCCGAGGTTGTCGATGGCCTCGGCCTCGTAGATCCATCCGTCGTGGACGAGCTCCACTCCCTTCGCGCGCCCCGTCGTGCCCGAGGTGTAGATGAGCGTTGCGAGATCACCGGGACGGACGGCACGTGCGATGCGGTCGAAGGCCGAGGGGTCCCGGACGTCGTGCTCGCGCCCTCGTTCCATCAGCTGGGCCAGGCTGATGACCCAGCCATCCGCGCTCGCCTGTCCGTCGAAGACGATGACCTGCTTGACCGTGCGGAGGACGTCCCGGCAGGTGGCGAGCTTGCGGACCTGCTCCTCGTTCTCCGCGAAGACCGCGACCGCCGCCGAGTCGTTGAGAATGAACGCGCAGTCCTCGGCGGTGCTCGAAGGATAGATGGTGGTCGTGGCGCCGCCGGAGCAGAGCGTGGCCAGGTCGGCGACGATCCAGTCGAGCCGCGTCCCGGAGAGCAGCGCGCAGCGTTCGCCCGGCCTCAGGCCCAGCGCCCGGAGTCCCACCGCCGCCGCCCGCACCCGCTCGCCCAGCTGCTGCCAGCTCAGGGGCTGCCACACCTCTCCCTGTGGCTCGAGAAACGCCGTGGCGGCGGGCGACGCGGCCACGCGCTCCAGGAACAGCTCTGGAATGGTCCGCGCCGCGCCCGGCCCGGCGCGCTCGGAAGAGGTCCTCGATTCCCTGAGTGCTGTGGTCACGACCCGGCTCCTCCCAACGAAGCAGGCTTACGCCCCGGAGAGAGAACCTTCCAGCACCGGGAACGTTCCCGGCCCGGTCAGGCCATGCCGGACGCGGTGCGGAGCCACGATTCCAGCGCCGGCCCCGGCTGCACCCCCATCCGGCGCTCGCGCTCGCGGCCCTCCTGGAAGAGGATCGCCGTGGGGATGGCGCGGATCTCGTACTTCGCGGCGGCCGCAGGGTTCGCCTCGGTGTCCACCTTGAGGACGATCGCCTCGCCCTTCAGACGGCGGGCCACCTGATCGAACAGGGGCGCGGCCACCCGGCACGGGGCACACCACGGCGCCCAGAAATCGACCAGCACCGGCACCGGCGACGAGGCGATGGCCCGCTCGAGCCCCTCCGCATCCACGTCCTGAGGCGTGCCATCGGTGGGAAGAGGCTTCTTGCACCGGCCGCAGACCGGCGTTCCGCTCCCGGTCCCCACCCGGTTGAACGCCCCGCACGCCGGACAGCGGTAGGTGGCCACCACCCGCCTCCTCAGCGCAGCCGGGTGACCAGAACCCGCTCCTCGGTGAGCTCTTCCATGGCGTAGCGCACGCCCTCGCGTCCGAGGCCGCTCCGCTTCACTCCGCCGTAGGGCATGTTGTCGCTCCGGAGGTTCGGGGCGTCGTTGACGATGATCCCGCCCACCTCGAGCCGGTGAAACGCCGTCCGCACCCGCCTGAGGTCCCGGGTGAAGACCCCTGCCTGGAGGCCGTACTGCCCGGAGTTGACCGCGCGAATCCCGGCGTCCCAGTCAGCCACCGGCCACACAGCGACCACCGGGCCGAAGATCTCCTCGCGCGCCGCCTTCGAATCCTCGGGCACGTCGGCGAGCACGGTCGGCTGGAGCAGCCGCCCCTCGCGCCGGTGTCCGGCCAGCACTCGCGCCCCTCCGGCGACCGCCTCGTCCACCCAGGCGGTGATGCGCGCCGCCGCCCGGTCGTCGATCACCGGGCCGCACACGGTGCGCTCGTCCGCCGGATCCCCGGTGGGCACCTGCCTGGTCCGGGCGAGGACCTTGTCCAGGAAGGCGGCGTGCGCCGGCGCCTCCACGAAGACCCGCTGAACCTTGATGCACACCTGTCCGGCGTAACCGAAGCCGGCGGACACGCAGCGCTCGGCGGCCCAGTCCAGGTCGGCGTCGGCGGCGACCAGCGCCGCCGCGTTCCCGCCCAGCTCCAGAACCACCAGCCCGGGGGCCTTCTGCTTGAGCGTCCAGCCCACGGTCGCGCTCCCGGTGAAGGAGAGCACCCGGACCCGGGGGTCGGTCGCCAGCCGCTCGGCGACGGTGTTGTCGCAGGTGACCACCTGGAAGGCCGCCGGGTCGGCCCCGGCCTGCTGCGCGATCTCCGCCAGCAGCAGCTGGGCGCCGGGAGCCTGCGGAGGAGGCTTCACGATGATCGGCGCGCCCACCGCCATCGCGGGAGCCACCTTGTGCGCCCCGAGGTTGAGCGGGAAGTTGAAAGGGACGATTCCCACCACCACCCCGGCCGGGAAGCGCCGCACCTCCGCCTCCACCCCCTCGGTCCCGCCGTCCAGGTCCACCGGGACGATCGACCCGCCGAAGCGGCTCAGCTCGGCGGCCGCGAGCCGGAAGACCTCGATCGCCCGCCGCACCTCCACCCGGGAGAGGGTGATCGGCTTGCCTGCCTCGTGGCAGATGATCTGGGCCATCTCCTCGGCCCGGGCCCGGAGCCCGGCGACGATGCCTTCCAGCACCTCGCGTCGCTTCCCCGTGCTCTGCTGCTGGAGCCGCTCCCGGGCGCCCGAGGCCACCGCCAGCGCCCGCTCGGCCTGCGCCGCCGAGGCCTGGGCCACCTTCCGGATCAACCGGCCATCCCAGGGTGAGCGCACCTCCGCCTGGCTCTCGCCCGCCACCCAGGCGCCGTCGATCCACAGCCGTCCGTCCGCCATGCGGGGGGACGTACTCCCGGGAGGTCCCGGTCGCCAGGGGAAGCCGCCCCGGGGGCGCCCCTCGCTCCGGCATTGAACGGCCGGCGACCCTGTGGCAAGCGTGCCCGCGCCGGATGCCGGACGCCCAGCCACTTCCCTTCCGCCGCCGAGCCACCCTCCTCGCGGCCCTCTGGGTGACCCTGGCGGTGCTGCCCATCCTCTTTCCGGCGGCCATCCTCCCGTTCGCCGGCTCGGCGCTCGTCGCCTACCTGGTGGCTCCCATCGTCCACTGGCTCACCGGCCAACGGGTGTTCGGCCGAGTCATCGCCCGGTGGGTGGCGATCCTCCTCATCTACGCCGTCTTCTTCCTCCTCCTCTATCTGTTCATCATCGCCATCGTTCCCCAGCTGTACCGGGAGATGGTGCGCATCTCCTCCAACGCCTTCTCCTTCGCGCGCTCACTCACCCCCGAGCGCGTGCAGGAGCTCGCGCAGCAGATGGAGCAGTGGCTCAACTCGCACGGGGTCCCGGTCGCCCTCTCCTCCCGCTCGCTGGAGGGGGCGGACGCAGCCGAGGCCTACACGGGCCGGCCGAGCTGGAGCCTCTCGATGGACCTCGAGCGGCTGATCCACGATGCCGCCGGCAGGTTCTCGAGCGTCGCCACCGCCAACGTCACCCGGCTGGTGAACTTCACCCGCGATCTGGTGCTGGGGGTGTTCAAGGGCGTCTTCACCCTCTTCCTGATGCTGATGGTGGCGGCGTTCATGTCCATCGACGCCGAGCGCATCCGCGCCTATTTCCGCTCCCTGGTCCCGCCCGAGTGGTCCTCGGACGCCTCCGCGCTCGTCCGCCGCATCGACCGTGGGCTGGCGGGAGTGGTGCGGGGACAGGTCACCATCTGCATCGTCAACGGGGTGCTGACCTTCGCGGGGCTGGTGCTCTTCGGGGTGAAGTTCGCCTTCCTCCTGGCGACGATTGCCACCTTCTTCAGCCTCATCCCCATCTTCGGCACCATCATCAGCTCGTTTCCCATCGTCATCATGGGCCTTGCCCAGAGCTGGCGCGCCGGCCTGGGAATGCTGTTCTGGATCATCGGCATCCACGCGCTCGAGGCGTACTTCCTGAATCCGAAGATCATGGGCAACGCGGCGCGGATGCACCCGGTCGTGGTGGTGTTCGCGCTCATCGCAGGAGAGCGGACCTACGGGCTCCTGGGCGCGCTGTTCGCCGTGCCGGTCGCCGCTGTGGTGGTGGCGTGCTTCGAGTTCCTGCGGCGCAAGGCGCAGCCCGTGCCGATGGACCTACAGGGAATCTGACTCAGCAGCGCGTCGCGACGGCGCAGTGGCCGGAGCCGTCACAGAAGGGCAGACCGCAGGTGTTGTTCACGGTCTGGTTGGTCGGGTCCGGGTCGTTCGGCGAGCAGGCGACACCCGTGCAGTTGGGTGCGTTGCTCACGTTCACCGCGGCCGTCCCCCGGCCGCAGCACCCGTTCGGCACGCAGTCGGTGCTCGAGTTCGGGTTGCAGACGTCTCCCACCACGCCGCCGCCGCCGTCGTCCATCGGACCGCAGGCGGCGAGACCCAGCAGCGCCACGGCAAGGACAGACCAGATCTTCAGCGTCATCGACCCCGACCTCCCGTCGACGCCCTGTGACGGGCGCCGACCGGGGAATCTTCATCTGTTCATCGAGCCGAGGAAGTCCGCGTTCGACTTGGTGGGCCGCATGTGCTTGAGAACGAACTCCATCGCGTCGATCGGCGTGAAGGGGTGCAGCACCTGCCGGAGCGCGGTGACCCGGATGAGGTCTTCCGGCCGGAGCAGGAGCTCCTCCTTCCGCGTTCCGGACTTGTTGATGTCCAGACACGGGAAGATGCGCTTCTCCATCAGCTTCCGGTCGAGAACGATCTCCGAGTTTCCGGTGCCCTTGAACTCCTCGAAGATGACCTCGTCCATGCGGCTGCCGGTGTCGATGAGCGCGGTGCCGATGATGGTCAGGCTTCCGCCCTCCTCGATGTTTCGCGCCGCGCCGAAGAACCGCTTCGGCTTGTGAAGCGCGTTCGAGTCCACGCCGCCCGAGAGGATCTTCCCCGACGGCGGAACCACCGTGTTGTACGCGCGGGCGAGACGGGTGATGGAGTCGAGCAGGATGCACACGTCGTGCTTCTGCTCCACCAGGCGCTTCGCCTTGTCGATGACCATCTCCGCCACCTGCACGTGACGGGTGGCCGGCTCGTCGAAGGTGCTGCTCACCACCTCGCCCCGGACGTTGCGCTCCATGTCCGTCACTTCCTCCGGGCGCTCGTCGACGAGCAGCACGATGAGGAAGATGTCCGGGTGGTTCTGGGCGATGGCGTGGGCGATGTTCTGGAGGAGCACCGTCTTGCCCGCCTTCGGTGGGGCGACGATGAGACAGCGCTGCCCCAGGCCGATGGGGGTGAAGAGGTCGATGATGCGGGTCGTCATCTCCGACCCGTCGAACTCGAGGTTCAGCTTCCGCGTCGGATAGAGCGGAGTGAGGTTGTCGAAGAGGATCCGCTCCCTGGCCTCGTTGCTGGCCGGGTCGACGAAGTTGACCTTGTCGACCTTCTGCAGGGCGAAGAAGCGCTCACCCTCGCGCGGCTGGCGGATCGGTCCGTAGACCGTGTCGCCGGGGCGCAGGCTGAACCGGCGCACCTGGCTCGGGCTCACGTAGATGTCGTCGGGGCTGGGCTGGTAGTCGCTGTCGGCGCTGCGGAGGAAGCCGAAGCCGTCGGACTGCAGCTCCATCACGCCCTCGGCGTGCACCTCGAACTTCTTGTCCGCGATGCCGGAGAGGAGGGCGAAGATGAGGTCCTGCTTCTTCAGCCCCTGCGTGCCCTCGACCCCGAAGTCCTGAGCCATGTGTGACAGCTCGGTGATCTTCATCCGCTTCAGGTCGTTGAGGCGGAGCACCTGCATCGGCGTGCCGTCTGGACCGGTGACGACCGAGGGTGCCAGCTCGGACGCCGGCTCCACGGCGGGCCGCTCGGCCATGACCGGGGGCGCGGATGGGTCCTCGGGGACGGCGTTCAGGTCGTCGTCGCGGACCGGGCGGGAGATGGCGGTGAGCACCGGACGGAGAGGGGTCTTCCCTTCCTCGGTTGCCACCACCCCGTTGGTCTCCCCATCGGTCGCCTCGGGGTCACGCCGGCGGCGTCCCCCCTTGCGGCGGGGGGCGGATTCGGTGGACTCGTCGGGGGCGACCTCGAGGTCCGCCTGCTTCTCTTTGCTGGATCGAGCTTTGCGCATGGGAAACGTGCACCCCCGGCCACGGAGAGAGCGCGGGGGAACTTCTTCCGACCCGGCAGCCGCTCGGCGCCCCGAAAGCAACGGAAGGCGCTCACTTCAAGATGCGGTGGCCGGTGCGGAGTTGAGGGCCCGCGGACGGTGGACTTCCACGTCACCCACGGGTGAGAAGGACGTTATTGACCGACCTCCCCAGTGTCAAGAAGACCTGGAGCGGGGTGCGCACCCCTCGACCCTCAACCGTGAACGCCGACACCGCCCGAGCCCGAATCGAGGAGCTGAAGGCGCAGATCGCCCGGGCCGACCATCGCTACTACGTCCTGGATGACCCGGAGCTGACCGACGCCGAGTACGACGTCTTGGTCCGTGGGCTCCAGGGCCTGGAGGCCGAGTTTCCCGCCCTCAAGACCCCGGACTCCCCCACCGCCCGGGTGGCCGGCACCCCCTCCGAGAGGTTCCGGCCCGTCACGCACCGGGTGCCGATGCTCAGCCTCTCCAACGCCTTCAGCGACGAGGAGCTGGCGGAGTTCGACGCCCGGGTGCATCGGGTGCTCGGACCGGAGGACGTTCCCTACGTGTGCGAGCCCAAGCTCGATGGGCTGGCGGTGGAGCTGGTCTACGTGGACGGGCAGCTGGTGGAGGGCGCCACCCGGGGCGACGGCTCGGTGGGCGAGGACGTCACCGCCAACCTCCGCACCATCCGCGTGGTGCCACTCGCGCTCAGGAGGCCGGAGAAGGGTCCGGCCGCCCCCCGGCGCGTGGAGGTGCGAGGCGAGGTGTTCCTCCGCCGGGCGGACTTCGCGCGCCTCAACGCTCGCCGGGAGCAGGAGGGCGAGCCGCTGTACGTGAATCCGCGCAACACGGCCGCCGGCTCGCTCCGCCAGCTGGACCCCGCCATCACCGCGTCCCGCCCGCTCTCCTTCTTCGCCTACGAGGTGGGCGGCTGGGGAGAGGAGGCCGGCACGGCGCCGTTCGAGCGCCACTCGGAGAAGCTGGCCTGGCTCGAGGCCGTGGGCTTCCCGGTCAATCCCGAGAACCGCGCCGCGACCGGGCTCGAGGGAGTCCGGAGCCGCTATGCCGAGTTCCTCGCCCGGCGGCACGCGCTGGCCTACGAGGTGGACGGGATGGTGGTGAAGGTCGACCGCGAGGACGCCCGCCGCCGCCTGGGCCAGGTCTCGAAGAGCCCGCGCTGGGCGGTGGCCTACAAGTTTCCGCCCGAGGAGGCGCGGACGAAGGTGGAGGCGATCGAGGTGAACGTCGGCCGGACCGGCGCGCTCACCCCGGTCGCCTTCCTCACCCCGGTCCAGGTCGGCGGGGTGACCGTCTCTCGCGCCACCCTGCACAATCCGCTGGAGCTGAAGCGGAAGGACGTGCGGGTGGGCGACCAGGTGTTCGTCCGCCGCGCGGGCGACGTGATTCCGGAGATCGTCAAGGTCATCGACTCGGTCCGGACCGGCGCCGAGACCGAGTACGTCTTCCCCGACCACTGTCCGGTGTGCGGCGCGGCGGCGGTGATGGACGAGGACGGGGCCATCCTCCGATGCACCGGCCTGGACTGTCCGGCCCAGCTCCAGGCGCGGCTGCAGCACTTCGCCAGTCGGGGGGGGATGGACGTCGAGGGGCTGGGGGACAAGCTCGCGGCCCAGCTCGTCGAGTCGGGCCAGGTGAAGCGCGCCGCCGACCTCTACCGGCTCGACCTGCCCACCCTCACCGGGCTGGAGCGGATGGGGGAGAAGAGCGCGCAGAACTTCCTCGCCGCCCTGGAGCGGAGCAAGCATCCTCCGCTGCGACGGTTCCTTTACGCGCTCGGCATTCGGCACGTGGGGGACGCCACCGCCCGGGCCCTCGCCGACCACTTCCGCGACGTGCGCGCGCTCTACGACGCCGATGCGGACGCCCTCACCCGGGTCAAGGACGTCGGGCCGGAGATGGCGAAGGTCATCGCCGGCTTCTTCTTCGAGCCGCAGAACCGGGAGGGCATCGATGCGCTGCTCGCCGCCGGGGTGGCGCCCCAGCCCCCGGAGGACGTCTCGCGGGGGCCGTTCTCGGGAAGGACGGTGGTGCTCACCGGCACCCTGACTGCGCTCACCCGGGAGCAGGCGAAGGAGGAGGTCGAGCGGCGCGGCGGGAAGGTCTCCGGCAGCGTCTCCCGGAAGACCGACTTCGTCGTCGCGGGCGAGGAGTCCGGGAGCAAGCTGAAGAAGGCGGCCGAGCTCGGGGTCAAGGTGCTCGACGAACGGGCCTTCCTGGACCTCCTCTCCACGGCGTCGTAGAGGTGCGGTTTCCATGGAGCGCTCGGCCGTTCACCTGGTCATCGTCGGACGCGTGCAGGGCGTCGCCTTCCGGGCCCGAGCCGTCGGCGAAGCAAACCGCCTCGGGCTCTCGGGCTGGGTCAGGAACCGCATGGACGGGACGGTGGAAGCACGGGCCGAAGGCCCGCCCGAGGCGGTGGATGCCTTCGTGGCCTGGTGCCGCCACGGACCGCCCGCGGCGAGCGTCGAGGAGGTCCAGGTCACCCGCGTCTCCGCTCACGGTCTGGATCGCGGCTTTCAGGTGGGGACCACGGGGTGAGCCATCTCTGCGGAGTGCTCGGCATTCGTGCCGGCTCGAAGGTCTCGGTGGTGAACCCGCCGCCGGGCTTCGTGGTCCGGCTCAACCCGCTGCCGGACGGGGTCGAGTTCCTGGTCACCGCACAGACCGGGCTCGACGTGGTGCTCTTCTTCGCGCGGACCGCGGGGGAGCTGCTCGCGCGGCTGCCGGCGCTTGCTCGCTGCATCACCCTGCCCGGACGGATCTGGGTCGCCTGGGAGGAGCACGGGAGCGCCCTCGACGAGGACATGGTTCGTCAGGCGGGCCTCGACCTGGGCCTCGTGGACGACAAGCGCGCGCTGCTCGGTGAGAGCTGGATGGCGCTGCGGCTGAAGCGCGAGACGCGGGCGCGTCCGGCCCGGCCGGGAAGCAGGCAGCCGTCGATCGCGGATTGCTGAGCCGTGACGCCCGTCTCCCCCGGATGTGCGCCGTTCTCCCCCCGAGGATCCGCAGGGTTTGCGGGATCTCTTGCGCCAAGCCCCCCTTCTCTGCAAGTATAAGGACTGAAAGGGATTTTTTGACGGGACCTGCGTCCGAGGAGCGCCGCAACGGGCGGCGCGCCACCCCGGGCCGCCGAGGGCGAGACCCCGGCGACCCCGACCCGGGGCCACTGGCCAGGTAGCAGCATCAGAGCACTTCGAGGGAGTCCTGACTCTCGTGAACCCCCTGCATCCGACGACCGAGCACCGCCCAGGCGGCCCTTGGTCTGCGCTGGTGGGTCCACGAGGGGACGCTCTCTTCCCGCGCCTTCCTGGACCGCTCGATTCCGCCGTCACCCGTCCGGCGGACGGCGAGTCTGGATGTGCGCGCACGGGGTCCCCCCATGGGCAGCATCCTCTTGATCAACGCGGCCGGCCGCGAGACGCGTGTGGCACTCGTCGAGAACGGCCACATCGCGGAGTTCTATCTCGAGCGTAAGAAGGACAAGGGCGTCGTCGGCAACATCTACAAGGGTCGCGTGGTCCGGGTGCTCCCGGGCATGCAGGCGGCCTTCGTGGACATCGGGCTGGACAAGGCGGCCTTCCTCTACGTCTCCGACGTCGTCTACGACCCGGACTTCGCCCGCGCGCAGTTCGAGCTGACCGAGGGCGAGCACGAGGACGCCCCCGAGGTCCCGGACGATCTCGAGGAAACCGGCCCGGCGGCGGCCGCGGCCGAAGCGCCGTCCCTCCACGCCGAGGTCGAGCACGTGGAGGCCCACGCCGACGCCCTGCACGAGGCGGCGCACGCCGTCGCCTTCAGCGAGGGCCACGCTGCGGTCGAGGAGATCGGCGACGACGAGGTCTCCGAGGTGGAGGTGCTCGAGGCCGTTGCCGAGGAGATGGCCGGCTCGATCGACGCCCCCCCCGACTCAGGGCTCGCGCCCGAGACCGCGCGCGATGAAGAGCGCACCCCGTCGCCCTCCGAGGCCGGCAACAGCCAGGGGCCCGCGGTCGCGACTGCCGCCGCTCCGGTCTCCCCGGCCGACGAGGTCGGGGCAGATGCGCCGGTTCCCCTCCCCGCGCCCGATCCGGCAGTGGTTCCGCTGCCCGCGCCGGCCGAGGCATCCTCTTCTGCTTCTTCGAGCGAGACGCCTGCCGCCGCTTCCAGCGCACCGACGCCCTCGCCGGGGCAGCCGAACGAGCGCCGGACGGACCAGGGCGAGCGCCGGGCGCGGCGGGAGCTTCGCGAGCGACAGCAGCAGGAGCGCGGTCGCGACCGCGAGCGAGGACGGAACGGTCACGGCAAGGGAGACCGCCGCGACGACCGCCCGAGACCGCGGAAGGAGGTCCGCATCGAGGACCTCCTCAAGGTGGGCCAGGAGGTGGTGGTCCAGATCTCCAAGGACCCCATCGGCAGCAAGGGCGCCCGCCTGACCTCGCACATCAGCATCCCCGGCCGGCACCTGGTCTTCATGCCCACCGTGGACCACGTGGGCATCAGCCGCCGCATCTCGAACGAGAAGGAGCGCCGGCGCCTCCGCGAGATCGTCGATCGGCTCCGGCCGCCCGGGACGGGCTTCATCGTCCGCACGGTCGCGGAGAACGTTCCCCAGGCCAAGCTGGAGAGCGACATCCGGTTCCTGATCGAGATCTGGAACCAGGTGGTCCGCAAGAACGAGAAGCGCGGCGGGCCGGGGCTGATGCACCCGGATCTGGACCTCATCCTCCGCGCCACGCGTGACCTGTTCGCCGCCGACGTGGAGAAGCTGGTGGTGGACGACCGCGAGGAGTACGAGCGCATCCAGGGCTTCGTCACCGCCCAGGATCCGGCGCTCGCCCAGCGCGTCGTGTTCCACGACTCCGACGAGCCCGTCTTCGACAGCTACGGCATCGAGCAGGAGATCCGCCGCGCCACCCAGCGCAAGGTGTGGCTGAAGAGCGGCGGCTACCTGATCATCGACCAGGCCGAGGCGCTCACCGCGATCGACGTCAACTCCGGGCGCTACGTGGGGAAGAAGAGCCTCGAGGAGACGATCACCAAGATCAACATGGAGGCAGCCAAGGAGATCGTCTACCAGCTCCGGCTGCGCAACATCGGCGGCATCATCATCTGCGACTTCATCGACATGGAGAAGCCGCAGAACCGGGACAAGGTCTTCAAGGCGCTGCAGGAAGCGCTGGGCCGCGACAAGGCGAAGACCAACGTTCTCCGCATCAGCGAGCTCGGCCTGGTGGAGATGACTCGCAAGCGCGTGCGTGAGTCCATCGGCCGGATGCTGCACGAGGACTGCGGCTACTGCGGCGGCCAGGGGTTCGTGAAGACCGCCACCACCGTGGCCTACGAGATCTTCCGCGAGGTGCGGCGCGAGGCGCCCAACTTCAAGGACCCGACGCTGGTCGTGAACTGCAACGTCGAGGTGGCCCGGCTGCTCCAGGCCGAGGAACGCAACGAGCTGCGCCACCTGATGGACCGGTACAACAAGACCATCCAGGTGAAGTCCCAGACGAACTACCACCGCGAGCAGTACGACCTCTACGGGCGGAGCGCCCACGGGGAGGACCACAAGGTCGCGTCCTCCGCCTCGACGCTCCGGGCCCCCGAGGGCGTGGGCCTTCCGATGGAGCGCACCGAGCCGCCGGCGCGGGAACGCGACCGGGACCGCGACCGCGACCGGGACCGCGGCCAGCGGGGCGGTCGCAACCGCCGTGGCGGCCGTGACCGGGAGCATCGCGGCGACAAGGAGCGGCGCGAGGGTGGAGGTGGAGGTGGAGGCGGAGGCGGAGGCGGAGGCGGCGGCGGAGGCGGAGGCGGAGGCGGAGGCGGCGGAGGCGGAGGCGGCGGAGGCGGAGGCGGAGGCGGAGGCGGAGGATGGTTGCAGTCGACGATGTTGCCATCGGCGTCCACGACCGCGAAGCCAGCCGGGGCAAGAGGGCCGTCCGGATCGATGATGGCGTTGTTCGAGTTGTTGCCAGTCGGGTCCGAGCCGACGGGCCCGTACGCGACGATCACCGTGTCGCAAGCAGTCTCCGGCACGGTCCACGAGAACGTGATCGTGGTGCCGGACATCGAGCCGGTCACGGTCGTGTTGCCGTTCACCGAGCTCTTGATGACGACGTCTGCCTCGGTCGCGCCCTGGAGATCGTCATCGGTCGCGTCGACGATCTGAGCGGTGATCGTGTCTCCGATTTGCACCTGCCAGTGGGTCCGGTTGAACACCGGACCGGTCTGCGGCAATGAGCCGCTCGGCTGGTCGAGGCTACCCGGCCCCTCGGCGTTGATCGCAGGTGTGGCCGCCGGTGCGAGCAGCAAGGCCGAAAGCACGATCATCGCGCCGACGAGCCAAACGACTCCGCCTGGACCACCCTTCTTCGCGTGAGCAAGTCTGCTCTTCCACCGCATGCCGCATGTCTTCATGCCGCAGTCCCCCAATCCCCTTATTTAGTTAAGAAAACGCCCGAAACCTGATGATAAGTGTACCACCGGTCGACTCACCATAAAGGGTGATTGCGTTTTTACACAATCCCTCGTTCTAGGGGACTTGCGGGCGGAGCGGTCAGGAAGCTTATTCGGCCGGCTCTTCGGAGTCGTCGTCGCTCTCGGCGACGGGCTCCTCGGGTGGAACCGTGACCTTGTCCATGTCCTCGGGCGGGGCGCCCGGGATGATCTCGATCTCAACCTCGTCATCGGAGTCGCGCTTCTTGTCGACGAGGATCGTCGAGCCGGGAGTGATCTCGCGGCCGAGCACGAAGTCGGCGAGCGGATCCTCGATGTAGCGCTGGATCGCTCGGCGCAGCGGCCTCGCGCCCATGGTCGGGTCGTAGCCCTTCTCGACGAGTAGCTCCTTCGCTTCCTCCGTGAGCGAGACGTCGGCTGCGTGCTCGCCCATCTGGTCGCGCAGCCGCTTCATGAGCAGGTCGACGATCGTCTTGATCTCTTCCTTCGTCAGCTTGTGGAAGACGATCACCTCGTCGATGCGGTTCAGGAGCTCGGGCCGGAAGACCTTTTTCAGCTCGCTCATGACGCGCTCCTTCATGTCGTCGTACGACAGGCCGGAGTCGTCGCCGATCGAGAAGCCGAGCGACTGGTTCTTCGAGATGGAAGCAGCGCCGATGTTCGAGGTCATGATCACGATCGTGTTCCGGAAGTCGACCTTGCGGCCCTGGGCGTCGGTCAGCTTCCCGTCCTCGAGGATCTGGAGCAGGATGTTGAAGACGTCCGGGTGGGCCTTCTCGATCTCGTCGAGCAGGACGACCGAGTACGGCTTGCGGCGGACGGCCTCGGTCAGCTGGCCGCCCTCGTCGTAGCCGATGTAGCCCGGCGGCGAGCCGACGAGCCGGGACACTGAGTGCTTCTCCATGAACTCCGACATGTCGACCTGGATCATCGCGTCCTCGTCGCCGAACAGGAACTCCGCGAGCGTGCCCGCCA
>Ga0081540_1000970_pt1 | contig 25866 bp, 23 predicted proteins | sample TabmetS2T1R1_FD_71024 | JGI IMG/M metagenome (GOLD analysis project Ga0081540, IMG submission 71024) | Tabebuia heterophylla rhizosphere microbial communities from the University of Puerto Rico - S2T1R1 | ecosystem: Host-associated > Plants > Roots > Rhizosphere ...
CCTCACGGCACCGCTCCGCAAGCTCGAGCAGGTTGCCAAGGCCGCGGGTGGCGGCGATCTCACGGCGCGAGCCGACCCGGAGGGCGGTCCACCCGAGGTGCGGTCGCTGGCGAGGAGCTTCAACGAGACCGTGCGGAAGCTCGAGGCTCTGATCCGCTCGAACGAGGAGTTCGTCGCCGACGCGGCCCACCAGTTGCGGACTCCGCTGGCGTCGTTGCAGCTCGGGCTGGAGAACCTCGAGCAGGAGGTCCCGGTCGAGGACTCCCGACGGGTCGAGAACCTCCAGGCGGAGGTGGCGCGGCTCTCGAGACTCGTCGACGGCCTGCTCGCGCTCGCCCGAGCAGACGCCGCCACGGAGCCACCCAAGATCGTCGACCTCGCCCCGGTGGTCGCGCAGCGGCTGGAAGCGTGGGACACCTACGCGGCCGAGAGCCACGTGCAGCTCTCCGTCCGTATCGGCACCGACCTCACCGCGCGCGCGACCCCCGACCGGGTCGAGCAGGTGCTGGACAACTTGCTGGCGAATGCGCTCGAGGTCTCGCCGCAGGCGGGCACGATCACGGTCAGCGGACAGCGAACGGGCCGGTGGGTCGAGCTCCACGTGGTCGACGAGGGCCCCGGAATGACGCGGGAGGACCGGGCGCGTGCCTTCGACAGGCTCTGGCGGGCGCGTCAGGACGGCGGGGGCGCCGGGATCGGGCTCGCAATCGTGAAGCGCCTGGTGTCCTCCGACGGCGGCGAGTGCGAGCTTCTGCCGGCTTCCACCGGCGGGATCGACGCGGGCGTCCGGCTCCGGGCAACGGGGCCGCTTCCGCAGGCCCGTCCGGAGCCCACCACGGACCGCGCGTCCGCGCTCGCCTAGCGCCGCCTACTTGACGAGGCTGAGGAGCTTGAACATCGGCAGGTACATGCTGATGATGATCACTCCGACCATCGCGCCGACGCCGATCATCATCAGCGGCTCGATGATCGCGGTCAGCGAGGCGATCGCCGAGTCGACCTCGTCCTCGTAGAAGTCGGCGATCTTGCCGAGCATCTTCTCGAGCTCTCCCGTCTCCTCGCCGATCTTCACCATCTGGCTGACCATCGGGGGGAAGACCGGGTTCTCGATCAGCGGCTGGGCGATCGGGACGCCTTGGTGCACCTTCTGCCGGACGTCCGAGAGCGCCTCCTCGACGACCCAGTTGCCGGCGGTCTGCCCGGTGATCTCGAGCGCCTTGATGATGTCCACGCCCGCGGCCACCAGGGTGGAGAGCGTCCGCGAGAAGCGCGCCATCGTCACCTTCAGGACGACGTCGCCGATCTTCATCGGGATCTTCAGCTTGATCCGGTCCCACAGCCGCCGGCCGGGCTCGGTCTTCTTGAACCTGCGGATGCCCCAGATGATCCCGCCGACGGCCGGGAAGATGATGTACCAGTGGTGGCGCAGCTGGTCGGAGGCGGCCACGACCCATTGCGTCAAGGTCGGCAGCTCGCCGTTCAGCTGGGCGAAGATGTTCACGAAGACCGGCACGAGGAACATCAGCAGGCCGATCAGGACGAGGGTGGCGAAGATCAGCACCATCGTCGGGTACATCATCGCGCCCTTGACGCGGCGCTTGATCTGGGTCTCCTTCTCGATCTGCAGGGCGACGCGGTCGAGCACGGTGTCGAGGATGCCCGCGGCCTCGCCGGCCTCGACCATCGCGACGTAGAGGCGCGTGAAGATCTTCGGGTGGCGGCTGAGCGCCTGCGAGAGCAGCAGGCCGCCCTCGACGTCGGCGCGGATCTCGCGGATCACGAGCGCGAAGTACGGGTCGTCGGTCTGCTCCTCGAGGATCACCAGCGAGCTGACCACGTTCAGGCCCGCCTCGATCATGGTCGCGAACTGGCGCGAGAAGATCTGCAGCGTCTTCGGCTTGATCTTCTTGAAGACCGTGCGGGCGCTATCCTCGCCGCTGGCCGGGAGCTCTTCGAGGAACTCGGCCAGCAGACCGCGGATGCGCAGCTGCTCGCGCGCCGCGTCGAGATCCGGGGCATGCACCTCGCCCGCCATCTGCAGACCCTCAGCGTTGATCGCGCTGTAGGTGTACGCCGCCATACGAACGTCGTATCGGCAGAGGGATGGGCCCGCTTGAGGGACGGCGCGAGCCTGCCGATAGGAGTCACGTGCGCGCGCGGCTCCGTGCAGAGCAGGGCTTTGGCCTGATCGAGCTCCTGATCGCGATGGTGATGCTGAACATCGGCATCCTCGCGATCGTCGGCGCGTTCAACAGCGGCATCTTCGCGCTCAACCGGGCCACCAGGATCACGACCGCCTCGGCCCTGGCCGACCAGCAGATGGAGCTCTACCGGGCGCTCACCTACTCCGCGATCGCCCTCGACTCGAGCACGCTCACCAGTGCCGACAACACGTACAAGTGCGACACGGCGCTCGGCGCCTCGTGCCCGAACTCGACCTCGGGCGAGATCTCGGTCACGTGCTCCGGCTCGCCGCTGCCGAACCAGTGCCTGCCGAGCCGGACGACCGTCGGCGCCGACCGCAAGAACTACCGGGTCGACACCTACATCATGAGCTCGACGCCGACCAGCGGCCGGGCGCTCAAGCTCGTGACCGTGGTCGTGCGCGACGGCAGCAAGCTCTCGGCCCGGCCCCTCGCTCGCGTCGCGTCGACGTTCGACCAGTCGACCGGCTGAGCCGGCCGCGCGGCGCCGGACTCTAGGAGACCGAGACCAGCCGCAGCACGTAGCGCGTGCCGTCGGCGGTGTTCATCAGGGTCAGCGGCTTGTTCTTGGCCAGCGTGACCGTCGGCGCGCCGGTCTCGAGCGAACCGCCGGCGATCGAGATCTTGGCCGCCTTCTTCGTCAGCGAGACCAGCTTGAAGTAGGGATCGGCGGTCGGGAAGGTGCCTCCCACCTGCACGGTCTCGGGAGCGCCGTTCACCGAGATCACCGCGGCCGTCAGGGCGGCAACGGGCGTCGTCGGAGCCGCCGGCGCCGGCTTGGCCGCGGGCTTCGGGGCGCTGACTCCGCCGCCCGAGCCGCCGGTCGCGGGGCCGGCGGCGCCGGTCGGGCCGGAAGAGACGGGCACGACGCCTGCCGAGCCGGTGGCGCCGTTCAGCTTGAGCTGCTGGACGAAGGGATCCTTCGAGCGGAACAGCCCGAACGCCAGCAGCTGGCCCGATGCAGGCGCAGGAACCGCGTCGGGGTCGGTGATCCCGTCGCCTCCCGGCACAGCCGCGGGCGCCGCGGCGGCCGCGTTGCCGCCGCTCAGCGACGGCGCGCTGATCGGGGTCGGCGTGACGGCGGTCGTCGCCGCCGGCGCGGGGGCCGAGGAGGTCTCGTCGGCCGGGTGGAGCATCTTCATCGTGCGCGGGACCTGGAACGCGAGCACGCCCAGCAGGATCACCCCGCCGACGGCGGCGTAGATCTTCTGCCGCTTGGCCTTGGCCTTGGGATCGATCTTCTTCGCCATGGCTAGGTCCCTGCCGGCGCGGCCGCGGCGCTCGCTGCGGGAACCGGGGTCGTCGGGGTCGTGGGCGTCACGCCGCCGGCGCCGGTCGCGCCGGTCGTTCCGGTCGTCCCGACCGGGGGCGCGACCGTAGGCGCGGTGCCCGTGCCGTAGACGAAGGCGTCGATCACGAGGTGCGCCCGGATCTGCGGGAAGCCCGGAGGCGGCGGCGCCTCGGTGAAGTCGACCTCGTCGATCGCGAACAGGCGTCCGGTCGCGTCGAGCGTGCCGCGGCGCACGTCGACGAGGTTCCGGAGCCGGTAGAGGAAGTCCGAGAGGTCGTAGAAGTTGCCGGTGAACTCGACCGTGATCGGGATCGCGAGGTACCCCGAGATCGGGGTCGCGGTCGTCGCCGGGTTGATCAGCTCGAAGGTGATGCCGCTGTCGTCGGCGACCTGGTTCAGCTCGAGCAGGATCCCGGCCATGTCGACCTGATCCGGCATCGCCTTGGTCAGGCGGTACAGGTCGGCGACGCGGATCTGCGCGCCCTTCTTCGCCTCGAGCGTCAGCGCCCGGGCCGCGTCGATCGCGCTGTTCGTGTCCGCGATCTGCTGGTCGAGATCGGACGCCTTCGCGTGCTGGGGGCGGATGAGCGTGAACCAGCCACCCGCGCCGAGCACCAGGAACCCGACCGCGATCAGCGCGATCAGGACGGGCTGCGAGAGGCGGGTCTTCACTGTCCGCCTCCGGGGCGCCGCACGTCGGCGACGATCACGAAGTGGACGGCCTGGGCGTTGCCGCCGACCTTGGTCAGCATGCTCTGCTGGAGCTGGACGTTGACGAGGTCGGGCACGACCGCGAGCCGGCTGAGCAGCCGCGCGACCGCCGGATGCGAGTAGGTGTAGCCGTCGAGCGTGAACCCCGTCGCCGCGACCGAGGCCCCTGCGGCGGCAGGCGCCGGAGGCGAGGCGGTCGACGAGGGTACCGGCGCCTTGGCCGAGATGGTCGCCAGCCAGACGTCGTTCGGCAGCACGAGGGAGAGCTCACGGAAGACGCGGTCCCAGGCGACGCGGCGCGAGAGCGCCCCGGAGAGCGCGCTCACACGCGCCTGCTTGTCCGCCGCGAGCGCGGTCTGGGTCTTGACGCGGCTCGCGTTCGGAGTCGGGATCGCGTGCAGCTCGTCCTGCAGCGTCGACAGCTCCGCCTGCTTGTCCTTCGCCGTGCCGCTGGCCGAGAGGAACATCGCGGAGAGCACCGCGGTCATCAGGACGGCGACCACGACCGGGACGAGGACGAGCAGCTGGCTCTTCTGCGCGCGGCCGCGCCGGGCGTCGTCTCGGGGGAGCAGGTTGATCGCGCGCACGTCAGTCCTCGATCCCGAGGCCGATGGCGACCGCGAGCGAGCCGAGCTGCTCGTCGGCCTCGCGCAGCTTCTTGCCGAGCTTCACCCGCTGCAGCGGATCGCCCACCTCGACGCGCACGCCGATCAGGCGCTGAAGCTCGTCGGCGACCCCGCCGAGGTGCGCGGTGCCGCCCGTGATCATGATCTCGCCGATGCCCAGCGATCCAGGCTGGTTCTGGTAGAACTGGAGCGAGGAGACGAGCTCGCGCGCGAACGTCTGCAGCTGGCGCCGAACGGCCTCGCGAGCGCGCTCCGCCTGATCCTGCGTGAGGCCCTCGGGCACGTTGGCAGTGGCCAGCGAGAGCTCCCGCTTGACCGGCTCCGCCTCCGAGGGAGCGCAGTCGAGCTCGCGCGCGATCGCGACGTCGAGCGTCGAGCCGCCCCAGTCGAGCACGCGCGTGAACTCGCAGACGCGGCCGTCGGAGACCGCGAAAGTGGAGCGGTCGTGGCCGACCGAGACGACGACGAGCGCCGCGTCGGAGGGAGGCGCGTCGTCCGGCAGCGGGTCGCCGAGCGCCCGCAGCAGCGCGAACGCCTCGAGGTCGATCCCCGCCAGCCTCAGGCCGGCCTTCTTGCAGGCCGCGACGTAGCGGTCGATCAGCTCGCGGTAGGCCACGACGAGCAGGACCCGGCTGACGGGCTGGCCCTCGTCGTCGGTCCGCTGGCCGAGAAGGTGGTAGTCGAGCACGGCCTCCTCGATCGGGATCGGTAGCGCCTCCTGGGCGCGGTAGCGGATCGCGTTCTCGAGCTGCTTGGCGTCGGAGATGCCGGCGATCTCGAAGATGCGAACGCCGATGCGGTTGTTGGCGATGCCGAGGCGCACGCCCTGGCGCGGAAGCTTGTGCTTGCGGAAGAACGCCCGCAGCGCCTCGGCCAGCAGCTCGGGCTCGCGCAGCTCGCCGCCGACCACGATCCCCCTGTCGAGGCGGTCGCGCGCGACCTGGACGAGCTCGGGCGAGCCGTTGTTCACGATCCGGGCGGCCGCCAGCTGCGAGCCGCCGATCTTCAGCCCGACGAGCCGCTTGGAGCGCTTGGTCGAGGACGACTTCTCGCGCTTGGCGCGCAGCTTGCGCGGCGCCTTGGCCTGAGGCTCGGCCGTCGCCTCGGCCGGCTCCTTCGCGGCCTTCTTGCGCCCGAACGGGAGCGAGATCTCCTTCTTCAGGCCGGCGCTCTTCTGCCTGGGCTCCCTCGGCGTCTTCTCCTTCTTGGCTTTGGGCTCGCTCGGCGCCTTCGGCTTGCGCCGGAACGAGATCTCCTTCTTCAGCAGCGAGGTGTTCGCCGGCTCCGGCTCGGGCTCCAGCGCGGGGGGCTCGGGCTCGACCGCAGCGGGCTCGGGCGTCGGCTCGCGGACGGGCTGAGCCTCGACCGTCTCCTCGACCGGCTGCTCGGGCTGCACGTCGTTCTGCTCGTTCCACTCCATCGTCAGGCCTCGGCGACGCGCAGGGTCGGGGCGGCCTCATCGCTCGAGGCGCCGGGGACGGCGAAGCCGGCGCGCTCGAGCAGGCCGAGCAGCTGCTCGGGCCGGCTGGAGCGGGAGAGCGCCGAGTCGAGGGTGATCACGCCGCGCAGGGTCAGGTCGGCGAGGGACTGCTCCATCGTCTGCATGCCCTTCGCGGTGCCGGTCTGCATCACCGAGTACACCTGCTCGACCTTCGCCTGGCGGATCAGGTTCCGCACGGCGTCGTCCGGAAAGAGAATCTCGAGGGCGGCCACACGGCCGTTGCCGTCGGCGGTCGGGAGCAGCGCCTGGGTGACGACGCCCTCGAGCGTGGCGGCAAGCTGGATGCGAATCTGTTCCTGCTGGGCCGCCGGGAAGGCGTCGATCACGCGGTCGATCGTCCCGGGCGCGCTCTGCGTGTGCAGCGTGGCGAAGACGAGGTGGCCGGTCTCGGCCGCGGTCAGCGCGGTCGAGATCGTCTCGAGGTCGCGCATCTCGCCGAGGAGGATCACGTCGGGGTCCTGGCGGAGCGCGGCGCGGAGCGCCTCGGCGAAGCTCGTGGCATCCACGCCGATCTCGCGCTGGTTGACGACGCAGCGCTTATGGCGGTGCACGAACTCGATCGGGTCCTCGATCGTCAGGATGTGCTCGGCACGCTTGCGGTTGATCTCGTCGATTAGCGCCGCGAGGGTCGTCGACTTACCCGAGCCGGTCGGGCCGGTGACGAGCACGAGCCCGCGAGGACGGTCGGTGAGGACGTGCAGGGCGGACGGGATGCCGAGCTCCTCGAGCGTCTTGATCTCGGTCGGGATCAGGCGGAACGCCGCGCCGAGCGCCTCGCGCTGCCAGTAGACGTTCACGCGGAAGCGCGCGAGGCCCGGAATCGAGTGCGCGAAGTCGATCTGGCGGCTCAGCTCGAGGTGCTTCTGCTGCTCGGTCGAGAGCACGCGGTAGAGCAGCTGCTGGGTGACCTCGGGCGTCAGCGGCGCGATCTCCTGCAGGGGCTCGAGCTTGCCGCGCACGCGCACCACCGGGTGCGCGCCCACGGTGACGTGCAGATCGGAGGCGTTTCGCGCCACCATCTGCTCGAGCAGATCGTCGATCGAATACAGAGTGTCCGCCATGGCCGCTGGGCTCGCTATCGGCAGCGCCTGTCACTGACTTGAGGGTCTGCCGCAGCGGCCTGCCGCGGCTTCCGAGTTCACCTTTTCGGGGGGTGTGCGGCGCGGGCTGCCGGCGCCGATAGAGGGGCTGGCCATCTGCGACCCCCTTCAAGGAGGACCAAGCATGCTTGCAAGGCTTCAGCAGCGACTGCGGCGCGACGAGGGTTTCACCCTCATCGAGCTTCTGGTCGTGATCATCATCCTCGGGATCCTGCTCGCGATCGCGATCCCCTCGTACCTGAGCTTCCGCACCCGGGCGAACAAGTCCGCGGCGCAGGCCAACGTCCGCGCGGCAGTGCCGGGCATGGAGGCGTACAACGCCGACCACGCCACGGGCTACACGGGCGCGACCCTGACCAAGCTGCAGGGCTCGTACGACGCCGGGATCAAGAACATCAAGATCTCGGTCGCGAACTCCACGACCTACTGCATCACGAACACGGTCCCCGGGACGGTCCAGTACCACAAGTCCGGCCCCGGCGCGGACATCAAGCCCGGCGGCTGCTAGGCCAGGCTTCCACTGCTTGACGCGAAGGGCGCGGGAGACCGCGCCCTTCGTATTTCCCCGTCAAGCGACCGGCCCCGGATGCCGATAGGAAGACCGTGAGCCTGACTCCACAGGTCCGGGTTCTCGCTGCGGCCGGCTGTGCGGCGATGGTCGCCCTGATGGGCGGCTTCATGCTGCTCGGCCGCGGCCAGAGCTCCTCGAGCGCCGCGACGCCGGTGATCAAGCCGCTGCACCCGGTCAAGAAGCACGTGGTTGCGCCGAAGGCGAAGCCGGTAGTGAAGAAGGCCGTTGTCACCAAGACCGCGGCCAAGCACGCCGCGAAACCGGTGGCGGCACCGAAGGCCAAGCCGAAGGTGCACGTGCCCGCGGTGATCGACGGCATGCCGTCGGCCCTGGCGCTGGCGCTGCGCTCCCACTCGGTCGTGGTCGTCTCGCTGTTCACGCCCGACGCGAGCGTCGACTCGATGGCGACCGCCGAGGCCCGTCACGGCGCCCTGGCCGCGCACGTCGGCTTCGTCGCCTTCAACGTCGCCGACGAGAAGATCGTCTCGCCGCTCAGCTCGCTGCTGACCGGCGCTCCCACGCCGGCCGACCGCGTCCTCGACGGCCCGGCGGTGCTCGTCTTCGTCAGGCCGAGGGCGCTGTTCGTCCGGCTGAACGGCTTCGCCGACCGCGACACCGTCGCGCAGGCCGCGGCCAACGCAGCGACCTACGTCCAGTGAGCGCGGCTGAGGGCACGAGCCCCGCGCGCGAGCTGTTCGTACGCCACGCGCGCCGCGACGGCCGCTCGATCGCCGTCATGCGCGCAGTCGACCACGGCAGCTCCTGCGTCGTCGAGGCCGAGGTCTTCCCGGCCGGCAGCGCGGAGCCGACGAGGCCGGGCCCGTACACGTTCGCCGACGCCCGCGAGGCGACCGCGTTCGTGACCGAGGCCGTCGAGGCCCTGATGTACCTCGGCTGCGACATCCAGGCCGCCTAGCGCCGTCCGACGCGAACCCCGGTGACTGTCACTGTGACTGTCACCGATTGTTGGTTCTAAACGGTGACGCGGGCGAGCTCTTCGAGCGAGGTGAGCCCGGCGGCGACCTTGGCGAGGCCGTCGTCCCAGAGCGTCCGCATGCCCTCTTCGATCGCGGCCCGCTCGAGCTCCTCGCGGCTCGCCTTCGAGGCGGCCAGCGACTCGAGGTTCTCGCTCATGACGAGCAGCTGGTAGACGCCGATCCGGCCCTTGTAGCCGGTCTGGCCGCAGCGCGGGCACCCCTTCTTGCGGTAAAAGACGACGCCGTCCGCGGCGGCCGCGACCTCCGGCGAGACGCGGGCCTTGATCATCTCGTCCGTCGTCGGCGTGTACATCTCGCAGCAGTGCGAGCAGAGCTTCCGCGCGAGCCGCTGGGCGAGCACGGCCGAGACCGCGGAGCCGGTCAGGAACGGCTCGACGCCCATCTCGTTCAGGCGCGTGAGCGCGCCCGGCGCGTCGTTCGTGTGCAGCGTCGAGAGCACGAGGTGGCCGGTCAGGGCGGCCTCGATCGAGATCTTCGCCGTCTCGCCGTCGCGGATCTCGCCGACCATCACCACGTCGGGATCGGAGCGGAGGATCGAGCGCAGCGCGGCCGCGAAGGTGAGGCCGGCGCGCTGGTTGATCTGGACCTGGTTGACGCCGCCGAGCCGGAACTCGACCGGGTCCTCGACCGTGATGATGTTGATCTCCGGGCGGTTGATCTCGGTCAGCGCCGCGTAGAGCGTCGTCGACTTACCGGAGCCGGTCGGCCCCGTGACGAGGATGGCGCCGGTCGGGCGCCTGATCAGCGCCTCCATCTTCTGGCGCATGTCGTCCGAGAGGCCGAGCTCGGTGAGGGTCGGCGCCTTCTTCGACTTGTCGAGCAGGCGCATCACGACGCCCTCGCCCTCGACCGTCGGCAGCGTCGCGACGCGGATGTCCATCATCCGGCCGGCCGCGGCGGCGTTGAGCGAGATGCGGCCGTCCTGCGGCTTGCGGCGCTCGGCGATGTCCAGCTTCGCCAGCACCTTCAGGCGGGTCGTCACGCCGGCCATCATCCGCTTCGGGATGCGCTGCACCTCGTGCAGCACCCCGTCGATGCGGAGCCGCACGACCAGCGCGTCCTCCTGCGGCTCGAAGTGGATGTCGCTGGCCCCGTCCTCGGCGGCCTGGAAGATGATCGAGTTGACGAGCCGGACGAGCGGGACGTCGGAGATGCCGTCGTCGACCTCGAGGTCGTCGTCGGCCTCCTCCGCCTCCGCCTCGCCGACGAGCCCGTCCTCCTCGTCGATCGCGGCGCGCGCGCCGAAGGCCTCCGAGGCGCGGACGAGTCGGCGGATCTCGTTCTCGATGTCCTCACGGGAGGCGACGCCCAGCTCGAGCTGGAAGCGGGTCGCCAGGCGAAGCTCGTCGATCGCGTGGACGTTGCCCGGGTCGGCGATCGCGACCCGCAGCGTGTTTCCGTCCAGGGCGTACGGCACCGCGATCACGCGCTCGAGCACGTGGGTCGGGACCTCCCGCGCCGCCTCCTCCGAGACCCCCGTCAGAGGCAGGTCGATGAACGGCAGCTGGAAGCGGCTGGCGAGCGTGCGCGCGAGCCCTTCCGAGGTCGCGACGCCCTCGTCCAGGATCGCCTGGGCGAACGAGCCGCCCTGCTTCACTCGCCCGCGGACGGCCGCGAGGCGATCCGGGGTGACGAGCCCCGTCGACTCGATCAGGTCGGCGACGAGCTCCGCGACCTCGTTGACGGGAAAGCCCGCGGGCAGGCCGATTTCGCCCCCGGTCTGGGGGACGTTCTCGGCGCCGGACTTGCCGGACAGCCGGAGCTTGTTGGGCCGCTTGAGGTCCATTGAATCCCTCGATTGAGGTATCGGCAGAACCGGCGCGAAAGCTGAGCGCTAGAAGCGGCTCAGGTACGCGTCGAGCAGCGGATCGCCCGCGAACAGGGCGATCAGGGCGCCCAGCGCCAGGAACGGCGCGAACGGGATGCCCATCTTGCGGGCGGCCGAGCCGTGGCGGGCGAGCAGGTAGACGCTCGGCACGAGCGCCGCGACCATCCCGACCATCAGGCCGACGCCGACGAGCCGGCCGAGCATCGCGCCCAGCAGGAGCGCCAGCTTGACGTCGCCCATGCCCATGCCGGCCGGATAGGCGAGCGCGGCGACGAACAGGAAGCCCGAGGCGCCGAGCGCGCCGAGCAGCCATTCGGGACTCGGGTGGAGCGCCGTCTGCGCGACCAGCACGACGAGCGCCGCCGGCAGGACGATCCGGTTCGGGACGATCCGGTGCTCGAGGTCGATCGCGCTCAGCACGACCAGCACCACGCAGAAGAAGGAGGCCACGAACGCGTCGGCGCCGAGGCCGAACGTGACGAAGCAGCCGGCGACGAGCGCGGCGGTCGCCAGCTCGACGAGCGGGTAGACGGCGCTGATCCCGACGCCGCAGGTGCGGCAGCGGCCGCGCAGCCAGAGCCACGAGAGCACCGGCACGTTGTCGCGCCACGCGAGCTCCGTGCCGCAGCTCATGCAGGCGGACGCCGGCCGCACGACCGAGCGGCGGAGCGGCACCCGCGCGGCAACCACGTTCAGGAAGCTGCCGAGCGCAAGCGCAGGCCAGAAGGCGAACAGGCCGAGAGCGACGTCCACACCCGCTCTATCGGCCGGCCGGCGGCCGGGGTTGAGGCTCGCCGCTGAAGAACTGCGGCGGGAAGTACTGGTTGTTGGCGAAGTAGCGACTAGCCCGAGAAGTTCTGGGGCGGGTTCGGCTGGGCGTACACCGCCTGGTTCGACGGCATCCCGATCGGGACGACGTTGATCAGTGGGAAGGCGTTCGTGGTCAGGTTGTTCGAGAGCAGGATCTGGCTGCCGACGATCGGGCCGTCGACCTTGTCGTTGTTGCCGAACTCGACCGCGTTCGTGCCGTACAGGCCGCCCTGCCAGCTCCAGTTGTTCTCCATCTGGACGCTGTCGCCAGGGGTGACCTGGCCGCCGCTGCCGTTGGCGACGACCATGAAGAGATCCTTGTCGGGGTTCCAGCCGACGAAGTCGCAGGCTCCGCTGACGACCGCGGCGCACATCGTGCCGCTGATCAGGAGCGTGCCGGATAGGTAGAGCGTGCCGTAGCCGTTGTAGCTGTTGACCGAGCCGTTCGAGACACGCGCGCTGCCGTCGATGAAGACCGTCCCGCTCATCGTCAGCGTCTTCGTCGTCGCGTTCCAGGCGATCAATCCGCTCGGCGCGGTCGTCCAGTCGACGCTCTGTGACACGACATGGGCCGCGGGGCTGCTGCTGTTGACGCCGCGCGTCACCGTCCACGTCGTCGTCCCGAAGCCGGCGGTGACGTTCAGGTACTCGTCGTCGATCCGGATCGTGAACGCCGTCGTCGGGAAGCCCGAGGCCGAGTTGACGGTGATCGTCGTCTGGTTCGCGGTGACCGCGCTCGCCAGCGTCGTGTTCGCGCCAGGGCCGACCCGGCAGTAGTACGAGCTGGCCGGGGTCAGGTCGGCGACCGCGGAGACGCTGTTGTCCCGGCTCGGGTAGTTGCCGTCGAAGGTCGGAGGCGAGCCGCTCGAGGTCGTGCACGACTGCGAGGGCCCCGGGATCGCGTTCTCGTACCAGGTGGCGAAGTCCGCCAGCGGCGGAGCGATCACGGGAGCCGTGTGGTTGACGGCGATCGTCGAGCCGTCGGAGAGCTTGCTGTAGATGCGCCTCGAGTCCTGGTTCCCGCTGCAGGCGACCCACGCGCCGCCCCCGTAGCGGCAGTTGCCGCCGACGTACGTCTCGACGCGGGTGCCCATGTTGGTCGAGGCGCCGACGGCCGCGTTGTTCGAGAGGTCGAGGTTGCCGCCGACGATCACCGTCGACTGCGCGAGGCCCACGTTCGGGCTCAGGCAGAGGTTGCCGGCGACGTACATCCGGGACGACCCGGTGATGTTGTTGTTCAGCGTCTGGTCACAGGTGCTGCCCGTGTGGCCCGCGTAGAGGTAGTCCCACACCGGGTTGTTCAACGGCTGCGTCAGGCTCGGCGTCACCGTGACCGTCGCCTCGAGCGTCTTGGTGACCTCGGCCGTCGACTTGCTCGGGTTCCGCTTTCTGCCCATCGCCGTCACGTACCAGAGCGCCTGCGAGCGGATCAGCGTGCCGCAGTAGTCGACGGAGCCGCTGTCGATGGTCGCGTGCAGCCAGGTCGAGGTGGACGTCCTGGTGGCCGTGGGATCCGAGTACTTCGTGCTGTTGGTCGTGCACTTCGGCAGCGTGTCCGGATCGAGCGCGTTGTTCGTCGGCAGGTTGAGGATCGACATGACGTTGTTGATCCCCGCCTCGGCGAGCGAGAAGGCGCTCTGGCGCGACTGCGCCTGGCTCGACTGGGTCGAGGCAGAGGTGGAGTAGGCGATGGCCGTGGTGCCGGCGATCGCGAGCACCGTGGTGATCCCGATCGCCATCACGAGGGCCATTCCGCGCTCGCTCTTCAGGCAGCACGGCAGGCGAAGTCGGAACCGCATGCTCAGCCATCGGCGCCCGCGCGGGTCGCCGACCTCCCTCGAACGAGTGGACCGCTAGGAGCGCGAGCTGTTGCGCAGCACGAGATCGTCCTTCAGCTCGTACAGCTCGACCGTCTTGGCAGGCTTGACGTTGACCGGGAAGTCGACGCTCAGCGTCGCCAGGGAGGTGGTCGACTGGGCGGTGTAGTTGAAGATGCAGAGCGCGCCGGAGCAGGTCGCGGCGCCCGAGCTCGGGACGAGGTAGTCCGCCCACTTGATCCCGCCGGTGCAGGTCGAGCCGACCACGCGGTAGAGCGCGTAGCGGTTGGTGCCGTTGCTGCGCGTGCACCACGTGATCGAGCCGCTGCCCGTCTTGCAGTACGAGGGCAGCGTGATCGTCACCGACGAGCTGGTGCCCGTCGGGGTGGCGACGCTCGCGCAGTGCACCTCCCGGCGCATCTTGTCGAGCGCGAGCTTCGCGGTCAGCTGCGCCTGGAAGCGGTTGTTCATGTCCGACTCGGAGTTGGAGGCCTGCACGAAGACGGTGGTGAGGCTCGTCATCACGACGCCCATGATCACCATCACGGTCAGCATCTCGATGAGCGTGTAGCCACGCTCCGAGCGGAGGCGGCTCATCGCGCCCGGCGGCGTACCTGTGCGAGCGCGGCGCGGGCGACCGCCTGGCTCTTGCCGCCGATCCCCCACTGCCGCTCCAGCTGCCGGTCGACGGCGATCAGGGTCTGGAGCGCCTGGGCGCCGTGCCACCAGCCGAAGCGGGCGCCGGTCACGACCCAGGCGTGCTGGTACAGCCAGTGATGCACGTTGGCGCCGGTCTTCGGACGGTTCGAGGCCCAGCGCTGCAGCCGGAGCGCGCGGGCCGGGAGCGAGATCTCGTCGAGCGGCTCCTTGGGCGCGCCGGCGAGCGTGAACGCCGGCGGGCGCGCTGCCGGCCTGGCCGTCGGCTTCGCGACCGGCTTCAGCTTCGGCTTGGCGACGGGCTTCGGCGCCGCGGGCTTCGTCTTGGGCTTGACCGCGGGGGTGGTCACGCTGGCGAGCCCGGCGAGGCGGATCGCGGTCCCGCGGTAGGGCGAGACGTCCACCGGCCTGCCGAGCTGGGCGTACGGGCCGCGCACGAGCCGGACGGTCACCGTCGGCGCGCCCGTGTCGAGGACGCGGGTGCCGGCGGCGGGGCTCTGGGTGAGGACGCGATTCGACGAGAAGCCGTGCACCTTGCCGACGACGCGCCACGCGAAGCCGGAGTCCTCGAGGATCCCCTTCGCGAAGACGTAGGCCTGGCCGCTGACCGACGGCACGACCAGCTCGGTCTGCGCCGCGGCCGCGCCGACCGCCGGGTCGGGCGTCGAGGGGCCGACGATCGTGTTGTCCGCGGCCAGCGTGAACGCCGCCGTGCCGAGGATCCACACGAGAGCCACGATGACCGCGCGTGGCAAGAGCGCCGCTAGCCGGACCGCCATGTCTCTCCCTTCGGCAGCGGAGAGGAGGGTTGTCATCCCCCTACCGGGTGAAGAGGACGACCGGTCCACTCGAATCCTCCGTCTGCGTGGTGGGGACGACGGCGAAGACCGGCGCGTGGCCGGTGCTGCCGCCAGAGTCCGTCGGGCCGGCGTCCTGCCAGCTGAAGGCGACGCCCGCAAAGCTCTGGAACCAGGGCTGGAGCTGCGGGTACGAGGTCGCCGGGTCGAGCTGCAGGTGCAGGTGCGGGCCGGTGGTATGGCCGGTCATTCCGACGAGGCCGACCTGGGTGCCGGCGGCGAGCTGGGCGCCGGGCGTGACGGCCGGCTCGAGGTACGACAGGTGGCAGTACGTCCACTCCTGGCCGTCCGCGGTGTCGATCGTCATGCCGATCCCGCACCGGCCGCTCGGGCTCGACCAGGAGTCGACGACGGTCGCATCGGCCAGTGCGTAGAGCGGAGAGCCTTCCGGCGCGGCGATGTCGGCCGAAGGGTAGTCGTGGTGGCGGTGCGAGACCGAGACGAGCGAGGGCCCGCCGCCGACCGGGAAGACGTACTGGCCGCTGTAGGCGGGCGCTGCGGTCGAGCCGGCGCTCAGCTGCGAGAACGAGGCGGCGAGAGCACGGTCGTGGGCGAACGCGAGCTCCTGCCGCGCCTTGGTCAGTGCGGCCAGCAGCTCGGCGACCCGCGCCCGCGCGGCCTCCACGCGGACGCCGAAGCGAACCGCGCGCCGGTCGAGCTCGAAGCGGTCGGACAGGAGTGACGCCGAGGCGGCGTGCCGGTTCAGCGCGTTGCCGCGGCGGCTGAGCGCGCGCAGCGTCTTCTCGGCACGGCCGAGCTGTTCCTTCGCGTCCGCGACCGCCTGCGTGTTCTGGGCGAACGACGCCTGCAGCGGGTCGGCGTTGAAGGTCGCGTCGAGGCCGCCGGTGCCGAACGACTGCGCCAGCTGCAGCACCTCGTCCACGTACCACTGGGCGTGGTTGTAGGAGAAGACCGCGCGCGAGATGTCGCTCCCGCCGCCGGAAGCGGCCAGGTAGCGAGCGGCCGCCGCGATCGCGTCCTCGGGGCTCCAGGGGTTCGCGATCCCATCGCCGTCGGCGTCGAGGCCCCAGCGCTCCCAGGTCGACGGCATGAACTGCATCCAACCGATCGCGCCCGCCGAGCTCGGCCCCATGTTCGTGCCGAAGTTCGACTCGATCTTGTTGATCGCGGCGAGCACCTGCCACGGCACGCCGTAGAGGGTGCCGTCGCGCTGCCAGAGCGTGAACAGCTGGTCGTAGGTTCGCGTCTCGACGAACGCGGGCCGCTGGAGCAGCACCGCGGGGAACGAGATCGAGCCTGGGGCGTTCGGCAGCTCGGCGCCCGGCAGGCTCGCCGGCGCGGTCGGCGCGACCGAGGGCACGACCTTGAAGACGTCGGCTCCCGCCGAGCCGGTGAGCGCCAGCGCGGCGATCGTCACTGCGAGGAGGCGCTTCATCCGTCCTGCGAGCCGGCGAGGCGGAGGCCGGGCATCGGCTGCGCCTCCGGCTTGGGCGGCTCCGGCTCCATCTCGGAGACGGGCCGGTCGGTCGTGACGCCCGCGGCCTTCCGCTTCAGCGCCTGGTCGAGCGTGACCAGGAAGTCGTGCTGGTTCGACGAGGCGTTGGCGGCGGTCTCGCGCTCGACCTCGCCCGCGACCACGAGCTCGATCAGGGCCTGGCTGAAGGTCTGCATGTCGAAGAACTGGCCCTCGGTGATCGCGTCGGTGATCTCCTCGGTCCTACTTTCGCGGATCAGGTCGGAGATGCGCGAGTTGTTGACCATCACCTCGACCGCCGCGACGCGCCCGGCCCCCTTCTTCGGCAGGAGCCGCTGGCTGATCACGCCGCGGAGGACGCCGGCGAGGATCGAGCGGATCTGCTCCTGCTTGGCGGCCGGGAAGAACTCCACCATCCGGCCGATCGTCTCGGCCGCGTCGATGGTGTGCATCGTCGAGAAGACGAGGTGGCCGGACTCCGCGGCCTTGAGCGCGGTCTCGGCGGTCTCGGCGTCACGGAGCTCGCCGATCAGGATCACGTCCGGGTCCTGGCGCAGCACGCGGCGGATCGCGGCGAGGAACGATTCCGTGTCGAGGCCGACCTCGCGCTGGTTGACGATGCAGCCGTGGTCGGCATGGAGGATCTCGATCGGGTCCTCGATCGTGACGATGTGCTGGCGGCGAGTGCGGTTGATGTGGTCGATCACCGCCGCGAGCGTCGTCGTCTTGCCCGAGCCGGTCGCGCCCGTGACCAGGATGAGGCCGCGATGCTCCTCGGCGAGGCGCTCGACGCCCTTCGGCAGGCGCAGCGCCGCGAAGCTCGGCACCTCGTTCGGGATCACGCGGAAGGCGAACGAGATCGAGCCCCGCTGGCGGTACCCGTTGACGCGGAAGCGCGGCAGGCCCTCGGCCGTGTAGGCGATGTCGAGCTCGCCCGTCTCGTGGAAGTGCGAGAGCTTGGCGGGGGTCAGGTCGGCGACGAGCGCGAGCGCCGCCTCGAGATCGCTGTCGTACAGCGGCGCGTGCTCCGGGAGCAGGCCGAGCTGGCCGTCGCGCCGGAGCACCGGCGGCTGGCCGACCTTGAGGTGGATGTCGCTCGCGCCGAGTTCCACGGCACGGCCGAGTACCGCATTCAGGTCCACGAGGGTGCTGATCGGCAGCGGCCCACCGCGGCTTGAGTCGCGGTGCATAGGGTTGCCGCATGACGGAATCCCCTGGGCTGCTGCGCCGGGTCGCCCGGCTCTTCCGTCCGTATCGCGGCCGGGTGGCGCTCGTCTTCGTCCTGATCGTCGTCACCTCGGTGCTCGGGGTCGTCAACCCGCTGCTGACGAAGGCGGTCTTCGACAGAGCGCTCTTTCCGCCCGGCGAGAGCGGGCCGAACTACACGCTGCTGTACGAGCTCGTGGCCGTGATGATCGTCGTCCCGATCGTCGCCGCCGGGATCGGCGTGCTGCAGACCTACTTCACGACCGTGGTCGGCCAGCGCGTGATGCAGGACCTGCGCAACCGGCTCTACGACCACCTGCAGTCGATGTCGCTGCGGTTCTTCACGGCCACGCGCACCGGCGAGCTGCAGTCGCGCCTGCAGAACGACGTCGGCGGCGTCCAGAACGTCGTCACCAACACCGCCTCGTCGGTGCTCTCGAACACGGTCACGGTGCTGAGCACGGTGATCGCGATGCTGCTGCTCTCCTGGCAGCTGACGCTGCTCGCGCTCGGGATCGTGCCGGTCTTCGTCTACCTCACCTACCGCGTCGGCCGCGTCCGGCGGCGGCTCTCGGGCCAGACGCAGGAGTCGCTGGCGGAGCTCTCGGCGCTGACCGAGGAGACGCTCTCGGTGTCGGGCGTGCTGCTGACGAAGGTGTTCGACCGCCGGCGCGACGCGGTCGAGCGCTACCGGGACGAGAACCGCCGCCTCGCCGGGCTGCAGGTGAGGCAGTCGATGGTCGGCCGCTCCTTCTTCGCGCTCGTGCAGACCTTCTTCTCGGTCGCGCCGGCGCTCGTCTACCTCGTCGCCGGCCACGCCCACCTGAGCTCGGGCACGATCGTCGCGTTCACGACCCTGCAGACCCGGCTGCTGTTCCCGATCGGGCAGATGCTGCAGACCGCGGTCGAGGTGCAGGCGTCGCTCGCGCTCTTCGAGCGCGTCTTCCAGTACCTCGACCTGCCGCACGACATCGTCGACGCCGAGGGCGCGCGCTCGCTGGCGCCGGACGAGGTGCGCGGCCAGGTCGCGCTGCGGCACGTCTGGTTCCGTTACGAGGAGCCCGAGGCGCCGATCTTCGACGTGCCGGTCGACGGCGACGGCTCGAACGGCTCCTCACCTGCGCGGGAATGGACGCTGGAGGACGTCTCGCTGGAGGTCGAGCCCGGCCAGCTGGCGGCGATCGTCGGCCCGAGCGGCGCCGGCAAGACGACGATCTCGTACCTGATCCCGCGGCTCTACGACACCGTCCGCGGCCGGGTCGAGCTCGACGGGATCGACGTGCGGGAGCTCACCCAGGCGACGCTCGCCGGCGCGATCGGGATGGTCACGCAGGAGACGTACCTCTTCCACGCCTCCGTGCGGGCGAACCTGCTCTACGCGAAGCCCGACGCGACCCAGGAGGAGCTCGAGGCGGCGACACGCGCAGCGCAGATCCACGATCGCATCCTGGAGCTCTCGGACGGCTACGACACCGTGGTCGGCGAGCGCGGCTACCGGATGTCCGGCGGCGAGAAGCAGCGGCTCGCGATCGCGCGCGTGATCCTGAAGGACCCGCGCGTGCTGATCCTGGACGAGGCGACCTCGGCCCTCGACACGGCCAGCGAGCGGCTCGTCCAGGCGGCGCTCGAGCCGCTGACGGCGAACCGGACGACGATCGCGATCGCGCACCGCCTCTCGACGATCCTCTCGGCCGACGTGATCTTCGTGCTCGAGCGCGGCCGCCTGGTCGAGCAGGGAACGCACGAAGAGCTGCTGGCCAGAGGCGGCCTGTACGCCGACCTCTACCGGCAGCAGTTCGCCGGCGGCCTCGTCGAGGCCCGCTGCGAGGACGGCGTGATCCTCGCCGGCGGCGACGTGGTCGCTCTATCGTCCTAGCGTCTCGACCAGGCGCAGCGGCGCACGGACGAGGCCGCGGGCCTCGCCCGGGTGCTGGAAGTCGCCGCGCAGGAAGCCGGAGACGAAGCCCCAGACGAGCGGCAGGCGCGCGACTCCGAAGATCAGGCGCGGCGCACGCTCGAGCGCGTACTTCGCCTTCCAGGAGGCCGCGAACGATCGGCCGAGCTCGCGCTCGAGCGCCGGCTCGTAGTCCTCGAGCCGGCCGCCGAGCACGCACTCCGCAGCGAGCCGCGCGCTGACGAACGCCTCGTAGATCCCGTCCCCGGAGAGCGGGTCGACCAGGCCGGCCGCGTCCCCGGCGAGCAGCACGCGCCCGCTGCGGGCCCGATCGCCCGGCCGCCGCATCGGCAGCCGGAAGCCGCGCACCGACTCGAGCTGTGCGGCCGGGACGCCGTACTCGGCGCAGGCCCGCTCGAGGTGCTCGCGCAGACGAGGCCCTTCCGACTCCCAGCCGCCCACCCCGACGTTGACGTGGTCGCCCTTCGGGAAGACCCAGGCGTAGCCGCCCGGGACGGTGCCGAGCTCGACGACCGCGCGGCCGCGGTAGTCCTCGCGGGCGTGCGCGTGACTCACGTTGCCCTCGAGCGCGACGCCGTGGGCCCGGCGGCCCCGGAGCCCGAGCGCCCGCACCGTCAGCCCGTTGACCCCGTCCGCGCCGATCGCGACCGGCGCCATTGCCGAAGAAGCGCCGAAGCGCACCGTCACCGAGCGCTCGTCGGCCTCGAGCCCCGTCGCGCGGACGCCGTCGCGGAAGTCCGCTCCGGCCGCGGCGGCCTGCTCCGCGAGATGCGCGTCGAGCCGCCGCCGCTGGGTCATCAGGATCAGCGGCTCCTCGGTGTGCCGCTCGATGCTCTGCTCGTAGCGGAAGCCCAGGCGAACGTGGTGCACCGTGTCCTCGACGACCGGGTCGACGGGGAACGGGAGCTGCCGCACGGCTCGGTAGGTGAGCCCGCCGCCGCACGGCTTGTCGCGCGGGAAGCGCTCGCGGTCGACCAGCAGCACGCGCGCGCCCGCGCGCGTGAGACGGAACGCGGCGGTCGATCCTGCCGGGCCGGCTCCGATCACGATTGCATCGAAGCGCTCCATCGGTCCATCGTATGCCTGGAAGAAGGGGCCTCGGGCACCCGTCCTGTCAGAAATGCGGCTTTGAAGGGAGAGGGCAATGACCGACCTGCAGATCGACACTGCGAGCCTCGACGAGCTCGTCGCGCGGCTGAGCGGCACCGTAGTCCGCCCGGGCGACGCCGACTACGACGAGGCACGGGCGCTTTACAACGGGATGATCGACAAGCGGCCGGCGCTGATCGTGCGCGTGGCCGACGTCGACGACGTGGTGGCCGCCGTCAACTACGGCCGCGAGCAGGGGCTCGACATCGCGGTCCGCGGCGGGGGCCACCACGGCGCCGGCCTCGGCAGCGTCGACGACGGCCTGCTGATCGACCTGGCGGCCCTGAACGGCGTCGAAGTCGACGCCGCCAACCGGACGGCCGAGATCGGCGGCGGCGCGCTGCTCGGCGACGTCGATGCGGCGACCAACGCGCACGGCCTCGCCACTCCGGCAGGGATCATCTCGACCACCGGCGCCGGCGGCCTGATGCTCGGCGGCGGGATCGGCAACCTGACCCGCACGGCCGGCCTCTCGATCGACAACATCCTCGGTGCCGAGCTCGTGCTGGCCGACGGCAGCGTCGTCAACGCGAACGAGAACGAGAACCCGGACCTCTACTGGGCGATCCGCGGCGGCGGCGGCAACTTTGGCGTCGTCACCAAGATCATCGCGAAGCTGCACCCGATCGACACCGTCGTCGCGGGGCCGATGTTCTGGTCGCTGGAGAGCGCGCCCGAACTGCTGCGCTGGTACCGCGAGTTCATCCTGAACGCCCCGGAGGAGCTGAACGGCTTCTTCGCCTTCCTCAGCGTTCCACCCGCCCCGCCCTTCCCGGAGGAGCTCCACCTGCAGAAGGTGGCCGCCGTGATCTGGTGCTGGACAGGGCCGGCCGAGGGGGCCGACGAGGCGCTCGCCGAGGCGCGCTCACAGCCTGGCCTGCTGCTCGACGGCGTGCAGCCGATGCCGCTACCGGCGCTGCAGAGCGCCTTCGACCCGATCTTCCCGCCCGGCGAGCAGTGGTACTGGCGCGCCGACTTCGTCGAGGAGATCCCGGACGAGGCGATCGAGAAGCACGTCGAGTTCGCGGAGAAGCTGCCGACCTGGAAGTCGACGATGCACCTCTACCCGATCGACGGCGCCGCCCACCGCGCCGGCCCGACCGACACGCCGTGGGGCTACCGCAACGCGAACTGGGGCCAGGTGATCGTGGGCGTCGATTCCGACCCCGCCAACGCCAAGGCGCTCACCGAGTGGACGATCGCCTACCACGAGGCGCTACATCCGTTCTCGGCCGGCGGCGCGTACGTGAACATGATGATGGACGAAGGACAGGAGCGCGTGAAGGCCAGCTACGGGCAGAACTACGAGCGGCTCGCGAGAATCAAGGCCCAGTACGATCCCGGCAACGTCTTCCACGTGAATCAGAACATCAGGCCTGCGGGCTGAAAAAGGAGGAGCGTGCCGAGGTACTTGGTGGTCAGGACATTCGACGTCGGCGAGGAGGAGATGCCCGAAGTCGGTCGCCGCTCGAACGCGGTGATCGAGGGCGGCTACCCCCAGATCGTCTGGGAGCACAGCCACGTCGTCGTGAACGAGGACGGCAAGGTGATGACGTACTGCGTCTACGAGGCGCCGGACGAGAGCACCGTCCGCAGCCACGCACAGGACCTCGGCCGGCACACGGTCGAATCGGTCCACGAGATCGCCGGTGACGTCACGCCGGCGAACTTCCCTACCTGAGAGCTAGCGCATCAGCTGCCGCGCATCCGGAATGTGGAGCGCGGCAGCTCGCGCCAGCGCGAGGCGGCGGCGCAGCATTGTCAGGCGCTGGTCGCCGTCGTCGGAGACGAGGTCGAGCGCCTCGCGGTAGAGGATCGCCGCCTGGTCCTTGGCCCAGCCGAGCTCCGCCTGCTCGCCGGCGCGGATGAAGTAGTCGAGGGCGCGCGTGGGCTCGCCGGCGTCGCGCCAGTGGCGGGCGAGCGCGGTCGTGATCTCGCCCAGCTCGGCGGTCGACTCCTCGAAGAACCGGGCCACCGCGGCGTGCCGCTCCTGGCGCCGCGCGCGCGGCAGCAGCTCGTAGGCGACCTCGCGGATCAGGACGTGCTTGAAGCTGTACTGCTGCTGGCCTTCGATGATCGACCTCGTCTCGCGGACGACCAGGTCTCTCCGCTCGAGCGCGCCGAGCAGGTCGGAGATCCCGTCGCTCCCGTTCGCGATCCGCACGAGCGCACCGCGCCAGAAGGTCTTGCCGACGACCGCGGCGTCGAGCAGCAGCGACCGCTCCGAGGCCGGCAGGGCGTCGAGGCGGGCGGCCACGATCCCGCGCACGGTGGTCGGCAGCGAGTCGCCCGAGTCGGAAGATTCCGCGAGCGTCGCGGCCAGCTGCTCGATGAAGAGCGGGTTGCCCTCGGCCGTGTCCGCCAGGCGAGCGGCCTCCTCGCCGCTGATTCCCTGCAGGCGCAGGCCGGCCAGCTTCCGGGAATCCTCCGCGCTCAGCGCCGGCAGCGGCAGGGCGGTGTAGGCCGGCAGACCGCCGCCCCAGGCCGAGCGCGAGTCGAGCAGCTCGGGCCGAGCGAGCGAGAGCAGCATGATCGGCAGGTCGCGCAGCCGGGCGGCCAGCAGCTCGATCAGGTCGAGCAGGCTGCGGTCGGCCCAGTGGATGTCCTCGAAGACGAGCAGCGTCGGCCGGTCGCGCGCGACGGCCTCGATGAAGCAGCGCACTGAGAAGAACAGCTCCTCGCGATCGTCGACCGTGCCCTCCGAGTCGAGCCCGAGCAGGATCGCCAGGTGGCGCGTCACCTCGGCGGCGTCGGCGCCCGAGGGCAGGTCGGCGACGTGCTCGCGCAGCTTCGACAGCGCCACCTCCGGCGGGTCGGATTCGAAGATCCCGCAGAGCTGCTTCACCTGTATCGCGAAGCCGAAGTAGGCGCTGCTCTCGCGATAGGGCAGCGAGCGGCCGTGGACCGAGCGTCCGCCGAGCTCCCCGACCAGCCGGTCGAACTCCTGCGTCAGCCGCGTCTTCCCGATCCCGGCCGGCCCGAGCACCGTCACCAGGTGCGGCACCCGCTCGGCGGAGACGCGTTCCCAGATGCCCCGCAGCACCTCGAGCTCGCGGGCGCGGCCGACGAGCTCGCCGGAATGCCGGCGCTCGCCGGCGGCGTGCAGGGGGCGCTGCGCGACCCAGGCCTCGACCGGAGCTGACTTGCCCTTCGCCTGCACCGCCTCGGTGGCCTCGTACTCGATCGCGTCCTTCGTGGCCGCGTACGTCTCGGCGCCGACGATCACGCCGTTGACGGGGGCCGCGCTCTGCAGGCGCGAGGCGGTGTTGACCACGTCGCCGGCGACGAGCGACTCGCCGAGCGCCGCCCGCGCGCCGAGCGAGACCAGCGCCTCGCCGGTGTTCACGGCGATCCGCAGCTGCAGGTCGAGGTGCAGCTCGCGCTCGTCGAGCTCGAGGGTGCTGTCGCGCACGGCCAGCGCGCCGCGAACGGCACGCTCGGCGTCGTCGCCGTAGGCCGTGGGCGCGCCGAAGACGGCCATGATCGCGTCGCCGATGAACTTCTCCACCGTGCCGCCGAAGGACTGGAGCTCGCGCCGGACGTGCTCGTGGTACGGGCCGAGCACCGCCTGGACGTCCTCGGGGTCGAGCTTCTCGGCCCGCGCCGTGAAGCCGACCAGGTCGACGAACACGACCGACACCACTCGCCGCTCGTCCTGCCCGGCCGGCGCCGCCGAGAGCTCGGTCCCGCAAGCAAGGCAGAACCTGGCGACGTCAGGGTTCTCCTGGCCGCAGCTGGCGCAGGCGATCATGCTCGTAGCGTAGGGATTCAGGAGGCTGCAAACGGGCCCGGGCAGGCGGCGATCTTCGGGATCGAGAAGCGCCCGATCGTCCCGAACTGCGGCGCCGGCTTGCAGGCCTGGGCCACACCGGCGTCGCAGGCGACGGAGAGGAAGATGAAGGCGTCCTCGCGGGAGAACCCGTGCTCGTCCACGAGCATTCGCGCCGCCTCCTCCGAGACCAGCTGCAGCGCCTCCTCGAACCCGTCCGCGGTCGCGTGCGGGAGCCAGCGGTCGGCCAGCTCGGTCACCGGCCAGGTCGCCTGCTTGCCCTTGAGCAGGTCGAAGCGGATGTCCACCTCGCCGGCGATCTCGACGCCCGTGAAGCAGATCTCGCCGTCGCCCATCGAGGCGTGCATGTCGCCGACCGCGAACATCCCGCCCGGCTGCCGCACCGGGAAGAAGATCTTCGCGCCCTTGCCGTGCAGGTGGTCGTCGAGGTTCCCGCCGTGCCGCCCGGCGAGGCCGTTCGAGAGCTCGTCGCCGCCGGTCGCGACGCCGACCACCCCGACCATCGGCCGGGCCGGGAACGAGACGCACTCGTTCATCCGGATCTCGCCGTCGCGCACCTCGAACAGGCGCGTGAGCGGGGCCTGCACCTGGTCGATCAGCTGGCCGAAGCCGGGGATCAGCGTCGCCACGCCCCACTCGATCGGCCGCACGTCGAGGATCTCGGCCACGAGCGAGTCGCCGGGCTCGGCCCCGCGAAGCGCGACCGGCCCGGTCGCGCTATTGATCCGCCCGAGGTCGATCTCGGTCACGAGGTCGTCCTCGCTGCGGATCTGCCCCGTGAAGCAGTCGTTGGTCTCGAAGGTGACGGTGTCGCCGGGCTCGATCTCGAGGACGGGCTCGAGGTCGGGGCCGAACGACCAGATCACCTGGTCGCGTGACAGCCGGTGCGCGGCCGCGACCGCCATCAGGCCTCCGGAATGAACGGCGGCAGCGTCTCCGGCGTGACCGGCTCGTCCTCGACGTAGACCCGCTCCATGTCGGTGAGCCGCTGGGGCCTGGTTCGCACGAGCCACAGCGTCACCAGGATGCCCAGCACCGTCCAGGCGATCGCGACCCAGTTCGCGTACTTGACCGGGTACGTGGGCGGCACCTTGTAGAACTGGTAGTAGAGCGGGAAGAAGAACAGCACGATCCCCCCGATCGGCAGCACCAGGTGGAGCAGCGGGTTGAACTCACTGCGGCCGGGCCCGAGGTAGTAGCGGATGCAACCCGCCGCGACCAGCATGTAGACGATGATCACGATCGGCACCGCCATCGTCGCGATCATCGCGAAGCCGGTCAGCGGCCCCCACTTCCAGCCGAACAGCAGGCCGAGCACGAGCGCGAAGATCGTCAACCAGATGATCGCGACATTCGGCGTCTTGAACTGCGGGTGCGTCCGGGCGAGCGGCCGCGGCGCG
>Ga0081540_1000971_pt1 | contig 25864 bp, 11 predicted proteins | sample TabmetS2T1R1_FD_71024 | JGI IMG/M metagenome (GOLD analysis project Ga0081540, IMG submission 71024) | Tabebuia heterophylla rhizosphere microbial communities from the University of Puerto Rico - S2T1R1 | ecosystem: Host-associated > Plants > Roots > Rhizosphere ...
AGATCGTGGTGGGCGATGTCGCCGAATAGCTGCTTGCGGTCCAGGCCTCGCAGCGCCAGCACATCGAGCGTCGGCACGAAGCGCTTGGCCTCGGCCTGCCAGTTGGGCAGTACGCTGGTGGGGGCGACGATGAGGGCGGGGCGATCGAGCCGGCCTTCGTTCTTCTCGCGCGCCAGGAAGGCGAGCGCCTGCACGGTCTTGCCGAGGCCCATGTCGTCGGCTAGCACACCGCCGAAGCCCGTCTCGCGCAGGAAGTCCAGCCAGGAAAGCCCCAGGGCCTGATAGGGCCGCAGCTTCGCCCTGAACGACGGCGGCGGCGTGGCCTCCTGCATGCCGCGCCCGCGCTTCAGTTCCTGCCCGAGCGCAATCAGCCGCTCGGTGCCGGCCCCCCATGCCACGCTCGAGCCTAGCTCGTCTGCCCAAGCCGCCAGTGCGGCCGCCTCGGAGCGGTGCAGTTTGACCCGGCCATTATCGACGGCGTCATTGCGCGGACCGATCAGCTCGATCAGCCCCTTTAAGATCGGGGCCATCCTATCGCCCGGCAGCGGCAGCAGGCGGCCATCGGGCAGGGTGTGGTAGAGCTTCAGCTGCGCGCAGCGTTGCGTCAGCTTCTTTGCGGCGGTGGGATCCGGAGAGAGCGCGAGCCGGCTCACCTCGGCCGGCAGCCGCGACAGCATGCTGGCGAGCTGTGGGGCGAGGCTGATACGTTGGCCCTCGAACTCGATGCCGAGCTCGAAGGAGAACCAGTCGATGCCCGAACCCTCGCCGACGTCGGCCCACCAGGCGACCTCGCCCTCGGCCATCCGATAGGGGTAGTCGTCGGAGTAGGCGATCTGCCAACCCTCGGAGCGCAACAGGGGAACGGCTTCTGCCGAGAAGGCGATGAAGCGGGTGGGGTCGTCGACGCCGGCGAGCGCTTCGTAAGGTCTTTCTTCTCCGCCGGACGCGATAAGCAGGTCATTGGCATGCTCGCTGCTGGTCTCGAGCAGGCCGTCCTTGATGCCTTTGAGGCCGAGCGCACCCAACCGCTCGAGGGCCGCGCACTCAAGCTTGCCGTCTCGCGGCGTTATGACCAGCACCTCGCCTTCCAGCCGTTCCAGCATTTGAGCGGCTGCGTGCGCGGGAACGACCTCGCCCGCGTAGTCGAAGGCAAGGCGCGCAAGTGGCAGTTGGAAAGAGCCGCGATGCCGCGCCTGGCGCGCACACCAGGAGTATTGCGGCTTGATCCGCACTGACGCGAGCAGCAGCTCGAGCCGTGGTACAGGCGCGGTGGTGCGCACCTCGGTTTTCAGAGCCGACTTCGGCAGCGGCACGCGATCAGTGAGCCCTATCGCTTTCACCCGCTGCTCGAGCGCAACGGCAAGAGCGGCGGCCTCGGCCGCGCTCACCGATGGGGCCACCGCAAGCCGCGCGGCAATCGCTTCGGGTAGGCCGAGGTCGAGCGGACCGGTCAGACCGGCGGTGACATCGACGTAGTAGGGTGGCACCAGCCCCAGCACGGCATCGAGAGGCGGGGCAGGGCCACCAACCGTCTCCGGCTCGAGCTCGATTACCAGGCGTTGGCGGGCGCCAGTGTCGAGCCGCCAGCGCGGCCTGCCGCGGCGCACGGGGCCGGCGTTCAGTTCGGGGCCGTTGACCTCGCGCCAACGGCAGCGCCCCGTGCTCAGGATCCTGGACAGCACCCGCGCGACCATCGGGTTGGCGGTGAGCGGCAGGCTGCCCAGCCCCGTGCCAGGGGTGCGCCGCAGCAGCCAATCCAACTCGCCCAGGATCTCATGGTCGACGGGGCGCAAATGCTTGGCCGGTTGGTAGTTGTAGATATTGCTTGGGCTATAGATTCTGTTGCTGCCGAATTTGCCACTCTGCAGCAGACTGGCCACCATCGGCGTGAGGCTGGCGCGGGATGCAAAACCGTTGGCGTCCGGCTCGAGGTCGAGCACGTAGAGGAGCCGCTGTTTGATCTCCGGTGGATACTGGTTGGGCGCCCGGCTGGCGGCGCAGGCCTCGTCGAGTTCGCCGAGCCAGAGCTGCAATTGCGGCGATAGGTTCCGCCCAAGGCCTGCCGAGGGCCCGCCGGCCGAGGGCCGCGAGGGCACGGCCGTGGCCACGAGAGGCGGCGGCGCGCGCCGCTCGGCCTCGATCAGCACGGCGGCGACGTGCTTGCAGTTGGAACGCATGAAGCAGCTGCAGGTACCCTGGATGATGACGCCATTGTTGCTCGGCCGCAGCGAAATCATCAGCTGGTAGGGTCGCGGCTCGCTGCCACGCACGCGTCCGACGATAACGGTGCCGCCGTCGCTAACATCGATGTCGATGACCCGCCCGCGGGCATGCACGATGCGCCCTCGAGTGAGGGTCGCCGGCTCGATGCTGCGCGCTATGTCTACAGGTCCGAAAGCCAGCATCGCTCCATCCGCGGGCACACGCTCACTTGTCAGCATCCGAGAAAGCGGCGACTCTGAAAGCGGCGACTCTGATACCAGGGCGCCTGCCCGCCTTTCCACGGGATGCCGCCAGGCGCCCACCGAAAGCTGTGGAGATGCGCCGTAGGTCCAGTCCTGGCGACCACTCACCGGCGCGGCCTCTCTGCTGCAAGCCCAATAAGCCCGGCGTGGTCGGCGCGGCAGGTTCCGCACTACGGCACAAAATGCCACCAGGCGTCGCGTCGCCAAGTGCCAAACGGCGATGAGGAATGACAATGAGCGTCGGCGAGGTGCGGAGTATTGCCGCCGCCCGGCTTCGTTTCATCAAGGGTCCTAAGGTCTCCGCGAGAAGACCTTCAGGTTGGCGATGGCGGCGGCTAGACCCCGAGGTAGGCCTTGCGCACGTCCTCGTTGTTGAGAAGCTCGGCCGCATTGCCCGACATGCGCATGCGGCCGAGATCCAAAATGACGCCGCGATCGGCAAGCGAGAGCGCCCAGGTGGCATTCTGCTCCGCCAGCAGCACGGCGAGCCGCTCCGCCTTTTGGATTTCGCCGAGGATCTCGCCGATGCGCTCAACCAGCACGGGCGCGAGCCCCAGCGAGGGCTCATCGAGCATGAGCAGGGTGGGCTTGGACATTAACGCGCGGCCGATCGCCAGCATCTGCTGCTCGCCACCCGACAGGCTGCCGGCCCGCTGCTTGGCGCGCTCGCCCAGGCGGGGGAAATAGCCATAGATCTGGTCGATCCGCGCGGCCACCTCGCCGTGCGGCCTCGAGATGCCGCCGACCCTCAGGTTGTCCAACACGGAGAGGTCGGGGAAGACGCGGCGGCCCTCGGGCGAGTAGCCGACCCCGCGGCGGACCACCAGCGAGGGTTTCAAGTCCTTGAGGTCGGCGCCGTCGAGCACGATGTGGCCGCGGACGTAGTGCGCCATGCCCATGATCGCCTTGAGCGTGCTCGACTTGCCGGCGCCGTTGGCACCAATGAGCGCCACGGTTTCACCCTCCTCGAGCCGCAGCGTGACGCCGTCGGTGCCGACAATGGGCCCGTAGGTGACGCGGAGGTCCTCAATGCTGAGCTTGGACATAGCGCTTGCCGAGATAGGCTTCTATCACCGCGGGGTGGCGCAGCACCTCGTTTGGGGCGCCGTGCGCGAGCTCGCGGCCCTGCGCCATCACCAGCACCCGGTCGCATAGGTCCGAAATGAAGCGCATGTTGTGGTCGATCACGACCACGGAAATGCCGCGCTCCCGCACCAGGCGGATGGTGTCGCGCACATGGTCGGTTTCCTCCGCCGACAGCCCGGCGGCGGGCTCATCGAGCAGGATCAACCGCGGTCGGGCGGCCAGGCCGATGCCCATGCCCAGCACCTTTTGGAAGCCGTAGGGCAGGTTGCTGGCCACCTGGCTCTCGACGCGCTTGAGATCGAGCCAAGCCATGACCTCCTCGACGTGCTGGTCCGTGCGCAGCGCGGCCTCGCGCGCCGTCCCAGTGTTGAACAGGGTGGCAAAGAAGCCAGGGTAGATGTCGCGGTAAGCCCCGCGCAAGAGGTTCTCGCGCACGGTGCGGTTGGCGTAGACCGTGGTCGCCTGGAAGGTGCGGACTAGGCCGCGCTCGACCAGGGCGTGCGGCGCCAAACCCGTCGCGTCCTTGCCGGCAAGCAAGACGCGGCCGCTGCTGGGCTTGATGACGCCCGAGATCAGGTTGACGGCCGTGGTCTTGCCGGCGCCGTTGGGGCCGATGATCCCTAAGATCTCGCCATCGCCGACGTTGAAGCTCAGGTCGGAGACGGCGACAAGACCACCGAACCGTTTGGAGAGCCCGGCAACGGAAAGAAGCTCCCTCATGTGGCGGCGCTCGGCCATCGGCTTGTCAGCAGGGCCTTGAGGCGGCGACCGGCCTCGATCAGGCCGCCGGGCAGGAAGGCCATGGTGGCAAACAGGATGGCGCCGAACATGATCTGCTGCAGGTTGACGTAGCCGCGCAACAGCTCCGGCAGCGTCACCATGAAGACCGTGCCCAGCATCGCCCCGTAGAGGCTCGACATGCCGCCGATCACGTTCATGACCACGAGGTTCAGCGACTGGAAACCCGAGTAGGCTTCCGGTCCAACGAAGCGGATGTAGTGGGCCTGCAGCGATCCCGCCATGCCGGCCAGCGCGCAGGCGATGATGAAGACCGTCACCTTCAAGCGGATCACGGGCACGCCGGAGCATTCCGCCAAGCGCTCGGCCTCGCGCACTGAGTCGATTGCGCGCCCGAACTCGGATGTGATGAGGCGCGCGCACAGCCCGACGCCGAAGGCGGCAAAGGCCAGGGCAAAATAGTAATAGGCGCGATTGGAAAGCAGGAACGGGTAGGGCGGCGGAACCGAGAAGATGCCGTTGGAGCCGCCGGTTATCCAGGAATTCTCGATAATGGCCATGCGCACCACCTCCCCCATCAGGAAAGTGATGAGCACGAAGTATTTGCCGGTGAGGCGCAGTACGATCGGGCCGATCAGGGCGGCGACGGCGGCGGCCAGCGCGGTGCCGACCAGGAGACCGACCGGCCAGGGCAGGTTAAAGCGCATGACCATGATGACGGAGCCATAGGCGCCGAAGCCCATAAAGGCCGTGTGGCACAAACTCACGTGGCCCGTGCGAATGATCAGGTGCAGCGAGGCGGCCGCAATCGAGGTGATCAGGATCAAGACGCCGACGTGGTGCAGGAACTTGTCCTCGGTCAGCCAGGGCCAGCCCAGGAGCAGGACGGCGGCGAACATCCAGGCGAGCCGTTGTGGGGTGGTGATAGACCGCGTCATCTCTAAGTTTCCGGCGTGCCAAGAATGCCCCAGGGGCGCACGATCAGGAGCCCGATCACCACGCCGAACGACAGGAAGGCGGAAGCCGCCGCGCCATAGAAGGTGCCAACAAAGCTTTCGGTGAAGCCGAGCAGCAGCCCACCCAGCGCGGCGCCGGGGATCGAGCCCATGCCACCGAGGATGACGACGATAAAGGCCATCAGCAGGGGCCGCTCGCCGAGCAGCGGGGAGACCGCGTAGATCTGGCCCCAGAGCGCGCCGGCCAGCGCCGCCAGCAGGATGGCGACGAAGAAGGCGATTTTGTAAATGCGGCGCGTGTTGACACCCTGGGTTTCGGCAATTTCCAGGTCCTGGGCGGCGGCGCGCATGGCGAGGCCCGCGCGCGTGCCGCGAATGAAGGCGTAAAAGGCTGCCAGGGCGGTAAGGGCGATAACCACGACGATCAGCCGATCGACGGGGATGATAATGTCGCCCAGCATCAAAATCTCGCTCGAGACCGGCGGGATATTGCGCTCGTGCACGTCCCACAGCAGAATCGCACCGAACATCATCATCATGTTGAGGCCGAGCAGCCCGATCATGCTCTCGAACATGCGCTGGTAGAACCAGCGAAAGACCAGCCACTCCAGCACCAGGGAGGCCAGCGCCACGGTCAGAACGCCCACCGGCAGGGCGAGGAGCCAAGGCCAATGCCAATCCTTGATGAGATGGAACAGGGCGAAGGCGCCGAGCATGGCGAATTCGCCGTGCGCGAAATTGACAACCCGCATGATGCCGAACAGCAGCGTGAAGCCGAGCGCGACCAGGATATAGATCGCGCTCAGCCCGACACCGTTGACGAACACCTGACCGAGGATGGTGGCGTTGAACAAGGTGGCCTTTGTCCTTTTCGTGTCCCCTCTAGGCGGCGCGGGGGTGTCCCGCGTTAGGGCACGAATTTCGCCTTGGTCACGAGTTTGCCGTCCTTCACTTCCGCCAAGTAGTAGGTGAACATCAACTGCCGGTTCACCCCGTAGCTGTCCTTGCCCGCCCATTTAACGGGACCGTAAACACCGGCGTCGAAGCCGTTCATGGCATCGAGCGCGTCGCGGACTTTATCGGTGTCGGTGGAGTCGGCACGCTTGATGGCATCCACCAGCAGGAACACGGTATGATAAAAGGCCGGCATGAACTGGTTGATGATGCCTTTGCCGTACTTTTGTTCGTAGATCGGACGCAGCTTTTTGCCGGCCGGCGTATCCCAATCGAACACGCCGTAGGAGAGGAAGCCCTCGGCCGCGGCGCCGGCGATTTCGATGATCTCGTCGGAGCCCGGACCGCCGATCTGGATGACCTTGCCCTTGAAACCGGCTTGGCGGATCTGCTTGAGCATCAGGCCGGCGTCGCCGGGCGAATTGCCGTCGAATTCGAAGGCGTCCACCTTTTGCGCCATCATGCGCAGGATCAAGGGTGTGAACTCCTTGATGCCGCGCTCGAATAGCTCGAGGCTGACTTCGAAGCCCTGCTTGCGGTAGTCCTCGGCCAGCGCACCGGCGACCGACTGGCCGACCGCATCGTTGGGCGCCAGCATGCCGACCTTCTTCACCTCGGGGGCATTGTCCTTCAGCCACTTGATGAGGGGCGGCCCGAACTCGATGTTGGTCGGGTAGATGCGGAAGTTATAGGGATCCTTGGTATCGTTCTTCAGGATCTGGGGGGCGTAGCCGTTGGTGAGCGCAATCACCTTGGCCGGGTTGGTCACGCTGATGACGCCGAGCGCCGGCGGGGAGCCGACGGGGCCGATAATGAACTTGACCTTGTCCTGGTTGACCAGCCGTTCGGCCGCGGCCTTGCCGCCGGCACCGGTGTACTGGTCATCGTACATGACGAGCTGGAGCTTGTAGATCTTGCCCTCGGCCTTGACGCCACCGGCCGCATTGATCTCTTCGATGGCGATCTCCATGCCGCGCTGGGCCGCCAGGCCCCAGGCCGTGCCGCCGCCGGACAGCGGGCCGACGCCGCCGATTTTGAGGGTTTCCTGCGCCTGGGCGGAGCCGAGCCCAGCAACCGTCAGCGCCGCGGCAAAAGCAGCGCCAAGCACCTTCGAGATCATGAGCGTGTTTCCTCCGGGCATCACTGCCGAATAGGTTTGTCGGGGGGACAGGCCGCAGCCGTCCCCGGTCTTAAGGTGCAGCGCCGGAGGGGTAGGGTCAAGCAAGCGGGCCTCGAAGGCGGGGCATGCCGGCTATACGCTAAGGGAAGATGCCGCCCGACGCGCCGATTTGCGGGGGCTTAGTTACAGATGCCCATGGCTTTGGCGCGCACCACGGCCTCGACACGATTGCGCACGCGCATTTTGCGGAACACGCCGGTCAGGTAGTGCTTGATCGTGCGCGTGTTGAGGCCAAGGCGGTCGGCGATCTCTTCGTTGGTGAGACCCTCGGCGAGGTGGCCCAGCACCTGCTTGTCGCGTGCCGTGAACACCAGTTCCTTGTCCTTGCTTGGCCGCAAGGACTGGCCCTTGTCACGCAACAGCAGGCGGGTGGCGAGCGCGGGGGTGATATAGGGCTGGCCATCAAAGATGCCTTCGAGCGCGGTGACGAGCTCGGTGGCGCCGACACCCTTGAGGATGTAGCCGTGGACGCCGATGCGCAGGGCTTCCGCGATATCCTCTTCATCGCTCGAGGCCGTCAGGATGACGACCTTGCCACTCGTCAGGTTGAGGAGGATGCGCTCCGCCAGCCTGATGCCTTCGCCCTCGCCGTCGATGTCCATCAGGACGATCTCGGGCTTTTTCTTGAGCGCGGCTTGGGCCGCGTCCTCCGTGGCCTCGCCTTCGGCGACGATCGAGAGTTTGGTTCCCGACAGCGCGTCATGGATGCCGCGCCGAAACAGGGGGTGGTTGTCCAACAGGGCAACACGGATGCGATCAGCCAATGGGGGCCTCCAGTTCAGCGATTTTGAATCGCGCCGTGTAGGAGACGGCGTCGGCACAGGTCTTGATCAGCAGTTCGCCACCGATCGCTTCGACGCGGTCGCGGAACGTTTTCACCCACTGAGGATCGTGTGCCATGGGAGGCTCGATCCCCACGCGTTTCACTTCGACATGCAGGAGATCGCCCCTGCGTTCTGCATGTACGGCCTGCGGACCCGAGCCTTGTTCCAGGGCGTCGCGGACGAACCGGTAAAGGCAACTCTTGACGGAAAACGGGACCTCCTCTGGCAGCCTCGCCACCTCGCAAACGACAGAACTCCCCGCATGGCGCTCATGGCGACGCACGGCTGTCGTGATCGTGTCGGCGAGGGAGAGCTCATAGAGTTTGGAGGGAACGAGGCTCTCAGAAAGGCTGCGAATGTCATGCAGCGCTTCGTTGAGCGCGCGGCGAATGGCTTCGAGATCCCCACTATTAGCGGTGTTCGACAGATCCAGCTTGGCCAGCAACGCCCGCAAGGAATCGAGCTTGAGCAAGGCCACGGCCACGTGCTGCACGGGTCCGCTAAAAAGTTCGGTGCCGACGCGCCGCATGTGCAATTCGTTCATGTCAGAGACGCGGCGACTGGCACTTCCGAGTCGCAGGCGGAACTCGTTTTTTTCTTGATTGGCGCGCGAAACCTCGCTGGCCCCGCGGCGCGCCAGTAAAAGGAGCAAAGCGATGAAGCCTGCAGCGCTGCCCCCAAACACCAGCCAGACCAGGACCTGGATGGCGAACACTTCGTAGTAGAGCTCGGTGGCAACCTCGTAGGTCTCGACCAGGCCGACAATGCGACCCGTGCCGGCCTGACGCAGGGGGGCATAGACCTCGAGCACATGTACGCCGAGTGCGCGGATCTGGGCCTCATCATCGCCGTCGAGCTGGCTCAACTCGGTGGTCACGCCACCCTGCCAGGCGCGGGCTCTGGCGCGCGACATCGAAAAGCTGCGGCCAATCACGTCGCGGCTGTTGCTGTAGATGATCCGATCGTCGACCCAGATTCGAAAGGTGATGATCGGCCGCCCGATTGTGGTTGGCGCGAACAGGCTGTCCAGTTCCTTCTTCTTGTTTTCGGAGAGTGTCGTCTGTCCCGCCAGCTCCTGCACGCGCGGGGCTACAAAACTGTCGGTGAACAGGGCGACTTCCGCACCATACCGATCGACCATCGCCCTGCCGATGTTGCGGGACACGGAAGCGGCGAGCAGAGCCGTTCCAAGCAACAGGATCACGACGGCAAAGACAACGCTTCCCTGCATGAGCGTGCTGCCCGCCCATTTCGCCATGGACTGGCGGACGGGACGCAGGTACCAGCGGGCAATCACGGTGGCTAACATTCTGCCAGATTAGGCCGGCCAAAGAGATTCGAAAATCGTCCTAAGGTCCTGGATAACTTGCCCTAAAGTACAAAATACGGAGGGGAAGTAGCGCGTTATCGCGCCACGAGGCGCGATTGAGGCCGGGGCGAGCTTCGAGCGAGTGAGCAGGCGCATGCGCTTTGGCCCCGCTCTTTGCCTCTTTCTTTTCGGTCCTGATGGAAGTGTTGGCTTCCACCAGGACCGTTGGTCCCTCAAAGTACAAAGTCTCCGCCCAAGAGGCTGTGGTGGCCGGTTAGGCGCAGCTCGAACTCGATCGTGGTCGTATCGCCGTTGGTATTGGCCTGGATGACGGTGTCCGCACCGTCAAAGACGTAGCGCAATTGCCCGGCTGCCGTGAACGAGCCTGTGCCGATGAAGTTGAATGCCTGGTTGGCCCCACCATTGATCGCATCAATCGTCGACAGATCAATGATATCGCCTCCCACCACACCAGCGCCCGTGAAATCGGTGATGACATCCTGATTGACGCCAAGTCCAGACTCGTTGAGCGCATTGAAGTCGAAGGTGTCATCGCCGATGCCACCGGTCAGCACATCGACGCCGGTGCCGCCGGTGATGGTGTCGTTGCCGGCGCCACCAATGACGGTGTCATTGCTGCCACCGGCGTTGATGATGTCATTGCCTTCACGACCATCGATCAGATTGGCGTTGCCGTTCAGGGTAATGTTGTCACCGCCCTGGCTGCCGATGACGTTTTCGATCCCGGTCAGCGTATCGTTACCGATTTGGGCACTGGACGCAGTCGTGGCCGTAACGGTCGCGCCAACGGTGGTCGAACTCAGGTCAAGGGTGTCGACGCCGGCACCGCCGTTGAGCACGTTATTGCCGCTGTTGCCGGCCAGCGTGTCGTTACCCGACCCGCCGATCACGTTTTCAACGCCAGCGATCGAGGTGAAGCCCGACCCGGTACCAGCCGCAAGGTTGACATTGATGCCAACCGCTGTGGTGCCGTAGTTGAGCACATCGCCGTTGCCGCCCAACAAGTCCACCGTGACGCTTTCGATACCGGTGATCGAGGCGATCATGCCGGTGATCGACGTGATCGAGGTACCATTGTAGCTCACGCCAAGGGTGTTGTTGGCGCCGGTGCCGAGGATCGCTAGAGTGTCGTTATCGGCACCACCGTCGACGACGGCGTCATTACTGTCGCCGAACGTGTAGTTGAAGGTGTCGTTGCCGGCTCCGCCATCGAGCGAGTCGCTGCCGCCGCCGCCGACAATGATGTCATTGCCGGCATCGCCGAACAGCGCATCAGCACCGGTGCCTCCCAACAGCGAGTCGTTGCCGCCACCACCCCTCAGTACGTTGGCCCCCGTGCTGCCGATCAGGGTATCATTGCCCGAGCCGCCGGTGACATTCTCAACGCTGCTCAGGGTGTCCTCAACGGGCGCAACCGCTGAACCGCGCCGCGCGGTTCCTGCCGTCAGATCGACGACCATGTTGCTGCTCTCGCCCTCGTAGGAGGCGGTATCGGTGCCGCCGCCGCCGGCGAGGTTATCGGCATCCGTGCCGGGACCGCCAACCAGAATATCGTCGCCGGTTCCACCGGAGAGATTGTCGGCTCCAGCGCCGCCCGCCAGGCTGTCGTTGCCGGCGCCGCCATTGAGCGCGTCGGCGCCGTCGCCACCGTTGAGCGTGTCGTCTCCGATATTGCCGTTGAGGGTGTCGTCGCCGCCGAGGCCGTTCAGCACATCGTTGCCACCATTGCCATTGATCGTGTTGGCAATCTCATTACCCGTGCCGGTGAAATTACCCAATCCGGTGTAGGTGAGAACCTCGACGTTGGCCGGCAGCGTAAAGGTCGCGAGGATGGTCTGTACGGTATCTGTGCCCTCGTCAGCAAACTCGATGATTTGATCACCCGCATCATCGGCCAGATAGGTGTCATTGCCGACGTCGCCGATCATCACGTCATCGCCGGCACCGCCAATCAGCCGGTCATTGCCGGCGCCACCTGCAAGGGTGTCCTCGCCAGCGCCGCCGTTGAGCGTGTCGTTGCCACCCAAGCCGCGAATATCATCGTCTCCCGCCGTACCCGCTAGGTTGTTGGCGGCGGGGGTGCCGGTGATTAGATCACCGACGATTCCCGTCGCATCCGAGAACACGGTTTCCGTGGTGCCGCCGTCGTCGGTGTAGATCACCCGCACGCGCAGGAGCATGCCGACCTGGGCCTGGGTTGGGGTGAACGACTGAGTGTTGGCGCCAGTAATATTAGCCCAAGTGTTCGGCGTGGCGGGATTGGCTTGCTGCCACTGGAAGGCAAAGCCATCGAGGGGAGCAACGATGCCATCGACAGCGGTTGTGGTCCCATCCGCGTCGGCAATGGTGAGCGGATCCGCCAACAGCGTGAGGCCCTCGGTCGGCGTCGTGTCGCTGATGGTCGGTCCTGCTGTCGGCAGATCATTGACGTTTTGAACCAAGGTCGGTGCTGAGTACACCTCTTCCAGCACACCATTGCCGTCCTTGTAGACCGCCCTGATGCGAAGGTTGAGGCCGGCTTCGCCGTCACCTGGCGTGAATTTCCGGCCACCGGCGCGCGCCGCTTCGCCGCCCGCGGGTTCGATCAGAATGTCCTCAAAGATGCCGGGCGCCGTCTCGACCTGCCAGAAGTAGGCAACCGGGCCGGGGACCCCGTCCAGATCCACCGGTCCACCCGAGAAGGTGAGCTCAACGTCTTCTGCCGCGGTGCTGAAAATGATCGGTAGCGATCCGGCGTTGTTCAAGCCGTTGAGCACGATCGACCGATCGGTGAACTCGAGCCGTTCAATGTTTCTTAGCGTGTCGACGCCGTCGGTACCGAGCGTATCGGTGACCGTAATGACGTGGTTGGGACCAATATTGCTAAGCGCCGCAATGGAGGTGGCGACCCCATCGACCGTGAAAGTGTATCGTTGGACATCGTCTCCACCGCCGACCGCGCCGTCGGCGCCAAGATCGATCAGGGGACCGCTGAACCTGGCGGTATCGAAGTCGACGATACCGTCTCCCGTCGAGATGATCTCGCGCACGATGCTGAGCTGACCGGGATTGTAGGTACCATTCAACATCAGCGGGATCAGCGGATCCATGCTGTCAAAGCGCAAGTCGGGCTCGCCATCGCCGTTGGTATCGACGCCAATTTGCACGTTGAGCCAGCGGTCACCGTCGATGATGTCATCGCCGCCGCGTCCCTCCAGGATGTCGCTGCCGTCGCCACCAAGGATGATATTGCCGCCATCGAACGAGGTTACGTGGACGCTCCCTAGGGGATCCAAACCGGCGGCGACGTCCAGGAAGTCCTGCAGGCCATCGATCAGCGCAATATTGGTGAGGATGCTGCCGCGCGCGCCAACTGTGCCGAGCGTGGTTGCGTCCTCGTTATCACCTTGCAGGTAATCGGCGAACCGGGAACCGGAGAGGCCCTCAACGCCGTCGAAGCGGGCGAGCACCACGGCGCCGGAGCCTGGCACCAGCGGCTGGTCGAAAAAGCGTCCCAATGTATCGACGGTGACGCCGCGCGCGTCGTCCTTGAAGGTGGCCCAGTCGTAGCCCGACGCGCCAAGGAACCGATCGCCAAAGCCGGTACTGCCGACCATGATGTCATCGCCGCCCTCGGCGTTGAACTTATCGTTCTCGCCGCGACCAATGTAGACGTCGTTGCCGGCGATCGGGTCCAATCCCAACGGATCGAAGTTGTCGCCCGGAGCGCCGTCAGAGGTGCCGCCTTCGATCCAATCGTCGCCTTCGCCGCCCATATTTTGTTCGTCGGCTTTGCTGCCCCGGATAAAGTCGTTGCCGCCACCGCCGAAGGATTCGGTCGAATCTTCACCGGTGACAATGAAGTCCTGTCCAAAGCCACCGATGATGAGGTTGATACCATTGCCGCCCTGGATGACGTCGTCGCCGTCGTTGCCGTGCAGGGTGTCATCGCCGCCAATGTCGGTAATGATGTCGTTGCCGGCGCCGCCTTCGATGAAGTCGTTACCGTAGCCGCCCTCGAGTCTGTCGTTTCCGGCATCTCCCCAAAGCGTGTCGTCGCCTTCGCTGGAGATAATAATGTCGTTGCCGTCGGTGCCGCCGAGGACGACGTGCTGGTCGCCCGTGTACCGCAGATAGTTGCTGTCGGGACCTAAAGTATTTGGGTTGTCGCGAATGACCAATGGAAGCAGCGGGTCGCCATTGTTTGGATCGGAATTGCCGGCGATGTTATCCGCTCCCACGACATCATCATCGGTACCCTGGATCCCGTCGGGACCCGGATCGTTAAGGCCGGTGTGTTGCTTGGTCGGGTCGACTTCGAGTGTGAAGGCTGCCGTTTTGAAAACCACTCCGGGCAAATGCGTGGCGTTGGTGTTCGCCATGATCAGCCTGGCAAACGAATTGTTCTCAAGCTCGGTGTTGAAGTTCAGCCCGGCGGTGCGCTCCAGATAATAGAAGCGGTCGCCGTCCTGCAGCTTCTCGAGCTGGTTCTCGAACACGAAGTTGAAGGTGGAGCCCAACAGACCGCCGAACGGCATTTGCTCCTCGGCAAGGCCACCAATCCAGAAGTCAATGTCGCCGAGGCCCGTGGTAGTGACCCCATCCAAGTCTTTGGCATGTAGGCCGCTGTTGTTGGCCCAGGCACCCGTGCCGTTCAGGAAGTCCAGACGATCGGCGGGCGCACCTGCGCCACCGAGCACGAGGGCTGCCGCCGCGGCGCGCTTGGCGTCGAGCGTGGTTGCGCTGGTGATGGTCGAATGCGTGCCATAGGCCGCGATGAAGTTGATCACCGATTCCGGGTGTTTCAAGTGCTGCAAGAAGTCCGCCCAGCTCGTGTAGGGCTTGAGCAGGCTATCGCCGGTCTTCTCGTAGAAATCACGCCGAGCCATTTGCAGGGACGGAATTCCGGTGTCGCGCGCGCGCGTGATGTTGATGGCGGGAAGATCGAGCGGGAGCCCCAGCAGGTTATTGCGCAATGCCTCGGTGACGAACTCGTCGATCTCATTGCCAACCGTGCGCGTGGTGCCGCGAACGATGGCGCTGGTCGCCTCCTCCGGGTCGACGCCACTCGCGAGGTAGGCCAGCGGGTTGAGGAAAGCGTTGATCAAGCCGATCTGCTGGCCGTCGGGATCATTCGGATCAGAAATGACGTTGAAGGCTGCATCAAAGCGATCGACCGTCTCCGTCAGCATCGAATGGCCGAACCGGTAGACCGTGTGCGCAAACTCGGCGACGATCGAGGCGTCGATCTCCACGTCGTACACCTGGGTCGGCGCGAAGAACGGATCGATCATCGGCTGCACGGTGCGGGCGAATTCCTCGAACACGAGGTGCTGGTATTGCATCTCGGTGCCGAACTTCGCCACCTGGAACAGACGCTCGCCGTTCCACTCGGTGTCTTGGATGATACCGTCGGCGACGGCCGCCAGGCGAGCTTCGGGCGTATCACCCCTGACCCACTCGGCGGCAAAAGCCGTATCACCAGCATCGAGCGCGGCGCGAATGGTATCCTTGGTTTGCTCGACCAGACGGTTGTGCTCGGAGTGGAAGATGGCGTGCACGGCGGTGAGGCCGATGTTCTCGTTCACACGACCGTCGCCAGCCATGTAGTGCGCATCCAGGAGATCGCCGTCATAAGATCCGGCTGGCGGCAGTCCGTTGCTGGCGTCGCCATCCGAGAAACGGGTAAGCGGTTGGCCGAAGTCGTTGATCGGACTGGCGCTGTGGGCGACGTCGATTAGGAACTGGTGGCCGGTGCGCAAGGCGCCGACAGCGGTTGGGTTCACCGGATCGTCCGGATTGCCCTCCATGACCACGTCGTCGGCCGTTCCCAGGATCTGATCAGGGCCCAAACCAAGAACCAGCAGCGGGAAGCCATTCGGACCTCTGACGAAATTGCCATAGGCATCCGTTTCGAGCAGGGGAACGTTGAACACGTCATCGTCGGTGAGCTCGATGCCGAGGATGTCGCGCGCCTGCGCCTTGACGACGGCCCAGGTCGCCATGCCGCCAATTTCGGTATCCGCATTTTCCGCAGTGCCGCCAAAAGCTCCGTCTGCCCCCAAATCCTTGTTGGTGATCAGCTTGCCGGTATTGTGGGCTCCGTCCGCGTCCAGGGTATAGGCACGCAGGAACACCTGGTGCGAGGGATGGGAGGTGTAGGTCTGGTTTTGGTCGACGAACGGAGAGGTGGTGTTCTCCTGCTCGACCGTGTCGTCCGCCGTGCCGAGAATGCCATCGGCACCGGGGGCGGTGAAGGTGGTGGCGCGCGTCAGCACCATGAACCGAAGCTGCGGTGGCAAATCATCGGCGGTGCCGGCGATGCCGTCCCCGCCAAGCACCAGCGGATCATCCGCCTGCAAGGGGATGTAAATCGTGCCATTGCCGCCTTTGGTGACAAGGTCGAGGCCGTGGTCGAAGAACTGGCCGAAGAAAGTCATCCAGGCATTGAACGGGGCGGAAAGGCCGGCATCCGGCGCGATATTTGGAATGAAATTGACCGAGACATCATCGGCAGTGCCGAATATGCCGTCGCGGCCTGGGCTTACCACCACCTCGGCGCCGGGGTTGGCCGCCGCTGCGGCGGCAGCGGCTGGATTCCGGTCGGTTTGGTCGACGATTAGATTGGAAATTGTGCGCGGATCTGAATCGACCACATCGCCAGGTGCGGCATAGTTGGTGTTGGTGACCAGACCGCCGGGCGCAGGCCCGTTGGCGTCGAAGGCATCGCCGTCCTGCTCGTTGCGGTAAACAGGATCAAGCAAGCGCGGGAACAGGTTGTCGGCCGCGCCGAACTGGGTTTGGGTGGCCCCGCCGAAATCGATGAGATTGTTGAACTCACCGGTTACCGTCCGTAATCCAGCGGCCGTCCGCACGTTGGGCACAAGCGAGAGGAGATCTTCGCCGGCTGCGTGCGCCTCGGCGATCTTGATCTGCTTCAAGATGAAATCGAGGTCCGAGCGGATCAGGTGGATGCCCTCGCCACCCTCTGTGGTTTCCGGACCGCCCGCACCAGCGGGTAGCGGCGCCGGCGGCGGCGTGCCCGCCGCAACGGTGGCCGTTGGGGCAGAGAACACGGTTTCTGCCACGCCATGGCCGTCCAGGTAGATGGCCTTGACGCGCAGCGGCAGGCCTTGCAGGTCTGCCGTAACCCTAAATGCAGTCCCATTGGCGCTCTGGAAGGCGAGGTCGCCGCCCATATCGACGATGTCTTCGAACACGCCCTCGCCGTTGAAGTCGGCCTGCCAGACGTAGGAGACGGTTCCCGGAATTCCGTCCGCGTCGGCAACGGTGCCAAGGCTCACGTGCAGCAGCTGACCCACCTGCGGAGTGGTGTCGTCGATTGCAAGTAGCCCGGTCGGCTCGTTATTGCCGGGAGCCAAAACGATGGTGCCGTCGGCGAACTGCAGGCGCTCGACGTTCATCACCCGGTCGGTGCCATCGCGACCGGCCACATTGTCGGTCACGATCCGGCTGGTGCCGCTGCCGGTGATGGTATAATCCGCGATGTTGCCGCGGAAAACGACCGTGTCGTAGCCGGCAGAGCCAGTCAGGATTTCGCGCACGATCTGCAGCTGACCCGGATTCCAAACCCCGTTGAGCATGTTTTGCAAAAGGGTTGGATCGGACATGGTGTCGAAGGAGGCGATTTCGACGTTCGAAGGGCCGTTTGGGCCGAAGCTATCGCGGACGCTGATCCGCACGTTCAGCCATTTGTCGCCATCGATCAGATCATTGCCGCCGCGGCCTTCGATGATGTCACTGCCGCCGCCGCCCAGGATGATGTCGCCGCCGGAAAACTCGGTGACGCCGGCACCCAACAGATCCTGCAAGCCATTAATGAGCCCGACGTTCGTCAGCGCATTGGCCGCAGGGCCGCCGTCGATGGCGGCCGCATCGCGGTCGACGCCGCGCAGAATGTCGGTGAAATCCGAGCCCGAGAGGCCCTCCACCTCAGAAAAGCGATCCAAGATGGCGTTGGGCGAGGCGCCGATCGGAAATACGAGGTGGTCTCCGACTTCACCGATGCCGCCGAGTGCCGCCAAGTCCAGGTCGACCGTCACGCCAAACTTGTCGCCTTTGTAGGTGACCCAGTCGAAGCCGGTCATGCCGTCCATTTTATCCTGGGCATCGCTGCCCACGAAAATATCATCGCCGCCTTCGCCGATGAATTCATCGAAACCGCCGCCGCCGACAAAGACGTCGTTGCCGCTGACATTGTCGAGAAGAAGTGGGTTGAAGTTATCTCCCGGGGCGCCGTCCTGTGTCCCCATCTCGATCCAGTCGTCGCCGTCGCCGCCCATTTCCTGTTCGTTGACCTTGGCGCCAAGGATGAAATCGTTGCCCTGGCCGGCAAAGATTTCAGAGATGTCTTCGGTCGTTATAATGAAATCGCTGCCGCTGCCGCCGAGGATTAGGTTGACGCCTGCGGCGGTGGAGTTGCCGGCGTGAATGACGTCGTTGCCGTCACCGCCCTGCAGGTTATCGTCGCCTCCCATATCCGTGATGATGTCGTCGCCGGCGCCGCCAAGAATGACGTCGTTGCCGAAGCCGCCTTCGAGCCGGTCGTTGCCGCCATCGCCGTAAATCGTGTCATCGCCTTCGCTCGAAACGATGATGTCGTTGCCGGCGGTACCGCCCAGCGTCACGTGATCCGGGCCGGTGTATTGCAAATAATTTAGATCAGGACCAACGGTGTTGGGGTTATCGCGAATGACGAGGGGAACTACCTCGACGTCACCGATGAAGGTGCCACCGGTCGGATCCTCTCGACCGGAAAGGCCCAAGCCCGTGAACTGTTGGTTCTGGTCGACTTCGAGCGTAAAGGCATTGACCTTGAAGATCTGATCGGGAAGGTGCGTGACGTCCGTGTTGAGCATCACCAATTTGGAGAACGAATTGTTCTCAAGTTCGGTGAGGAAGTTCGTGCCCGCGGTGCGCGCCAGGTAGTAAAAGCGGTCGCCGTCTTGCAGCGCCTCGAGCTGGGTCTCGAACACAAAATTAAAGGTCGAACCGAGCATGCCGCCGAAGGGCATGATTTCTTCGGCCAAGCCGCCGACCCAGAAGTCGATATCGCCGAGACCTGTGATGGTGACGCCGTCGAGGTCCTTGCTGCCGCCCAGGACGTCATTCGCCCAAGTGCCAGTGCTGTTCAAGAACTCGAGGCGATCGGTATAGTTCGTGCCATTGATGTCTACGCCGTCACTGTCATCGCCGTCGCCGAAGACCAGCGCGAAGGCGGCCGCTCGCTTATCAGCCAAGGTGAGGGCGGAGGTGATGGCCTCGTGCTTGCCATAGGCGGCAATGAAATTGACCAGCGACTCCGGATGCTTCAAATGCATCGCGAAGTCGACCCAGCTGATATAGGGCGTGAGCTGGCTGTCGCCGGTCATGTGGTAGAATTCGGCGCGCGCCTTATTCAGAGACGGGATTCCGGTGTCGCGGGCGCGCGTGATGTTGATTGCCGGCAGATCGAGCGGGAGCCCGAGCAAGTTGTTGCGTAATGCCTCGGTCACGAACTCGTCGATTTCGTTGCCGACCTGGCGTGCGAGGCCACGCACAAGCGCGCTTGTGGCTTCCTCCGGTGTCGCCCCACTTGCAGCATAGGCCAGCGGATTGAGGAAGGCGTTGATCAGGCCGATCTGCTGGCCCTCCGGATCGGCGGGGTCGGTGATCGGATTGAAAGCGGAATCGAGGCGATCGACCGTTTCGAGCAGCATCGAGTGGCCGAAGCGATAGACGGTGTGGGCGAACTCGGCGACGATCGAGGGGTCAATGGTGGTGTCGTAACCGAGGGGTGCTAGGAAGGCATCAACGTTCGGTTGAATGGTGCGGGCGAATTCCTCGAACACGAGGTGCTGGTACTGCATCTCGGTGCCGAACTTCGCCGCCTGGAACAAGCGCTCGCCGTCCCAGACGAGGGCGTCAATCGCCTGCTGCGTCAGTGGGAAGGATGTAACTTGGTGCTCCGGGTCCAAATAGCCATTGAGAAGGGCCAGCGCGGTCGCGGCGGTAGCTTCGCTCGGAGGCGTCAGCAGCACCTCCTTGGTGTGGTCGACGAGACGGTTGTGCTCGGAGTGGAAGATGGCGTGGACGGCGGTGAGACCGATGTTCTCGTTCACACGGCCGTCGCCAGCGATGTAATGCGCGTCCAAGAGCTCGTCGTCGTAGGTGCCCTCAGGTTGTGGTCCCGTGTTGATGACGTTGTCATCATCGGCGGTGAGCGGGTTGCCGAAGTCGTCGAGGGGATTTGCGCTGTGGGCGACGTCGATCAGGAACTGATGACCGGTGCGCAGGGCGCCAACGGCAGTGGGGTTCACTGGAGCGTCCGGGTTGCCCTCCATAAGGACATCGTCCGCCGTGCCGAGCGTCATATCGGCGCCGAGACTGAGGACCAGCTGCGGGAAGCCATTCGCTCCCTTGATGAAGTTGCCATAAGCGTCGGTCGCCAACAGCGGCACATTGAAGACATCGTCATCGGTGAGTTCGATGCCCAAGATGTCGCGGGCCTGCGCCTTGACGACGGCCCAGGTGGCCATGCCGCCAATTTCCGTATCGGCATTATCCCCAATGCCGCCAAAGGCGCCGTCTGCTCCCAAATCCTTGTTGGTGATCAGTTTGCCGGTCGCGTGCGGTTGCCCGTCAGCGCCGATCTCGTAAGCGCGCAGAAAAACCTGGTGGGAGGGATGGGACGTGTAGGTCTGATTTTGGTCGACGAAGGGCGAGGTGGTGTTCTGATGCTCGGTCGTATCGTCGTCCGTTCCAAGGATACCATCGGCGCCGGGTCCAGGAAAGGTCGTGGCCCGCGTCAGCACCATGAAGCGCTGGCTCACTGGCAAATCGTCTGCATTGCCGAAAACCCCGTCGTTGCCGGCAATGAGCGGATCGTCATCCTGCAGGGGAATGTAGATGGTGCCATTGTCGCCCTTGGTGACGAGGTCCAGGCCGTGGTCGAAGAACTGGCCGAAGAACGTCATCCAGGCGCTGAAGGGGGCGGAGAGACCGACGTCGGGCGCCACGTTGGGGAAGAAGAACACATCCTTGTCGTCGTCGGTGCCAAAGATGCCGTCGATACCGGGGCTGGTGACGATCTCGACACCCTCTTTCAGGATGTCATCACTGCCGGGTGCACCAAAATCCAGAACGCCATTGGGGCCCGGATCGTAGGCAGTAGCGTAAGCGGCGGGATTGTTGGCGGTCTGGTCGACGATCAGGTTGGAAATAATGCGCGGATCGGCGTCGACGACGTCACCTGGGGCGGCGTAATCGGTATTAATGATGGTTGGCGCCGGCGCTGGGCCAAAGCTGATGCTGTCGCCGTCTTGATCATCACGGAACACGGGATCCAGTAGGCGGGGGAAAAGGTTATCCGCCTCGCCAAAAGTCTCTTGTCCCAGCACGAGATTATTCAGGCTCCCGTCGACCGTGCGCAAGCCAAAGGGCACCTGCACGTTGGGGAGGAGATCGTAAAGCGACTGGCCGTCCGCCTGCGCCTCGGCAATCAGAATTTGGTCGAGAATGAACTGAAGATCCGACCGAATATAGGCAACCATGGAAGTCCTCCCATCCGCACGCGCAAATTCGATTGCGTGGAATGCTGAGGGATCGACCTCGAAACAGCTAGACGGACTGAAGCCTTGGCGTCCCTGACGATGGGACACGACCTAGGGACAAGGGTCTGTGTCCACTCGGACAGAGACCAAACCTTCGGATAGGCTCTATTTTATTGGGTTTCCGAAGCATCAAGCGAAAAAGGGTTGGTCCCGAATCGCTCGTTTCAGATTGCGCGGCGTTCTAGGGGTCGATTGGCAGCCGAATGGGCTGCGCCCATAGTAAGGGCAGCGCTGAAAGGGCATGACCGCCAATGCGCCTTCGCGTCGACCATGGCGTCAGCACAAAATTCGCCTGCGATTTCAGTGATGAGGCTTGCCTCAAAGGCGACCAAAGCCATTGCCGCGTGCGCGGCCCAGAAAACGAGCAAAGCCGCCCCGCAGAGCGACTTCGCCGCAAGAATCTCGCGTTATGGTTTAGGCGCTCGGCGAATGGTCGCTCTCACCACCAGCCGAACGGCCCGCTGCCGCTGGAATAGTAAGGTGAGCGATAGTAGGGCCGACGATAGCCGTAGTCGCCGTAGGGATCCCGATCCCGGCGCCAGGCGGACGGCGTGTCACTGTTGCGCTTGCGGATCTTGATGCCGCCCTGCGGTTCCCCGCTCATCACCACCACGAACTCCGTGCCCTTGCCCGTCTCGTTGCTCAAGGCTTCGTCAGAGACGATGACCGCCGAGCCCGGCGAGGCCACTTCGCGAATGCGGGCAATGGTGTCCTGCGGAATGGAGATGCGCTCTAGCGCGGCCTTGGCCGCCTTGCCATCGGTGGCCCGCGGCTCGCCGCCGCGGCGGGCCCCATGCCGGCTCGGCGGGGTGCCAGGATCGGTCGGATCCGGATACATGGCGAGCGCCGTCCAGCGCAGGTCGGTTGCGTCGTTGTTGGTATAGTCCAGCGCCGTGAACACGAAGGTGCCGATCGCCGCCTGTGGATCGCGGATCGTGACCTCGCTGTCGAACATGGGCTGAACGCCCTGGCGGACGTAGAGCCGCTGGGTCTTGCGGGAAATGAACACCGACACCGGGGCGGTTTTGGCTTGTGCCAAGCGGGCTTCCTTGGCGGCAGCGTCCTTGGCGTCGAGGGCCGCTTTGACCGCGTCTTTGACCGTGTTGGCGGCTACCATCTTGGCATTGCCGTCTATTTGTGCGGCTTCGAGGCGGGCCTGTGCCTCTTGCAACCGCGCCTGCGCCTTTTCCTTGGCCTCATCGAGCTTGGCCTTGCGCTCGTCTGTCAGCTCGTCGCTGGCAAGGCCCCTTTCGATGTCTTCCAGCTGCTCCTCAGCCTTGCGCTTTGCCACTTCGGCCATGCGCAACGCCTTGGCGGATTTTGCCACTTCTGCGTTGGCGATGAGGACGGCGCGGCGAGCGTCTTCTGCCGTTTTGGCGGCGGCGTCGGCCTCGGCCTTCTTGGCGGCAGCGATTGATCGCCACGTGCGCGGCTTGGCCGCGGCGTCATCGGCCGTCGCCGCGCTCAAATGCATGGCGATCGGCTCGGGCTTGATCGACGAGGTCTCCGCCGGTGGTGCTACGTCCGAGACAATGGGACCCGGTTTGAACAGTTGCGCATGCGCGAAGGAAATAGGGCGCATGTCGTCGCGCACGATCACCACGCGCATGCCAAGCTTGGTGGCCTCGAACAAGCGCTCGGCAAAACCCGTCGGCAGCCGAATACAGCCGTGCGAGGCCGGATAGCCCGGCAACTGACCGGCATGGAGCGCAATCCCCGACCAGGTGATGCGCTGCATGAAGGGCATCGAGGCATCATCGTAGAGATTGGAGTAGTGCTCGCGGTTTTTCTCAAGAATGCTGTAGATGCCGGCCGGCGTCTCGTATCCAGTTTGGCCGGTCGAGACGGGCGCGCGCAGGATCTTGCCCTCAGCGTCGTAGATGGTGACGTGCTGCTCGCTCAAGGCGACGACCGCCATTACCGGCGGGCCAGCGAGAGGACGGGAGGCCTCTTCCGCGTCTCGCCGCTCGCGGCTTTTTGCCTGTGCCGGTGCGCCGAGCGCCAATACCATGAGCGCCAGCAGCGTGATCCGCGCGGCAGTGACACCTACTCTTTTAACGTTCTGTTTCATCTGGCCTTGCCGATCGAGCTTGAGAAGACTGGACGCATCCCACACACCAATTTGCTAGCAAACTTAATCTAAAGAGCCTTGAGCGTCGCCGGGTTCCCCCGCCTCGTGGTTAGCGCCAACGACCATTCCCGGGGAATGCGCCGCCAGGACGGCAACCCCTGCCAAAATGTCTGGCCATACAAGCGTCGTGGTTCTGTCACGAAAGGTGTGCCCTTGCTGCATCATCATCGCTTCTCCGCTCATTCTCGCCGGCCCGCCAGCTTCATGCGCCGCCATAGGCGACCCTGGGCGGGCCCGCATTTTGGAGCCTGTCCGTAACGGTCATCTTTACCGTGTGCGCGGGAGGGGCGGCGGATTGAGCGACGTCCAGACCGCGGCCGAGCAGGTTCGCGGCATGCGATGGCGCGACGGCATGAACGCCAGCCTTAGCCATGACATCGCCGAGGGGCTGCCCGCCGCCGAGCAAAGCTGCGCTCGCCACGGGCCCATCCTGCCCACGGCGGCGTTCTGCCCGCCCCCGCCCCGATGCTGTTTGGCGGGAGCCGATTGTCGCGTGCTCATTTCTTATCCCTCCGACTTTTCCCTCGCAAAAAGCACCTCCGCGACCACAGCTCGGGAGGCTCATCAACAGCGACTGAGCTTAAGCATCTAACCCTCGATGATTGGCGTGGTTCCATCCGGCTGATCCCGCACCTCGGGGGGTGGTGATTCCGCACCGGGAGCAACGCTGAAGAGCTGTGGTGCCGCCCTGAGTTCGTGGCCCGGACAATCGATGCGTGGCCGGGAAAATAGGGCAGGCCGCCGATCTCCCACTTGTAAACGCGCCAATGCGTTCGGCTTGACGCGGTATGGCGGAAATGCCCATCGTTGGCAGCAACGAGGGATCGACAAATGCAAGGGCCTCAGATTGCCATCATTGGTGCCGGCATCGGTGGGCTGGCGCTGGCTGGCCTGTTGTCGCGTCAGGGCGCCAAAGTAACGGTCTACGAGCAGGCAGCGGCGTTCGAGCGCCTTGGCGCGGGCATCCAAATCAGCCCCAATGCCATGCACGTGCTGCGGGCGCTGGGGTTGGAGCCCTTGCTGCGCCGGCTCGCCTTTCAGCCGCCCGCCTGGACCCACCGCGTCTGGGACACGGGCGAACACCTGGGCGACCTCACCTTCGGCGCCGAGGCCGAGCGGCGCTACGGTGCGCCTTACCTTTTAATGCACCGCGGTGACCTACAGGCCGCCATCCTCTCGGCGGTACCTACGAGCGTGATCCGCTTCAACAAAAAGCTCAGCGATATCGTCCCTGGCGCCGGCGCCGTCGACCTTGTCTTTGCCGACGGCAGCCGGGCCAGGGCGGAGGGCGTGGTCGGGGCCGATGGCGTGCACTCGCGGGTGCGCGAAATCCTGCTCGGGCCCGAGCGTCCGCTCTTCACGGGCCGCGTCGCCCATCGCACGGTCTTCCCAGCGGCCCTGCTCAGCGACTTTGCCGTCGACACCTGTACGAAGTGGTGGGGCCCTGACCGGCATATCGTCGTCTACCCCGTCAACCCGCGGCGGGATGAAATCTACTTCGTCACCAGCGTGCCGGATCCCGACTGGGACGTGGAGTCCTGGTCCCAGCGCGGCGAGATGGCCGAAGTGGTGGAGGCGCTCGCCGGCTTCCACTCAGACGTGCAGCGGCTGCTGGCGGCCTGTCCGCAGGTCCACAAATGGGCCTTGTTCGAGCGCGATCCGCTACCGCGCTGGAGCGAGGGTGGGGTCGTGCTGCTCGGGGACGCCTGTCACCCAATGACGCCCTATATGGCCCAGGGGGCCGCCAACGCGCTCGAAGACGCCGCCGTGCTCAGCCGCTGCCTGCAGGAGACCGCTGATCCGGCGATCGCCTTTAAGCGCTACGAGGCAACCCGGCTTGAGCGCACGGCGCGCATCCAGCTGACTTCGCGGCAGAACACTTGGGGCAAGCAGGCCGGCGACCCCGGCTGGGTTTATGGCTACGATGCCTGGGTAACGCCGATTGCCCAACCCCTACCGGTCTCGGCGTGAAGGCTAGCCGAGCGGGGCCAAGAGCCAGGCCGCGATCGCCAATAAGGCCGCCGCTGCCGCCCACAGGGCCCGCCGGCTCCAGCGGTCGTGACGCGCCTGCGCCGCTGCCAAGCGCTCGATGGTCTCCTCGTCGAGCCTGATGCCCGCCCGCGCCGTCTCGGCCAGCGCCTGCGCCACGCGCTCGCCCTGCTCGAGCAGCCGTGGGACCTCGGCCACGACCTTGCCCATCAGTTCGGCGCCCTCGCCCGCGTCCTTCAAACGGCCGGCCATGCCGTAGTTGGCCTCCACCCACGCCTTGGCGATGGGTTCGGCCGCGTTCCAGATGTTGAGCTCGGGATCGAGCGAACGGGCGACCCCCTCCGCCACCACCATGGTCTTCTGTAGCAGCAGGAGCTCCGGGCGGGTCGCCATGTCGAACACTTCCGTGTAGGCGAAGAGCTGGCCCAACAGGTCGGCGATCGAAATTTCCGAGGCGGTGCGACCATGGATCGGCTCGCCGATCGCCCGCATGGCCTGGGCGAAGAGCTCGACGGGCTGGTGGGGCGGCACATAGCCCGCCTCAAAGTGGATGCTGGCGGTCCGGCGATAGTCACGCGTGATCAGGCCGTGCAGAATTTCGGCCAGAAACCGGCGCTCCT
>Ga0081540_1000972_pt1 | contig 25862 bp, 19 predicted proteins | sample TabmetS2T1R1_FD_71024 | JGI IMG/M metagenome (GOLD analysis project Ga0081540, IMG submission 71024) | Tabebuia heterophylla rhizosphere microbial communities from the University of Puerto Rico - S2T1R1 | ecosystem: Host-associated > Plants > Roots > Rhizosphere ...
CTGCCGGAGGATATTGCGGGCGAAGCGGTTGAACCGGCCAGCGTGGTGCCGCCGCACCCGATCGACATTCCGGTCGCCCATCGCGCTTCGCTCGATCGCGCCGCGGAGATGATCCTCAAAGCGCAGCGCCCGTTGATCATGCTGGGTGCCGCCGCTTCCCGGCCGCGCAGTACGGCCGGGATCAACGGATTCGTTCGCCGCACCAAAATCCCGTTCTTCACCACCCAAATGGGCAAGGGCACTGCCGCGGGCGGCAGCAACCTCTACATGGGAACGGCAGCGCTGAGCGAACGCGACTACGTGCACGAGGCGGTGGACCAGGCCGATCTCATCATCGCGATCGGCCACGATACGATCGAGAAGCCGCCCTTCATCATGGGGCCGAAAGGGCCGCAGGTGATTCATGTCAGCTACACGCCCGCCACCGTCGAGCAGGTGTACTTCCCCCAATGCGAGGTGGTTGGCGACGTCGGACCGAGCCTCGAGCTGCTCGCCGACCGCATCGAGGCGAAGCTGCCCAATGCCGGGGCCTTGTTACCGCTGCGCGAAGCCATTTTGCGCCGCCTGACCGACCGCAACACCGAAAGCCGTTTCCCGCCGACGCCGCAGCGCATTGTCCATGACGTGCGGCAGGTCATCCCCGAGGACGGAATCATCGCGCTCGACAACGGGATGTACAAGATCTGGTTCGCCCGGAACTACCGGACTTATGTGGCCAACACGGTGCTGCTGGACAATGCGCTCGCCACCATGGGGGCAGGGCTCCCGTCGGCGATGACGGCCGCGATGCTGTATCCGCAGCGGCGGGTGATGGCGGTGTGCGGCGACGGCGGTTTCATGATGAACTCGCAGGAAATGGAGACGGCGGTTCGGCTGAAGCTCAACCTCGTGGTCCTGATCCTGGAGGACTCCGCCTATGGCATGATTCGCTGGAAGCAGGCCGTGGACGAATTCCCTGACTTCGGCCTGACCTTCGGCAATCCGGACTTCGTCAAATACGCGGAGAGCTATGGGGCGAAGGGGTCGCGGGTCACCACGGCCGACGGCCTGATCCCGGCGCTGGAGGCCGCGTTCAGGGGTGGCGGCGTGCATCTGGTCGTCGTGCCTATCGACTACTCCGAGAACATCCGGGTGCTGGTCGACGAGTTGCGGGCAAAGGTGAAGCCGGCGGCGGCAGCGCTGGAGTGATCATGCTGTTCCACTGCCGGAACTGCTTGCCCTGATCAGCCCTGACACCTCTTCGCAAGTGCATGATGAGTCCGCCGCGCAACACTTGTGCGCAACATTGACGGATTCGTTCACGCGAGAATTGAACGTTTTTGGCGGGCGCTCATAATTCGCTTGGGGCAGCGCAGTTACTTTCGATTCGCAACCAACCCATCGAACGTCAACAGCGGAAGCGAGCTTCGCGTGTTAGTCGGAAAGTGCGGTACCTCAATCCGCCAACGGCGCCCCCGGAACACGGCAACAATCAATGCGGGGACGCACATGAAATCCTCTACGACACGAGAACTAGCTCTCACTTTCGCCATCGCCATTTCCGGCGTCGCGCTGGCGGCATCGCCGGGCCTGGCGTTCTCATCCGAAGCCCAGCAACTGTGCACGGGCGATGCCATGCGGCTGTGCTCGAGCGAAATCCCTGATATCCCGCGCATCACCGCCTGCATGCATCGCAAGCGCGCGCAGGTCAGTCCCGGCTGCCGCGCCCTGATGGACCGTGAGGTCGCGCTAAGCCGCAAGGCAAGAAGAGCTGCGGCGTCCGACTAGTAAGTCTCGGGCTCCGGTGGGCGGCGGCGGGCGCGCACCTGAGCGCAAATCTCAGTAGCGGCGATAGCGGTGGTGGTAGACCCGGTGCGGATAATATCCGTGCCTGGCATATGCACCCCGCCAGCCATAGCTCGTGTAGGGATTGCCCGGTCCGTAGTTCTGACAATTGGCGTTGGGATAGAACTGGGCACACCAGCCGGGGTTGTAGATCACGTGCTGGGCTGCAGCCGGCGTTGCCAACGCCAGCAGGCCGCAGATGGAGAGGATTGCGAGTCTGGTCATGGTGATCATCCAGGAGCAGTTTGTCCGTATTTCTACGTACTGATTGGAGGACAAGAGCCCAGGCGGCGTTCTGGTTCCCTGCGGTGCAAGTGATGCTCGATATCCACAGCGGGAACACGGTGGGGGCGGGTTGCCGCCAAACGATCGAATCACCTAGGTTCAACCCGGGGTAGGAAGCGGAGGGTGGCGTTATGAAACTCGCTTCCATTGAAAGCGCGTTGTTGGTTGCATCGTTGACGATGTTGGCTTTGGTTGTGGTGTGGGGAGTGAAAATCCTGGCGTCATGAGGCTTGCGGGATCGGTCGTCCCGACGAGCTGGAGCCGGAAATATCCGGCAAGGCGGCCCGCATTAGCGCCGTGCCGTCCGTTGATCGAATCGCTTACATTCGCGAGTGGGGTAGGAAGCGGAGGGCACAATGAGGCTCGCTTCCTTTGAAACCATACTGGTGCTCGCATCGCTGATGATGCTTGCCCTGGTCGTGATGGGCGGATGAGATCCGCCGCCACGTGCGCAGCGATTGCAATCTTGCAGTTCGGTGGTTGCGACCACACGGAATCAGATACGGTCGCTCCGGGGTGAGGAAGCGGAGAGCTGTGATGAAGTTCGCTTCCTTCGAGAATGTGCTGATGTTGGCGACGCTCGTGATGTTCGCCGTGTTCCTGGCGTGGAGCGTCAAGATTATCGTCGAGTGGGCATGAGGCTCGCGTGTTAACGCGCGGGCCGCCCTTTCCTTGATGTCTGCGGATGCCGGACTGGCGCCGTTATGGCGGCAATCGCGCTGGCCATCATTGTTCGCCGAAGCATGAAAACCTCCCGATCCAAGAGCGGCTCTGCTCCTTCGTCGACACACGGGGCAGGGCAGGTTCGCCATTTCGCGAAGCTGTGATCAATGGACCGCGGCTGCTGTCAAAGCGCAAAGCCACCACCCATGGTCGGCCGGACACGCCGCTTAACAAACATTTTACCGTAATTTGTGACCTTTAACGGGCGTTTGTTGGGCCGATTCCTCAGTTTTCAAGAAAACAGAATGTTTGGAAATTTGCGCGCCATTGCGGCATCAAGGTGCACGGTGTTGCTCCTGGCCGGTCTAGTCGTCGCCCTGGTTCTTGCTGGCCGTGCGGATGCCGCACATCTCGCGTTGCCGGTACTTTTCACGCCGATCGAACAGGCCGAGTTCAACAAGTTCATAGCAGATCGGCCCGTGCCTACCACGGAAGACGGACGCAAGCGGTTGTTCCGGGAATTCATGTCGTGGCGCAAGGCGCGCCAATCTCGCTAAGCGCTTTTGCGATGTCGTTGGCGCGCGCGGTGAGACGAGATGTACCGGCGTGGCTGACGCCGATGTTTATTTTCCCTGTCCGACCGCTTCGAGGAAGCGCCGAGGCCAACGTGCTTCGAAACTGTCGGAATCGTCGGGCATAGATGCCTGAGCATCCAGGAAATTGTACTGAGATGCGGGGACAATTGGTTCCCGCTCTGGCTCGCGCGCTCGCGCCGTTTGAGCGGGCCGCCAGTGCAGCAACGATTTCGACAGCATAGGCTTACCCTCGTACCAGCACTTTCGCCCGTCGATCAGGCGATAGGACCAATACGATCGCGCGTTTTCTGGTCGGTCGGCGCTGCATTGCTTCGCCTCCTCGGCCGCTGCCGCAACGGGTGAGACCCCAATAATGCAGGCCGCGAAAACTAACCGCTGAAAGTTTTTCATCGAACACTCGCACAACGACTCGGAACAAAAAATCCTTTCTTTCAGCAGCTTAGATCGCGAAATATGCCGTAAATGGGGCGGTTTTCCACAGGTTGTTCACAGACTTGACAGCGAGAATTACCCCGGTTGCCAGCCGCTTCGGCCGACTATCTGCCCTGTCGCGGGCCGGTTTCTCCGGTCCGCTGCCATGGTGGATGGGTGTCTCAGTATTGGCCCGCTTCGACCATGAAGTGCCCGCGAAACGTCGAAATAAGCCCTCGAACATCGCCGTCAATCAAAGGGTCAGCAGCGGCTGAGCAGATACTGCGGCGCTCATTGCCAGGTTCGGAACGCAGCCGGAAAGGGCTCAGCAGTTAAATGAATATTCCGAACAAATTTTGGCTGAGATACGCGTTTCGTAAGCAGAGGTCCGGCAAGTGATCGCAGTAAACCCCGCGGAGATTTCAATTCGACGATACAACGATGGGGCGGAATGTGACGTCGTCGTCGTTTTCCGAGGGCGAGAACTGTCGCTCAGGTGTCGCGACTACGACCAGGCCGTCAAATGGGCTCGGCTCGAATGCAAGTCGTACAAGGTTGCGCAGGGTTTCACTGTGGAACGCCCGAAGGGCGCGTTACTGGCGAAGCTGGCAGGTGTGGCGCGACGGGCGCGCTCGTCTCAGACGGCGCCCTGGCTGATCGCCTCGCCGCCATCGGACGCCTGAACGTCTTACCCCATTTCTCGAAGGCTCTACGGACCCGAAACCCATGATCCGGGCTCGGGACGTTGCCTTGGCTACGAAGCGAGGCGCTGTTCAAGTGCGCTCAGCGTGCACTCCAGGTTTACCCGGCGAGCGGTGAGGTCCCTTGCGACCATCGAGTATTCCGGAAGCTTGGGATCGCAAATGCCGGTTGCGCTTTCCTCCTGGGCAATGTCGACGTTCAGGATATCAACCACGCGGCGCAGGTCCGCAATGAGCCGGCGGGTTTGCAGGGCTTGGACAGTCGGGTGTTTCATTCTGGCAATTCATTGAACTAAATCGGCACACCAAACGTGAGCCGCGGTCGCACTCGTCCAGCGACAGCAATTGTCTTGCCAGTCGCCATTCATGTTCCTTCGGAAATGGCCTCAAAAGGCGGATGAGCCGGATCGGCGCTAGATATTAGGGCTCACTGATCCGCAGGGCTTGCCGGTTTCGAGCGAGCGTCCCCGCAGGCAGCCCTCGTGTTTCTGGGCGTAGGCAAGCACGACCATGACGATCACGGCCACGACGACAAATCCACGTACGAGCTTCTCGACCATGGCTGCCACTCCGACAGCTCAGCGCACCAAAATTGCGGGCAACTGCGCGGCCAGAGATGATGAACACCATTGCCGCGGCCCGTCAATGCTTCGCAAAACCGGGAAGACGGGGGCGGGCAAAGCCCGCTTTTTGAGCGATACTCGCTTCCTGAGTCCAATCGCGAAGGACCGGTTCGACGATGAGAAGGCGGAACTATCTCGCGTGGATTTTGGTGATCGTGCTCGCGATCGTGGGTTGGCGTTACCATAAGCTAGGCCAGGATCTCGCGTTGCTTTGTGTTTTGACGGGACCGCACGATGTCAGCATATCCAGGCAGGGCAACGACCGTGGCAGGATAGCCAGGGTATGTCTGCGACATGGATGGACAGGTGAATCTATTGAAGGCGGCGGCGACAAACAGAAATGATATTTGGCCAATTGGCCCGACTAATTGCCATTACTGACAGCTCTCAAGCCGACTGATTTGCAACGGCCCGGGAGAAGTAATGGCGATCCCGGCAGGATTCGAACCTGCAACCCTCAGAGTAGAAATCTGATGCTCTATCCAGTTGAGCTACGGGACCGGACCGTTCGCGGCGGTGCAACCGGCCTTTTAACACTGCCATTATGAAAAATCCGCTGCGCCGCCAAGCCGGTATCGAACCGGTTGGCCCGGGGCGGCGACTAAGGCAGGCGGTGGGCGGCCTTCGGGGCGGTCCGGCCGCTGTTCAATGTCGGCCCACAGACCGTCCGGCCGGCGCAGGGACCCGTTTTGGCAATGCTTTGCGACCTTTTCGCTCGCCCGTCATCCCGCCATCAGTCTGTCACCTTCTCGCGCCCATTTATGCCTCACGCGGCCTTTGTCCGCGGCCCAAGGAGCTTCTCCATGATCGGTTTGGTACGCGCCGCAGCTGTTTGCGCCACGCTGGCGCTTGGCCTGAATTCGGCGCTGGCGGCGGACAAGACTTTCAAGCGCGACGACCTCGCCGATTCCGCCATCAAGCTGGAGGCCGAGATCAAGAAGGAGGCGGGCCCGATCGCCAAGACCACGGCGACCTTGAAGACCGATGCCGACGCCGCCTTCAGGCGCAATGATTTCCGCACCGGCCTCGACGTGCTTGGCAAGATCGCCGTCACCGCGCCCGACGATAGCGGCAACTGGCTGAAACTTGCCCGCACCATCTTCCAGATCCGTCCCGCCAACTCGACCGAACAGACTTTCCTGCTCGAGCGCGCCTCGACCGCGGCCTACATCGCCTATCAGCGCGCCGGCAATGCAGGAGAGCAGGCGGATTCGCTCGCCGTGCTCGGCCGGGCCATGGCGGATCGTAAACTGTGGCGGCCGGCGCTCGATGCGTTGCGGCTGTCGCTCGACATGCGCGAGGTCGCCGATGTCCGCGGGCAATACGAGAAGATGCGCGACGAGCACGGTTTCCGCCTGCTCGACTACACCGTGGATTCCGATGGAGCGTCGCCGCGAGCCTGCTTCCAGTTCTCGGAGGAACTCGCCAAACGCGTCGACTTCTCGCCCTTCGTGGCGCTGGCCGGCACCGACAAGCCGGCGCTGTCGTCCGAGGGCAAGCAGCTCTGCGTAGAAGGACTGAAGCACGGCGAGCGCTACAATATCAACCTGCGCGCCGGAATGCCGTCGTCGGTGAAGGAGAGCCTGCCGAAATCGGCCGAGTTCAACATCTACGTGCGCGACCGCAAGCCCTTCGTTCGCTTCACGGGGCGCGCCTATGTGCTGCCGCGTACCGGCCAGCGCGGCATTCCGCTGGTCAGCGTCAATACACCGGCGGTTGGCGTCAACGTGTTCCGGATCGGTGACCGCAATTTGCTCAACACGGTGATCGACGGCGACTTTCAGGGCACCTTGAGCCGGTACGAGCTGAACTCGCTCGGCGATGAGCGCGGTGTCAAGGTTTGGTCCGGCGAGCTTGCGACCGCAACCACGCTAAACCAGGACGTCACCACGGCCTTCCCGGTGGACCAGGCGCTCGGCGATTTGCAGCCGGGCGTCTATGTCATGACGGCCGCGCCCAAGAATCCCGGCAGCCAGGATGACTCCTCGCTGGCGACACAGTGGTTCATCGTCTCCGACATGGGCCTCACGGCCTTCTCGGGCAATGACGGCGTCCATGTCTTCGTCAATTCGCTGGCTTCTACCGAGCCGGTGGCGAAGGCCGAAGTGAAACTGGTCGCACGCAACAACGAGATTCTCGCCACCCGCAAGACCGACGATGCCGGCCACGTGCTGTTCGAGGCAGGGCTCGCGCGCGGCGAGGGCGGATTGTCGCCCGCGATGGTGACGGTCATGAGCGAGAAGGCAGACTACGCCTTCCTCAGTCTGAAGACCAACGCCTTTGACCTCACCGACCGCGGCGTCGCCGGTCGCGTTGTGCCTGCGGGCGCAGATGCCTTTGTCTATGCCGAGCGCGGCGTCTATCGCTCCAACGAGACCGTCTATCTCACCGCGCTGCTGCGCAACGGGCAGGGCAATGCCATCACTGGTACCCCGCTGACGCTGGTGATCGAGCGGCCGGATGGCGTCGAGTACCGCCGCGCCGTACTGCCCGATCAGGGCGCCGGCGGCCGCACCATGTCGATCGCGCTCAATTCGGCGGTTCCGACCGGAACGTGGCGGGTGCGCGCCTTCACGGACCCCAAGGGCTCTTCGGTCGGCGAGACCACCTTCATGGTCGAGGATTACCTGCCCGAGCGGATCGAATTCTCCATTGCGTCTAAGGAGAAGGTCATCAAGCCGGATGTTCCTGTGGAGCTTAAGGTCGATGGCCGCTTCCTCTACGGCGCGCCCGCTTCGGGCCTGCAGCTCGAGGGCGACATGCTGGTGACCACGGCGGCCTCCGGCCGCCCCGGCTATCCCGGCTACCAGTTCGGCGTGGCGGACGAGACCTCCAGCAACGAGCGCACGCCGATCGAGAATTTGCCTGCCGCTGATGCCAATGGCGCCGCGAGCTTTCCGGTGAGTCTGGCGAAAGCGCCGACCTCGACCCGGCCGCAGGAAGCGCAGTTTTTCATCCGCATGGCGGAGACCGGCGGCCGCGCGGTCGAGCGCAAACTGGTGCTCCCTGTGGCGCCCGCGATCAACCTGATCGGCGTCAAGCCGCTGTTCGGCGACAAGAGCGTGGCCGAGGGCGACAAGGCGGAATTTGATGTCGTCTTCGTCGCGCCTGACGGCAAACAGCTGGCGCGAAGCGGCCTGCGGTACGAGCTGATGAAGCTGGAGTCGCGCTACCAGTGGTATCGCCACAACAGCTATTGGGAATACGAGCCGGTCAAGTCGACCAAGCGCGTCGGCGACGGAGACATCAACCTTAGCGCCGACCGGGCCGCGCGGCTGAGCTTCGTGCCGCAGCCCGGCCGCTATCGCCTCGACGTCAAGTCGGCGGATGCCGATGGCCCCATCACCTCGGTGCAGTTCGACGTCGGCTGGTATTCCGACGGCGGCGCCGATACGCCGGATCTTCTGGAGACCTCGATCGACAAGCCGGAATATCTCTCGGGCGACACTATGACGGTGTCGGTCAATGCACGCACTGCCGGCAAGCTCACCGTCAATGTGCTGGGCGACCGGCTGCTGACGACGCAAAGCGTCGACGTCAAGGAGGGCACCAACCAGGTCAAGATACCGGTCGGCAAGGACTGGGGCACCGGCGCCTATGTGCTGGCGACACTGCGCCGTCCGCTCGATGCGGCAGCCCAGCGCATGCCCGGCCGCGCCATCGGGCTGAAATGGTTCGGCATCGACAAGAAGGCGCGCACGATCGAGGTGAATCTCGCACCGCCGCCGCTGGTGCGTCCCGGCAGCGCGCTCAAGATTCCGGTCAAGCTCGGTGGGCTCAATCCCGGCGAGGACGCCAAGGTGGTCGTCGCCGCCGTCGATGTCGGCATCCTCAGTCTCACCAACTACAAGCCGCCGGCGCCGGATGATTTCTATCTCGGCCAGCGCCGCCTCACCGCTGAGGTGCGCGACCTCTACGGCCAGCTGATCGACGGCATGCAGGGCACGCGCGGCCAGATCAAGTCCGGCGGCGATGCCGGTGCGGAACTGACCGGCAGCCCGCCCACGCAAAAGCCGCTGGCGCTTTATTCAGGGATTGTCACGGTCGGACCGGATGGCTCGGCGGAAGTCAGCTTTGACATTCCGGAATTTGCCGGCACCGCGCGGGTGATGGCGGTGGCGTGGACCGCGACCAAGCTTGGCCGCGCCACGACCGATGTCATCGTGCGCGATCCCGTGGTGCTGACGGCGACGCTGCCGCGCTTCCTGCTCAGTGGCGACAAGGGCACCATGAGCTTCGACGTCGACAACGTCGAGGGCGCGGCAGGCGATTACACCATCAACGTCAAGACGACGGGTCCGGTGAGAGTGACCGGCAACCCGGCAACCACGGTGAAGCTCGCCGCCAAGCAACGCACTGCGCTGTCGCTGGCGCTCGACGCCGGTGGCGCGGGTACCGCCGACATCGACGTCGATATCAGGGGGCCGAACGGGCTGACCCTGGCGCGGCATTACGCTGTTGACGTCAAGGCGGCCAACCAGATTTTGGCGCGCCGCTCGATCCGTACGCTGGCCAAGGGCGAAAGCCTGACGCTAACGTCGGACATGTTCTCCGATCTCGTGTCGGGCACCGGCAGCGCGTCGATCTCGGTCAGCCTGTCCACCGCGCTCGACGCGGCGACGATCCTGAAAGCGCTCGACCGCTATCCGCACGGCTGCTCCGAGCAGATCACCAGCCGCGCGATGCCGCTGCTCTATGTCAACGATCTCGCGGCCGGTGCGCACCTTGCCATGGACACCGCCGTCGATCAGCGCATCAAGGACGCCATCGAGCGGCTGCTGGCCCGCCAAGGTTCCAACGGCTCGTTCGGGCTGTGGTCATCGGGCGGCGACGATGCCTGGCTCGATGCCTATGTCACGGACTTCCTGACCCGCGCCCGCGAAAAGGGCTTTGCGGTGCCCGATGTGCTGTTCAAGAGCGCGCTCGACCGTATCCGCAACTCGGTGGTCAATGCCGAGGAGCCGGAGAAGAACGGCGGTCGCGATCTCGCCTACGGCCTCTACGTGCTGGCGCGCAACGGCGTCGCCCCGATCGGCGACCTCCGCTATCTCTCTGATACAAAACTCTCATCGCTCGCCACGCCCATCGCAAAGTCGCAGCTGGCGGCAGCGCTGGCGCTGGTCGGCGACAAGGCAAGGGCGGAGCGGGTCTATGGCGCCGCGCTGGACGCGCTCAATCCGAAGCCTGCGATCGAGTTCGGCCGCACCGACTATGGCAGCGCGCTGCGCGATGCCGCAGCGCTCGTTTCGCTCGCCAGCGAAGGTGGCGCGCCGCGGGCAACGCTGACGCAAGCCGTTCAGCGGGTCGAGGCGGCGCGCGGGCTTTCGCCCTACACCTCCACGCAGGAGAATGCCTGGATGGTGTTGGCGGCGCGTGCGCTCGCCAAGGAAACGCTGAGCCTTGATATCGATGGCCAGCCGGTCAGGCAGGCGCTGTTCCGCAGCTACAAGGCCGCTGAGATGGCCGGCAAGCCAATCAGGATCACCAACAGCGGCGAGGCGCCGGTGCAGGCGGTGGTTTCGGTCTCGGGCTCGCCGGTCACACCGGAGCCGGCGGCCTCCAACGGCTTCAAGATCGAGCGCAATTACTACACGCTCGACGGCAAGCCGGCCGATATCACCAAGGCGAAGCAGAACGACCGCTTTGCCGTGGTGCTGAAGATCACCGAGGCCAAGCCGGAATACGGACACATCATGGTGGCCGACTATCTGCCGGCCGGCTTCGAGATCGACAATCCGCGGCTGGTTTCCTCAGGCGACAGCGGCACGCTCGACTGGATCGAGGACGGTGAGGAGCCGGAGAACACCGAGTTCCGCGATGACCGCTTCACGGCGGCGATTGACCGCGCCGCAGATGACCAGTCGATCTTCACGGTGGCCTACATCGTGCGCGCGGTATCACCGGGCAAATACGTGCTGCCGCAGGCCTATGTCGAGGACATGTACAACCCCTCGCGCTATGGCCGTACCGCCACCGGCACCGTCGAGGTGCGTGCGGCGAAATGAGTGAGCAGGCCACGATAGCGCCGGCGGGCGGGAGCGGCCGCTGGCGATGGATCAGGAAGGCGACAGTCACGATGGCTGCCGCCGGCCTTGCCATTGTCGTTGCCTTCGCCGCCTGGGTGATCTCGCTCGGCCCGTTGCCGCTGGATCAGGCAAAACGCGTTTCCACCACCATTGTCGACCGCAACGGCAAGCTGCTGCGCGCCTATGCGATGGCCGACGGCCGCTGGCGGCTTCCGGTCAATGCGAAGCGCGATGTAGATCCGACCTATCTGAAGCTGCTGCTCGCTTTTGAGGACAAACGCTTTCACTCCCACGCCGGTGTCGATCCGCTGGCGCTGGCGCGCGCGGCGTTCCAGCTCGCCACCAGCGGCCATATCGTGTCTGGCGGCTCGACCATCACCATGCAGTTGGCGCGGCTGATGGAGCCGCGGCGGGAGCGGTCGGTGTATGCAAAGCTGCGCCAGATGGTGCGTGCGGTCGAACTGGAGCGGCGGCTCAGCAAGGAAGAAATCCTCGGTCTCTATCTCGCGTTGGCGCCGTTCGGCGGCAATCTGGAAGGGATCCGCGCCGCGTCCATCGCCTATTTCGGCAAGGAACCGAAGCGGCTGTCGTTCGCGGAGGCGGCGTTGCTGGTCGCGCTGCCGCAGTCACCGGAGACGCGCCGCCTCGACCGCCATCCCGATGCCGCCCGCGCCGCACGCGATAAGGTGTTGGGCCGAATGGTGGACGAGGGCATCGTCGGCAGCGATGACGCGGTGCAGGCCAAGGCGACTGTCGTGCCGAAGCTGCGCAAGCCGATGCCGATCCTGGCGCCGCACTCCGCCGATCAGGCGATTGCAACCGTGAAGGACACGCCGCTGATCCGGCTGACGCTCGATGCCAACTTGCAGAAGGTGCTGGAGGCGCTCGCCCGCGACCGCGCGCTGGCGCTCGGCCCCGACATATCCGTCGGCATCCTCGCGGTCGACAACGAGAGCGGCGACGTGCTCGCCCATGTCGGCTCGGCCGATTATTTCGACGAGCGGCGGGCAGGGCAGGTCGACATGACGCGCGCGGTGCGCTCGCCCGGTTCGACGCTGAAACCCTTTATCTATGGGCTCGCCTTCGAGGACGGCTTTGTCCATCCCGAAAGCCTGATCGACGATCGGCCCATCCGCTTCGGCTCCTACGCGCCGGAAAACTTCGACATGACATTCCAGGGCACGGTGCCGGTGCGCCGGGCGCTGCAACTGTCACTCAACGTGCCTGCCATCGCGCTGCTCGATCGCGTCGGCTCGAGCCGGCTGTCGTCGCGGCTGAAGCAGGCCGGCGTCTCGCTGGTGCTGCCGAAGGACGAAGCGCCGGGCCTGGCGATGGGTCTCGGCGGCGTCGGCGTGACCTTGCAGGATCTGGCGCAGGCCTATGCAGGACTAGCGCGGCTCGGCACGACCCGGCCGCTGCGCGAGATCGCAAATAACAAGGACGAGCGCGAGCCGATGCGGCTGATGGATCAGGCCGCGGCCTGGCAGGTCGGCAATGTCCTGATCGGCACGCCGCCGCCGGAGAATGGCGCGCATAACCGCATCGCCTTCAAGACCGGCACCAGCTACGGCTACCGCGACGCCTGGTCGGTCGGCTTCGACGGCAAGATTACCATCGGCGTCTGGGTCGGACGCCCCGATGGCGCGCCGGTTCCGGGGATGATTGGGCGCACTGCGGCAGCACCAATCCTGTTCGACGCCTTCGCCCGTACCGGTAAGATACCGGCTCCGCTCGCCAAGGCGCCCAAGGGCGCGCTGGTTGCCAGCAATGCCAAGCTGCCGCCGCCGCTGCGCCGGTTCCGCCCGGTCGGCGAACTGGTGCGCTCGGGCAGCGATCTTGCGCCGCGCATCCAGTTCCCGCTCAACGGTTCGCGTATCGACGTCGATCGCTCCGGTGACGGACAGAATGCGACGATGCCGGTGAAGGTCGCCGGTGGCGTGCTACCAATGACCGTTCTGGTCAACGGCGCCTCCGCCGGCGAGATCGACAGCCGCCGCCAGCGGCTGGTCGAGCCGCCCGGGCCGGGCTTTGCCCGCCTGACCGTCATCGACGCCACGGGCGCGGCGGACACAGTTGTCATCAGAATTCAATAGATGCCCGCTAAGCGGTTGTGGGAACGTCGGTTTCAGCGTAAGCGGAACCGATGCTCGAGACCTATGCCCGCCCCCGTTTTGGCGAACCGAGAGAGCCGAAGAACTGGGTGAATCCCGGTAGCCGGCTCGCTCGCGCGATCGACTTCGTGCAGGCAAGCCATGCCCGCGCGGTGGCCTTCCTGCTGCTCTGCGCCATGCTGTTCTTCCTGCCGGGCTTCTTCACCATCCCGCCGATCGACCGCGACGAGGCGCGCTTCGCGCAGGCCACCAAGCAGATGGTGGAAACCGGCGACTTCGTCGACATCCGCTTCCAGGACGACGTCCGTTACAAAAAACCGGTCGGCATCTACTGGATGCAGGCCGCCGCCGTCGAAACGGCCTCCACGCTCGGCCTCGCAAGGCCGCAGGCGCGCATCTGGATCTACCGGATTCCATCCCTGATTGGCGCCATCGGCGCGGTGTTGCTGACCTACTGGACCGCGCTCGCCTTCGTGACGCGGCGCGGCGCGATCCTTGCCGCGCTCCTCATGTGCTCGTCGGTGCTGCTCGGGGTCGAGGCACGGCTCGCCAAGACCGACGCGATGCTGCTTCTGACTGTGATCGCCGCCATGGGCGCGATGGCCCGTGTCTATCTCTCCTGGCAGCGCGGCGAGGATCCGGAGCGTCCGCCATGGAGTTGGCCGGCGATCTTCTGGACGGCGCTCGCCGGCGGCATCCTGCTCAAGGGACCGCTGATCCTGATGTTCGTCGGGCTCGCCATCGTCATGCTGGCGATCCTCGACCGCAATGCCGCCTGGTTGTGGCGGTTGCGGCCGGTATGGGGGATGATGTGGGCCCTGGTGCTGGTGCTGCCCTGGTTCGCCGCGATCTTCCTGCGCGCCGGGCAGACCTTCTTCACCGACTCCGTCGGCGGCGACATGCTGGCGAAATTCGTCGGCCAGGAGTCCCATGGCGCGCCGCCCGGTGTTTATTTCCTGCTGTTCTGGGTGACGTTCGGGCCGGGTGCGGTGCTGGCGGGCCTTGCCGCGCCCGCGGTGTGGCGCGCGCGGCGCGAGCCCGGCGCGCAATATCTTTTGGCGTGGCTGATCCCGTCCTGGATCGTGTTCGAGCTCGTGCTGACCAAGCTGCCGCATTACGTACTGCCACTTTATCCGGCGATCGCGATCCTTGCGGTCGGTGCGCTGGAGCGGCGCGTGCTGTCGCGCGCGCCCTGGGTGGTGCGTGGCACGGCCTGGTGGTTCGTGGTGCCCGCCGGCGCCTCGGTGCTCGCCATTGTCGGGGCGATCACGCTGACGCGGCAGCCGGTGTTCTTCGCCTGGCCCTTTGTGGCGGCGGCGCTGATCTTCGGCCTGTTCGCGTGGTGGCTCTATGACGACCGCAACGCCGAACGCTCGCTGCTCAATGCGATTGTCGGCACCCTGTTCCTGTCGTTCGCCACTTATGGTGCGGTGGCGCCGGCGCTGACGCGGCTGTTCCCGAGCCCCGAGGTTGCCCGCGCGCTGCGCAACGTGACCTGCGCCGGCCCGAAGATCGCGGCGGCCGGCTTCCACGAGCCGAGCCTGGTGTTCATGACCGATACTTCCACGCTGCTGACCGACGGCTCGCGCGCGGCGGATTTTCTCGGCCAGGGCAGCTGCCGCTTCGCGCTGGTGGAGTCGCGCTCGGAGCGCAATTTCGTCGCCCGCGCCGAGGCGATCGGATTGCGCTACAACGTGCTGACCCGGATCGAAGGCTTCAATTTCTCGCAGGGCAAGGCGATCTCGATCGCCATCTTCCGTTCCGAAGCCACGGAGTAGCGATGGCAGCGAGGGGAGCGGTATCGCCGCATTTTCTCGGGCGCTTCCTCGGCACGCTGGTCGCCGCATTCGCCCAGCTCGTGCGTTCGCCCTCGCATTCGCGTCGCGCCGAGGCGGGCCGCCGCGCGGCGCGCCATGTACTGTGGCTGGTTGCCGGCATTGGCGCGGCCATCATCGTTCTGATGTATCTGCTCGACGTCGCCGAAATCCAGATGATGCCGAAGCGTGGAACGCCCAGCCTGTGGTGGGTGCGTATCCTCACTGATTTCGGCAAGTCGGAGTACGTGCTGTGGACGCTGTTCGCCCTGATGGCCGTCGTCTTGATTGCCTCCGCCGCCATGCAGGGCACGGTGCGCGTGCTGCTGCTTGGGCTCGGCACGCGCCTGCAGTTCGTGTTCTTCGCCGTGCTGACGCCGGTGCTTGCCGGCGAAGTGCTGAAATGGGTGGTTGGGCGAGGCAGGCCGTTTGTCGGCGGCGAGGCCAACGCCTTCAACTTCTCGCATTTTGCCGGCGGCGAGGCGTTCGCCAGCTTTCCGTCCGGCCATGCCAATACGGCGTTTGCGCTGGCCTTCGCGGTCTCGGCGCTATGGCCGCGGACGCGCCCGGTCATGCTGGTCTATGCGCTCGTCATCTGCGCGACCCGGCTGGTTTTGCTGGCGCACCACCCCAGCGACGTGGTGGCGGGCGCCCTGGTCGGCGTGATCGGCGCCATGGCGGTGCGTTATTGGTTCGCGGCGCGCCGCCTGGCCTTTGCCGTCGAGCGGGACGGCAGCATTGTGGCGCTCCCCGGACCCTCCCTGGAGCGCCTGAAGAGGGTTGCCCGGGGCGCGCCGGGTCCATAAAAGCGCCTGCCGGCCCTCCGCGGCTCCCGGCCGTCCAACCAACCCAGAGCAACGATTTGTCTTCACCTGAAACCGCCGCGCTCGCCGTCTCCATCGTCGTTCCTGTTCGCAACGAGGAAGACAATCTCGCGCCGCTGATCGCCGAGATTGCGGGCGCGCTCGACGGGCGCTGGAACTATGAGATCGTCTACGTCAATGACGGCTCGACGGATTCGACCGGCGAAAAGCTTGCGGACCTGAGGAAGCGTTATGCGCAGTTGCGCCAGATCAGGCATGCGGCGTCGGGCGGCCAGTCGGCGGCGGTGCGCAGTGGCGTGCGCGCGGCGCGTGGCACGATCGTCGCGACGCTCGACGGCGACGGCCAGAACAATCCCGCCTTCCTGCCGGACCTGATCGCGGCGGTCGAGAAAGGCAATGGCCGCATCGGCCTTGCCGCGGGCCAGCGCGTGGGGCGCAAGGATACCGGCTTCAAGAAGCTGCAGTCGCGCATTGCCAATAGCGTGCGCAACGCGATCCTGCGCGACGGCACCCGCGACACCGGCTGCGGGCTGAAGGCGTTTCCGCGCGAAGTTTTTCTGGCGATGCCGTATTTCGACGGGCTGCATCGCTTTCTTCCGGCGCTGATGCGCCGCGAGGGCTATGACATCGCCTATGTCGACGTGGTTGACCGCCCGCGGCATTCCGGCGTGTCGAATTACGGCTTCTTCGACCGGCTCTGGATCGGGATCATGGATCTCGCTGGGGTGTGGTGGCTGATACGCCGCAAGAAGCCGACACCCGTAGCTCACGAGGTGCAGTGATGCTCATTCAATACGGGCAGGCGCTCAGCAACTATCTCTACGACGTCTTCGTCGCCAAGTTCGATTTCTGGCTCGCGTTCGGCCTCGTCGCGCAGCTGTTCTTCACCGCGCGATTCCTGGTGCAATGGATCGCAAGCGAACGCGCCGGCAACAGCGTGGTGCCGATGGCGTTCTGGTTCTGCTCGATGGGGGGCGGGTTGATGACGCTGGTTTACGGCATCGTCAAGCGCGAGCCCGTGATCATTCTCGGGCAGTCGCTGGCGACCATCATCTACATCAGGAACATCATGCTGATCTGGAAGAACCGCGGCAGCGGTTCGAAGACGCTGGATCGTTAAGAATTCCGTAAACGGAAAGGCGTCGAAAAACGCTAAATTGCCATCGGTTCCGATAGTCGAATTCCAACATCTGCCCGCTATAGATTCAGTCTCCTTGAGTGCATCACGAGTAAGGCGGGATAGGGAATGTTCGTCAATCGGCGGAAGAGCGCGCGTGTTGTCTGCAACAGGGTCGCAAAGATCCAGTTTGGAAACGGCAATTTGCCGCGTGACTGCCAGATCACGGACATTTCGGACGGCGGCGTCAAGGTGATCGCCGACTATCCGGAAATCCCGTCCGAGTTCACGATCATCCTGGCCACCGGCCGGCCGCGCCAGTGCCGCCTGGCCTGGCGGATCGGCTGCGAATTCGGCGCCGAGTTCATGGATCGGGCCTGAAGTCGGTCCGGGTTCCTCCAGGGAACTTAACCCAACGTTAGGCTTAAGCTGTGAGCATCCGGGCACCGTCGCCGCGATGAGTCCCGAAGTAGATGCGCCCCGAATTCTCCCGACAATCCAGTCTCATCCGGCGCCTGGCGCCGGCTGCATGCGTGATCCTGGCTGTGGGGCTTTCGGGCTGCCAGACCTCGGGTCCGGGGGATATCACCGGCTCGCTTGGCGAGAAGGCGGAAGCCAAGGCGGCCGACCCGCGGCGGGACCTCGAGACCTACCGCGAGCGCTTCAAGGCCAATCCCAAGGACAGTGAGGCTGCGCTGAAATACGGCAAGGCGCTGCGCTCCATCGGGCAGAAGTCGCAGGCCGTTGCCGTGCTGGAGCAGGCCTCGATGGCCAATCCCTCCAACCAGGCGCTGCTGGCCGGCTATGGCCGTGCGCTCGCCGACAACGGCAATTTCCAGCAGGCGTTTGACGTCCTCGGCCGCGCCCACAAGCCGGCGGATCCGGACTGGACCATCCTGTCGGCGCAGGGCGCGACCCTCGATCAGCTCGGCCGCTTTGATGAAGCCCGGCAATACTACGCGAGCGCCCTGAAGATCGCCCCCGATGAACCGAGTGTGCTGTGCAATCTCGGCCTTTCCTACGTGCTGTCGAAAGACCTGCCGAAGGCCGACGAAGCGTTAAGGCGTGCGTATAGCCTGGCAGGCTCCGATCCGCGTATCCGCGCTAACCGTGCGTTGGTACTCGGCCTGCAGGGCCGGATGAACGAGGCGGAAGTCATCGCGAAGGCGGACCTGCCGCCGGACGAAGCGGCCGCCAACGTCGCCGCGCTGAAGCAGATGCTGGCGCGGAAGACGGCCAGCCGCGGCGAGAAAATGCCCGTCGCCTCGACCAGATAAAGCGATTGATCTGATGATACGATGCGGCCGCTAAAGCGCGACGAATCATCGTCGCGCTTTAGATCTTTCTTGGAGCATGATCTTTTCGGAAAACCGCTTCACACTTTTCCGGATCATGCTCTAGGCCGTCCTGCGGCGCGTCAGGACGCGCGCCGCAGCTTGTCGATGATCGGCGAGAGGAAGGAGTCGTTCCTCTTCGGCTCACTGCGGCCGGTCAGACGCCGCGCCATCTGCTGGAACATCCTCGCCGCGCGATGTTTGGCGGCGACTTCCACGATCATCTGGCCGTTGTTGGCAGCTTCACCGAACGTCCTGGAGTCGAAGGGCACGGTTGCGATCGGTTGAGCCTCGACCGTCTTTGCAAAGGCGCTCAGCTCGATTTCCGGTCGCTTGTGCATGTTGACCTGGTTGAGGCAGTAGAGCGGCGGGCGGTCATTGGGCCGCGACGACTTCAGCATGCTCATCATGTTCTTGGTGTTGCGCATGTTGGCAAGATCTGGCTCGGCGACGATCAGGATGTCGTCGGCGCCGACCAGCGCGCGCCGCGTCCAGGCGGTCCACTGGTGCGGCACGTCGAGCACGATGCAGGGCGTGGTCATGCGCAGCGTATCGAAGATGGCGTCGAAGGCATCCGCGCCGAAATCGTAGACCTGGTCCAGCGCCGCGGGCGCCGCCAGCAGGCTGAGATTATCGGTGCATTTGGCGAGCAGACGCTCCATGAAGGAACTGTCGAGCCGGTCCGGCGAGAATACCGCGTTCGCAATGCCCTGTACCGGATCCTGGTTGTAGTCGAGACTGGCCGTGCCGAAGGCGAGATCGAGATCGATCACCACGGAATCAAGCGCCACGTCGCGCGCGATGTGCCAGGCGATGTTGTGTGCGACGGTGGAGGCGCCGACGCCGCCCTTGGCGCCGACCACCGCGATCATGCGACCGACGGTGACGGCTTCGGAGGCCGAGAACAGGCTGCAGATCGAGCGCACCACGTCGAGTACCTGGACCGGGCCGATGACGTAGTCGTTGACGCCGCGGCGGACCAGTTCGCGATAGGGCGTGATGTCGGAGGCCGTACCGATGACGATCACGCGCGTGCCGGGATCGCAGACGCCGGCGAGATCGTCGAGGCCGGCGAGGAGGTCGGTGTGGCCCTCGGTCTCCAGCATGATGACGTTCGGCGTCGGCGCCTTGTGATAGGCTTCGATCGCAGCCTCGATGCCGCCCATGTGAACCGACAGATGCGCCTTGGCAAGGCGGCGGTCCTCGGCTGCGGCGCGCGCGGTGGTGGCGGTGGCTTCGCTGACGCAAAAGACCTGCACCGACACGCGCGGTGCGGGCGAGATGTAATCGTCGCCATGCGAGGGCGGCGGCGGGAGGTCGGCGTCTTCTGATTTTTGATTGGAGCGGCTCATTATTTACCCGTATCGCTCAGTTTGGCCTTTTCGGATTCCGGATAGATCGTCGTGGTCGAGGCGCCCTTGCGATACTTCTCGAACGACATCGTGCGGCGCATCGTGTAGGCGGGGCTCTCCGGCCGCGGCTGCTCGAGGTCGGCGGGGTTGTCGACCATGGCGGCGAGGTTGCGCTGGGTGGCGCAGCCGAAATTGTAGTACTGCTTGTTCTCGTTGTAGCCGGGGTTGTCGATCGACGGACCAAGATCGGCAGGCCACATGCCGCAGGGACCGGCCACGGCAGAAATCTTCGGATAGCTCAGGCGCACCGTCGCGAACCGCTCGGGGTCGTCGGGCGAGTAGTGATGGATGCGGATGGCGCTGGACGGCACGCCGGCTGCAGACAAGGTGTGACGGATCTCGCGGGCAGCGGATGCCGCCGCGCGCGCATTCGGGGTGTTGACGGGAACGTCGACGACCACGCCGCCGGTGCCTTCGCGAACCCAGCTCTGGCCAAAGCCGGCGACGTCAGCGCGCTGCGGAGGGGACAGGCCACCGCGACCGGCGCCGACGAAGACGACGATGGAGTGATTGCCTTCCTGCACCGCGATCGGGTGACGCTGGCGATAGTCGTTGGGCACGCTCGCGGTCACGACTTCGCTGCTGGACCAGCATCCACCGAGCGCGACGGAGATGGCGCCGAGGGCGAAGGCCGCGCGCAGGCTGCGATATTTTGATGTTGCCGATGTCATTTGTCTTGTTCCCCAGCCCCGAACGATCCCGTCAGTCGATGATGAAGCCGAAATAGCCGGGGTGGCCGGCGCCGGTCTCGACACGGGCGGCAACGCCGTAAATCCGGTTGATGCGCGCCAGCAGCGTCGATTGCGAGTCGTTGGCGGGCGCAAAGCCGTCGTCGGGACGCGACAGCTCCTGCTGCGCGACGGCGCGGACCACAAAGGGCGTCACCAGCACCATCAATTCGGTCTCGTTGTTCACGAAGTCCTGGCTGCGGAACAGGCCGCCGAGAATGGGCAACTGGTCGAGGCCGGGCAGGCCGTTGACCGCCTGCCTGGTCTGCTGCTGGATCAGGCCGGCCATCGCCATCGAGCCGCCGGAGGGAATTTCCAGCGTCGAGTCGGCGCGGCGGGTGCGGATCGAGGGAACGGTCAGCGAGGAGCCCTGCTGGTTCAGCGTGATCGCGTTGTCGTTGGACAGTTCCGAGACTTCGGTCATCACGCGAAGGCTGATGCGGCCTTCGCTCATCACCACGGGCGTGAAGTTGAGAGAGATGCCGAATTTCTTGTACGTGATCTGCGTAGTGCAGACGTGTGTGACGGGATCGCAGGCGTAACCGGCGGGGATTGGAAATTCACCGCCGGCGATAAAGGTCGCGGATTCGCCCGATATCGCGGTGAGGTTCGGCTCGGCCAGGGTGCGCACCACGCCCGCGCTCTCCATGGCGCGCATGGTGGCCTGCACTTGCGGCACGCCCTTGAGGATGGAGGTGGCCTCAAGGCCGTTGTTGCTGACCAGCGGGCGGCCCAAGGCGGTGAACGGGTTCTGGTTGTTGAAGTTCACCACCGCTGTGCCGTAGTTCATGCTCGCGCTGATATCGACGCCCATCTGCTTGACGATGTCGCGGCGGACTTCGGCGACGTGGACCTTCAGCATCACCTGGTCGCGGCCGCGCACGACGATGGAGTTCACGACCTTGTCGGCGCCGCCGACCAGCTTGGTCGCGATGTCACCGGCCTGCTGCGCCTCGACCGGGCTCGACACCGAACCGGTGAGGATAACGCCGTCGCCGACGCCCTCGATCTGCACATTCGGAAGGCTGCGTAGCGCCGCGCGGATGCCGTTGAGGTCGCGCTTGATGGCGATGTCATAGGAGGTGATCTGGTTGCCTTCGGCGTCGAAGAACACGACGTTGGTCTGGCCGACGGCGGCGCCGATGATATAGGCGCGCTGCGCCGAGCGGATCACGGCGTTGGCGATCTTGGGATCGGCGACAAGCACGTCCTTGGCTTCGCGCGGCAGGTCGATCACCGCCGACTTGCCGACGCCGAGCGCCAGGAAGCGGGTTCTGACCGGACCGATGGAGCCGGTGACGAGCGGCGCCTCCTTTGTCTCCTTGACGGCGGCCTGGGCGGAAGCCGCCTGGCCGGCGTCGGTTTCCGCGGCGGAGGCCGGCCAAAGGGCCGGGGATAGCGCCATCACGGCGACCGCCGAGAAGGAGAGGACGCGAAGACGAAAGCTTCGCATCGGATTGTCAGGGCATTTCTTGTCGAACATTGTACTCGTCACTTCTGTGTCGTCATCGAGCTCTGCACGCCGTAGCGCACGACGTTGATGCTGGCGCCCTTCTTCGGGGCGACACCACCTTCTTCCGTATTGTTCTCGGCCATGTTGACGTCGGCGATGGAGCGCAGCGCCAGCGACAGCGTGCCGCTCTGGCGCGCGCGGGCAAGCGTCTCCGCCTGCTCCGGCTTCAATTCCAGCGTCACGGTCTTGCCGAGGAGGGCGTTCTGGCCTTCCTTTTCTTTCGGCGCCTGGTCGATGGCCAGCACGCGCACGTTGGGAAGGATGATCTCGGAATTGACGAGGTCGGGTCCGCTCTTGTCCGGATTCTTGTCACGGCGGGTAAGCAGCACGTCGACGCGGTCGTTCGGCAGGATGAAGCCGCCGGCGCCGGTCTCCGCGGTAATTTCGGTTGAGATGGCCCGCATGCCGGTCGGCAGGATCGCGGCCATGAAGCCCGAGCCGTCGGCCTTCACCAGCTTGGGTTCGCGAATCGGCTCGCCCGCAATGAAGGGCGCGCGGGCGATCATGCCGGCGATTTGCTTGCTGGCCTCGGGACGATCGCCGCGCTTGATGAAGGTGCTGCTGGCGGCGGCGGCCGGCCAGGTCTGCCATTGCAGATCGTCCGGCTTCACCGACTGGCCGAGTCCGATCTCGTTCTTGGCAACAAGCACCTCGACGGTCGGAAGCTGCGCGACGGGCTGGGCAGGGGGCTTGTCGTCCGTGCCGCGCGCCAGATAGGCGGCGACGGCGCCGGCGCCAAGGGCGATGGTCAGGACAGCGATCTGTGCGGTCTTCATACGCGTTACTGTCTTCTCTCACGCAGTGAAGGCATCAGCCCCACGGCGGCCTCTCATCCCGTCCCGACATCGAGAACTAAGCGGCAAAGGTATATGGGCGCTTGCGTGGCGGAACGCGGGCAGCGGAGATCGTCGTCATGGTGAACACATGGTTATTCAACCGGAGCGCGATCGGCTAAAATGCCGTGCCGAGCAGTATTTCCACGGGAATTGCCGGCGAAAACACGCGTCCGCGGCGCGTGCGCGCGGAGCCGCGTCAACGTGGTTAACGAATGACATCGTTGTGCGCGGTTACTGCGCCGCCTTCAGTGCGGCAAAACCGCGGTCGAGATCGGCCTTGAGATCGTCGACGTTCTCGAGCCCGATATGCAGGCGCAGCGTCGGGCCTCCCGGCGACCATGTGGTCGCGGTGCGATAGCCCTCGCAGTCGAACGGGATGATCAGGCTTTCATAGCCGCCCCAGGAATAGCCCATGCCGAACAGCGTCACCGCATCGAGCAGGGCATCGACCGCCTTTTGCGGTACCGGTTTCAGCACAATGCTGAACAGGCCGGAGGCGCCGGTGAAATCGCGCTTCCAGATCGCATGGCCTGGATCGGACTCCAGCCCGGGATGCAGGACGCGGGCGACCTCCGGCCGCGCGGCGAGCCAACGCGCCATTTCGAGGCCGGAACGATGATGCTGCGCCAGCCGCACCGCCAGCGTGCGGGCGCCGCGCAGTGCGAGGTAGACATCGTCGGGACCGGCGCAGACGCCGAGCAGGCGGATGGTTTCCGTGATCATCGGCCAGGCCTTGGCGTTGGCCGAGATGGTGCCGAACATGATGTCGGAATGCCCGCCGATATATTTGGTGGCCGCCTGCATGCTGATGTCGACGCCGAGATCGAGCGATCGATGGAACAGCGGCGTTGCCCAGGTATTGTCGTCGATCACGAGCGCGCCGCGCGCGTGCGCCACTGCGGCAATTGCCGGAATGTCGGGCATCTCGAAGGATTGCGAGCCCGGAGCCTCGACCAGGACCGCCCTGGTGTTGGGCTTGAACAGCTTGTCAATGCCGGCGCCGATTGCGGGATCGAAATAGGTGGTCTCGACGCCATAGCGCGTCAGCACGCCGTTGCAGAAATTGCGCGACGGGCGATACACGTTGTCACAGACCAGAATGTGGTCGCCGGTTTTGGTCACCGACAGCAGTGTAGTGGAGATCGCGGCGAGCCCCGAAGGCGTGATGCCGACGCCTGCGCATTGCGGGCCTTCCAGCGCCATCATCACATCCTGCAGCGCCCGCGTCGTCGGCGTGCCGTGGCGGCCATAGGTGAATTCAGCGCGATGGGCGTGCAGGTCCTCGGCGGTCGGATACAGCACGGTCGAGCCGTGGAACACGGCCGGGTTGACAAAGCCCTTTTGCGCATCTCGGTCACGCCCGGCAGTCACCAGGCGTGTTTCGGCCTGTTGCGTGGCCGGCTTTCCGTCAGTCCGTGAGGTTTTCATGCACTTGCACCAAAGACTTTTTGTCGCAACCGAAGCGCGCAATGCCTGCCAAGGCGGCATGTCGGGCCTTTGGCTAATAACAAGACACATAAGTGGGCCGTCAACCCCTTGACCCGGCTCGCCAGTCGCTATGTGATGGCGCCGACTATTTACGTCGCCGCAAGTTGAGGGGCCTGCCGCGACCGCCGATCCATTTGTGCGACCAGCGTTCGTGTCGAACCTTGAGGTTTTGGCGGCGCTTTGCGGCAAGGGATCATCGGGGTGGCCCATTGAGACCTGCGGCGGCTCGCAGTGTTCCCGGACGCCCCCTCGAAAGGCCTTGCCCCATGAAACGCGTATCCTTCGTTCTCACCCTTGCCGCTGCCGCCGCTCTTTCGGCGCAGGCAGCGACCGCCCAGACCCTCAAGACCATTCAGGATCGCGGCATGCTGTCCTGCGGCGTCAGCCAGGGCCTGCCGGGCTTCTCCTCACCGGACGACAAGGGTAACTGGACCGGGCTCGACGTGGACATCTGCCGCGCGATCGCGGCGGCGATCTTCAACGACCCGAGCAAGATCAAGTTCGTGCCGCTGTCGGCCAAGGATCGCTTCACCGCCCTGCAATCCGGTGAAATCGACGTGCTATCGCGCAACACCACCTGGACGATTTCGCGCGACACCTCGCTGGGCGCCAACTTCACCGGCGTCACCTATTATGACGGCCAGGGCTTTCTGGTTAAGAAGTCGCTGAAAGTGAAGTCCGCGCTCGAGCTCAACAGCGCCTCGGTCTGCGTGCAGACGGGAACCACGACCGAGCAGAATCTCGCCGACTACTTCAAGGGCAATAACATGAAGTACGAGGTGATCGCCTTCGCCGGTGCCGACGAGACGGTCAAGGCCTACGAATCCGGCCGCTGCGACGTGTTCACCACCGACGTCTCGCAGCTCTACGCGCAGCGCCTGAAGCTCGCCAATCCCAACGACCACGAGGTTCTGCCTGAGGTGATCTCCAAGGAGCCGCTCGGGCCGATGGTGCGCCATGGCGACGACCAGTGGTTCGACATCGTCAAGTGGGCGTTGTTTGCAATGCTCAACGCCGAGGAGGCGGGCGTGACGCAGAAGAACGTCGACGAGATGGCCAAGTCCGACAAGCCGGACCTCAAGCGCATGCTCGGCTCCGACGGCAATCTCGGCGAACAGCTCGGCCTCACCAAGGACTGGGTGGTGCGCATCGTCAAACACGTCGGCAACTATGGCGAGTCGTTCGACCGCAATGTCGGTGCCGGCTCCAAGCTCGGCATCGCCCGCGGGTTGAACAGCCTCTGGAACAAGGGCGGAATCCAGTACGCGCCGCCGATCCGCTGATCGATAACGCCGGGGGGCGCGGCGATGAGCATCGAAGCACGATCACCTCCGTCGCAGTTTGCCTTCAGGCTGCGGCGCGCGCTCGGCGGACGGGCGGGCTGGAGCGGTCTGGTCTACCAGTTGCTGTTCGCCGCCGCCCTGGTCTGGCTCGGCTATGAGATCATCGCCAACGCGCAGGCCAATCTGGCAGTGCAGGGCAAGGTCGCGGGCTTCGGCTTCCTGACGAACAATGCCGGCTTTGACGTCAGCCAGAACCTGATTCCGTATCAGGGC
>Ga0081540_1000973_pt1 | contig 25846 bp, 25 predicted proteins | sample TabmetS2T1R1_FD_71024 | JGI IMG/M metagenome (GOLD analysis project Ga0081540, IMG submission 71024) | Tabebuia heterophylla rhizosphere microbial communities from the University of Puerto Rico - S2T1R1 | ecosystem: Host-associated > Plants > Roots > Rhizosphere ...
ACCTCTTCGTCCCGTTCTACACGACGAAGCCGGAGGGCTCGGGGATCGGGCTGGTGCTCTGCCGGCAGATCGCGGAGGCGCACCGCGGAACGCTGAGCCTGCGGAACGCGGAGGGTCGGCGAGGATGTGACGCGCGGCTGAGGCTCCCGCGGGTGGCGCCACCGCAGGAGGTATCCGCTCCGGCGTCGTAGGAGAGAAGGCTCCTCGAGGCCCGAAGGTCGTGCGCTCGAGCGCCGAGGGAATGCTGCCCCGAGGGGACTCGGAGGGTCGGCGCGACGGCGACGAGCCCGTTTCAACCTGGCCTGGATCACTGGGGTGGCAGGTTGCCGCGCGTCGAGTCCCACGGTCCGTCCTGACTTCGGGCATCAGCCCCCGCCCAGGGGAGCGCTCTTGCACCCCGAGCCGCGTTCCGCTCCGGGCGGGTGCCGGGCATGTCGTCGACTGCACCGCCCGCCGCGGCTCGAGCTCGGCACCCCCTCCTACCTGGGTGAGCGGTTTTGCACCTGGAACGACGTCCCAGATACCGAAACGCTCGGTCGCCCCGGGCGGGGTGTCAGGCATGTCGTCGACTGCTCCGCCCGCCGCGGCTCGAGCTCGGCACCCCTCCTACCTGGGTGAGCGGTTTTGCACCTGGAACGACGTCAAGGGGCAGAGACGCTCCGCGGGGAACCTCTCGGGCGACGGGGAGAAGTGGAAGGAGGACCTCGTGGCCGGGAAGTCCGTTCCCGGAATCGGGACGCGCCGGGCGGCCCGGACCGAGTCCCCTCCGGCGCTTGGCCCGGGCCCGGAGCTTGCTCGACGATGTCCCTCTCACGGGTGAGGTCCCGATGCCCCTCCTCGGCCTGGAAGTTCGCTCGGCACTGCGCCGCACCGTTCGGGCCCCGGCGTTCTCCGCCGGAGTGGTGGTGACCCTCGCGCTGTGCATCGCGGCCAACGCGGTCATCGCCACCGGCATCGAGGGCGTGCTGCTCCGGGCCCTCCCCTTCCGCGATCCCGGTCGGCTCGTCTGGATCTGGTCCACCCGCACCGACCGCGACCGGGCGTTCTTCTCGCTCCCCAACTTCGCGGATCTGCGCGCGCGGACGACGCGGCTCGACGCGCTGGTCGGCCTCGCCACCTGGGGAGTGAACGTGACCGGCGAGGGTCCCCCGGTCCGCCTCACCGGCCTCAAGGCCTCCGGCGAGCTGGGAACGCTGCTGGGCGTCTCGCCGGTGGTGGGCCGGATGCTCGAGCCGGCCGACGACGATCCAGGCCGGCCGGCGGTGGTGGTGATCGGCCACCGGCTGTGGGCCGAGCGGTTCGGGAGATCTCCGTCCGTGCTCGGCTCGACGCTCGACCTCGACGGCGTGCCCACCACGGTGGTGGGAGTGCTCCCCGCGAGCTTCGCCCTGCCCAATCTCTCCACCGAGATCATCGCCCCGCTGCGCCCGGCGGCGGACCCGCGGCGGAACGAGCGAGGGTCCAACTTCCTCAGGGTCATCGCCCACCTCGCGCCGGGAGCCACCGTTCCGCAGGTCCGCGGGGAGCTCGCGGACATCATCGCCGACCTCGCGACCCGTTACCCCGAGGATGACGCCAAGCTCACCGCGCCGCGCGTCCGCACGCTCCAGGACGAGTGGGTGGGCGCGTACCGGACCGGGCTGTTCCTGCTCGGGGCAGCCGGCCTGCTGCTCCTCCTCATCGCGACGGCGAACCTCTCCAGTCTCTTCCTCGCTCGCGTGGCGGCGCGCCGCTCCGAGCTCTCCGTCCGCTGGGCGCTGGGCGCGAGTCGGGCCGCGCTCCTGACCGATCTCGCCGCGGAGGCGGCGTTCCTCACCATCTCCGGCACCGCGCTGGGCCTCGGCCTGGCGTGGGTCGGCCAGGACGTGGTGCGCAGACTCGCTCCGGCGGACCTGCCGCGACTGGTGGAGCTCGGGCTCGACTGGCGGGTGGCGCTCTATGTCGCGGCGCTCCTCGTGGTGGTCACCGCGCTCCTGGTCATCGGGGCGGCCGCCGGATCCTCCGCTCCGCACGGCGCCGCCGATCTGGGCTCGCAAGCGACGGCCGGACCGACCGCGCTGCGGCTCCGGGCGCTGCTGGTCGGATGCGAGGCCGCGCTCGCAGGCGTGCTGCTGGTGGCCGTGGGCCTGCTGTGGCGGAGCGAGTCTGCCCTGCTGCGCGTCGACCCGGGCCTGCGCCTGGCGGGTCTTTCGGTGGCCCGGGTCTCCCTTCCACTGGTCCGTTACCGGACCCCTGCCGCGCTGCGGGAGTTCCACGATGCGCTCCGCGACCGGCTGTCCGAGCTGGACGGCGAGGCGCGGCTCGCCATGGTGAACGTCCTGCCGCTGAGCGGCGTGAACAGCCGCACCGACTTCGACATCCTCGACCGGCCGGCGCCGGAACGAACCGCGCAGCCCGGCGCGCAGACCCGCTGGGTCAACCCCGGCTACTTCGAGACCGCGGGCATCCGGGTGAAGGAGGGTCGCGGCTTCGGCCCCGAGGACGACGCCGCCCATCCCCGGGTGGTGGTGGTGGACGAGGCGCTGGCTCGCGCGTACTGGCCCGGGAGCAGCCCGCTCGGCGCGATGCTCCACGTGAGCTTCACCGCCGAGCCCGCCGTCGACTACCGGGTCATCGGCGTGGTGGGGAACGTCAAGCACGAGTCGCTCGACGAACGCGCGGCCGGAACGCTCTACGCGCCGCTCTACCAGCTGCCCGGACCCGTGGTGCCCTACGTCGCGCCCGGTCTGTCGGTGCTCGTGCGGTCGGACCGGGTCGGCTCCGGGCTGGGCCGCCGGGTGAGAGACGTCATTCACGCCGTCGATCCGGAGGTCCCCGTCTCCCCGGTGCAGGCCGGAGAAGCGCTGCTCGACGGCGTGCTCTCCGCGCGTCGGTCCGGAGTCCGGCTGCTCGAGCTGTTCGCCGCGGCGGCGCTGGCGCTCTGCCTCTCGGGCCTCTACGCGGTGCTGGCCTACGCCCAGGTGCAGAGGCGCCGGGAGCTGGCCATCCGGAGCGCGCTCGGGGCCACGCCGGCGGCCCAGGCCGGATCGGTGCTCGGCGCGGGCATCCGCTGGGTCGGGTCGGGAGCGGTGCTCGGTGTCTGCGCGGGCGCGGTGATCGCCCATGCCTTCACCGGCCTGCTTTTCGGCGTGCACGCGGTCGATGTCCCCACGCTGGCCAGCGTCCTGGGGCTGCTGCTCCTGACCGCGCTGCTCGCCAGCGCCCACCCGGCGTTCCGGGCCGCACGGGTGTCACCCGCCCCGGCCCTCGCCGCCGACTAGCGATCGATCGTTGAGGGAGGGGTCGTTCGCGATAGAACCCCACTGCCCAGCCCCTGGAGGTCCACCGTGCGCCGCGTCGCTCCGCTCCCGCTCCTGGTCCTGTCCGCCCTCCTCGCCTGTGCTCACTCCGAACAGCCTCCCGCCCGGGCCGCGACACCGCCCGCGGCCACGCCCGCCCCGGCCCCGCCTCCGACGGAGGCGCCGGCCGTCCCCCAGACGCTCTCGGCCGACACGTCCCGCAGCACCCAGGGTGGCGCGACCTACACCGCGCCGGGAGGCTGGTCCGCCGCGGACAAGGGCGCCGTGACGGTTCTCACGCCGCCGGAGGGGGACTCACACGTGGCGCTCGCATCGGTCGAGGCGCCCGACGCGCAGGCCGCGGTCGACGCGGCGTGGAAGCTGTACCGCCCCGACATGAAGCGGCCGCTGAAGCTGGTCACGCCCCGCCCGGGACGCGAGGGCTGGGAGGAGCGGCAGGTCTTCGACTACGAGACTTCCCCCAACGAGCGCGCGGTGGCGCAGGCCATCGCCTTCCGGAAGGGAACGGCGTGGACGGTGGTGATGCTCGATGGCACCGAGCCCACCTTCGAGAAGCGATTCGCACCGACCGGACTGATCATCTCCAGCCTTCGCCCACAGGGCTACGCCCGCGAGTCGTTCGCGGGAAAGAAGGCGCACCCGCTGGACGCGGCGCGGATCGAGACCCTGAAGGCGTTCGTGCAATCGGCGATGGACCAGCTCGGCGTGCCGGGCGTGGGCCTGGCCTTCATCGACGGCGGCAAGGTCGTCTGGGAGGGCGGCCTCGGCGTCCGCGAGCTCGGAAAGCCGAAGAAGGTCGATGCGCATACCCTCTTCATCGCAGCCTCGAACACCAAGGGCATGACGACTCTGCTCCTCGCCCGGGAGGTGGACCGCCAGAAGATCGGCTGGGAGGAGCCGGCGATCCAGGCGTATCCCCGCTTCAAGCTCGCCGACCCGGACATCACCCGCCAGGTGCTGATCAAGCACCTCATCTGCGCCTGCACCGGGATGCCTCGACAGGATCTGGAGCTGCTCTTCGAGGGAGGTCCGGCGAAGCCATCCTCGACGTTCGATCTGCTGGCAACCATGAAGCCCACGTCGAGGTTCGGAGAGGTCTTCCAGTACTCGAACCTCATGGCCTCGGCCGCCGGCTACATCGGCGGCCATCTCTACGCGCCGAAGCTCGAGGTCGGCCGGGCCTACGATCGGGCGATGAGCGAGCTGATCTTCAACCCGCTCGGGATGCGCGAGACCACCTTCGACTTCAAGAAGGCGCTCCGGGGCAACCACGCCAGCCCGCACGGCGAGGATGCCGATGGAAAGATGAGGCTCACCGATCAGGCGGTGAACAACACCTTCATCGCCTATCGCCCGGCGGGTGGCGTCTGGACCTCGCCGCACGACTTCGCACGCTATGCGCTGCTCGAGCTCTCGAAGGGAACGCTGCCCGACGGAAAGCGACTGGTCTCGGAGGAGAATCTGGTGGCGCGGCGGTTGCCCCAGATTCCCATCGGGGAGGACCACACCTACGGGATGGGACTCATGGTCCTCACCCGCTGGGGGACGCCGGTGGTCCACCACGGGGGAGACCTGCAGGGCTACCACAGCGACTTCTTCGTCCTGCCGGAGCACGGGGTGGGGGCGGTCATCCTCACCAATTCCGACAACGGAGAGCTGATCCGGGGGCCGTTGATGCGCCGGCTGCTCGAGGTCCTCTTCGACGGAAGGCCGGAGGCCGAGGGCGACGTCGCTGCGCAGGCGAAGCGAATCCGCGCCGAGCAGCAGAAGCTCCGCAGCCGGCTCGACATCCCGGCCGATCCCGCGGTGCTCTCGGGCCTCGCCCAGCACTACCGCAGCCCGGAGCTGGGACCACTGGACATCGTCCGGCGCGGGGACCGGACCCTGGTCGACGTGGGTGAGTGGCACAGCGCGGTCGCCACGCGAAAGAACGACGACGGCTCGATCTCACTCATCACCATCGACCCGGCATACGTGGGCTTCGAGTTCGTGATTGGCCAGAAGGACGGAAAGCGCGCGCTCATCACCCGCGACGGGCAGCACGAATACTTCTTCATCGAGGCCAGTCGCTCCTGACGGTCGCTCAGGCGAACGCCGCCCCACGCTCCTCCAGCAGGGCGCGGAGGATCGAGCGATGGCAGCGCGTCTCGTCCTCGCAGTAGCACCCGACCGAGAAGTTGCTCCGGTGGGAGAGTGCAGCCAGAAGGTCGAGCGCGTGGCTCGCCTCCGGCCTCGCCATCTCTTTGCGATAGGCCCGGACGAATCGCTTCCAGGCGGAGTCGCTCACCTCGCGGCGGAAAGCCGTCATCGTCTCGACTGACGGCGCGAGGATCGGGAACCAGACGTCGTAGTAGTCGCGGGCTGCGATCTGCTCGCGACGAACTCCCCGGGGCGGACGCCGCACCGTCCCGATGCGCAACCCCTCCCCGGGCGCGCGCCCTGTTCCGAGCCGGACGACCCTCACGCTCACGACGGCTCGCCTTGTAGGGGCGCAGAACCCGGACAGCAATGAAAACTTGAGAGCACCGACGAGGACGCATTGATTCCTGTCAGAATGTAGAAGTTCGGACTTTCTTTTCTTGCATGGCAACGAAACCGTGTAAGGTCCGCCCCATGCCCAGAACCCCCGACCGATCGCATCCCATCTCCAGCGCCATCCAGCATCTGGAGGACGTGTTGCACGCGATGGTGGAGGAGAACGCCGCGCTCAGAAAGCAGCTCCAGGGAATCGTCGAGCAGGCCGGGCATTTCTTCGATGGCCGGCCGGGGCGTGCCGCGCGCCTGCGCAACGGAGCACCCGCCAAGCGGGGGCGGGCCTTCAAGTTCACCGACGACCAGGCGGCCGCGTTCCGGAAGCAGGTCGAGGGCGGGAAGAGCGCGGCCGCGCTCGCCAAGGAGCTGAAGGTCTCGCTCCCCACCATGTACAACACGCTGAAGCGCGCCGGCTGGAGAGGGCGTGGCGGCCGGCCTGGGGGTGGACGCAGGCCGGTGCGGGCGGCGCGGCTCCGTGACGGCGCTCCGCGGAAGCGCGGGCGCGCCTTCAAGTTCACCGTCGATCAGGCGGGTGAATTCCGGAAGCAGGTCGAGGGCGGCAAGAGCGCCGCCTCGCTCGCCAAGGAGCTGAAGGTCTCGCTGCCCACCATGTACAACACGCTCAAGCGCGCCGGGTGGAAGGGGCGGAAGTAGCATCGCCGAACGCCGGCCCCACCGCGCGCAGCCCGGCCACTGAGCAGGTCCTCCAGGTTCCGCAGCTCACTCGACCGCGACGGGGCTCACGGGCACGATCGAGAGCTTCGGTTCCCGCTCCGGCCCCACGACGCGGTTCTTCCCCAGATCCTTCGCCTCGAAGGCACGTGCATCGGCGGCGGCGAGCACCTCGGCGCTCCCGTCCCCGTCGGCGGGGAAGCTGGCCACACCGACGCTCATCGTCACGGTGAAGGCGGTGCGGCCCGAGTGGATCCGGAGACTGGCCACCTCCTGCCGGAGTGACTCGAGGCGCTGCATCGCCTGGGGGACCTCCGTGTCGGGGAAGACGATCACGAACTCGTCCCCCCCGAGTCGAGCGGCGAGATCGCTCTTCCGGATGGACTGCCTCAGGCGCCGGGCGACGGTCTGCAACGCCAGATCCCCGCCGGCATGACCGTGGGCGGCATTCAGATCGCGAAAGCCGTCCAGATCGACGATGGCCAGGGTCAGCGGCTCTCCGCTGCGCTGGGCGCGACTCATCTCCTCCTCGAAGCGCTCGTCGAACCAGGCGCGGTTGGCGAGGCCGGTGAGGGCATCCTTTCCCGAGAGGTGCCGCCACTGGTGCCCGCGCATCGCGATGGCCGTGCCCATCACGCCCGCGCCGACCAGGACGACCAGACGCCCGACCTGCGCGGACCAGCCGAAGGCACCGTAGCCGGACTCGGCCTCGAACGCGGCGTCGAGGTTCCAGTGATGCGCGGCGTACAGGCAGATGCCCAGGTACTCGGCCACGGCGAGGACCGACGCCACGACGCAGAGCCGCCAGTCGTAGCGGAGGCCGGCGCTGGCGATGGCCAGGAAGTAGACCTCGAAGACGACCTTGCTGTTCACGGCGGTGAGCGGACGGTCGAGCAGGAAGAATACGACCAGCCCGGCGCTCACCAGGGTGACGTCGGAGAAGATGCTGAGCAGACCGATCCACGGCCGGTAGGCGTACTTCACGGAAAGCCAGAGCAGGATTGCCGCGAGCAGGCCCGCCCCGGTCAGGCAACGCCCGACCACCGCCTCCTGACTGTGGAAGGCGACGCGGGCCGGGACGCTGTCCAGCTCCAGGAGGGGCGTGAGCTGGATGAGCGTGAGCAATGCCATCGACACCAGCCGGACCCGCGCGACCAGCCGTTCACCGCTCTCGCTCGCCTCGACGACCTGTCGGCTGCCATCGCGGAGCCCGCGGCGAACGCGACGGAGGACGAGGCGCCAGCCCCGCGGGAGATCGCCGAGAGCGGTGTCCGGGGAGCGCGTCACGCCGAGCGAGAGTCTAGCGGACGCTCGGCGTTGTGAAGTGGAGGCGGACACCGCCCCACAGCGGCTCCTTGCGTCTCTCGCACGCAGGAGCTTCAGCAGCGGACGCTACAAGGCTGGAGTCTCGGCGCTAAAATTTTCCGACCTCCAAGGCGTCGGTCTCCACCGAGCCAGCGGCGTTCCCTCGAAGCGACGCCGGCGCGTGGAAGGGGCCCAAACCCCGGCCGTCCCGGGACGCGGACTGAGGACTGCTGGTCGTCACCGAGGAACGAGACGTCGTCCGAGCTTGAAGGTCCCCATCTCTTCCGGTCTCATCGGCAGGGGGAGCCATGCTCCGACGCGCGATGATCGCGGTTCCGGTGGGGGCGTTCCTCGCCACGATGACCTTCACCACGACCGCGCTCTACCCGAGGCGGTGCGAGGCGGGACGGATGGAGGTCGACTACGTCTACTACGCCGACTGCTCGCTCGATAACGCGGTGGGCGAGCGCGACCTGCAGTGCTCGGGGACCGAGGTGGTGTACGGGGAACGAAGCCCCTACTTCATCCGGACGTATTTCAACTGCGAGGGGAAGTATCTCTCCTGCACGTCGACCTGCGGCTTCGCGGAGGGGAGCTACATTGGCTGTCCCGGCGGCAGCGGTGTCGGAGACCGGAGCGCAACGCTGGGGTGCAGCGTCGTGAGTCCGATGCGTTAAGGGACCGATGATCGACCAGATTCTCGCGGCGCAGCGCGAGGCCACGTTCGACTTCCGCGAGCACGCCCACCCGGCCGATCCGCTCGCGCATCACTTCGAGGAGCGGGTCCCCTACGACCGTCTGATGCCGCTCGATCCAAGTGGCATCGCGGCCCGTGATGACCATCGCACCGGCGGTGCTGAGGATGAGCGCCTGCCGGAGCGACCCCTCGCCGAGCACTCCCAGCGCCTACGGCTGGGTGCACCGACGACGGGAGCAGGTCGTTCCGGAGGGGCCGCTCCTGGCGCGCGCGTAGGGCTGAGCTCCAGCTCGGGGCGGAATCACGTGGCTCCGCGGGTGGTTCCGACCTGAACGGGCGGTCCCACTTGCAAGGACGTTGCCTGGACAGACAGAACGGACGTTCACCACCCATGACTCCCCGTCGGAAGTAGTGGGCGGGTTGGCGAGGCATCCAGGTCATGCTCGCAGAGTTCGCCATCATCCTCTTGCTTGTTCTCGCCAACGGTCTTTTCGCGGGGGCGGAGATCGCCGTGATCTCCGTCCGGCGCAGCCGGATGCCCGAGCTCCTCGCCACCGGCGGGAGGAAGTCGCGCTCGCTCGAGTTTCTGCGTTCCCACCCCGACCGGTTCCTGGCCACGGTGCAGGTGGGCATCACGGTCGTGGGAACCCTGGCCGCCGCCTTCGGCGGCGCCTCGATCGCGCGGGAGCTCGCACCGCTGCTCCGGCGCTTTGGCCTCGGAGCCGCCTCCGAGGACGTTGCCTTCGCCCTGGTGGTGGCCATCATCTCCTATCTCTCGCTCGTCCTGGGCGAGCTCGTCCCCAAGTCACTCGCGCTTCGCAGTGCCGAGACCTACGCCCTGACCGTCGCCACCCCGATGGTCTGGCTCAGCAAATTCGCCAGACCGGTTGTCTGGCTCCTCACTGCTAGCTCCAACCTCCTTCTACGACCGTTCGGCGACCGGACCAGCTTCAGCGAGGCCCGGCTCTCCGCCGAGGAGCTCGGTCACCTCGTCTCGGAGGCGACGGCGACGGGGGAGGTGGATCGCCAGACCGCCGAGATCGCCACCCGGGCACTCACCTTCCAGGAGCTCATCGCCAGCGAGGTGATGGTTCCCAGGCCGCGGGTGGTGGGGATCCCCCGCGGGGTAGGGCCGGACGAGGTCCGGCGGCTCGTCCTCGAGCACGGGCACTCGCGCATGCCGGTCTACGACGGAACCCTCGACAACATCGTGGGCTACGTCATCGCGCGCGATCTTCTCGCCTTCGCACTGGAGGCGGGTCTCATCAACCTCGAGGACTGCCTTCGACCTCCGTGGTTCGTGCCCGAGTCGATCCCTGCCATCCAGCTGCTCCGCCAGATGCAGACCCGCCGGGTCCCGATCGCGTTCCTCGTTGATGAGGTCGGATCCTTCGGCGGACTGGTGACGATCGAGGACCTGGTCGAGGAGCTGGTCGGCGACATCTTCAGCGAGTCGGACAAGCCAAACGCCCCCTTCGTTCGAGAGGCCGACGGCTCTCTCAGGGTGCGTGGCGACGCATCGGTCCGGGAGCTGAACGAAACGGCCGAGCTCGGCTTGCCCGAGAGCGACGACTGGTCGACCGTCGCCGGCCTCGTCCTTGCTCGGGCGCAGGCGATCCCCGTTCCCGGGGCGCGGTTCGAGCTCGAAGACGGCACGGTGATCGAGGTCCTCGACGCGACACCTCGAAGCGTTCTCTCGGTCCAGGTGCGGCCGCCCCGACGAGAAGGCGCAGGAAAGCAGCAAGCTCCGTCGCCATAGAGACGGTCCCGCTCGGCCCCTCGGTGAGATCCGCCCGCGTGTCGAAAGGGTCTCGCGAGACCGGGACTATTCGGACGGAGCTACAAGCGAATCGACCACCTTCTCCAACGCTTCCGGTTCGAACGGTTTCGGCAGTACCGCCACCACGCCGGCAAGCCCGCGCAAAGAGTCGTAGTCCGCGGAGATCGCGACCACCGGAAACCATTCGCGGTCGGGTCTGGCGCCGAGAGCCTCGAGGAACTTCTCTCCGTTCATCGGGTACATCAACATGTCGAGTAGGATCAGGCACGGCTTGGGAAGGTCCGAGAGGCGCGCCAGCGCTTCCGATCCGTCACGCACGCCGTGCGCAGTCCGGCCCATGTCTCGGATGGCGTCGACCATGACGTCGAGCACGTCTTGATCGTCATCCACCACCAGAACGGCACGGGCGTGGGACATGGAGAGTTCTCTCGTAGCAGGCGAGCGGGTACTCGGAAGTGGCCGGATGCCTGATCAGTCCGGCAGGCTATTCACCGCGGGTGAGGGCCGCTACAGGAAGATCGGGCTCCCGTTCTCATCGGGGCGGAACGGGACGACCTCGCGCCGCCCGTTCTGATCCGACTGCAGCCAGAATCGCCAGGCTCGTGTGTCGGTTCGGGCGCCGTACTTTGCCAGGACGCGCGCAACGACCTGGCTCGCGATCTCTTGGCGTGTTCCGGCCGCGTGAACGTGGACGTGATGCCCCTGGTCGTCACTCCCCCAGCCGTCCCACTCCGCGACTTCCTCCATTCGCCAGAAGATGGCAGCGCGTGCTCTTTGGGCAAGAGGAAAAAAGGCTCGCCGTCCAGCGTTCCAAGGGACAAGCAACCCGCGTTCAGAGGATCCCCTCCGACCCACTGCTCATCCGCTCCGGCTTGGCTCGACTCGCTACGTCGTGCGCTGGCCCGGGCAGGCATCCTCGAGGTGCTGGGAGCACGTCTGCCGCAGGCGCCCCGACGCATCCGCTGCAAGCACCGTGAGCTCGCGCAAGATCCGGAGCAGTGCGCTGCCCGTGCACGGCGTGCTCCTCTGGCCCAAGGCGAGGGTCCGGCCCGTCCGCTGGCATGACCTGCGGCACTCGACGGCCTCGCTGCCGGTGCTCGATCCATTCGGAGCGAAGGGAAACAGAGGTTCCCGGCGAGCTAACTACCGGGAACCCGAGAGCGGGAGACGGGGGTCGAACCCGCGACCCTCGGCTTGGGAAGCCGATGCTCTACCACTGAGCTACTCCCGCGAACGGCCCCACCGAGGTACTACGACCGGCGGCCGCCTTCAAGCCGGTTTCAGAGGGCGCATCCGAGCTGCGCGCGCTCGTCCTGGATGTGCCGCTCGAGCTCCCAGGGAACGAAGTCGGCGCACCAGCCGTGGTGCTCGCTGGAGGCCTCGCCCTGCCGGGCATGGTGGATCTCGTGGGGCAGCAGCTCGAAGTGCAGCTGGCTCAGCTCGATCAGCCGCTCGTCGTACCAGGCAAGACCGGCGTGCCCGGATGCGTCCACGCGCTCCGGCTCACGGATCCGCACCGTCCACGCCTCGAGCGGAACCCTGCCCCACCGCTCCTCGTAGGTCGCGCGCCAGACGGCCACGAAGCGCCCGGAGTAGCTGCAGGGGCTCTCTCCGCTGAACCCGCCGAGGACCCCCTCCTCCACCTCGATGCGCACGCCGTCCACCGTGCAGCTGTCGGCGAGCGTCACCTCGGCCGGCCGCGCGGCGCGCACCATGCCGCCGCCCGCGCCGCCGTCGCACCCGACGACGACGAGCCCCATCGCGGCCCACCCGATCCGTCCCCACCGCCCCATCCGCCCCGCCTCCACGCAGCGCGGGGACAGTCGACCCGGGATCCCCGAGCGGCAACCAGGCGACACCCCGCGCACGCCGGCACTGCTCTCGGGCGGACAGATCCCGGAGGGGCGTGCCTACCGTACCGGCCGGATGGCGCGCGTCCTCGTCGGCACCAGCGGGTACCTCTACAAGCACTGGCGGAAGGTGCTCTACCCCGAGGGACTCGGCACCGCGCGCTGGCTCCAGCGCTACGCGACCGTGTTCGGCACCCTGGAGCTCAACACCACCTTCTACCGGCTCACCACCGCCGCCGCGGCCGAGCGCTGGCTCCGCACCACCCCGCCCGACTTCGTCTTCGCCGCCAAGGGCAGCCGGTTCATCACCCACATGAAGAAGCTGAAGGAGCCGGCCCTTGCGCTGGAGCGCTTCTTCGCCCCGCTCGCCCCCCTTCGCCCGAAGCTCGAGGTGGTGCTCTGGCAGCTCCCACCGCGGTTCGAGGTGGATGCGCTCCCCCGGCTCGATGCGTTCCTCGCCGCGCTGCCCCGCGGCGTCCGGTACGCCGTCGAGTTCCGTGAGCCGAGCTGGTACCTGGACGAGACCTGTGACGTGCTGGACGCGCACGGTGTGGCGTTCTGCGAGCACGACCTCGTCCCGGTCTCGCCGCCCCGGCCGACCGGTGGCTTCCGCTACCTTCGCTTCCATGGCGCCGGCGCCAGGTACGGGGGACGGTACGGCCCTGGTGCCCTCGACCCGGTCGCCCGCGACCTCCTCCGCACCCGCCGGCGAGGCATGGACGCCTACGTGTTCTTCAACAACGACCTGGGCGGTCATGCGGTGCACGACGCGCTGAGCTTGCGCCGTGCGCTCGGAGAAGCGTTGTGCCTTGACACTCTCGACCTCGACGGACAAAAGCCCGGGGCCACCCCATGAAGCTTGCAACCCTGCGAGACGGAACCCGGGACGGTGCGCTGGTGGTGGTCCGCCGCGACGGCACCGCGTTCGCGCGCGCCCAGGACGTGGCACGGACGCTCCAGGCCTCGCTCGACGCCTGGGAGGCCACCGAGCCCGGGTTGCGTGCCCTGTCCGAGCGCCTGGACGCGGGGAAGCTCGAGGGCGAGCCGCTCGACGTGCGCCAGCTCCACGCGCCCCTGCCGCGTGCTTACGAATGGGTCGACGGTTCGGCCTACCTCAACCACGTGCGCCTGGTGCGCAAGGCGCGCGGAGCCGAGCCCCCGCCAACGCTGGAGAGCGACCCTCTGGTGTACCAGGGTGGCTCGGGCGTGCTCCTCGGGCCCACCGAGGACCTGATCCTCCCCGACCCGGCATGGGGCATGGACTTCGAGTCGGAGATCGTCGTCGTGCTCGGCGACGTGCCCCAGGGCACCCGGGCGACGGACGCCGGCAAGTACGTGCGTCTCATCACCCAGTGCAACGACGTGAGCCTCCGCAACCTCATTCCCCCCGAGCTCGCGAAGGGCTTCGGTTTCTTCCAGAGCAAGCCCGCGACCGCCTTCGGGCCCTTCGCGGTGACTCCCGACGAGCTGGGCTCTGCGTGGCGCGACGGCCGGGCGCACCTGCGCGTGCGCTCGACGCTGAATGGCCGGGTGGTGGGCGACACCGACTCCGGGCCGGAGATGCACTTCTCCTTCTTTCAGCTGCTGGAGCACGTCGCGAAGACCCGAGCCTTCACCGCGGGGACACTGCTCGGGAGCGGCACGGTGAGCAACGAGGACCGCGACCGCGGCATCAGCTGCCTCGCCGAGCGACGGATGATCGAGACCATCGAGCAGGGCAAGCCCACCACTCCGTTCATGTCGGTCGGCGATCGGATCGAGGTCGAGTCCTTCGACTCCGCGGGCAGGAGCCTCTTCGGGCGGATCTCCCAGACGGTGAGGGCGGCGGGATGAAGCTCTACGGCTACTGGCGCAGCGGGTGCACCTGGCGTGTGCGCATCGCGCTCGCGCTGAAGGGCGTGACCTACGAGTACCAGCCGGTGCATCTCCTGAAGGGAGAGCAACACCAGGACCCGTATCGAACCCTCAACCTGCTCGAGGCCGTGCCGCTCCTGGAGTGGCACGAGGGCGGGGCGATCCGGCGACTCGCCCAGAGCCTCGCGATCATCGACTTCCTGGATCAGCGCTTCCCGTCGCCTCCGCTGCTCCCGACCGATCCGTGGCTTCGCGCCCGTGCCCGTCAGCTCGCGGAGATCGTGAACTCGGGAATCCAGCCCTTCCAGACTCCGTTCGTGACGGGCCAGGTGAAGGCATTCGGCGGAGACGACAAGGCGTGGGTGCAGCTGTTCCACGGCCGCGGCCTCACGGCCCTGGAGGAAGAGACCTCGCGCACCGCGGGGCGCTTCTCGGTCGGAGATGCGCCCTCCATCGCCGACTGCTGCCTGGTGCCGCAGCTCTACGCGTCGCGTCGATACAAGATCGACCTCACGCCCTACCCCACCCTCACCCGCGTCGAGGCGGCATGCGAGGCCCTGCCCGCCTTCCAGGCCGCCCATCCCGACCGCCAGCCGGACGCCGAGAGCGCCCCGCGCTAGATAGGACCACCACCATGGCTCAGAAAGAATCCCTCGGACTGCTCGGCGTCGAGTCGGCCCACTGGTACGTGCACGATCTGGAGCGGAGCCGGCGCTTCTACACCCAGGGCATGGATTTCAAGGAGATCGGCGGCAGCGATCCAGATCTCACCGCGCGAGGCCGGCAGCAGAGTCTCGTGTTCCAGGCCGGCGACGTCGTCCTCACCGTGAGCGAGCCCAAGGGCAAGGGCGGCCGCGCATCCCGCTGGCTCGCGAAGCATCCCGACGGCGTCGGCACTATCACCTTCGCGGTCAAGGACGTGGAGCAGACGTTCCGCATCCTCGAGCGCCGCGGCGCCACGATGATCGATGACATCCAGACCGCCAAGGACAGCCGCGGCGGCAAGCTGAGCTGGTTCTCGATCACCACGCCCTTCGGCGACAGCACCTTTCGCTTCGCCCAGCGAGACGGGTACCGGCCGCTCTTCCCGGGGATGATCTTCCACGAGAAGCCCACCGGAGGGCAGAACCGCTTCGGCTTCAACCGGGTCGACCATGTCACCTCGAACTTCCGCACCCTGATGCCGGCCATCCTGTGGATGGAGCACGTGCTGGGTCTCGAGCCATTCTGGAAGATCGAGTTCCACACCGACGACGCGGCCGACAAGCTGGAGAAGGGCTCGGGCCTGCGCTCCACGGTGATGTGGGACCCGGAGTCGGGGGTGAAGTTCGCGAACAACGAGCCGGCCCGACCGAACTTCAAGGCCTCGCAGATCAACATCTTCGTCGAGGACCAGCACGGCGAGGGCATCCAGCACCTGGCGCTCGGGGTGGAAAACATCATCCCGGCAGTCGAGGGGATGCTGAAGACGAAGGCGGTCCAGTTCATGGACACGCCGGAAAGCTATTACGACCAGCTGCCGAAGAGACTCGAGGTCTTCGGCATCCGCCGCATCGACGAGAACCCGGAAGACCTCCGGCGGCTGCGCATCCTCATCGACGGCAACAAGGAGCACAGCTACCTGCTGCAGATCTTCATGAAGGACGCGGCCAGCCTCTACGGCGACCGCGAGGCGGGGCCGTTCTTCTACGAGGTCATCCAGCGCAAGGGTGACAAGGGCTTCGGCGCGGGGAACTTCCGCTCGCTGTTCGAGAGCATCGAGCGCGACCAGAAGGCCGCGGGCCGGATCTAGGAGTCGAGGCGATGATCGAGCGGCTTCAGTTCGGAACCGTCCCCCGGAAGCACCACATCCAGCTCCGGCTTCCCGGCGGCGAGCTGGCGTTCGAGGAGTGCTTCACCCAGGAAGGCTTCGAGGGCCCGTACACCATCGGGTATCACCAGCGGGCGCCGCACACCCAGCGTCTCTCCGAGGCGAAGAACGGCTGGGCCCGGCCGGTGGACGCGACCGAGGGCCGCCGGCTGGCGAAGCGCCACTACAAGACGCAGGACATGAAGCGCACGGGCGGCGCGCCGGTGAACGCGCGGACGGCGCTGCTCTTCAATGCCGACGTCACGCTGGGGATGGTGTTCCCCGACAAGGCGGACCCGGTCTACGTCAGCAACGCCGACGCCGACGAGCTCTTCTGGATCCAGCAGGGCAGCGGGACGGTGCGGACTGCGCTCGGGGACGTGAAGTTCGCCGCGGACGACTACGTCTTCGTTCCCCGGGGGCTGCTGCATCGGCTCATTCCCGACGCCGGACCCCAGAGCTGGGTGTGGATGGAGCTCAATGGCGGGCTTCACCTGCCGAGGCAGTGGCGCAACGAGGTCGGCCAGCTGCGGATGGATGCGCCGTACAGCCATCGCGACTTCAAGCGGCCCGAGTTCAAGGGGCCGATGGACGAGGACATCCGCGAGCTGGTGGTGAAGAAGGGCCAGGCGTTCCACGGCTTCCGGTACTCGCACTCGCCGCTGGACATCGTGGGCTGGGACGGGACGGTGTATCCGTGGGCGTTCCCCATCCTGAACTTCCAGCCGCGGGCGGGCCTGGTGCACCTTCCGCCGACCTGGCACGGGACGTTCGCCTCGCGGGGAGCGCTCATCTGCAGCTTCGTGCCCCGGATGGTGGACTTCCACCCCGAGGCCATTCCCTGCCCCTATCCACACGCCTCGATCGACTGCGACGAGTACATCTTCTACGCACGCGGGAACTTCACCAGCCGGCGCGGCGTCGGGCCGGGCAGCGTGAGTCACCACCCGGCGGGCGTGCAGCACGGACCGCACCCGGGAGCGTACGAGGGCAGCATCGGGCACACCCGCACCGACGAGCTGGCGGTGATGCTCGACACCACGTTGCCGCTGAAGACCACCGCGGCTGCGCTGGCCGTCGAGGACCCCGGGTACCAGGACAGCTTCATCCCGCCGGGCGACTGACCCGGGGCCCCCTCACCAGGAGCAGGAGCGGCCTCCGACTTGACCTGAACGTCCGTTCACGTCCAGCATCCCGGACATGAAGCCGCAGGCCTGGTCGAATCCACCGAACCCGTTTGCACCGACCGCGCTCGAGTACCTCGAGGAGGACCATCCGCGGGCATCGGTCCACGTCTGGGACGACACGACGAAGGGCATCCTCGCGACCAACGACAGCCCGGACGTCGGCTTCAACTTCAGCGTGAACCCGTACCGGGGATGCATGCATGCCTGCGCGTACTGCTACGCCCGCCCCGGGCACGAGTACCTCGGCTTCGGCGCCGGCACCGACTTCGACACCCAGATCGTCGTGAAGCGCCGTGCGCCGGAGCTGCTGCGCGAGGCGTTCTGGAAGCCCTCCTGGAAGGGCGAGCTCGTGGTCTTCAGCGGAGTCACCGACTGTTACCAGCCGCTCGAGGCATCGCTCCGGCTGACCCGTGGCTGCCTCGAGGTCTGCGCCGAGTTCAGGAATCCCGTCGGCATCATCACCAAGTCACCCATCATCGAGCGCGACATCGATGTGCTCCAGCAGCTCGCCCGCGATGCCAGCCTCAGCGTGGCGATCAGCCTGCCCTTCCACGATCAGGACCTCGCCCGCGCCATCGAGCCCGGCGTCGCCACGCCCCGTCGCCGGCTGCAGGTCATCGAGCGCCTCGCCGCCGCCGGAATCCGAGTCGGGGTCAGCATCGCGCCGGTCATCCCGGGGCTGGACGAGGGTGTCTCGAAGGTCCTGGCCGACGCGGCCAGCGCCGGAGCCCACTTCGCCGGCTACGTGCTCCTCCGCCTCCCCGGCTCGGTCCGGCCCGTGTTCGAGCAACGCGTGCGCGAGGCGCTCCCCCTGCGCGCGGAGCGGATTCTCCACCGCATCCAGGAGACCCGCGGCGGGAAGATGTACGACTCCACCTGGGGCCTGCGGCAGCGCGGCGAGGGTCAGTACGCCGACGCCATCGCGGCCCTCTTCGCCGCCCAGGCGCGGAAGGTGGGCCTCGAGCCACGCTGGCCGGACGACGCGCGGCCCCACACCTTCCGGCGCCCGGAACGGCCCGGGGACCAGCTTGCCCTTCTCTAGGTCATGGCGCCGGCGCGGGTCGGGCATTTCCTCCGTCGAGCAGGAACTTCCAGCTGCCATCCGGCTGACGCGCCCAGATGGTGATGTACTTGCTGAACAGGTCGAGCCCGATCGACCCGTCGGGGTTGAGGAACAGGTACTCGCTGTTCCCGGTCGTCCAGGCGAGATCTCCGCTGAAGGTCGAGCGCGAGACCGTCGGGGTCCAGGAGAGAGTCTCGGCCGGTGTCCACCCGGCCCAGGCGATCCCGACCACCTCGTCCTCACCCCAGTAGACCGGGCCGGCGACCGCCGAGCCATCCGTCGCGACGTACGCGGCGAACGCCACCGTGTAACCCTGCGCGACGGACAGATCGGCGAAGTTCCGGTCGGCGAGGAGCGCGGAGGCGGCGTTCCAGCGAGCGGGTGCCCAGCGCGGTGTTCCGCGGTCGCCCGGCTCGAAGATCGCGAGGCCCGGCGGTGGGTCCGTCGGCTGGATCGTGCTGTAGTTCCAGATCGTCGCCTCGACGCGCCAGCGCACTCCCTCGCGGCGCCAGGCAGTGATGTAGAGAGTGTAGCGCGCGAGGACCGAGCCGTCCGGCTGGCGCAGCTGCGCGGTCCCACGACCGAAGGTGTAGCCGAAGAAGCCGTCGTGAGAGACGTTGCCGGTGTACGTCGAGCGGTCGAACGTCGCGTCACCCCGGTTGGGGATCGCCGCCCGGAGCGCCGCCCTGGCGGCCTTGCGACCCTGGGCGATGTCCTGGCCCGGGACGTTCACCACCGCGTCGTCGGTGATGGCCTCCAGCAGCGCATCGACCGGTCCCACCTTGCGAATGCGGTCGTTCAGCGCGGCGTCGGCGGCGAGCAACGATGCCCGGAGGCGATCCGCCGTTCCCGGCCTGCAGCTCCGGCGAACCTCGTCGAACGACAGGTCGTCGTCGGTCGGCGGGCTCGCTCGCGCGATGCTCGCCACGACGAGCAAACACAGGGGGAAAAGCTGGAGGATGCGACGCATTGGCAGCTCCGGTTCACCGCCCGCACTCACGCGGACGGACGACCGCGTTCTCGCCCGAGACCGAACCGCGGAGATGTCCTTCTCCGGAGGGCGGTCCGCCTCTGCGGTCTTCCGGCGCGCCATCCCGGTGAGGCGGCCCGGGCTCGCAGCGAAGCGGTGAAGGTGAAGAAGGAGCTTGCGGACTGGACTGCTGTCCGCGGACGCTCGAACCTCGCCTCACGGAGGACCCGATGACCGCTCGACGTCTTCTCCGCATCGCCGCGATCCTGAGCTTCCTCTTCTTCCTGGGGCATTCCGCCGGAGCGCCCTGGACGCCGTCTCCCGGGGGCCAGTCAGACACCATCATCGGCCTGATGAGGTCGTTCCACTTCGAGGTCGTCGGCAGCAGCCGGACCTACTGGGATTTCTATCTGGGGTTCGGCCTGCAGCTGAGCGTGTTCCAGCTCCTCGAGTCGGTGGTGCTCTGGCTCCTCGCCGGGCTCGCGGCCGACTCGTCCGCGCGCGCCTGGCCGTTCGTGCTGACTCTTCTCGTCGCCAACGCCCTCCAGCTCATCCTGGTGGTCCGGTTCTTCTTCCTCCCGCCGCTCGTGCTCAGCATCGCCCTGACGCTCTGCCTGGGTCTCGCGGCGTGGGTCATGAGGCCGCGCCCCACGACGGGGGGCGCCTCCTAGTTCCACGCGGATGGACGCGTGGGCCAGCTCCGATTCCGGGGTCGTGTGCGCGGCAGGTCGTTAGACGGTCCGCCCATGTCGACCGGATCCCCGACTCCCGCCCGCCCCGAGGACGCCACCGCCGTCGTCGCGCTGCTCACGGCTCAGCTCGAGGAGCACGCCATCCCGCTCGCGCCGGAGCTCCTCTCCGAGAGGGTCCGGGATGCCCTCGCCGACGACCAGCAGGCAGTCATCCTCCTCGCGCGGCGGGACGGCCGCCCCGTCGGGGTGGCCTATCTGTCCTTCGGCTTCATCCTCGAGCGCGGCGGCCTGGCCATGTTCCTGGAGGAGCTCTACGTCGTCCCCGAGCTCAGGGGCCAGGGAACGGGGACCGAGCTCCTCCGCGCGGCGCTCGACGTCGCGCGCGCCCGAGGGTGCCGGACCGCGGAGCTGGAGGTCGAGAGCAGCCACGCCCGCGCGGCGAACCTCTACGCGCGGGCGGGCTTTCGCCCCCTGCCACGGGTGCACTGGATGCTCCCGCTCGGGTGAACGGGGGGGCTACCAGACCTCGCAGCGGTTCTGCTGTGACGCCACCATCCGGTCGCCCGCCTTGCACCCGAAGGCCTGCTGGAACTGCGGCAAGTTCGAGAGCGGACCGTTCACCCGATACTTCGGCGGCGAGTGGGGATCCACCGTCACCCGCCGGCGTGCCTCCTCGGTGCGGGTGTTGGTGCACCAGGCCTGGGCATGGCCAAGGAAGAACTGCTGCTCGGGCGTGAACCGGCTCGGAGGGGCCTTCCGCTCGGGGTGGGCCTTCGCGTAGGCCTGCATCGCGGCGAAGGCGAGCTTCAGCCCGCCGAGGTCCGCCACGTTCTCCCCGAGGGTCAGCGCCCCGTTCACGTGGAGGTCGTCGATGGCCACGTAGCCGTCGAACTGATTCTTCACGCAGGACACGCGGTCCACGAACGCCTTGCCGGACTCGGGCGTCCACCAGTCGGTGAGGTTGCCCTGGGCGTCGAACTGGCGCCCCTGGTCGTCGAATCCGTGGGTGAGCTCGTGGCCCACCACCATCCCCATCGAGCCGAAGTTCACCGCGTCGGTCGCCTCCTTGTTGAAGAACGGTGGTTGGAGGATGCCGGCGGGGAAGACGATCTCGTTCATCGACGGCTCGTAGTACGCGTTCACCGTGGGCGGGGTCAGGAGCCAGAGGGTCCGGTCCAGCGGCTTCCCGATCTTCCTGAGGTCGCGCGCGTTCTCGTACGCCATCGACCGCATGCGGTTTCCGAGGAACGTGCCCCGGTCGGTGACCAGACCGTCGTAGGTCTTCCACTTGTCCGGGTAGCCGATCTTGTCGAAGACCGCCTTCGCCTTCTCCTTGGCGCGGGCCTTGGTGGCCGCATCCATCCAGGAGAGCGTCTCGAGGTTGGCGTCGAAGGCCCGCTCGATCTGCTCGACCATCGACTTGGTGACCGCCTTCCCGTCGGCGCCGAAAGTCCGGTTGACGTACGGCACCGCGAGCGCCTCTCCCAGGCCCTGATCGGTCGCAGCCACGCACTTCTTCCACCGCGGCTGGTCCTCCTTCGCACCGGTGAGGAACTTGCTCCGGAAGCCGAACGCGGCGTCGGAGAACGGCTTGGGGAGGGCGACGACCTGCGAGGAGATCAGCCGCCAGGCCAGGTAGGTCTTGAGCTGCTGGCGTGGAGCCCTCCGCACCAGCTGCCCCACCTGCGTGGCGAAGCTCGGGTAGGTCACGTTCAGCGCCTGCACCCCCGGCGTCCCCTCGGCGGCGAAGTACTGGTTCCAGTCGAAGCCCGGCGCGGCCTTGACCAGCGCCTTCGGCTCCATCCGGTGGTAGATCTTGTTCGGGTCCCGCCGCGAGACGCGATCGAGGCTCGCCTGGGCGAGCTTGGTCTCGAGGTCCAGCACCTGGTCGGCCTTCTTCGCCGCGACCGGGGCCGTGTCGCCGAGCAGCCCGAACATCTGCGCGACGTAGGCGCGGTAGCCCTCGCGGATCTCCTTCATCTTCGGGGCATCGCTCAGGTAGTAGTCGCGGTCCGGCAGCCCGAGACCCGCCTGATCCACCAGACCGATCACCTGGGTCGCGTCCTTGAAGTCCTGCACCGAGCCGTAGCCGAAGAGCGCGTTGGCTCCGGCGTCGTGGAGCCGGGCCACCTCGGTGGCAATCTGCTTCGAGGTGCTCACCCGGTCGATGCGGCGGAGCGCGGTGCGCAGCTCGGGCAGCGCGCTCTCCAGCTTCGACTCGTCCATGCAGGTCGCGTAGTAGTCGCCGAGCTGCTTGGCGTACGGCGTCCCCTCGGGCGCCTTCCCCTCGGCGATGAGCTCGAGGATCTCCTTGAGCGTCTGCTCGTTCCGCTCCTCGATGACGTTGAAGCCGCGACCCCAGACGCTGCGGTCCGCAGGGATGGGGGTCGCCTTCAGCCAGCCGCCGCAGGCGAACTGGTAGAAGTCGTCACAGGGGTTGGCGGACGTGTCGAGCGCGGCCGCGTCCAGGCCCAGGGGCATGGGCGGCGGAGCGAGCGGCGTCGGCGCCGTCATGGGCGGCGGGGCGGGACGGTTCGGCGGCGCCGAGGCGCAGCCGGCTGCGAGCAGGACGAGGAGAAGGAAGCGCTTCACGGTGCCTGTCAGCTCCTGAGGAAGTCGAGGGGACCGGCACCCTAGCGGAAAAACGTCAGCCGCCGAGCAGCTTCCGCTTCAGGTCTCCGTCCACCGGGTCCGGGCCCAGCCAGACGGAGAACAGCGCATCGGCGAAGTCCTTCCCGGGAATGACGGTCTCCTTCGCCGCTCCTCCCACCACGACGCCCTTCTCCGGAACGTAGGTGAGGGAGAGCGCATCGCCCTTCTTGAGGTCCGGGACGGCGGCGGCGAGCTGATCCAGTCGCCCCTGGAGCGCAGGCATCTGGGCCTTGGACTGCTTCTCGAAGCCCTCGCGGATCGACTCGACGATCTTGTCCTTGCTCACGTCGCGGAGCAGATGGAGATCCATCCTCTTGATCTGCTCGGACTTGATCAGGTTCGCCGCGTTGAAGGTCGGCTTCTCGGCGTAGAGGGCACCGACGTAGACGTTGAACATCCACTTGTTCCGGATCCCCGCCCCGATGAGGGACAGGTTCTTTCCGTCCTGGGACACGGTATCGGGCACCTGGTTCCCGTCCACGTCCTTGGCGGTCACGGGGAACGCCATCAGCGAGCACAGCAGCAGAAGCGCGATGCGCAGCGTTGCGGCCATCCGTTCCTCCTGTGGTTGCGCCTCAGCCGTTGGCCTTGGCGAACGACTCCATGAACGAAACCAGTGTCCGGATATTCTCCGGGCTCACCGCGTTGTAGGCGCTCACCCGGATCCCGCCGGCGCTGCGGTGCCCCTTGAGGCCCACCATCCGCTGCTTCTTGGCCTCGGCGACGAACCGGTCGTCGAGCTCCTCGGTCGGCAGCCGGAAGACGATGTTCATTGTGCTCCGCGCGGCCTTCTCCACCGGCGCGCGGTAGAAGCCGCTCATCCGGTCGAGCGCGTTGTAGAGCAGCTCCGCCTTCTCGTTGTTCCGCCGCTCCATCGCCACCAGCCCGCCCTGCTGATCGATCCAGGCGAGCACGTTTCGCATCAGGTAGATCGCGAAGGTGGGCGGGGTGTTGTAGAGCGAGTTGTTCTCCGCGAAGGTCGTGTAGCGGAGGATCTTCGGGATGTCCTTCCGGCCGCGGGCCATGAGGTCCTTGCGGACGATCACCACCGTGACCCCCGAGGGTCCGAGGTTCTTCTGCGCCCCGGCGTAGATCAGCGCGAAGCGCGACACGTCGGTGGGCCGCCAGAGGAAGTCCGAGGACATGTCCCCGATGAGCGGCACCGCGCCCACTTGCGGCCAGGCATGCCACTGCGTGCCGAAGATGGTGTTGTTGCTCGTGAGGTGGACGTAGGCTGCCTTCGGGTCGAGCTCCAGCTCCGCCTGCCGCGGGATGCGGATGTAGCGCTTGTCCGGGCCGATGGTGGTCGCCGCCACCCGGGGGCTGCCGACGAGCTTCGCCTCGTCGAGCGCCTTTTCGCCCCAGGTCCCGGTGACGATGTAGTCCGCGCTGCCGTCCTTCGGGAGGAAGTTCATCGGCACCATCGCGAACTGGTGCGAGGCGCCGCCCTGGAGGAACAAGATCTGGTGACTGTCGGGGACGCCGAGGAGCCGGGTGAGGAGCGCGATCGCCTCGTCGTGCACCGCCTCGTACTCCTTGCCGCGGTGACTGTGCTCCATGATCGACATCCCTGACCCCTGGAAGTCGAGGAGCTCGTCCCGGGCACGCTCGAGGGCCGGGAGCGGAAGCCCGGCGGGCCCGGCGTTGAAGTTGATGGCTCGCATGGCTGGCCTTCTACACCCCGCCGAGGGAGCGGTAGAAGCACAGTCCGTCATGCACCGGCCTCGAGTGTCGGCATTCCTGGGGGCGAGCCTGGACGGCTTCATCGCCGAGGCGGACGGCGGCCTCGGGTTCCTGAAGCCCTTCGAGCAGGAAGAGCACGGCTACGCCGAGTTCTACGCGTCGGTGGACACCCTGCTCATGGGCCGCAAGACCTACGACACGGTGCTCACCTTCGACGCCTGGCCCTTCGGGGACCGGCAGGTGGCAGTGCTGAGCCACACCTCCCTCCCGCCCCGCTTCAACGAGCGATTCCTCTCCGGGACGCCCGAGCAGGTCCTCGCCGTGCTCGCTGCCCAGGGTGCCCGGCACGTCTACGCCGACGGCGGAGAGGTGGTGACTCGATTCCTCGCCGCGGGCTGCCTCGACCGGCTGGTGGTCTCGGTGGTGCCGGTGATCGTCGGCACGGGTATCCGCCTCTTCGCCTCGAGTCCCGGTCGACACCGACTCGTCCTGGAGTCCGCCCAGAGTTACGCCTCCGGCCTCGTGCAGCTGCGCTACGTGATGAGCCCGCCGGAGGCAGGAACGCCAGCCCGGGAGTGAGCGGAGCCGAGCAACGTGTCAGCCCGCGGCCTGGCCGGTCCTCGACGCGAGGACCTCGGGTTCACCCGACCCGCGACGCCGTGCCCGCACCGCCACACCCGTCGCGGTGACCCACATGAGGATGCCGTAGGCGACCGCCGGAAGAAGGACCCGCGCGTCACGGAGCAACGTCAGGCTGACGAAGGCGTGGAGCCCGAAGTTGAACAGCCCCGCGGCCAGCACGACCGCCACCTGCTCCGCCGGTGCGACCCGCGCGACGCGTCCGAGGAGCATCGCCACTCCCAGGGCCAGCACGTTCATCGTCAACGCGATGGCGCCGGACTGGACCAGCGATGCGACGACGTGCTCGCGAGAGGTGAGCAGCAGTCCCGCCACGATGGCGGCGATCATCACCAGCGCGAACGGGGTGACCTTCGGCTCGATCGCCCGGGCGAAGCCGGGCCAGCTGCGGCGCATCGCCATCCCGAGCACGGTCGGAACCATCACCACCGCGGCAATCCGGAGCGCGGTGCTTCCGAGGGCTCCGGGGCGCACGCTCTGCTCCAGCCCCAGGACGAGGCTCCCCGCCGCGAGCAGGAGGGGCAACAGAACCGGGCTGGCGAGGTTGGTGGCGGCGGTGAGCGCGAGCCCGAGAGCGACGTCGCCTCGCGCGGCGCGCACCACCGCCGGCACCGGAGTACCGAGCGGGCAGCACCCCACCAGCACCAGCCCGAGCGCGGTCGGCCCCGGCGGATGCACGAGGAGACAGACTCCCACGGCGATCGCTGGTCCAAGAATCCAGCGGACGAGGAGCCCGAGGACCAGCGCCCGCGGCTGCTCCGCCAGGCGGAGGATCTGCGCGAGATCGAGTGTCAACCCGAGCGCGAGCAGCATCAGAGCCGCCGCGAGTGGGATGACGACCTGGATAGCGAAGGCCACGCGGGAAGCCTAGGTGACCCGCGGCCCCGCCAGGCGATCCTTCCGTGAGGCGATTCGAGCGCAGCCCACCGCTCAGAAGGGGTGCAGGAACAGCCCGGAACGCAGCTTCGGCTCGAACCAGGTCGACTTGGGCGGCATGATCTGCCCGGCGTCGCTGATGCTCAGGAGCTCGTCCATCGAGGTGGGCCAGAGGGCGAAGGCCGCCCGCGCCTCGCCGCGGTCCGCCCGCGCCTGCAGCTCCGTCGTGCCGCGGATCCCGCCGAC
>Ga0081540_1000974_pt1 | contig 25845 bp, 27 predicted proteins | sample TabmetS2T1R1_FD_71024 | JGI IMG/M metagenome (GOLD analysis project Ga0081540, IMG submission 71024) | Tabebuia heterophylla rhizosphere microbial communities from the University of Puerto Rico - S2T1R1 | ecosystem: Host-associated > Plants > Roots > Rhizosphere ...
CTGCCTGTCCGGCGCCGCCGACGGCAACTGGAACGCGGCCTCGCAGCGCTCGCTGACGCAGTTCAACCGCTACGCCGGAACCAAACTCGACACCAAGCTCGCCAGCGCCGACGCGCTCGATGCGGTCAAGCAGAAGACCTCACGGGTGTGCCCGCTGGTCTGCGAGCACGGCTTCAAGGCCGACGGCGAGCGCTGCACGAAGATTGTCTGCGCCGCAGGGTCGTTCCTCAACGAGGACAATGAGTGCGAGAAACGCCGCGACAGGAAGCCGGTCGCAAAGCGCGACAGGCCGGAACGAAGGGAAGTTCCGGAGGTAAGGCAAGCTCAGCAGGCAAAGCGGGTGGTCGTCACGCGTTCGCAAAACTCGTATGGCCCAGGGATGTCGTCGACCGGTCGTCCGTTGACCGGCCTCGAACGCCAGCAGGGTTGCAACGGCTACCAGGCCATCATGTCGGGCGTGTGCCCGTAGCGTCGGCCGGGACAAGGTCAAGTCCGCATTGGCGCCGTGACAGCGGCGCCAATTGCTTTCTCAGATAGCGCTCGCCGCGATGTTCACCATCAGCGCCAGCAGCGCGGTGTTGAACGCGAACGAGATGATGCCGTGCACGGTAGCGGTGCGGCGGATGATCCGGTCGGTGATGCCGACGTCGGAAACCTGCGCCGTCATGCCGATCACGAACGAGAAGTAGACGAAGTCCCAATAGTCCGCTTCGACATGGGCGTCGCCGCTCGGAAACTGCAGGCCGCCGGGCTTTTTGCCGCGATAGAAAGCGTGCGCGTAGTACAGCGAGAAGGCGGTGTGTACCAGCACCCATGACAATGCGATCGTCGCCACCGCCAGCAACAGCCCGGCCTTGCTGCCCTTCGAGACGCCGAGCTCGAGCACGATCGCGCCGAGGCTCGCGAGGGCGCCGAACGCGGTCAACAACAGGATCAGGAAACGCCCGTCATCCTGCATCACCGCGCTGCGGCGGATATGGGCTGTGTCACAGCGCAGCATCATGATGTAGGCGAGCACCAGATACAGCGCGGCGAAGGCATCCCAGCCGACGATCAGACGTGTCGCCAGCCGACGCGCATCAGGCAGCAGGAAGAAGACGACGAGGCCAAGTAAGATCGCGATGAAGGTCCGCGGCCGCCCATAGACGACGCGCACCGGCATCGGCAGGTTCCGGAACCGAACAAGGCCGTCGTCGATTTCCTTGCTCATCCGCCGCCTTTATATCGCTAGTTCTTGCGCTCCGCGACGAAGCGCGCGGCGGCCCGCAATATGTCACCCTTGGCGTTGAAGATCGACAGCGCGGAATCGGCGCGCGCCAGCAGGTCGCGCACGCGCTGCTTGGCGCCGTCGATGCCGAGCTGGGTAACGAAGGTGGTCTTGCCGAGCGCGGCATCGGCGCCGGCCGGCTTGCCGAGCGCTGCGGCATCGCCCTCGACGTCGAGCAGGTCGTCGGCGATCTGGAAGGCTTCGCCAAGGGCGCGGCCGTAATCGTCGAGCGCCTGGTATTCGTTCTGCGTCGACTGGCCGAGGATCGCGCCGGCGATGCAGCCATAGCGCAACAGCGCGCCGGTCTTCATCTGCTGCAGCCGCGCCACGTCGACCGGCTCGCGGTCGCCGAAACGGCCCTCGCCGGCGAGGTCCAGGATCTGGCCGCCGACCATGCCGCCGATGCCGGAAGCGCGCGCCAGCGCCCGGGTCAGCAACAGCCGCACATTGGCGTCCTTGTGGATCTCGTCGCGGGTGACGATGTCGAACGCCAGCGTCAACAGCCCGTCGCCGGCCAGAATCGCGGTGGCGTCGTCAGTCTTCTTGTGGAGCGTGGGCCGGCCGCGGCGCAGGTCGCTGTTGTCCATCGCCGGCAGGTCGTCATGGATCAGGGAATAGCAATGGATGCATTCCAGCGCCGCGCCGACCAAAAGCGCCGCCTCGCGCGGAACGCCGAACACGGCCGAACTTTCGACCACCAGAAAAGGGCGCAGCCGCTTTCCGCCGTTGAGGCTGGAATAGCGCATGGCGTCCATCAGCCGCTTCGGGCGCGTGATCTCGTCCGGCAGCGGCGTGTCGGACAACAGCTTCGCCAGCAGGGCTTCGGTATCCTCCGCGGTCTGGTCCAGTCGTTTGGCAAAATCGGCAGTGGCGGTCGGCATCAAGAATAGCTCCAGATCAATTTGGCCGGACAATCGTTGATGGCAGGCGCTTCGTCAATTCCATGACGGCGGTCGCGACGCGCCCTAAAAGGGACTGGAAAACGCACGAAATATCATGGAGATGTCACTTGGCTGGGGCTTATTGTCCGGCTCTGGGCCGGCACGGGGCGAACCGGAAGCATCCAATTTGCGCATTGTCCGAATTTTGTTGCTGCTCGTGCTGGCGGTGCTGCTGCTGCCTTACGTGGTGACGCCATTCTACCGCACCGGCCACCCGGTCTCGACGCTGATGGCCTGGCGCTGGCTCAAGGGCGCGCAGGTCACGCGGCAGTGGATCGATTTCAACGCGATGTCGCCCTATCTGCCGCGCTCGGTGGTGGGCTCCGAGGACGCCCGATTCTGCAGCCATCGCGGGGTCGACTGGAACGCGCTGCAGGACGCCATCGACGATGCCGAGGACGGCGAGCCCGCCCGCGGCGGTTCGACCATCACCCAGCAGGTGGCGAAAAACCTGTTCCTGTGGCCCGGCCGCAGCGTGGTCCGCAAGGCGCTGGAACTGCCGCTGGCGATGTGGATCGATCTGGTGCTGTCCAAGCAGCGGATCCTGGAAATCTACCTCAATATCGCCGAGCTCGGCCCGTCCGGGCAGTTCGGGGTGGAAGCCGGCTCCCTCTACGCTTTCGGCCGTTCCGCCGCGACCCTTTCGCCGCGCGAGGCCGCCCTGCTGGCGGCGATCCTGCCCAATCCGGTCAGGCGAAGCGCCCGCAATCCCGGCCCCGGGGTGCGCCGTCTGGCCGCGACCTATATGGCGCGGGCCAATGCCGCCGCCCTGCAGCGCTGCTGGAGCGAGAACCGTGCCTCTTGAACGATGACCATTCGGCCTCTGATCAAGCCAGGACGAGGTCATTTCTTTGCGGCCGGCGGCGTAGCGTTTCCCCCGAACGCGTTGGCATCGAATGTCTCGGGATTGACCGGCGCGTGCCGCGACCATTCCATGCTGGCTTCGGCTCCGTAAAGCTGGGTCCATGTCGCACTTGTATCCATCGTTGCCGTCTCAACCGGTCGAACTTCGTAATGAAAAACGCCCTTGCTGCCGACTTCGCCGATCTTGTCCCCCGTCCGCACCTTAAGGCCGGCCGCAATGGCCTTGCCCCCCTTGCCGGTGATCCGGCCGAGATGCGTGTAGCGGGTGAATAACGTGCGTCCGTTCGGAAACGTCTGCTTGATCACGACATACCGCCCGCACCGCCCCGCGGTCGGGAGGTCCACCAAGGCCTGCTCGTTTTCTTCCACCTTCACCACGATCCCGTCTTCCCCCGCCGGAATGGCGGTTCCGATCTTGGCTTGAAGGTCGATCCCGGAATGGACGTCCTTTCCGCAACCGCAATCCTTGTCAGCTTGCTGGCTGGTGAACTCATTCATGATCATTCCCGGGCCCTCCTGGTCGAAGTAGATCAGGGTCGCATAGAGCGTCAGCTTTCCATTCAGCGGCACTTCTTTCTGGAGGCTCTCCGAAAGCGCGTCCTGGACGAATACCGACAGCACTTTGCCCTTCGGCGACTTGACCTTGATGCAACTGGATACCGGTATGCTCTCCACCTGCGACTTTTCGATTCCGGATGTCTGCATCGCCCATTTCAGGAAGTTGGTTTTGCAGGGCATCGCCTGAGCCACCAGCGTCACTTCGAACCGGTAGGTTCGCATCGGGTAGACATCAACCCCGTTACCGATCGGAGGTTTTCTGGCGGCAATAACATCAAGATCCGCCGCTTCGTAGCGCGTTGGGTCGAACGCTGCTGTCGCTGCGGCCGGCAGAAACAGCAGCAGAATGACTGTGATGGCGAAAAGTCGGCCGAGGCACTTGGCGATCCCGCTCGGAGAAAATGAATCGCACAGCTCAACCGGAAGCCTAAAATTACCTGATATCGTCAAACGCACCTTCCAACCTGCCAACCACGTGACCGCCGCCCGTTCCGGATTAGGGAACTGAATAAAGCTCGCGGAGATTGCCATAGCATTTGATCATGGTTTGTTCTAGTACTTTCTTGATGTCGATCGGCGATCGAGAGGGCGTCCGGATGAACCGCAGGTCTTGCTCGGCTTGCGATCCCGGGCGTTAGGGGCTTTTTTCGTGCGATTTCCCGCGCAGCTGGCCTAGCTTTACGCCATGCCATCCTCTATAAGCGCGGCCTTATCGGCATCGCAGCCTGTGCGCGAAGCGCTCGGCCGTCCGGACCTGGACGATGCCTCCGACAACACCCCTAGAGGACCGTTATGGCCGTTCCCAGAAGAAAAACATCGCCCTCGCGGCGTGGCATGCGCCGTTCGGCGGACGCCCTGAAGAAGCCGACCTATGCCGAGGACAAGGACTCGGGCGAGCTCCGCCGTCCGCACCACCTCGACCTGAAAACCGGCATGTACAAGGGCCGCCAGGTTTTGAAGAAGAAGGAATCCTGATCAGGCGGGGGACAAGGCGCCGCTTCCAGCGGCGTCTGCCTGAATTTGGCCAACGAGTGGGCCAACCGTTTCCGGAGATGAAGCGAGACTTCGCCCGGGGACGTTCCGGTTTTCCTAAGAAGGCGCCGATGGCATGGTCGGTTTTCCGCTGCTTCTGATTCCGCTCGCGATCTACAACATCATCGTCTTCCTGATGCCGGACGTGTCGTTCACCGCTCCACTGGTGAAGCTGACGCTGATGTCGGGCGCGGAATGGGCGGTGACGCTGAGCGACGTCCTGCTCACGCTCGCCATCCTGCTGCTGCTTGCCGAAGTCATCAAGGGCGCGCGCCCCGGCGCGAAATATCTCACCGACCATCTGCTGTCGCTGATTGTGTTCGGCGCGGCGGCGGCCGAATTCGTGCTCTGGCCGAAGTTCGGCACCTCGACCTATTTCCTGCTGACCGCACTGGCGCTGGTGGATTTCCTCTCGGGCGTCGCCCTGCGGACGCGGCGCCGTGCCGTCGCAACCGTGGCGCCTGCGCCTGCAAAGGCATCTGCAAAAAAGAGCGTTGAAAGGGTTGAGACGCCGGCGGTCGAGCCTGAACCCGTTCCCGCGCCTGCACCACCGCCCGCCGCACCATCGGCGCCCGCGGCGGCCTCCGTCGCCGAATCCGTGCTGCGGGATCATCCCGAGCCGAAGCCGGTTCATCCCGAGCCGGCACCGAAGCCGGATCATTCCGAGCTGACACCGAAGCCGGATCATATCGAACCGAAATTGGTGCAGCCCACGGCCACGCCTGATCCCGCCTTACCGGAACACCCGCTCCCGGACGTCCCGTCGCCCGAAGTCCCCTCGCCGGGATTGCAGCCGAACTCGGACTCGCCGGACAAGCCGGAAACGCCCAAGCACTGATTTAACCTAGACGGTTTGCCTTGTCCGGAAGCCGGCACCGCTGCGCCGCGCCTGACTGGCGCCGTAGGCCGTTTGCGCATCCGCCATTGAAGCCCGCCGCAGGCGGCGGGTCTGCGGCGCCTGGTCAGCGGTCGCAATCAACTGGGCGACGAAAGTCGGATCGGGCCGTGGTGTGGCCGCTCGCGGCGACCACTGCACGGAAGGGGTCACCGGCACCAGCGCAACGCAGGCCGGCCCGTCGATGTCGACGAACTCGCCGTCCAATATCTCGTCTGGTCGATCGACACCCAGCATCGCACACCGTAACCGGCTAAAACTGTCACGTTTTGGGACGTTACGCCCCACTGCGATCTGACTTCGCAAGGCCTATGCCGAGCCGTGCCGGTTCGTTCCGGGCAGGTCCGAAAAGTCCGTTAAACGTGGTTTCCAGATTATTTATGAACTTCACCTAGCCTCCGATTCGAAAGAGCCACTATCCTCAAAGCTTGTGGAATCACCCCCCGGTGTCCCAAATCGAGGCGACCTGATGCTCCCTGTCCCGCAAGCCTCCACCATCCTCGCCTCGGTCGGGCAGGTGGCTTTCGTCTGGGATCTGGCGGCCGACACCATCGCCTGGAGCGAGAATGCCGGCGCGGTCTTCACCGACATTCCGCCGGAAGCGCTGGCAAGCGGAGCCGGGTTCGCCAGCCTGATCGAGCCTGTCACCTCGATCCGGTCCGACGCACTGCTCCAATCGGCCGCGGCGCGGAGCGGCGAGGGCGCTCCCTACCGTATCGAATATGGCGTGCGGATATCGACGTCGGCGCCGGTGATCTGGATCGAGGAAACCGGCTGCTGGTTTGCAGGGGCCGACGGCAAGCCCGCGCGGGCCCAGGGCATCGTCCGCGTCAACAATGAACGCCACGCCCGCGACGAACAGCTGCTGAGCCTATCGCGGCACGATCCGCTCACCGGCGAACTCAACCGCACCCATCTGGTCGCCGCGCTGGCGGAAACCATCGAGGAAGCCGTCCGCCGCCGTACCTCCTGCGCCTACATGCTGATCGGCATCGATCATCTGGCGCGCGTCAACGACGCGTTCGGCTTCGACGTGGCCGACGCCGTGATCGCCGAGGTCGGTAAGCGCATCCGCGCCCGGCTGCGCGGTGGCGATGTGCTCGGGCGGTTCTCCGGCAACAAATTCGGACTGATTTTGCGGAACTCGACCGTCGACGACACCAATATCGCGGCCGAGCGCTTCCTGGCAGGCATCCGCGACGAGGTGATCCCGACCAGGTCCGGACCGGTTTCGGTGACGGCATCGATCGGCGCGATCAGCATTCCGCGCCATGCCAGGAGCGCCGATGAGGCCGTCAACCGCGCCCAGGAAACGCTCGACGCCGCCAAGCGCCGTCGCGCCGGATCGTTCTCGCTGTGGCGCCCGAATGTCGAACGCGACGCCCAGCGCCGCGTCAATATCCGCGTCACCGACGAGATCGTAACCGCGCTGAACCAGCGGCGGATCGTCACGGCGTTCGAGCCGGTCGTCGAAGCCCGCTCGCGGCAGCCGGCATTCTACGAATGCCTGGTGCGGATGGAGAAGGAGGACGGCGAGGCGTTGCTGGCGCCGGACATCGTTCCGGTCGCGGAGCGACTGGGCCTGATCCGGCTGGTCGATCACCGCGTGCTCGAACTTGCGGTCGCCGAACTCGCGGCGTCGCCGAACGTGCGGCTCAGCCTCAACATCTCGCCCGACACCACGATGGACCCGGACTGGTGGACCGGAATCGAATCGCTGATGCAGGCGCATCCAGGCGCCGGCGAGCGGCTGATCGTGGAGATCACCGAGACGGTTGCGATCCAGGACGTCGATGACATCAGGGGCTTCATCACGCGACTGAAAAACTTCGGCAGCCAGATCGCGATCGACGATTTCGGCGCCGGCTACACCTCGTTCCGCAATCTGCGCAAGCTCGGCGTCGACATTGTCAAAATCGATGGCGCCTTCGTACAGAACATCGCGCGCTCGGCCGACGACCGCGCCTTCGTGCAGACGCTGATCGATCTGGCGCGCCGCCTGCACATCAAGACGGTGGCGGAGTGGGTGCAGGACGAGGAAGCCGCGGTGATGCTGCGCGAATGGGGCTGCGACTACATCCAGGGCCGGCTGATCGGACTCGCATCGCCGCAGCGGCCGTGGGTAGGGGCGGCGGCTGAAACCGTGCTGCCGGCGGCGGGCTAACTCTCTCCCCACGTCGTCCCTGCGAACGCATGCGAACGCAGGGACCCATAACCACCAGCGTTGATTGGTATGGAGGACGTCTACCGCATTGCCCGCTTGATGGGCCGCGGCGTATGGGTCCCTGCTTTCGCAGGGACGACGATGCGGAGGGACGAAGACGAAGAGTTCTACTCTTCCTTCTTCGGCTCTTTCGACATGCGCTCGAGGCGCTCCTGCATTTCCTTCATCTGGCGGCGAAGGTCGTCGATATTGTCCTCGTCGGCCGACGGCTCCGGCACCTTCTCCGCATCGGTTGCGGATCCGGTGCGCGGCGGCACGAACGGCTTGAACATCGAGAATGTCTGCTGAAACAATTCCATGTTGCGGCGGACATGCTCCTCGAGCGGCGCGAACGGCGTGCCGCTGAACGTATTGGTGAGCTGCTTGCGGAATTTTTCCTGTTCGCGCGTCAGCGTATCGATCGACTGCTCCAGATATTTCGGCACCACCATCTGCATGCTGTCGCCGTAGAAGCGGATCAGTTGCCGCAGGAACGTGGTCGGCAGAAGATTCTGCCCGGCCTTGTTTTCCTGCTCGAAGATGATTTGCGCCAGCACCTGGCGGGTAATGTCGTCGCCGGTCTTGGCGTCATAGACGAGAAAATCCTCGCCTTCCTTCACCATCGCTGCGAGATCTTCGAGCGTCACGTAGGTGCTGGTGCCGGTATTATAGAGACGCCGGTTAGCGTATTTCTTGATGGTCGTAGGTTGTTCTGACTTTGCCATATGCTCACACATCGACACCGAGAGCGGGGAACCCGACGGCATCGCCGACGGGCAGACGAAGCAACGCAACGCAGCAAAGTAAGCATTTTCAATGCGGCTCGGCTACCGTTTTGTGCGGCACGGTTAATTCCAAGGCATGGACGCTGCTATGGAAACCCCCACCGAGATCAATTTGAATGCGCCGCGACAGGATTTTAGGCTCTGACCGATTGACATGGGTCAACGAGGTTAACAGGATAAGGTGAGAGACAGGCTCGCCATACGGCCCGCCCGCCGTCGAAGAAACCTCAAGCCCAAGAAAACCAATAGGAGATGTCCATGTCAGACGATGTCGTCATCGTCAGCGCCGCCCGCACCCCGGTCGGCAGTTTCAATGGCGCGTTCGCGACCACGCCGGCCCACGACCTGGGCGCCGTGGCCATCAAGGCCGCGCTGGAGCGGGCAGGCATCGAGCCCGGCCGCGTCTCTGAAGTCATCATGGGTCAGATCCTGACCGCGGCGCAGGGCCAGAACCCCGCCCGCCAGGCCTCGATCGCCGCCGGCATCCCGGTGGAAAGCCCGGCCTGGGGCGTTAACCAGCTCTGCGGCAGCGGCCTGCGGACGGTCGCCCTCGGCTATCAGGCGCTGCTCAACGGCGATTCCGAAATCGTGGTCGCCGGCGGCCAGGAATCCATGAGCATGGCCCCGCACGCTCAGTATCTGCGCGGCGGCGTCAAGATGGGCGGCCTGGAGCTGGTCGACACCATGATCAAGGACGGCCTGTGGGATGCCTTCAACGGCTACCACATGGGTAACACCGCCGAGAACGTCGCCCGCCAGTACCAGATCACCCGGGCGCAGCAGGACGAGTTTGCGGTTCATTCGCAGAACAAGGCCGAGGCCGCGCAGAAGGCCGGCAGGTTCAAGGACGAGATCGTCCCCGTCACCATCAAGACCCGCAAGGGCGACATCGTCGTCGATGCCGACGAATATCCGCGTCACGGCGCAACCCTGGACGCCATGGCCAAGCTCAAGCCCGCCTTCGAGAAGGACGGCACCGTCACCGCCGGCAGCGCCTCCGGCATCAATGACGGCGCCGCCGCGGTCGTGCTGATGACCGCCAAGCAGGCCGCCAAGGAAGGCAAGAAGGTGCTCGGCCGCATCGTGTCGTGGGGCCAGGCCGGCGTCGATCCCAAGATCATGGGCACCGGCCCGATCCCGGCGTCCCGCGCCGCGCTGAAGAAGGCCGGCTGGAATATCGGCGACCTCGACCTGATCGAGGCCAACGAGGCCTTCGCGGCGCAGGCCTGCGCGGTCAACAAGGACCTCGGCTGGGACACCGGCAAGGTCAACGTCAACGGCGGCGCGATCGCGATCGGCCACCCGGTCGGCGCGTCCGGCGCGCGCGTGCTGGTGACGCTGCTGCACGAGATGCAGAAGCGCGACGCCAAGAAGGGCCTCGCCACTCTGTGCATCGGCGGCGGCATGGGAATCGCAATGTGCATCGCACGCGACTGAACTAAAGGCAGAGCGAGTGGTTGAATGATGAAAAGATCATCTGTCGGCCGCAGCTCGAACCGGTAAGAATGAATGCCCGGCCTCGCGCCGGGCATTTTCATCTTTGGAAGCGTTTTCAACAACGCAGCAAGGCAGAGGCAAGCTTCGTCAAAAGACCGGGACAATTCCGGCATAGAAAGAGGACCACCAAGGAGGACTAGGACATGGCACGTGTTGCATTGGTAACGGGCGGTACGAGGGGCATTGGCGCGGCGATCAGCAAAGCGCTGAAGGCCGCGGGCTACAACGTCGCGGCAAGCTACGCCGGCAATGACGCCGCAGCGGAGAAGTTCAAATCCGAGACCGGCATCCCCGTCTACAAATGGGACGTCAGCTCGTTCGACGCCTGCGCGGAAGGTGTGAAGAAGGTCGAGGCCGAACTCGGCCCGGTCGACGTGCTGGTGAACAACGCCGGCATCACCCGCGATACCGCCTTCCACAAGATGACGCTCGATCAGTGGAATGCCGTGATCAACACCAATCTTGGTTCGCTGTTCAATATGACGCGCCAGGTGATCGAGGGCATGCGCGCCCGCAAATTCGGCCGCATCATCTCGATCTCCTCGATCAATGGCCAGAAGGGGCAGTTCGGCCAGGTCAACTATTCCGCCGCCAAGGCCGGCGACATCGGTTTCACCAAGGCGCTCGCGATTGAGAATGCCAAGGGCGGAATCACGGTCAACGTGATTGCGCCCGGCTACATCAACACCGAGATGGTGCAGGCGGTGCCGAAGGACGTCCTTGAGAAGAACGTGATTCCGCAGATTCCGGTCAACCGCCTCGGCGAGCCCGATGAGATCGCGCGCGCTGTCGTGTTCCTGGCCGCCGACGACGCCGGCTTCATCACCGGCTCGACACTCACCATCAATGGTGGCCAGTATCACGCCTGACGCGGGAAGCGTCATCGCGTCGCGGGCGATATCAGTCAAGTCGTGGTGCCCGGCCTTGTGCCGGGCATCAACGTCCTTACAACCGGCGAACGCGAAGGAAGACGGGGATGGCCGGGACTTGGGCGAGCAAAAGCACGCCCGCCTTTCAGACGGCTAGGCCCGGCCGTGATGGATTGAATGGAAATGACGACCCGTACCGCTACCCTGACCGGACTGACCGCGATCCTGATGTGGTCGCTGCTGTCGGTGCTGACGGTTGCAACCGGCAAAATCCCCGCGTTCCAGCTCGCCGCCATGACGTTCGCGATCGGCGCCGCGGTGGCGTTTGCAAGTTTCCTGTTCCGGCCCTCCGCCTTCGCCGCCCTGAAGCAGCCGCCGGTTGCCTGGGTCGTCGGCGTCGGCGGGCTGTTCGGCTATCACGCGCTGTATTTCCTCGCGCTGCGCTACGCGCCGCCCGCTGAAGCAGGTCTGTTGAACTATCTCTGGCCGCTGCTGATCGTGCTGTTCTCGTCGCTGTTGCCCGGCGAGCGGCTGGCGCCGCATCACATCATCGGCGCCGTGTTGGGATTGGCCGGCACGGTCATGCTGTTCGCCGGCAATACCACGAGCTTTACGCCGGGCCAGATCCCGGGGCTGGCCGCGGCCTTCGTCGCCGCCTTTGTCTGGGCGTCCTATTCGGTGATGTCGCGCAAGCTCAAGGCCGTGCCGACCGACGCGGTTGCCGGCTTCTGCCTCGCGACTGCGCTATTGGCCGCGCTCGTCCATGGCATGGTCGAGACCACGGTCTGGCCGGAGACGGTCGGGCAATGGCTTGCGATCATCGCGCTCGGCGTCGGCCCGGTGGGCGCGGCGTTCTTTGTCTGGGACATCGGCATGAAGCGCGGCGATATCCGCGTGCTGGGTGCAGCGTCCTACGCGACGCCGCTGCTTTCGACCGCGTTCCTGATCCTCGCCGGCTTTGCCCAGGCAACCGCCACCATCGCCATCGCCGCAATCCTGATCGCCGGCGGCGGCCTGATCGCAGCCAAGGACATGGTGCTCAGAAAAAGATCGTAGAAAAGGATCGTAGGATGGGTGGAGCGCAGCGATACCCATCATGCTTCGGCATGCCACGGTTGATGGGGTATCGCTGCGCTCCACCCATCCTACAAGCTGGCTTCGACGCTTACGGAGCACAAGTAGACATCGACCGGCCGACGGCCGCGGCTGAATCTTTCGAAAATGACCCTCAGCTCACATCGGCGTTGCCGATTTCGGGGCTGTCGCGGCGCAATTGCTTGCCAGGCTACATAAAGGGGGCTTGGCCGCTCGAGGCATCGACGCCGCCATCGACCGGCAGGTTCACTCCGTTCACAAAGCTTGCATCGTCGCTCGCAAGAAACGCGATGACGCTTGCGACCTCCTCAGGCTGGGCTGCGCGGCCCATCGGAATGCGCTCTAGCAGCCGCGCAAGCAGTTCGGGATATTGTTCGAAGACTGAGGTCGTCAGCTCGGTCAAGACGGTCGTCGGACTAACCGCATTTATGCGAACTCCCTTTTGGGCAAATTCGATGGCCAGACTCCGTGTGAGATTGGAGACGGCGCCTTTCGTCGCATTATAGAAGCTGAGCCCTCGATCACCACCGAGCCCGCTGAGAGATGATACGTTGACGATCGAGCCCCGGCTTTTGATCAGGTGGGGAAGCGTCACTCGTGCCATGCTGAAAATGCCATCAACGTTGACCGCGAAGAAGTCGCGCCACCGATCGACGGGCATCGTTAGGAAATCTCCGACGGCGCCCGTCCCTGCATTGTTGACGACGATATCAATTTTGCCGAACTGGCGGATCACGCTGCTAACGAGAGTCTCGACATCCTCGGCGGTTGAAACGTCGGCGGCCCCGATCATATAGCGATCGCTGCTCAGCGCGGCGCTGACTTCGTGCAATTTGGACTCTCGACGTCCGTTCAACACAACAATAGCGCCCTCGTCGTGAAAACGCGTTGCTGTTGCTGCGCCTATGCCACTGCCAGCCCCGGTAACGACGACAACTTTACCTTGGAACCGGGGAATCATGCTGATAAGTCCGCCTGAAAACAGAAGCGTCGGTGAACTGAAACGACCGCGTGACAGTCTGGTTTCACTCGCTGTGTGGCCGAGCCATAGCAGCAGGGCCTCGCTACAGCTCGATTACCATGCGGATGAAATATATTACGGATGTAATACTATAGCGAACATGGTCAAAACGTCTGCGTACACGCCTGGCGAGCCTTTCCGTAGCGACGCACGCCATCGAGCCATGGTACTGGCTTAGGCGAATATCAGAAAACGATTGTAGGATGGGTGGAGCGCAGCGATACCCATCATGGTTCGGCATGCCACGGTCGATGGGTATCGCTGCGCTCCACCCATCCTACGAGCTACGAGCTAGGCCGCGGGCTTCCAGCCTGGCGGCTTGTACATCGCTTCCGGGATCTGGCCGAGTTCGGAGCGCTGCAGCTTTTCCGGCGTCAGTCCATAGAATTGCTGGAAGCTCATGATCAGCGGCCGCCATTTGTCCGGGTCGATGCGGTTGGGCTGTCCCTCCATCATGATTGCCGGATGCGCATGCACGCGGGTGATGCGCGCCTCGATTGCCTTGACGTTGCCGCGCCAGACCGCATCCTCTTCCGCCATCTCATGCACGCGTGCGACCTTGGCCTCGATCTGCACCGGGCATTCCAGCGCGCGCGGCGCGCGACGGTTTCGCCCGGCATCGCGGTGAGGCCGCACAGGCTAAACTTGTCGCGCGCGTGCCGATAGCCGCGCATGAGCTTGCCCGGCGGCACCGGGTCCGAGCCGGTGGTGCGCGCGAGCCGGTCGACCGCACCGACGAGCGCAGCCGACGGCAGATTGAGCACGCATTCGCCTGATCGGATCATGTTCTCGGTGGTCTTCGAGTTGGCGGCCAACCCCAGCATGCAGCGCCATCCGATCCACCACGCCGACGACATCGGCGCGAGGTTGAATGAGCCGTCCTCGTTGGTCGAGCCGATCAGGACCACCGGCGTGCCGAAATAGAAAATCGCCGGCTCGATCTGCTGTGAAACGCTGAATGTGCCGTGCACGTTCCGCTCCTCCTGTTGTGAGGCCGGAACCTATGTGCGCGGGTGCGCGAAACCCACCCGATTTCCGATGGAGTGTTTCAGCGTGGAGGTGACCAATCCATCGGCGCCAGCTCGAATTTAGCAAATTCGAATCCGGGCGAAACGATGCAGCCGACCAGCGTCCAGTCGCCGGTGCTCTCCGCGGCCTGCCAGGCATCCGCCGGAACGATCGCCTGCGGCCGCTCGCCGTTCGCAATGTCGGGGCCGAGCCGAACGGTGTGACGGGTGCAGCCCTCATGTGCGATCTGCAGGGTCAGCGGCGCGCCTGAATAGTAATGCCAGGTCTCCACGGCATCGATGCGATGCCAGTGCGAACGTTCGCCGCGCGCCAGCAGGAAATAGATCGCGGTCGAGCGCGAACGCCCGTCGGCGTCGACGCTTTGATCGCGAAATGTCTCGCGATAGTAGCCGCCTTCCGGATGCGGCTTGAGTTCCAGCCGCGCGATGAGGTCGGCGGCTTCCTGCGAAAGCGGCATCAGGATTTGTTCTTGCGTTCGCGCAATTCGCCGAACACCTTGTCGGCACTTGCGCCCTTCATGTGCAGCTTCGCCGCCACCGACGGCTCGTCGGCGCGCAGGAACACGTTGGCCTTCTTCTCTTCGCCCAGCAGCACCGGGATCGTCGGCTTGTTCTCGGCGCGCAGCTGCGTCACTTCCTCGGCGCGTGCCTGCAGCGCGGGATTGTCGCCATCGACGGTGAGCGCGAACTTGACGTTGGAAGCGGTATATTCATGGCCGCAATAGAGTTTGAAATCGTCCGGCAGAGCGCGCAGCTTCAACAGCGAATCCCACATCATGGGATAGGTGCCCTCGAACACCCGGCCGCAGCCGATCGAGAACAGCGTGTCGGCGGCGAAAACTGCCTTTTCGTTGTCGAACACGTAGGAGATATGATCGAGCGTATGGCCCGGCGTCTCCAGCACCCGCACCAGCAGGCTGCCGACCTTGAGGACGTCGCCATGGCTGGCGCGCAAATCGACATTGGCGATCTTGGTCGACTTGTCGTGCGGCGCGACGACCCGGCAACCATATTTCTGTTTCAACTCGGCAACGCCGCCGACATGGTCGTGATGATGGTGGGTGACGAGGATATCCGTCAGCGTCCAGCCTTCGCGCTCCAGCGCCTTGATGATGGGCGCGGCCTCCGGCGCATCGATCGATGCGGTGGCCTTGGTCGCGGGATCGTGGATCAGATATCCGAAATTGTCGCTGAGGCAGGTGAAGGTGCGAATTTCCGCGGCCATGGTCGCTCCGTGAGTAAGGCGGTCAACCCCATTAATCCCAAAGAAATATGGCGTTAACGCTCACGCGGCAATGCCAATTTCAGCGCACCGGGCCACGACACCGTGTGGTAGATTACGGCCATGACAATTGACGTCATTGACCTCCGTGATTTCTATTCGCAGCGCCTCGGCATCGTGGCGCGGCTCTTGATCAACCGCGGCATCCGGGCGCGCTGGCCCGACGCCGCGGGTCAGCGCGTGCTCGGGCTCGGCTATCCGACGCCCTATCTCGGGCTGTTTCGCGAGGATTCCGAGCGCTGCATCGCCTTCATGCCGGCAGCGCAGGGCGTGTTGAAATGGCCGACCGCGCGGCCTGCGCTGGCGACCCTAATCGATGAATTTTCGATGCCGCTGCCGGATGCCGCGGTTGATCGCGTGCTGCTGGTGCATTCGCTGGAAATGTCCGACGATCCGGAGCGGCTGTTGCGCGAGGTGTGGCGTGTGCTGGCGCCTTCCGGCCGGCTGATTGCGGTGATACCAAATCGCCGCGGCGTGTGGACGCGCACCGACAACACGCCGTTCGGTCACGGCCGGCCGTATTCGCGGGCGCAGATCACGCAATTGCTGCGGCAGACCTGGTTCACGCCGGCGGCTTGGGGAGAGGCGCTGTTCCTGCCGCCGGTCGGCAATAGCTGGTTTCTGCGCTCGGCGCTGGCCTGGGAGCGGATGGGCGCGGCGCTGTCGCTGCCGTTCGCCGGCGTGCACATCGTGGAAGCGACCAAGCAGGTCTATCGCGCAATCCCCGCAGGCCGCGAACGCACGCGGCTGATTCCCTCACTGCGGCCGGTGCTGGTGCCGTCATCGACAGCAACGCGCGACAAGGCGTAGTTCTCTCGTCGTCCCTGCGAACGTTCGCAGGGACGACGAGATCGTGAGCGGTGTTGCTACCTACTCATTCCCCGGATTGAAATCTTCACTCGGGGCGGCAGGTGCGGCCATGTTGTCGGGGCGCGGGCCGTGCGGGCGCCGGCGCCGGCGCGGGAAGCGTTCGCCGCCGCCACCGCCTTCATATCCGCCGGGCGCGCCATTCACCTGCGGCTGCGGTCCGGTGATGAAGGAGGGCAGGCGATCGACGCCGCCGGTATCGGCAATCACCGGCTGCGGCTGTGGTTGCGGCTGGTATTGCGGCTGCGGACGATGCTCGCGATCACGGTCCCGTTCGCGATGCTCGCGCGGCTGCTGCTGGTCGCGCTGGTACGGCTGGCTGTCGCCACGCTGTTCACGCTGATTGTTGTCGCGGATATAGGGCTGCTGCTGCTGCGGGACGAAGCCCGGCTCCTGGCCGAAATGGGAGAAGCTCTCGCCCTCCTCGTCGCCTTCTTCCGTCGCCGGCATTTCATTGTCGATGCGCGGCTGCGGCTGATTCTGCCGGAACTGTTCCTGGGCGGCGGCGATCAGGCGGAAATAATGCTCGGCGTGCTGGTAGTAGTTCTCGGCTGCGACCGGGTCGCCGGAAGAGCGCGCATCGCGCGCCAGCTGGACGTATTTTTCCGCTACGTGGGATGCAGTGCCGCGGATCTTGATGTCGGGTCCGTTGGATTCGAACACCCGGGTCATCGGGTTTTGACCGCGCCGGTTATTGTTGTTGTTATTGTTGTTGTTATTCCGGTTACGCATCCGCTTGTTGTTTTGACCGTTTCTCATGTCTCGCCTTTTATTCCAGCCCTGTTATGCCGTTTGTCGTCTTATTACCTTCATCCGTCCGGCACGCGCTTACGCGCACCGAATCACGATGCCTTCAAGGTTCATGTCGTCGATTTCGCCAACCATCGCGTTCAGCAAAGACGCGTTCCCCAACCGACGCCGTTCAGCCGCGCGCCGGATCAAATCATTCAGCCTGCCAAAACCAGCCTAATCGCCTTGCGTGACGACTTCGCGTGACCTGTCTGTAGCGTAAGTCTTCAAGCGCAATATCAGGCTTTCGTTCGCTTGGCGGTCGAGAGCAGCACAGTTTCGGCGCTCGATTCGACCTGCGTTTTGGAACCTTTTACCCGGCGGGCTCTCGCTAAGAGAACGCTGATCTCCACCCGTATCGCCTTACGGGGCCAGCAACCCTGGACCGATGTTGTGGCCGGAACGTAGTCGCTCCCGACGAATATTCCAAGGGGTTTTTTTGCGTTCCAAAAGGACTTTATCGGGCCATTTTATGGCCCGCGACGGCCCTCGGAATACCCCCCAAATCGGCCCTGGGAGGGGCAGCAGCCGTTAACCCGGCCGCTGCCATCAGGGCCTGGATCTGGCCGCTTTGGCCCTGTCCGGCCTCCACCACCAAGGCGGCGCCCGGCGCGAGAAGACCAGCCGCCTGGGGAATCAGTGCGCGGTAGGCGTCGAGCCCGTCGAGCCCGCCGTCGAGCGCCGCGAGCGGGTCGTATTCCCTGACGTCGGCGGCAAGACCTGCGATGTCAGCCGAGCGGATATAGGGCGGATTCGAGACAATCAGATCGAACGGGCCGGATATTCCGCTCGCATAATCGCACTTGATAAAGGCCGTGCGGTCCGAAAGGCCTGCCCGTGCGGCATTGGCTTCGGCAGTTTGCAGGGCATCTTCGGAAATGTCGGTACCAAATCCGGTCGCTGCCGGCAGCTCGGATAACAGCGCGAGCAAGATCGCGCCGGAACCGGTGCCGAGATCGGCAATACGCAGGGGACGATTGAGATCCCCGCCGGCGCGCAGGAGTTCCAGAGCAAGTTCCACTACCGTTTCAGTATCCGGCCGCGGCACCAGCGTCGCATGCGAAAGCTGCAGCGGCAGTCCCCAGAATTCCTTGCTGCCGACAATGCGCGCAACCGGTTCGCCCGCGAGGCGACGGCGAGCGAGTTGTTCGAGGCGCGCCGATTCGTCTGGATCGAGCTCGCGCCTTGCGGCCGATATCAAGCCGGTCAGATCGAGGCCAAGCGCATGGCCCGCCAGAATCCGCGCGTCGAGTTCGGCGGAATCGATGCCTGCGGATTTGAATCGCGAGGCAAGCGCGCGCCGCGCCGCCTCGACGGTTAGTGCACTCACGCCGCCGCACCCTGCGCGGCGAGCTGCGCCGCCTGATGTTCGGTCGTCAGCGCGTCGATCAATTCGCCGAGCGCTTCGCCGGCGATCACCTGCGGCAGCTTGTAGAGCGTCAGGTTGATGCGGTGGTCGGTGACGCGGCCCTGCGGAAAATTATACGTGCGGATGCGCTCGGAGCGGTCGCCGCTGCCGATCTGGCCGCGCCGATCGGCGGCGCGCGCCGCGTCCATCCGCTGGCGCTCCATGTCGTAGAGCTTGGCGCGAAGCAAAGCCATCGCCTTGGCCCGGTTCCGGTGCTGGGAGCGCTCCTCCTGCACCACGAAGGCGATGCCGCTCGGCAGATGCGTCACGCGCACCGCTGACTCGGTCTTGTTGACGTGCTGGCCGCCGGCGCCGCCCGAGCGCATCGTGTCGATCTTGAGGTCGGCCTCGTTGATGGCGACGTCGACCTCCTCGGCCTCGGGCAGCACCGCGACGGTCGCCGCCGAGGTATGGATGCGGCCCGATCCCTCGGTGTCCGGCACGCGCTGCACGCGATGCACGCCCGACTCGAACTTCAGCTTGGCGAAAGCGCCGCGGCCGCGGATCTCGGCGATCACCTCCTTGAAGCCGCCGACCGTGCCTTCGCTGACCGACACGATCTCGGTCTTCCAGCCTTGCTTGGCGGCGTAGCGCTCGTACATGCGGAACAGGTCGCCGGCGAACAGGGAGGCCTCGTCGCCGCCGGTGCCGGCGCGGATTTCGAGAATGACGTTGCGCTCGTCCATCGCGTCCTTGGGCAGGAGCGCGAGCCGGATCTCCTGCTCGAGCGCGGCGCGCTTCTCCTCCAGCGCCGGCTTCTCGGCCGCGGCCATGGCGCGCATCTCGGCGTCGGTCGAGGCATCGGCGATCAGGGCTTCGATGCCGTCGATCTCCGAGAGCACGTTGCGATAGCGGCGCACCGTCTCGACCACCGGCGTGAGCTCGGAGAACTCGCGCGACAGCTTCACATAGGCATCGGACTCGAGCCCGCTCGCAAGCTCGTGCTCGACCGCCTCGTGGCGGGCGACCAGTGCATCGAGCTTGGCCTGCGGCAGCGCACTCATGATCCGAGCGCCAGTCCTTCGGCCGCCGCGAAGGCCTCGATCTTCTCGCGCACGGGCACGCTGCCGGTCGGGCCCGCGATCAGCGGCGCCAGGAGCTTGTTCGCCTTGGCGACGTCGAGCTCGAGGATCATCGCCTTGACCGGACCGACGGCAGACGGCGACAGCGACAGCGAGCGGTATCCGAGCGCGATCAGCACGAGCGCGCCGATCGGTTTCGAGGCGAGCTCGCCGCACAGGGTGACCGGCTTGTGGTGGGCGTGGCCGCGCTCGGCGATGTCGCGCAGCGCGCGCAGCACCGGTGCGGACAGCGCGTCGAACCGGTTGGAGACGCGGCTGTTGCCGCGGTCGACCGCATAGAAGAACTGCATCAGGTCGTTCGAGCCGACCGACAGGAAGTCGACGCGGTCGAGCAGCTCGTCGAGCTGATAGAGCAGCGACGGGACCTCGACCATGGTGCCGATCGCGACCCGCTCGGGGAGCTTGTGGCCGTGCCGGCGCAGATGGGTCAGCTCGCGCTCGACCAGCGCCTTGGCCTCGTCGAACTCCTCGACCGCGGCGATCATCGGGAACATCACTTTCAGGTCACGCCCGGACGCGGCACGCAACAGCGCGCGCACCTGGCTGCGCAGGAGCCCCGGCCGGTCGAGCCCGAGCCGGATCGCGCGCCAGCCGAGCGCCGGGTTCTCCTCCTCGACGTTGCGCATGTAGGGCAGCACCTTGTCGCCGCCGATGTCGAGGGTGCGGAAGGTGACGGGCTTCTCGCCGGCGGCGTCGAGCACTGCGCGGTAGAGCGAGAGCTGCTCGCTGGTGCGCGGGAACTGCGCCGCGACCATGAACTGCAGCTCGGTGCGGAACAGGCCGATGCCGGCCGCGCCGGCCTCGGCGAGGTGCGGCAGGTCGACCAGGAGGCCGGCATTGATCATCAGGTCGATCGGCACACCGTCCTTGGTGACGGTCGGCTTGTCGCGCAGCGCGAAATACTGCAATTGCCGCCGCGCACGCAGCCGCACCCGCTCGATATAGGCCGCCTCCATGTCGGGCGAGGGGCGGATGTGCACGTCGCCGGAGATGCCGTCGACGATGATGGCGTCGCCCGGATCGGCGGCGCCGGCCGCGTTCGGGATCTCGCCGACCGCGGCGATGCCGAGCGCACGGGCGACGATGGCGACGTGCGAGTTGGCGCCGCCTTCCTCGAGCACGAGGCCGCGCAGCCGCTTGCGGTCGTAGTCGAGCAGGGCGGCCGGGCCCATGCTGCGCGCGACCAGGATGGCGTTCTCAGGCAGTTGCTCGCGCGCCGGCGCATGGTCGTAGCCAAGCAGTTGCCGCAGCAGCCGGTTGGCGAGGTCCTCGAGGTCGTGCAGCCGCTCGCGCAGGTAGGGGTCGGTCGCGCGCAGCATCCGCGCGCGGGTGTCGGACTGCACGCGCTCGACGGCGGCCTCGGCGGTCAGACCGGTCATCACCGCCTCGTTGAGCTTGTGCAGCCAGCCCTGGTCGTAGGCGAACATGCGGTAGGCTTCGAGCACGTCGCGGTGCTCGCCGCCCTCGGCCACCTCGCCGCGCTCCAGCATGGAGTCGAGATCGGCGCGCAGGATCGACACCGAGGCGTCGAGGCGCTTGAGCTCCTTCTGCACGTCGTCGGCGATGAAATTGGTGATCACCACGCGCGGCTCATGCAGCACCACGTGGCCGAGCGCGATGCCCTCATTGAGCGCGACGCCGGTCAGGTGGAGCACCCGCCGCGCCGCCGGCTCGGCGCCGGGCTTGGCGAGCGCGGACAGCTCGCCCGAGGCGATCATCTCGGCGAGCACCATCGCCGTCGTCTGCAGCGCCTCTTCTTCCTCTTCGGAATAGGTGCGCCGCGCCCGGTTCTGCACCACCAGCACGCCGAGCGTGTTGCCGGCGCGCAGGACCGGCACGCCCAGGAACGAGTGGTAGATCTCCTCGCCGGTTTCCGGCCGGTAGGAGAAGGCCGGGTGGGTATGCGCCTCGGACAGGTTGATCGGCGTCGCCTCGGTCGCCACCAGGCCGACCAGGCCTTCGTCCGCGCGCATGACGGTCTGGTGCACCGCCTGCCGGTTGAGGCCTTCGGTGGCATAGAGCTCGAGCGTCGAGTCGACGCGCAACACGTAGACGGAGCACACCTCCGCCACCATGTTCGCGGCGATCAACACCACGATCTTGTCGAGGCGTTCCTGCGCGCTGACCGGTTCCGCCATCACCTCGCGGAGCCGGCGCAACAGCACGCGCGGTCCGCCGAGCGCGCCACGCATGGCGTGAGGTCCTTCGGGCCGCATTCCGACCAGGGTCCCCATCACCCCGGTGCAGACATATAGAAAAATTCGCGAGGGACCCCCGGACCCGCCGCGACTACCCCCGAGCCTATAGCGAAAGCCCCGTGCGGCCCGCAAGCGAAAGCGCGTGCTGCAATGCAGTGACGCCGGAGCAAGCCACACTCATACAAGGGTATTTTAAGACGTTCTCATTCCAGACTGCGCGATTCGCGGTCATGCAAGCGTTTTGAAGTGGCACAGGTGTCATCATCACGGCATATTTTGTGGCGGATGGCGGGCGCTGGAGGAGAAGCGCCATGGCGAATCGTTCGGCCTGTGCCTGCCTGTTGACAACCCTGTTGCTCCCGCTCTGCGGCTCGACCTCGGCTGGACACGACATCCATGACGGGCCCCCGGCAGACGGAGCCCGCCTGAGGGTGCAGCCGCCTCTCATCGGCGATTTCTGGACGCCCGAGGAGTTGCGCCGCGTGGAACCGCCGGGGAGCTTCGCGCCGATGCCGCCGATGCCGCGGACGCTCAGATTCCGACCTTCGAAAATCAGAAGCAACACGCTCACGCCCAACGAGCTGCACCGCGTGCAGCCCGATGTCGGGGACCTCCCGATGCCAAACGAGCGGCGGCTCAACCGGCCATAGAGGAGTGGATTCCATGCGAGGGGGAGCACGTGCCGCGCTGCTCGCAGGCCTCGCATGGCTGTCGTGCGGATCGATGGCCGACGCGCAGGAGCTGCCGGAGCCGGCGCGCGACGTCCAGTTCTGGTTCGGCTGGGACGCCCGTGAGTTCGAGCGCGTGTTTCAGGAACACAATCGGGTGTTACGCGGCTTCGAACAGCCCGGGCAGATTCTCACATTCAATCCGCCGCCCTACACCTGGCTCAGCGGGACGCCCATGCCGTCCCCCTCCAAATTCGCCGTCGTCCATGCGTTGCCTGAGCCGAAGCTGCTGGAAGGCGACTTCTATATGCCCGGCGAGCGTCAGCGTTTTTTTGGCCGCCGCTAGACCGGCCTATGTGCTCGTCCGCCGCGCGCCCCACAGCCGGCCGCGCCAGCCCATGATGATGCAGAACACGCAGACCACGAGGACGACGATCGAGAACACGTTCATCACCAGGGTATCGGTGAAGGTGCAACGGTCCCGATACAGGCATTCCGCTGACAGAAGCCGCGCGGCCACCAGCGCGGGCAGGGTGAACACGTTGGCGCCGGCCCATACCAGCAGATAAGCAAGAATGACCACGGTCCGCCGCCAGCGCGGCGGCATGTCGGGGCTGGAGAGCTCCAGGCGTTCGCTGGCATAGTGCTCGGGGCTCGCCTTGGCGGCGTCGCGGACCTGCACGGTCGAGCGGGTCAGCAGGTCGTGCACCGCCTGGTGGCGGCGCGTCGTCACCATGGATATGAACGAATAGATCCCGAGCACCGCCTTGACGACGACGCGGACGACGGCCTTGAGGAACGAGACGTTGCCGCCGGTGCGATTGTTGACCACGCGCATGTTGTAGGCGTAGTGGCCGATCGTGCTGCCGAACAGCGACACCAGCAACGGTTCGTAGAGCAGCAGGACCGCGATGATGGTGAAGCCGAGCGGACGCGCCACGTTGTCGGAGCCGAACTGGATGGCGATGAACAGCCCGCCGAACATGAGGGCGATCATCAGCACCCAATCGAGGAAATATGCCTTGAGTCGCCGCGTGTAGCGGGCGTAGGCCACGCCTTCATCGGCCGGCGGTGATGCCGGGTCTATGGCTTCGACGCTCATGTGACATTCCCCTGCGTCAAGCCTAGCAGAGGCAGGTCACCGTGTCAGGCCTTGTCGAGCTCGTAGAGCGAGTGCAGCGTGCGCACCGCGAGCTCGGTGAACGCCGCGTCGATCAGCACCGAGAACTTGATCTCCGACGTGGTGATGGCGCGGATGTTGATGCCGCGCTCCGCCAGCGCCTTGAAGGCGCGCGCGGCGACGCCGGCATGGCTGCGCATGCCGATGCCGATCACCGACACCTTGGCGACGTCGGTTGCCGTGTCGAGCGCGGTGTAGCCGATCGCGGCCTTGGCCTTCTCGATCGTCACGCGGGCGCGCTCGTGGTCGGCGGCCGGCACCGTGAAGGTGAGGTCGGTGGTCGCGCCGTCGGCGGAGACGTTCTGCACGATCATGTCGACGTTGATGTTGGTCTCGGCGAGCGGTCCGAAGATCGCCGCGGCGATGCCGGGCCTGTCCGGCACATGGCGGACCGAGATCTGCGCCTCGTCCTTGGAGAAGGCGATGCCGGTGACCACTTGTTGTTCCAAGATCTCCTCCTCGTCGCAGATGAGGGTGCCGGGCGGCTGGTTGGCGTGCGGATCGATGTCTTCCGGCTTCTCGAAGCTCGAGCGCACGAAGATGCGCACGTTGTGCACCATGCCGAGCTCGACCGAGCGCACCTGCATCACCTTGGCGCCGAGCGAGGCGAGCTCGAGCATCTCCTCGAAGGCGATCTTGTCCATGCGGCGCGCCTTCGGCACCACGCGCGGGTCGGTGGTGTAGACGCCGTCGACGTCGGTGTAGATGTCGCAGCGGTCGGCCTTGATGGCGGCGGCGATCGCCACCGCCGAGGTATCCGAGCCGCCGCGGCCGAGCGTGGTGATGCGGCCGGTGTCCTTGTGCACGCCCTGGAAGCCGGCAATGACCGCGACCTGCTGGTGCTCCTTGAAGCGCTTGATCAGCTCGTCGCCGTTGATGTCGAGGATGCGCGCCGAGCCATGCGCGTTGGAGGTGACGATCGGCAGCTGCCAGCCCTGCCAGGAGCGCGCGTTGATGCCCATGCCTTCGAGGACGATGGCGAGGAGCCCGGCAGTGACCTGCTCGCCGGAGGCGACGACGGCGTCGTATTCGCGGGCGTCGTGCAGGGCGGCGGCGTCGCGGCACCACGCCACCAGCTCGTTGGTCTTGCCGGACATGGCCGACACGACCACCGCGACCTCGTGGCCGGCATCGACCTCGCGCTTGACGTGGCGCGCCACGTTGCGGATGCGCTCGATATCGGCGACGGACGTGCCGCCGAACTTCATCACCAGGCGGGCCATGTTATCCCGGCGGCTCCGGAAGGGCTGGTTTGCGTTAAGGGCTTGCGATTGGCGCAAGCCCCGGCGCGAAAAGGCGCGTATACATAACGGCGGTGCGGGGGCAGGGCAACCGCACGCTATAGGGTTTGGTCAATGGCCGTTAGGGCAAGGACATCAGGGGCTTCGACCGTCGATGCCGACGAGGTCGCACGCTTCTCGGCGCTCGCCGCCGAATGGTGGAACCCGCGCGGCAAGATGGCGCCCCTGCACAAGTTCAATCCGGTGCGGCTCGGCTATATCCGCGACGCCGCGGCGCGCGCGTTCGGCCGTGACGGCAAGCGCATCGACTGCCTCAAGGGCCTGCGTTTCCTCGATATCGGCTGCGGCGGCGGCATTCTTTCGGAGCCGCTGGCGCGGCTCGGCGCCGAGATGGTGGGGGCCGACCCGTCGGAGCTCAACATCGCAGCGGCCAAGGCGCATGCGGAAGAGTCTGGCGTCGCAGTCGACTACCGCGCCACCACCGCCGAAGCGCTGGCCGACGCCGGCGAGCGGTTCGACGTGGTGCTCGCCATGGAGGTGGTCGAGCACGTCGCCGACGTGAGCCTGTTCGTCAAGCGCTGCGCCGAGATGGTGAAGCCCGACGGCCTGATGATCACCGCCACCATCAACCGCACGATCAAGAGCTTCGCGCTCGCCATCGTCGGCGCCGAATACGTGCTGCGCTGGCTGCCGCGCGGCACGCATCAGTGGGAAAAATTCGTCACGCCGAACGAGCTCGAGATCGCGCTGGCGCAGGGCGGCCTGCGGGTGATGGACCAGAGCGGCGTGATCTACAATCTGCTCGCCGACCGCTGGCAGCTCGCCGACGACATGGACGTGAACTACATGCTGGTCGCCGGGCGGGCGTGACAGGGATGCGGTTGCGCAATGCGTCGCCTTCTTTTGTGAGGAGAGCACTGCCTCTCGCTCCCTCCCCCCTTGTGGGGGAGGGTCGGGGAGGGGGGTGGCCGCGTGCTCACGCGTTGCGATTCACTCACTCGCCAACACCCCCCCCCCCAACCCCCCCCCCCCCCCCAAGTCCGGGGTTTTCCCCTTTGGCAATTTTTATATGTCG
>Ga0081540_1000975_pt1 | contig 25821 bp, 32 predicted proteins | sample TabmetS2T1R1_FD_71024 | JGI IMG/M metagenome (GOLD analysis project Ga0081540, IMG submission 71024) | Tabebuia heterophylla rhizosphere microbial communities from the University of Puerto Rico - S2T1R1 | ecosystem: Host-associated > Plants > Roots > Rhizosphere ...
TAAAAAACAATTTTGGGGGGAACTATGAACAGGTTGCACAGGCGCGAATCAGATTCCGCCATCAATTACCCACAAAAGGTCCGAGCGTCTCGCCGATGTCGTAACGTAATACCAGATCGGCCATGTCGTCCTGCTCGGTCGGCTCGCGGTTGATGATGACCAGTTTCGCGCCACATCGTTTTGCCATCAGGGGAAATCCCGCTGCAGGCCACACTACAAGCGACGATCCGATGGCGAGGAACAGGTCGCAATCCTGCGCCAGATCCGTGGCGCGGCGCATTTCCTCTTCCGGCATGGCTTGACCAAAGGAGATGGTCGCGGTTTTGACCGGCTCCTCACAGGTCGTGCAGTCGGGCGCGCGGCCGATCTCGTCGAAGCGCGCCTTCACCCATTTGAGATCATAGGATTTTCCACAACCGATGCAGCGCGCAAAGGTGGTGTTGCCGTGCAGTTCGATGACGTCCTCGGCCTTGAAGCCGGAGGCCTGATGCAGATTGTCGATGTTCTGGGTGATGATCGCCGGCGTCTTGCCGGCGCGGTAGAGCGAGGCCAGCGCGCGATGTCCTCTACCCGGCTTCGCCGCGGCGAAGGTCGGTTCCATGGCAAAGCGCCGCCGCCACGACTCGTCGCGCGCTTCCTGGCTGATGACAAACTCGTCGAACGGGATTGGCCGATTCCGCGTCCAGATGCCACCGGGCGAGCGGAAGTCGGGGATGCCGCATTCCGTCGAGATACCGGCACCGGTGAAGGGCACGATGATGGAGGCTTCCGCGATCATCTCGCCGAGCCGTTCCACGCCGCTGTGCAGATCCTTTGCGATCACTGGAGCAATCCTACAAAACAAAAGGGCGTGCCGACTATAGCACGCCCTTAGCGGTTGCCAGTTCAGTCTGACGCTGTCGGCTCAGGCCGCCTCTGCCTCGGCGGCCGGCGGCTCCAGCGGCTGCGGCGGTTCGTCGGCCTTCTTCTGCGGCGCGTCGCTCTTCTTCGACTTGGGCGCAGGCGCGGCTGGCGCGTTCTTCAATTCGCTATCGATACGCTGCGCGAGCGACAATAATGTCGCGCTTATCCACCACGTTCGTTTTGTCCACTTGCCCGCGGTGCACGGCCATAATCCTGCAACCGTGCTTCCAAAATCGCGCCGCAATCCGATCCGCCAATGCACGACGGGACGAATCAAACAAGAACAGGATGGGCGATGAAATTGAAGGACGAGTCGGAATGGTTGGCGCGCGAGCGTGAAGAGATCGCCGCGCGCGTTGCGAATTTCCGCGCCACGCAGAAGAAATTCGAGCGCGAGCGCGAGGAATACTACGCCGCCACGCTCGCCAACGCCTGGGACGGTTTCAACAAGCCCGTCTTCTGGAACTGAACAAGATCAAGCCAAACAAAAAAGCCCGGAGCATCGCTCCGGGCTTTTTTCTTGGTCACGGCTTACCAGCCGCCGTAATAGTGCCGATAGTAGTGCCGGCGCGGATAGTAGACCGGCCCGCCGTAATAGGCGTAGCCCGGGGCGTAGTAGGTCGGACCGTAGTCATAGTAGCCATACGGCCCGTAGTACGGATACGCGCTCGCGGCCGCCGCGCCCGCAATCAGCGCGCCCGCGGCAAGACCGAAGCCCAAGCCCGGTCCGAAGTGGCGGGCTTCAGCAGGTGCCGGCGCCGCCACGGCGGCAACGCCAACCGCGGCAACAGTCGCCAGAGTTGCTAGCGTCTTCTTCATTGCAACCTCCTCACTTTATTCCACACGGACAACGTGAGGACGCGCAGCACAGTTCCGCGGAACCCATTCCGATCACGGAACCTGTGGATTAAATATGCGCAATGTATGGGGAACAAACCGCGTGCAGCACCGTTTTTTATCCAAGTGCAGCAGCCTCGAAGAGGTGAGAGCATGAAAGCCCCCATCGGTGTCTTCGGATGCCGGTGGGGGTTTTCAGTTTCGGAAAGACACCGGCAGCAATCGCGCGCGAGCGCCAAGAGAACGCGTCACCAGAAGAAGGCGGGCAAGAAAAAAGAGGAGGTTCGTGCTTTGCCTATTTCCGCCCTGCTCACACGCATCAGAAAGTTAATTCCGCGCCGACACGACAAACATTACGAGGAGATCGTACGCGGTTTTGGTAATGGCGCCCTGCGCGCGTCGCCGACGCCGATGAGCGACCGCGAACTATCGCGCGCCATCGCCGAGTTCCTCAGGAATGCGCCGTCAGTGGATTCCGTCGGCGCGCTTGGCCGGCGCCTCGATCCGACGTCACGGCTCTAGCGCCGACGGAACGAAACACGTACCCTGGGAATTCTCTCCGGACGAGGGCCTTGCCATGCCGATCTGGATGGAAATTCTGCTTAATGTCATCGGCTACGCCGGTTTCGTCGCGATTGCGACCATGAACCCGTGTGCGGATGAGGCGTCAGCGCGGCAGGCGCGCGGGCCGAACGCCGTCAGTTAGCTTTTAATGCAATCCCGTCCTGAATTGGGCTTATCCCACCCCGGATAAAGCCGCCGTTCGCCGTGCACGCCTCAGATGAAGAGCGCGACAAGATCGACCGCGCCCTTCAGTACGGCCACCGCCAGCCCCGCCGAAAAGGCCGCGGTGGCGAAATCGACGAGTTCAAGCAGCGCTTCGCGCTGCTCCTCGTCCAATAGCCCCACGATCTTGCGCATAGCGGTCTCGCTCCAGCGTCGCCTAAGAAAATGCGCCGGGCGCCCCGCCGGTTCCCTGACAATATCTTCGAGCGTTAACCGAACCTGTTTACAAAGCGTAAACGGGATATTGGGAGTTTTACCTAGAGGGAGGCTGGGAGAAGCTGGGAGTTTTTACGTAGAAGGAGTGTCATGCCATGCTCGTCTACCCCATACCGACTGCGGTGACGCAAGCCCGCGTTCAGCTCGTTGCCGATCAGACCGAGAAAGCCCCGCCGCACATCATCCAGGAAGACGTGCTCAACGTCGCCGCGGCAAAGAACGAAGCCGAGCGCCAGGCGCTGGCGGAGTTCAGGGAAGCCCGGGCCAAAGAAGACCACGTGGATGTGACGGCCTGAGGCGGACTGCGTAACGCATTATCGCCGCGACGCGCGCGTCGTCTGCGTCGCGAGCACGGGCTCGCTTACGCTCTCCTGCGCTGACGCCTCCGGCCAACCGGCCCGCTGCCGCAAAACCGACTTCGCAAATTTGAATGCGCCGCGCCAGAAACCACGCGGGCTGAGGTCGAGCACGACCTCATGGTGCCGCAACCCCTTGCCGCCCTTCACCAGACCGAGGTCGCGTATCACGCAATAATGTCCGCTGCTCATCCGCGCGAGCCGCATATTCTTGAACCGACGCATGATGCGAGCATGCACTGGCGCACGATTGTGTCAAATCTTGACGTGGGACGAATCAAGATTGTTTTCCGCTTCTTACATCGCCGCGGAAATTCGCCCAATATCGCGCATGGCGCCGGGATGTTCTCCCTCTGACTCCATTTCGTTCGCAAAGAACGAATCGGAATCGAAAAAATCAGCGCACGCGAGTTCTTAACATTTCGTTGGCGCGATGCCGTAAGCAAGTTGGCCCCGAAAAATTCGCACTGTCTCCCGATCGCACTGACCGCCGACAGAATTTGTCGCCCTTCATGTTTGAGTAAGCAAGTCGTTGCTAGAATCGATCAGTTGGTTGCGTGGAGTGTTGCGCGTGATTGATTTTGACAAACTGCGCGGGCTCGCCGATGAGGTCCGCACCTTCATCCAGACGTCCGAGGACAAGGCGCTCGCCTTGCGCGCCGTGGTCGCCGGACACGACGTGGTTCTCGGCATCTTCCCCTCGAGCGACCAGGGCATCGGCCTGCACGTCATCAAGGGCAACGAATTGCTGCGCCAGATCGCGAACTCGAACGAGGCAGGCGACTACACTCACACCGCCATTGCGGTTCAAAACCTCGAGCAGGCCGTGACCCTGCAGGAGCTAGTGGCTTAGCCCGCGCGACGACGCGTTATCCCGGCAGCCACCGCCGAAATCGGGCTCCAAGGTTGCGCTGGCCGCAACGGGCATGCGGGCTCACCCCCTGCCCCCGCGATCAATCTTCTGCTATGACGCCCGCGACCTAACAAAAACCCTTCAGGGAGCCCGATCCATGCGTTATCTCCACACCATGCTGCGCGTGCGCAATCTCGATGTCGCGCTGAAATTCTACCAGGACGCGCTGGGGCTCAAGGAAGTGCGCCGGATCGATAACGACAAGGGCCGTTTCACGCTGGTGTTCCTCTGCGCGGCGGAAGACCTCGACACCCTCAAAAGCCTGCCGAAGACGCGCGGCGCGCCGCTGGTCGAGCTGACCTACAACTGGGACGAGGAGAAATACGGCGAGGATCGCTATTTCGGCCACCTCGCCTATGAGGTCGACGACATCTACGCTACCTGCGACAAGCTGATGAAGATGGGCGTCACCATCAACCGCCCGCCGCGCGACGGCAACATGGCCTTCATTCGCTCACCCGACCTGCACTCGATCGAGCTTCTGCAGAAGGGCGACCCGAAGCCGCCGGCCGAGCCGTGGTCTTCCATGCCGAACACCGGCCACTGGTGAGCGCCTACGCCGTCTTCGTACACGTCCGCCATCCCGCTTTTCATCTGGTGGTGAAGGCGGACGCGCCGTTTCCGCCGGAGACCAACCAGCCGAGTAGCGTCGCACGCGTGTCCGCAAGGCGGCTGACGTCAATGCGGGAGTGCGCGAGGCCGTCGATCGGGACAGCCACTCTCTGTTCAAGATTGAACTCAGGCGGTCGGAGACGCCGAAAGACTGACGGAACAAAGCCCTCCTCGCTGGCGTTGCCCTTGCAAACGCGAACACGAGGAGGAGACGATGGGACGCGGAATTTTGTTGTGGCTTCTGGGTGTGCCAATCCCAGTGATCATTTTGCTCTGGCTGTTCTTTGGCCGCTGAGCGCATAGCCGCACATCTTGAAATCGTCGGGCCTCGCCCTCGCATGGCGGGGCCGGATTTTTTGCCGGAGCCTTCCGCGCAAAATTCCGCTATGTCAGGCCAAGAGAAACGGCGGGAGGCATGCGTGGCGGGACAATTGACGATCTGGGGCCGGGCCAATTCGGTCAATGTGCAGAAGGTGCTGTGGTGCCTGGCCGAGCTCGACATCCCCTATCAGCGCATCGACGCCGGCATGGCTTTTGGCGTGAACGACACGCCAAAATATCTCGCGATGAATCCGAACGGCCGCGTGCCGACGCTGGTCGACGGCGACTATGTGCTGTGGGAATCCAATTCCATCATGCGCTATCTCAATCTCGCCTACGGCAAGAGTTCTCCCATCTATCCGCAGGACGCCAAGGGCCGCGCCGCTGTCGATCGCTGGCTGGACTGGACGCTGTCGACGTTGCAGCCGGTCGACCGCCCGGTGTTTTGGGGCCTGGTGCGCACGCCGCCGGAAAAACGCGACATAGTGGCGCTGCAGAAGGATGCCGATGCGGAAGCCGCGGTGTGGCGCGCGGTCGAGGCACAGCTGAAAGACCGCCGCTACATCGAGGGCGATCAATTCACCATCGCCGACATCGCGCTCGCCGCCTTCGCGCGGCGCTGGTTCGGCGTCGAAGGCGTGACCAAGCCGAAGCAGCCCAGCATGGAGCGCTGGTTCGCGCGCGTTTCTGAGCGTCCGGGATTTGTGAAATTTATCGCGCCTCCGATGTCGTGAGGCGCTACTGGCGCACGAACTTCACGCCTACGGTCCGGCCGCGGCACCACACCACCTCGCAGGGACGGCCGCCTTGCGCATCGCGGGTGAATGCCAGGCGCAATCTTGCCGGCAGCGTGTTGTTGTCCTCGACCGTGACTTTCGCGCCGGATGAAGAGATATCCTCCACCACGCAGGCGCGCGCGGCAAAGCCGCCCTCGAGCGTGATCCAGCCAGGCTGGCGCAGCGATTTGCGCGCCTCGCGTTTCTTCGCTCCCAACTTGTTCAGTCCAGTCGCCATCGCGGTCTTTCCGTAAAACTCAAATCGATTTACGCGAGGCGGCTTTAAAATCCGTTTCTGAATACCTGCCATTTTCCGGCATCGGGAACCGCTTGCGCGGCTGCTCGTCCGAACGGCAGTTTCAAGGCTGGGAGTGGGGAGAAATTGGCGCTCCCTAGCGGAATCGAACCGCTCTCTCCACCGTGAAAGGGTGGCGTCCTAACCGATAGACGAAGGGAGCAAAACGTCAGGCAAATCAAGGCTTTGGGCGCATGATGTAACCTGGTTTGCCGCCGGTCGCGGGCAATACCCGGCCGAAAGGCAGCCGAACGTATAGTGACGTTTGCCAAGGCGGGCAAGTCGCAGGCTACGGCAAATTCAGCGGTGTGTTTATCGCGGAAACAGCTTGTCGCGGATATAGCGCGAGGTCGCCGTTAGCCGAATGCCGCGCGGCTTGCACCAGGCCGCCTTGTCGATCTCCTGCTTGTCGCCGATCTTCAGGCGGCCGGAGACCTTCTTGGCCACGAAGATCGCGTCGCTCATCCGCCGGCCCGACCTTCGATTCCTGGCCTTCACTTCCTTCCAGAGCTTGACCGGTCCGATCTTGAGCTTCGGCAGCTCCTCTTCGATCTCACGGCGCAGGCAGCGCCGCTCGCTTTCATCTTCGCGCCTGCGGCCGCCCGGAAACATCCAGACCCTGTCATGCCGGCGCCTGACCAGAAGCACGCGGCCCTTCTTCGCCGCGACAAGCTTTGATGACTTTGCCATTCCCAGTCCCGATTCGCGATCTGCCTATTGTAGCGAAAATGCAGGCACTGGGCCGCTCTGTTCCTACATTGCTCAGAGAAATTCACGTCCGTAGCACTACGGGTCGGCGAATGATCACGCCGCAAGCTTCGGCTCGCGTCCCTCGATCAAGCCGCGCCGCTCGCCGACATGCTGCGCGATGAAATCCAGCACCGCGCGGATGCGCGTGACGCGACGCAGGGTTGGATGGGTCAAAAGAAACAGCGATCCCTCCATTTCAGGCATCGGTCCGCCGAGACGGCGAAGCGCGGCACAGAGGTCGCCAAGATAACAGGGCAGCGCAGCCACGCCGAGGCCCGCTGCCGCCGCGGATCGCAGCGCAAGCAGCGAGTCCGCCCGAAACACGATGCGCTCGCTCGGAACATTGGATGACAACCACCGCGCCGAGCGCAGGTGCGCGAGACTTTCGTCAAAGCCGATCCAGTCGTGGGCGGCAAGCGCGCGACCCCCCTTGTTCCCGAGGTAACCGGCCGAGGCGTAGATCGCCGTGGCGACGCCGGCGAGCCGGCGACCGATCAGTCCTTCCGGCGCGCTGGCTGCAGGCCGGAGCGCAATGTCGGCCTCCCGCTTCGTCAAGGTGACGAAGGTGTTGGTGACGACCTGCTCGATCGTAATCGCCGGATTTTGCGCGGTGAGCTTCGCGAACATCGGCGTTACGATGTCGGTCAGCGTGTCCGTGGTGGTCACGCGCACCACGCCGGACGGCCGCAGATCCTCGCCGGCCAGTTGCTGCTCGAGCTCACCCACCTCCGAGAGGATGCGCTCGGCCCGCTCGACCGCCACCTCACCCGCCGAGGTCGCCGCATAGCCATCGCGGCCACGCTCGAACAGTCTGGCGCCCAGACGCGCCTCGAGGGCGTCGAGACGACGAAATGCCGTCGAGTGGTCCAATTTGAGCAGGCGCGCGGCTCCGGTCAGCGTGCCGGCCCGGCCGATGCCGCGGATCAATCGAAGGTCTTCCAGCGAAAACGTGCCCGACATTGTGATCCCGGAGCTTTTGTGGCCGCTTGCAATCAACGCAAGCGCAGCTTGCAGGTTCGCCGCGTTTGTTTGCGCGCAGGCCATCCCAGCTTGCGGGAGATCGACATTGAAAGGAGAATTTGCAATGGGCGCTCCATCCCCGGAACTATGCAACCTTTGGCTGGCGCGGGCCTTCAATGCCAATGACGTCGACGCCGCGGTGGCGATGTACCATCCCGACGCCTCGATCGTGCAGGTCGACCAGGTCCATGGCGGCACCAGGATCGCGCGCGGCGCCGACGGCATCCGCGAAACCATGGCCGCCTATATCGGCCTCAAGCCGCATATGGACGTGGTCACGCACCACACGACCATATCGGGCGATTTTGCGATGACGCGATCGCAATGGCTGATCAGGGGAACCGCGAAAGACGGGTCGACCACAACGGTGCACCATCACGGCATGGAAGTGCACCGCAAGCTTCCCGACGGCACATGGGCGTTTTTTATCGACCATCCCTTCGGCGCCGATTCCTCGTGGGCCGTCCCCGCGCCGCCGCCAACGGAATAGCGATCGCCCTCTCCGGCAAAGCACGCCTCGCCGTCGCGGAACTGTCACAAAAAAATCGCCGAGCCGTTCCACGTCTTTTTGGAGAACGCGGCGTTAGCCCGGCAACGCGCCAAGGGCCCCACCTGGCGGGACCCGAGACAAGCAGTGAAGCGGAGAACTTGCATGAAGCAGACCGACGCCACTTGCCCAAACTGTCTGGCGGGCTATCGCCGGATTCAACTCGATTCCAGGGAGGGCCGCCCGGGCGAATATCACTGCCTGATCTGCGACCATCTTCTGGAGGCCTTCGACGGCACCGCTGAGATTGCCTACAGGCTGACGGTGCAGCCTCTGCCAGCCCACGGACGCGCAGCGCACCACTTTTTGCGCTAGCCTGGCACGCCTCACCGCGCCCTGCTCAAGCGGCGCGCAAGTGTTGAGGTGCGGAGAGCTTGCCGGGCGGAATGATGGGCGTTCGGACCGAGGATTTGCTTTCCGCCAGCTGGTGACAATTCGGACAAGCAAACAGGTGTGCGATTGTAATCGGATCCTGCGCGACCAGGGTCGAGCGGGTCCACCGCATCACGATGCGGCAACTTGGACAGGTTGGCGGCTCCAACTCCTCCAATGATTGCTTCAGTCTGTCCACCACGATCGTCGCAGTCCCCTGCACCTTCTGCCATTGATAAGGCAGCGCAAGCCAGGAATCAAACGGAGCGGCCACGACGAAGATTGGACTTCCGTTTAGATCCCGCCGGGCTTGAGCCGTATTGTTCCGATTGAGGAACCCGCGCGGTCCGGCCTCCGTCCCTTGCGTCCTTTCCCGGCCCTGTGGGTGTCATCGTCGCGACCTTCCCAAGGTCTCGGACGGCGCCTCGCCGAATTGCTCGCGGTAAGCCTGGGCAAAGTCGCTGAGGTGCCAGAAGCCATAGGCCAGCGCGGCAGCCTTGACGCTGTCAGCGCCGGCGATCAATCGCCGCCGCACCAGCCAAAGCCGGCGCAGGCGCAGATAGCGGTGCAAGCTCATGCCGCGATAACGCTGCACCGCATCGTGCATGGTGCGCACCGACACGCCGATATGGGCGGCCAGTTCTTCGCTGTAGATGACATCGCCGAGATGACTAGCCAACGCGTCCTCGATGTCCCTGAAGATCTTGAAGTGCCGGGAGGCATTCGCCTGGCTGGACCAGCGCGCCGGGATGAATTCGGCAACGGCGCTGTCGATCGCGGCCAGCAGGGATTCGCGCATCGCGACGGAAACGCCGCCGGTGTCCGGCAGGTCGCCGATTTCCGACGCTGCGGCGAAGACCCGTCTCACCAGGTCGCGCAGCTTCGAGAAAGTGGAGCGGCTTGCCTCAAAGACATAGAAGCTCGCGCCGGTTTGCGGCCAGCCCCGGTTCGTCACCTCCGGCCGAAAGATAATGGAGACATATTGTCTGGGCGCCGTTTCGACCGAGCTGTACAGCGCGCCGCTGCCGCCGATCGTGATGACGGAATCGTCGCGCTCGACGCCGTTGAATCGAATGGGAGCGCCGTCGTCAATCGAAAAGGCCACGGCCGTGCAGTGCGGCGCCAGCTGGGCGTCGGTGATCCGCGGGAACGACTTCGTGAAGTTCACATCGCATCCGGGAAGGCTGAGGATGGATTGCTCGGCTGAAATGGTTCGCACGAGCGGTGTAAAATCCACGCTCAGGTTACGCACCGAACTCCTGAATTCATCGGCATCCGCAAATCGAAATATCCTGGGCGCCTGGAGCGGCGCGAAAGCGTCACCCGTCATTCTATTCTTTCTTGCAATTCAAATGCCCGCGTACCCCGAAAAATGCAGGCTGGCGAGCGCCTATCTGACCTCCCCGCTGTTCGACAACCAATGCCAGATGGCAGGGAGTCGCGACGAAGATACAACCGCCCGATAATTCGTGTCGCCGAATTTCGATAGTGTTTTGACCTATGTCAAAGGTCGCATTATACCGTCGCCGCCCCCTTCCTAAGAACCGAATTAACGTTTGCTTGGTGGTATTAGGCATTGAAACAACGAGGTTTTGCCTAAAACCAGGCGCATCTCATGGCCGCGATCGCATCTGCCGAATTTACTGCCGACCTGGAACGGACCGTACGGGCAGACCCCGCGCGGTTCACGCAGATGCCGCGCCGGGCAGCCGGCCTGTGCGCGATCACGGCTAGCCGCCCAATCGAGGAAGCCGGCTGATGGCCTACGGCGAGCGGAAATCGGACCGGGTTCGTTTCGAACACCGCTACCCGATGAACCTGATGGGCGTCGATGGCACGTGGCGCCGAAGCTGCGTCATGCTCGACGTATCGGCGACCGGTGCCAAGCTGGAGGTCGAGGGATCGCTTGATGTCCTTCGCGCGCAAGAATTCTTCCTGGTGCTGTCCTCGACCGGCCTCGCCTTCCGCCGCTGCGAACTCATCCGTATCGACGGCTGCGAGATCGGGGTGCGCTTCGTGACCGCCGACAAGAAAAAGAAGCAGCGCGTGCCCGCGACCTGAACGAACCCATGTCAGTTCATCTCATCGCCGACAACGCCTCCAAGATTCCCACGCTGCGGGCCCTGATCGAGCGGCAGCACGTGGTGACGTCGGAGACGCTGAGCAGCGCAAGCATCAAGCGCAATGGCATGGAGGCGGCTGTCATTGCCGTCGATGTCGCGGCAGTCGACAACATTGCGGCATTGAAGGCCATTTCCGAGAGACTGGCACGCATTCCCAAGCGCATCTTCGTAATCGACGGCAAGGGGCGTTTACCTGTCGTCCAGGCCTATGCCCTGGGCGCAACCTGCGTGCTGGCCAATCCGGTTACGCAGGCCGATCTGCTGGCAAAACTCACTCCTGTGGAAGTGCCCGTCTTTCCTCCCGGGGAAATCCGCCGCTCCACCATGGAAGCGGCCTCTGCTGGAGCCGCCAGTTTCGCCAGCATGTTCTCCGCCGTCATGAACGGATCGGCCATCGACATCGGAAACGCCAAGGCGGCCGGCGGCAAGATCGCCGACAGCATCGCCGAGAACGGACTGTCGGACTGGCTCGGCACGGTACGGCGCCATCACGAGGGCACCTATCAGCATTGCCTTCTGGTGACGGGAGTGGCCGTCGACTTTGGGCTCAGCCTGGGACTCGGAAACGCCGATTTGGAGCGGCTGTACTCGGCCGCCATGTTTCATGACATTGGGAAAGCCAAAATTCCGCTCGCGGTGCTCGACAAGCCCGGTCGGCTCGATGATCACGAACGCGCACTCATTCAAACCCATCCTGGCGCGGGGTTTGAGGTGCTAAAGGGCAATAGCGCCATATCGCCGGAAATTCTCGATGCCGTGCGGCATCATCATGAATTCCTCGACGGCAGCGGTTATCCCGATGCGCTTTGCGCGGAAAGCATTTCCGACATCGTTCGAATGCTGACCATCTCCGACATCTTCGCAGCCTTGATCGAGCACCGCACCTACAAGCCGACGATGCCGCGCGAGAAAGCCTACGAGATCCTGCAGGGCATGCACGGCAAGCTCGAAAAGCCGCTGGTCGAGGTCTTCCGCGACGTCGCGCTCAATCGATAGCCGTACCACCGACCAAAGGCGCTGCAGCGCCCCTTGCCCGACGACGCGTTGAAGTTCGCGATGCGAGGTCCGGATAAGGAGGACAGCGCAGCCGTGTAACGCGAGACCAACGAAAGGCCGGCCGCGACGTCATACTCGCTCGAATGTTGTCGAGGACCTTCCGCAATCCACGGCCACGGCATAGGGCTAGGTCGCCACACTGCCGTGTCAGCCCGACCACTCTTTGGGCTGGTCCTTTCACAAATCAGCAATCGGGAGCAAATTAATCATGCGAATTGAGAAGATGCTTTCCCCATAGAGGCCAACCTCGCCGCCCGAGGTTCGGCGGTTGTGTTGGCTGAATGAGACGGGCGTCTCCGTGAACAGCATCCCACTCTGTGCCAGCAAGACATGCTATAGTTGCCTTGCCGGTCCGGCGTAAATCAGGCGCCGCAGGAACACATGAACCTGTTTCGGATGAACCTCAACATTGCGCCGGCATACTCGACCGCAGTCGGCTTGACCTACATCGCAAGTACATTGGGAGTGAAAAGGCGACGGGAAGACAATGAGCGACGACGTTCATACGTGGTTACGAGCGCTCGGCCTTGAGCAATATTCCGATGCCTTCGCCGCCAGCGACATCGACCTGAGGGTGCTCCCGCATCTCACCGAGGCGGATCTTCGCGAGCTGGGGCTGTCCCTCGGACACCGCAAGATCCTCATGGCCGCAGTGGCGGAGACAGCTTCGTCGCCAACAAGCATTATTGGTACCAGTGCAAAGCATCAGCCGGTCCCGCCCATCGCTTCCTCGGAGCGACCACCAGAGCGACGCATCCTAAGCGTTCTGTTCTGCGATCTGGTTGGATCCACCGAATTATCTCGGCGGCTCGATCCCGAGGACCTCCGGGAGGTACTTCGTAGTTACGAAGATCGGGTCGCCGAGACTGTGATCCGCTATGGAGGCTACGTCGCCCGCTACATGGGCGATGGTGTCTTGGCGTATTTCGGGTGGCCATGTGCCTATGAGGATCAGGGCGACCGCGCAGTTCGAGCCGGGCTCGAGGCGCTGGCCGCCGTGCAAGTGCTGAAAACCAAAGAAATCGAACTCCAGGCGCGTGCTGGCATTGCCACAGGGCAAGTCGTTGTAGGGGACCTCATCGCCGGCTCTGTTCGAGAGGAGGGCGCGGTCGCGGGCGAGACGCCTAATCTCGCAGCCAGGCTCCAGGCAATCGCCCAACCCAATCAACTCGTTATCGCGGAGTCGACGAGGCAATTGATCGGCGACGCTTTCGTTGTTGAGGACCTCGGCGAGATGCCCCTTAAAGGATTCGGGACCGGCACGCGCGTGCATCTCGTCAAGTCGGCGCGGGAGGTCGAGAGCCGATTCCACGCCGCTCATGCGCGAGAGCTGTCACCATTCGTTGGTCGCGCACATGAACTCGCGCTCCTCGTTGAAAGATGGGATCTCGCACGCGCGGCGGAGGGACAGGCGATCCTGCTTTCGGGGGAGGCCGGCATCGGCAAGTCGCGGCTGGTCGAGGTGTTCACAGAAAAGCTCGGTTCAACACCCCACGTGGTCATCCGCCTTCAGTGCTCACCCTACCATGGCAACAGTGCACTGTTTCCCATCATTCAGAATCTCTCGCGAACGGCCGACTTCCGGCCTGAAGATCACAACGATCAGCGCCTCGACAAGCTCGAGTACATGCTCGCCGATCTGGGCACCGAGGCCAATACGGCGGGTCCCGTCTACGCCGAGCTCCTTTCACTCGATTATCATGATCGCTATGGCAAACTCGAGCTTACGCCGCAGCAAAGAAAGAATCTCTCCTTGCAGATTCTGGCTGAGCACTTCCTGCAGCGGGCGGAGCGCGCCACACTGCTGCTTATTGTTGAGGATGCCCACTGGATCGACCCCACCACGACCGAGCTACTCGATGCTCTAATGGCGCCGATCAATCGGGCATCCATCATGTTGCTCGTGACCCATCGGCCGAGCTGGAAATCCGAATGGCCCCGCGCATACGGCCATGTAGTGCCGCTTTCCCTCGGTCCCCTCGCTAAGCCCCACGTCACCGACATGGTACGAAGCATTGTGGGCCTAGGTGCCAGCGCTCGACTGGTCGATGAAATCGTTAATCGAACCGACGGAATCCCGCTGTTCATCGAGGAGATGGCCCGTTCTCTTGCTGAACGCGACGCGGGCGGGAAAATTGAGATGGTGTTGCCAGCGACACTGCAGGGCTCCCTCTTGGCGCGCCTGGACCGCTGCCAGCCGACGGCAAAGGAGACTGCGCAAATTGCCTCCGTCATCGGCCGCGAGTTTAGCCGAGACCTGCTTGTTCGTGTTTGCGGGTTTCCGTCCGCAGACCTTGATGCGGCCGTCGCCGAGCTCATGGCGGAACACCTAGTTCTGAGGGCGGGCTCGTCCGAGGACGTCCTCGTCTTCAGGCATGCCCTAATTCAGGATGCGGCGTACCAGTCCCTGCTGATCAGCAAGAGACAGCGATATCACGCCGCGATCGCCCGCGTCATGGCAGAGTACCGTCGTGAAATAGCAGAAAACCAACCCGAGCTGATTGCGCGGCATTTCTCCGAAGCCGGATTGCCGGAGTTGGCCCTTCCGTTCTGGCGACGCGCAGGCGACCGCGCGCTCGCGCGCTCGGCGAACTACGAAGCCATAGACCACTACGAGAAGGTCTTGGCTCTTGCCGAGAAGTTACCCGACGCTCAAGGGCGCGACGACGCTGTCCTCGAGACGAAGATTGCATTGGGCCGGGCGCAGATAGCCGCCGGCGATCTGCGACAGGCGTCTGCCACCTTCGGAGACGCCGCCCACGAAGCGAGATCTCGTGGCCAGCCTGATGCGCTCGCCAATTGCGCAATCGGATTTGGACAGGCTCAATTCTATTATCACGATTCCCGAGATCCCGCCATCAAGCTTCTGCTCGAAGCTTTGTCTGCGATCGAAGCGAAAGACACTCGGCAGCGTTGCCAGATATTGAGCGCGCTCGGCAGAGCTTTCTACATGAATGGTGATCCTGAGCGCGCAGATGCATTCAATTCCAAGGCCATCGAGATTGCACGTCGCCTCGATGATGATCGCACTCTCTGTGAGGCTCTGTTTAATCCGCTCCTGGTGCCGGCTGCCCTTTCCGGGACACAGTCTCAGGACCTGCTCAAGCGCCTCGGCGAGCTGTTGACCATCGCGGAGCGGCTCAACGACGCAGATTTCCGCACCCGGGCGCTTGCCACGCGTATCTATTATTCTGCCGAATTCGGTGATCGCGAAGGAATGACAGGAGCCTTGGACACGTTCTGCTCACTGACTGAGGGTCGGCAAATGGCGCACCAGCAGTGGGTTGGACAACATGGCCGTGCCATGCTGGCGTTGTTGGTCGGCGACTTTGCAGCCGCGGAGGAGCTTGCTGAAAAAGCCCATGAGCTCGGTCGCAGGAGATATGGCGAGAGCGTCGAGGGCATCTATGGCATGCAGATGTTCACGATCCGCCGAGAGCAGGGGCGTCTTGCGGAGATCGCTCCGATCGTCAGGCATTTCATCGACAAAGGCGAGCGAAACACCTGGAAGCCCGGATTCGCCCTCATCGCGGCGGAACTCGGGTTCAAGCCGCAGGCGCAAAGACTGCTTGATGAGTTGAGGGACACCGGATTCGCGCTTCCAATGGATGCTATCCGGAGCACTACACTGTCGTATCTTGCCGATACCTGTGCAGCACTGGATGATGGGATCAGCGCACGCGCCCTCTACGATCTGCTCGCGCCCTATCGCCATATGACCGTTACGGCCGGGGTCGTGACCGTGTGTTACGGCTCGGCCGGCCGCTTCCTCGGAGCGCTGGCCGACGTCCTGGCGGACTGGAATCGGGCCGAACAGCATTTCGAAGAAGCTTTGCGGATAGATCGGGACATGCAGGCATGCCCCTGGCTTGCACACACGCAGCACCGATTCGCGCGCATGCTGCGCCGCCGTAGCCGGCGTGGCGATGTCGAACGTGCCGAGATCCTGTTGAATGAATCGTGGGCGACCGCATGTCGCCTGAAGATGACAGCCTTGATGGATAGGATCCGGGAGCAACTGCACTGAGACCACATCGTGCATAGGAGAGGGCCATGCCACGCTTCATGATTGAGCGGAATTTCGCCGAACGACTCGAGATCACCAAAGAGGGAACAGAACGAATTAACCTCGTCAACTATGAGGAAGGCGTGAAGTGGCTGTTGACCTTTCTCAGTGCCGATAAGCGCAAGACGTATTGTCTTTATGAAGCCGAGAGTGTCGATGCTATTAGAAATGCGGCACGGCGCAATGATATTCCAGCCGACGTGATCATCCAAGTGGACGAGATAACGCCCGCAATGTTCGCTTAAAGAGGTTGCATAGCCGAATTTAGGGACTAAGCCTGAACCGCGTTGACCACGGAGTCGGGATGGGTCCGGCCCGGCCTGGCACCGTCATCATGAATGTCTTGCACGCCGCCCTGCTCCACTCATAGAGCGGGCCATTCTGACGTGCTGTGCTTACGCCAACGCCGCGACATCCGTTATGGCCCTCAGCGGACCTCGCAAAGATCCTGATCCCGTCAATTTCGTTTTTCACGAATTCGTGAAATCAAAATTTTGTCCTTGCCTCGTCGGCAAATCAGTGGCACTAATCCGCCCAGCCCGTGCCGCCAAAGGGGACGCTGCGCGATCGTCACGGAACGTTGGCGCGGGTTGCGATGGACGCTGTGGCGTCAGGTAGGTTTTACCCCGCCGGACGAAAACGCCTGCAGCGTACGGCAAAGTCGTGTGGTCCTGGCGCCGCGACCCTGGCGTCAAACCGATGGAGCGATCGATCGGCGACGGTGGCAAAACAGGCCGCTCACCGGGGAGAGCACGATATAAGCCGTAAAGCCATTGCGCGGGGAAAGCCGGGATGTCCTGGCTGTACCTGTAGTTAACCCGTGTGCGTTGTTAGCGCACTTTTTGCACACGGGGCTGCGGGCGCAGTCGGCGCCCGGCTTTCCCTGTGCCCTCTTCGGTAAGAGAGGGACAACGACATTGCAAAACCCGGGTGAAAACGCGCCGCGGGAATGAGGCAGCGTGTGTTTCTCCACGTCGTTGCGAGCGAAGCGAAGCAATCCAGCTTTGCCGCGGCAAAGAAAGCTGGATTGCTTCGTCGCTTTCGCTCCTCGCAATGACGGCGTTTGCTGTTTGAAAAGTCGAATCCGCAAATTCACTGTCGTCCCGTACAAGCGAGCCAACGGGTCCCGCGAATGCGCGCCCGACGACCAGTCTCCGCGAGCGATACGGAACCCATAACCCCAACCCCGGCGGAGCCTTGGCCGAGACGGTCGCGGGTGATGACAGGCTGGGAGCTGCGGCGGGCACGAGGCGCCAATCTATCTCTTGTGCTCCCCCCAATCGCTCCGCGACAATACGTCCAGACAAAAGAGCGGACGAAATGCCCGACAATTCCACGCAAGCCAACGGCGAGCGCGTGCTCGCCGACCTCAACGCGTTGCGCGCGATCGGCGCCTACAAGACCGGCGTGCACAAGCCGACCTTCTCCGAGCCGCATGCGCGCTCGCTGGAATGGTTGGCGAAAAAGCTGCCCGAGGCGGGGCTCTCTGCTGCTGTCGACGGCATCGGCAATGTGCTCGGCACCAGCGCGAAGGCCGGACCAAAGCTGCTCGCCGGCTCCCATCTGGAAAGCCAGAACTATGCCGGCTGGCTCGATGGTCCGCTCGGCGTCATCTACGCGCTGGAGGCCGCGCGCGTCCTCAACCCCGATCCGGTCGTGAACGGCGCTGTCGAGGTCGCCTCATGGTGCGACGAGGAAGGTCATTTCGGCCACTTTCTTGGTAGCCGCTCCTATGTCGGCGCCGTGAGTGAAGCCGACATCGACGCCGCACGCGACCGCAACAGCGGTCGCACCATGCGTCAGGCGCTGGCGCAGGTCGGGCTTGCAGGCCGCCCTCGCCTGAAGGCTCTGCGCGGCCGCTACATCGGCTATCTTGAGGCGCATATCGAACAGGGTGAAACACTGGAAAGCAGCGGCCTGAAGATTGGCATCGTCACGTCCATTGTCGGCATCTGGCAGTACCGCATCACCTTCACCGGCGAGCAGAACCATGCCGGTACCACGCGGATGGCGATCCGCAAGGATGCTGGGCTAGCGCTGGCGCGCTTCTGCGTCGTGATCGACGAAACGTTCCCGGCGATTTGTGGGCCGCGCACGGTGTGGACCACCGGCCGCATCGATCTCGATCCCGGCGCACCCAGCATTATCCCCGGCCGCGCCGAGATGCTGTTCCAGATCCGCGATGCCGATAGCGCCGTGATCGAGCGCCTGGAGCAAAGGCTGCGCGCCATGGCGCGAGAGGCAACCGCGCGCGGCCCCTGCAGCGTCACGGTAGAGCGCATTCGCACCGGCGCGCCGGCCATGATGGATGCGGCCTTCCAGGACACGATCGAAGCCGCCAGCGCCGAGTTTGCCGGCGGCAAGTCGCTACGGATGCCGAGCGGGGCCGGCCATGACGCGCAGATCCTCGCCACCATCATGCCGGCGGGGATGCTGTTCGTGCCGTCGATCGGCGGCATCAGCCATCACTGGAACGAAAACACCGATGACGCAGATATCGTCACCGGTGCAAACGTGTTCGTCGAGACGTGTCGGAAGTTGCTCGCAAGATGAGACGGCGGCGCGACATAAGCCGCGCGCGCCTGCGCCTGACCGGGGTCAGCGGCCCCAGGGAATATAGCCGTGATACTCCTTCGGGATCTGGCTCTTGTAGCGTGACGGCACCGTCCTGGAGTCGATCGAACGGTCGAGCTCGCTTTGCCCCTTCTTCGAAGCCGTCTTCTTCTTGCCGGACTTGTCGTCGCTCGACTTGTCGGTCGTGGTCGCCGCGGGCTTATCGGCCGGCGCCGTTGTGGTTGTGGTCGTCGTTGTCGTGGCCGCGGGCGGCGGCGTGGTGGTCGCGGGAGCTGCCGTCGCCGCCGCAGGGGGAGCAGGAGGCGCCGGAGGCGGCGGTGCCGTCGTCGTCGGAGCCGCCGCGCCTGCCGCGGGCGCTGCGGCAGCCCCGGCCGCCGCGGCCGGTGCGGTCGTGCCTTGCGCGAAAACGCCGCTTGCCGAGACCAGCCCAATCGCGGCTGCCGCCACCGCAATGCAATAAAATCTGTTCATGTGACGCTCCAATGTTGCCGAGCCACAACGGGCCAAGCGTAGTCCCTCCTCGCCCAGCCGTCGAGTGTGGCAAACTCCGTCATATCTGCGGTTGCGACCGCGCGGCCCCTTGTTCCCGCGGTCGGGCTGGGATTGGATACGCCGCCGGGCTTGAGGAGAGCCATGAAACAGCAGCAAGAGCGGGAATCCACGCCCTTGTGGGTGTGGCTGGCGTTTTGCCTGATGGCGATCGGCGCCGTTGCCTATCTCACCGGCTACTGGATGTTCGAGGAACTTATCGCCCACTTCAGAAAGTGAGCGAGGCCCACCCTGTCACACAGTCGGTCCGACGCGGCTTGCTGACGCATGGCCTCGCGGCTCGCGGAAGTGGATTACGCCGAAAAACTCCCTTATCTGCTTTGCCTGATGCTGCTGCTTGAAACCCTCCCGACTGTGATCGGCACCGCCGCGGTAGCGCCTGCGCTGCTGTTCCTTTGGCTCGTGATCGCGACCGACGAGCGGCCGGGGCCGCCGCTGCGGGTCTGGTCCGCCTTCTTCCTCGGCGCGGCCAGCATTTCCCTGCTCGGGATTGCGCGCGCGCCGTTTGCGAAACTCGATGTCGTCGGGCCCGACCATCCCTGGCTTGCGTCAATCATGCATTCACTGCTCGGCGTCGCCGCGCCCGAGGAGATCGTGAAAGTGCTGGTCATCGTCGCCGTGGGCCTGCGCAACCGCAGCCGGGGCGTCGATCCCATGGACACCGTGGTATATGGCGCGGCCGCGGGTCTCGGCTTCGCGGCCTACGAAAACCTCGCCTATCTCGTGCAGCATGCCGACATCTGGCGCTCGCTGGCGGCCTTGCGCAGCGTGCTGACGGTGCCGTTCCACGGCGCGCTCGGCATCATCGCCGGCGCGTATCTGGCGATCGCGCGCTCCGGCACCGCGCTCGGCGCCAACCGGCACAACCGCGACTGGGCGCGCATCTCGAGCTGGGCGCTGGTGTTGCTCGGGCCGATTGCGTTGCATGCGGCGTTCGATTTTCCGCTGCTGATGCTGCAGCAGAATCCTGACCTGCCCTCAACGACGCGCCTGCTCCTCGGCGCCGCCAGTATCGTGATCGGCTTCTCCTCGATCGGCTTTGCCATCCGCCTGGTGCGCCGCGTCGGCCGGCACCATGCGCCGCGCACGGAAGTGGCGCGCGAACGGTTGAGCCAGTTGAGGCGCATGTGGGCGCTGCTGGTGTTCGGCGGCGGCGCCGGCTTTGCCGGCCTCACCTTCGTGCTGGGCGCGGCGCATCGCTGGCTGATCAACCCTGACCGCAACATGACCGTGGTGGCTGGATCAGTCGGGCTGATCCTGGTCGTGGTCGGTGTTGGGCTCCTGGTCGCCACCACCGCCGTCTATTTCCTCGGCCGCAACCGGATGCGGGCTTCGTCGGAAGGATTCTCGTCAGTGCAAGGTCATGGCGGCTGAATAAATTGGACCATGGCCGGATTGGCCCAAGTTATAGTGCGGGTCATTTAAAGCTTATCGCGCGGAGTTTCCAATGAGCCTCCCCCACGATCTCAGCGAATTGCAGGCCAAGATGCGCGACGCCATGCGGGCGCACTGGAAGGTCTTCCTGGCCGAAGGCATCCTGCTCGCGGTGATGGGTCTGGCTGCCCTGCTCCTGCCGCAGGTCGCGGGCCTTGCAGTGACCATCCTGCTCGGCTGGCTGTTCTTGATATCAGGCATCGGCGGGCTGATCGTGACGTTCTGGGCGCGCGAGATGCCGGGTTTCTGGTGGTCGCTGATCTCGGCTGCGCTTGCCGTGCTCGCAGGCCTCGTCTTGCTGGCAAGGCCGATGCAGGCCGTACTGACACTGACCATTGTGGTCGGCGCCTATTTCCTTGCAGAGGGCGTCGCCACCATCCTCTATGCGCTGGAGCATCGCCGCGAATTGTCCGAGCGCTGGTCGTGGCTTCTGATCGGCGGCGCCATGGACATCATCATCGCCGGCATCATCATCGCAGGCCTGCCCGGCTCGGCGGAATGGGCCATTGGCCTTTTGGCGGGTCTCAACCTGATGTTCGGCGGCGCCACCCTGATCGGCATGGCGCTGGCCGCACGAAAGGCCTGATACCAATTGGCAACACTAACCATCCGATCGCGTGATTGGGGGATGACAAACGCGCGCGGCTAGGCTATGTGCCCTGTCATGATCAACCGCGCCACCAGCTATTTTTGGTACTTTAGCTACGACAGCTCGCTGGCGGTGGGAGGATCGCGCGCACTCTGAATAGAAGTTGCAGCACTGAAATCCGAACAAGCCGCCAGACCTGGCGGCTTTTTGTTTGGCCGGCAGGTCCTCAAAACCAAGAGGAACTTTGCCATGTTGAGTACAACCGACGATCTTCGCATCCGCGAGTTGAAAGAGCTCAGTACCCCCGAGCAGGTGATGCGGGAAATCCCGCGCACGCTGACCGCCACGCGCGTGGTGTTGGCCGCGCGCAACGCCATCCATGCCATCCTCCATGGCAGCGATGAGCGGCTCCTGGTCGTGGTCGGCCCCTGCTCCATCCACGATCCCTCAGCTGCCATCGATTACGCCGAGCGGCTCGCCACCTTGCGCGAGCGCCTCGCCGATCGGCTGGAAATCGTGATGCGGGTCTATTTCGAGAAGCCGCGCACCACCGTCGGCTGGAAGGGCTTGATCAACGACCCCGATCTCGACGGCAGTTTCAACATTAACAAGGGCCTGCGCCTCGCGCGCAACGTGCTGTCCGCCATCAATAATCTCGGCCTGCCCGCCGGCACCGAATTTTTGGACATGACGACGCCGCAATATATCGCCGACCTCGTCAGCTGGGCTGCGATCGGCGCGCGCACGACGGAAAGCCAGATCCACCGCGAGCTGGCGTCAGGCTTGTCGTGCCCGGTCGGCTTCAAGAACGGTACCGACGGCAATGTGCGCATCGCGGCTGACGCTGTGAAGTCGGCCTCGCATCCGCATCATTTCATGGCGGTGACCAAAGGCGGGCGCTCGGCGATTGCGGCAACTGCCGGCAACGAGGATTGCCACATCATCCTGCGCGGTGGCAGCCAGCCGAACTATGATGCTGCCAGCGTCGAGGCCGCGAGTGCCGATCTTGCGCGCGCTGGCGTCAGGCCGCACGTCATGATCGACACCAGCCACGCCAACAGCAGCAAGAAGCCGGAGAACCAGCCGCTCGTCGTGGCCGACATCGCGCGGCAGGTTTCAGCCGGCGAACGGCGCATCGTCGGCGTGATGATCGAGAGCCATCTGGTGGCCGGCCGGCAGGACGTGCAGCCGGGAAAGCCCCTCACCTACGGGCAGAGCATCACGGATGGCTGCATCGATTGGCAGACGACCGTCACCACGCTGGAACGGCTGGCCGATGCGGTCGGCGCGCGAGGTAGCACGCGCGGGCGCGGCGTGAGTGAGCTATCGGCGTGAGCGGAGGAACGATAAAGGCGGGGCGCAGCGTACGCGCCCTGCCTGCCTCAGCAGCCGCGGCAGATGCTCTTCAGCTTCTTGTCGAGCGCCGCGTTCTCCTTGGTCAGGAAATCGTTCGGGTTCATGTTCTTGTCATCGGGCACATCGCCGGCGCGGGGTTGACGATGGCCAACCGGCGCCGGCAGCACGCCGCCGCCTCCCGAATTCTTCACGGCACTCGATGTCCCGCCGCCGCTCTGGGCGAAACCGCCGGGAGCGCCGATCAGGAGCACCAGTGCCATCGACAGAAGGATTTTACGCATCCGGATTCTCCCATCTTCTTCAATTTGATTCATCGCGTCCGTTCGGGCGCCTCGATTGTTGCACAGTTTCGCCGTCCCTGGGCAGCGCAGTCCTGCGCCTTTCGCACATCGGCCATGGTGCCGAGCAACCAGACGCCCGCGGCCACCAGCACGACAAAAAAGCCGGCCATGACCGCATTCTCGACGGTGCGGCTGCTCTCCTCCGGCGGATCCGGCTCCTTTCCTTCGTCGGTCATGACGATTGTGGCGGATAGAAATGGACTTCGCCGCAATAGTCGACGACCCGATAGCGCGTTGCGGCGAGCTTATCACGTTGGGCCGAGTCCGGCTGCGACAAATAGCTCGGCCCGACCGGCGCCTTGCCGTGCCCGCCCGGGATATCCAGCACATATTGCGGCTGGCACAGGCCCGAGACACGGCCGCGCAAGCCGCGCATCAGTTCCTGCCCATGCTCCAGCGTCGTGCGCAGATGCGCGGTGCCCGGCGCGAGATCGCCGTGATGCAGGTAGTACGGCTTGATCCTGAGTTCGACGAAAGTGCGCATCAAAGCTTGCAGCGTCGCCGCGTCGTCGTTGACGCCGCGCAGCAGTACGGATTGGCTCACCAAAGGGATGCCGGCGTCCGCCAGCCGCGCGCAGGCCTCTCGCGCCGCATCGGAAAATTCGCGCGGATGATTGGCATGCACGGCAACCCAGGTCGTCGCGCCCTCAACCTTGAGAGCAGATACCATCTCGGCGCCGACCCGCGTGGGATCGGCGACGGGCACACGGGTGTGAATGCGGATGATTTTGACATGATCGATGGCAGCGAGATCGGCCATGATTTCGGCGAGCCGGCGCGGCGACAGCATCAGCGGATCGCCGCCGGTCAGGATCACTTCCCAGATCTCGCCGTGGGAGCGGATGTAGTTCAGCGCAGCGCGATAGGCGTCGTCAGAGAGCGCATTCGGCTTGCCCGGCCCAACCATCTCGCGACGGAAACAGAACCGGCAATAGACGGCGCAGACATGCACAAGCTTGAACAGCACGCGGTCGGGATAACGATGCACGATGCCCGCGACAGGCGAATGCGCATCATCACCAATCGGATCGGCGTTCTCGCCGGGCGCCGCCACCAGTTCCTCCGCGGTCGGGATGAACTGCCTTGCGATGGGATCGGCAGGATCGTCCGGGTCAATCAGCGCGGCAATCTCCGGCGTCACGGCAATTGCATAGCGCGCCGCGACCTTCTCCAGCTCAGCCAGCGCCGAGACAGGCGCAAGCCCGCGCGCCACCAGCTCGGCCGGCTGGCGCAACGTGGCTGCAAGTTTCGGGTCGATCCTGTTCATGTCTCTCCTGCCGGCGGTGTCCACACTACCTGGTCGATTTTTGGCGCGCCGCTCGCCAGCATCACCAGCCGGTCGAAGCCGAGCGCGACGCCGCTCGCCTCGGGCATATGGGCAAGCGCAGCCAGAAAATCATCATCCAGCGGATATCGCTCGCCGTACCGGCGCTCTTTCTCGTCCATCGAGGCGGTGAAACGATGACGCTGCTCGGCCGCGTCAGTCAATTCGCCAAAGCCGTTGGCGAGTTCCACGCCGCAAGCATAGACCTCGAATCGCTCGGCGACACCGGGATCGCCGGGCTTGGTGCGCGCCAGCGCCGCCTCCGGCGCCGGATATTCGAACAGCACTGTCAGCCGACCCTGCCCCAGATTGGGCTCGACATGCTCGACCAGCACCTTGCTGAAAATATCCGACCAGGTGTCGTCATCGGCGATGCGCACGCGATGCTTCGCAGCCGCCGCCAATGCCGCACGATCGCCCTCGCCGCCACGGATCGTCGCGAGCAAATCAATACCAGCAAAGCGATCGAAGGCAGAAGCTACAGTCAGAAGCTCGGGCTCGGCAAAGGGATCGCAGTCTTTGCCGCGGAACGAGAAGTTTCCGATGCCGGTCGCCTGCGCCGCATGCGCGATCACTACAATCGTATCGGCCATGATCGCATCGTAGGCCACATTGGCGCGGTACCATTCCAGCATCGTGAACTCAGGCAGATGCAGGTCGCCGCGTTCGCGGTCGCGGAACACGCGCGCGAATTCGAAAATTTTTTGCTCGCCGGCGGTGAGCAGCCTCTTGCACGCGAATTCCGGCGACGTGCGCAAGTATCGGCTCACGCGGCTGCCATCGCCGCGAACGAGTTCGGTGCGCGGCGCATGCAGGTGAGTTTCATTGCCGGGCGAGACCTGCAGAATGCCGGTCTCGACCTCAAAGAATCCCTGCTCATCGAACCAGGCGCGGATGGCGCGCATGATTTCCCGGCGCGCCAGCAGAAACGGCTTTCGATCGACGTGCCGCGCCGGCGACCACCAGGGCGATGGCTGATCATGCCCGGTCATTATCGGCAAATCCTGGCAGGACCGTCCGCGCGCAAGCGATCAGTGAGGGAATTCACGAATACCATTGAAATTGCTTCGCTTTTCTACAGAACCATCGGCCAGTCTAATGCCCGGCGGCTCACCTTCCGGCCTTCATGTCCAAAGTCTCGCACCTTGTCCATTGCTTCGACTGAACCTCCGGCTGGGGTCGCACGTCCCATGCGCAGCAAACGGATTGGATCACGTCATGCACAGCGGCTGGATTATTTGGAATCGGGCTTGTGCTCTCCCGCCAAAAAGGGCCGGAAAAGGGTAGCTTCTCGGGGCCAAATCAGTATGTTGCCGCCCGAAACCGCCTCCCTAAAAGCCCATGGGCAGACCTGCCCGGATCGGTCGGAGGCCAGCCATTCGGGAAAAAAGCCTTGAGAGTCATCGCCAGTTCTATCCGCAAGGGCAACATCATTGAGCAGGACGGCAAGCTCTACGTCGTCCTTTCCGCCGAAAATATCCATCCCGGCAAGGGGACCCCGGTCAGCCAGATCGAAATGCGCCGCATCGGCGACGGCGTGAAGGTGTCCGAGCGCTACAAGACCACCGACCAGGTCGAGAAGGCCACCGTCGAGGACCGCAATTTCAACTACCTCTACGAGGACGGCGACGGCTTTCACTTCATGAACACCGAGACCTACGACCAGATCCAGGTCGCCAAGGACATCGTCGGCAGCGGCGCGCCT
>Ga0081540_1000976_pt1 | contig 25808 bp, 32 predicted proteins | sample TabmetS2T1R1_FD_71024 | JGI IMG/M metagenome (GOLD analysis project Ga0081540, IMG submission 71024) | Tabebuia heterophylla rhizosphere microbial communities from the University of Puerto Rico - S2T1R1 | ecosystem: Host-associated > Plants > Roots > Rhizosphere ...
GCTTCGGATCCGTCTACCGTTCAGTAGTCGCAGTAGTAGGGAAAGTTGTATGTGTAGGTTGGATAGTACGGACAACCAAGGCCGTAGTCGTAATAGCCGCCGCCAGCGAAGCGGTGCCGTCCGCCGCCGAAGCGACCGTGGCCGACGTGCCCGATGCGACCTGCGCCCAACCCACTGACGCGGCCGGCGCCAATGCCACCCATGCCACTGCCGAAGCCGCCCATGTGGCCCCCGCCAAAGCCGCCCATGTGACCTCCGCCAAAGCCACCGCCCATATGGCCTCCGCCAAAGCCGCCGCCACCGCCATGACCGCCGCCACCACCACCACCGCGGGCTTGGGCACCAGTAGCCAGCAGGCTTCCGGCGAGCACTGCGCTCGCCAAAATCATCATCACTCGCCCTCTCATGACATTCTCCTTTGGGATGGGCGGATGTCCGCCACAGGTCTTCTCAGACGCCGGCATATTCGCGGAAGGCAAACGCTAACGTCGTCATGAAGTGAAGATGGGGATGCTTTGCCTCGTCTCTATTAAATTCGAATTTATATGGCTCGAGCTGAAATAGGTTCACGGCATGTCGCGCCAGAACGCTGCTGGCCGATTGCAGATCAGCTCGCGCGAAGATTGATCGCGGCTATAGGCACGCTGCTACCAAGGAAAAATCGGACGGCGCGCGCCCACCTCGTGCAGGGAGGAGGTACATAGGGCGTGGCGGGCGCCGTCCGTCGGACAACCGCATGACAACGCCGCGAGGGACAAGCGTGGCGCGGCTGTTCCGAGCATGAGCTACGCTCCGGGGATGAATTGTACCATTAAATATTGGTTTAGTAATCGTCCCGCGCCGTTCTCGGTGATCGGATGAGGGCGGCGCGTACTCGTAGACCGGGCCTGATTGGTGAGGCAGATCAATATCCGGCAAGCCCCGATAGCGACCCAATCCTGCAGCGCGCGAAACGACGCGATGTGCCACTAACTGTCATTCATCATTGAGTTTGCATGCTCGAGCTCCGGCCGCCGCAAAGGCAGCCGAGCTATCACCAAGACTTGAGCCTGCGGCCGAGCATTCAAGTTTGCTGGCGCAGATTGGTGGGAGAGTCCGACTCGCGCGGCGAGGCCGCGCTCGGATATTCGTTGAACGCTGCCATCACGCGTGCGGTGTAGACAACAACGGATTTTATCGAAGCGACTTGCGTGCTGCGCAGGCGTACATGTTGATTTCCATGCCAACCTGCACTTCCACGATCTTCGGTGTTTTCCAGGCCATTTGAGAGCTCCTCAATCCGCGACACGATTGTCGCCTTCATCACTTCGTCGATGTAGCGACGCGCTGTGGGCGTCCAATTTAAATTGGCGTTTAGTGAGGAGAACGAAGCGCCTCGCGAACCTTTGCCCTTTTCCGCAACAGCCAATGATGCATACCGTATTCTGAACGTTGGGCCTCGGATCGCCGGCGAACATGTTTCGGTTCGGCATTTTGGTCGATGCGGGCGCCTTGCCCGTTCTGTCGTTCACTCAAATCGCTCGGACGGCTCAGGGAAAATTAAAACTGAATTTAGGTCTCAGGCGGAGGTGAAACGAAGGAAGCGGCTCCCAATCTGATGCGCGGCCGTGCGCGCTTGCGTTGACGGACTGCAGGGGGAGGTACATCACCGCACAGGGGCCCGCTCTAGGTCAAAAACGCGTTTCGAGCGCGCTCCGATCATCTCCAATCTATCTCGGCAAGCGGGCAATTTGCAGCCCGTCAGCGTGTCTCAAAGGCGCTAAGGACAGAGGCGCTTATAGGAATGCGTGCTTTCCATCCCCTTGGTTCTCACCCTCACCAAATATCTGAAGGCTAAACTTATTTTTAGTTGAGAAGCCGCGTCAGACCATGACGTGTACGTCTGATCGCTGTTGCGGACAATCAGCAAGTTTGCTGGAAGGCGTTCGGCCATGTACCGCCGGGAGGTTATGGAAATCTGTTCGCAATTTACGCCGCGGAATTCCCGAACGGGGCAATGCAAAATGGAACCGGCCCGAACCGTTCACCGCCAGAGTTGGCGGGCAGGCACTCCGAGCTCGGGCTGTCGTTCGATTCCGGAAGAGACCGCGGTAGCGGTCACATATAACGGCGGCACCTATGCCGTAATGATGACGACACCCCAGGATTTGGCAGATTTCGCGCTTGGCTTCAGCCTGAGCGAAGGCGTCATCGGTTCTGCCGCTGATATCGGCTCGTTAGACATCGTGCACCTCGACGACGGGGTTGAATTGCGGATGTGGCTCAGTCAGCCGAGAGCCGATAGCTTGAAGGAACGACGGCGGCGCATGGCGGGACCGACGGGGTGCGGATTGTGCGGCATCGAATCAATTGCGGAAGCGATGCGTCCGACCGCGACCATCGGTCATGGCGGGCAATTCTCGCCGGGACAGATCATGGCTGCCATGGAAAGCCTGCCATCGCGTCAAAGACTCAATATCGAGACGCGCGCCGTTCACGCGGCGGCCCTCTGGACGGTTCCGAGCGGTATCGTTGCGTTGCGGGAGGATGTCGGCCGTCACAACGCGCTCGATAAGCTTTCAGGGGCTCTGGCCCATGCGTCCATTGTGGCGAGCGAGGGCATCGTACTTCTCACCAGCCGGGTATCGGTGGAGATGGTGCAGAAAACCGCCGCGATTGGGGCACCAGCGATGGTGTCAGTTTCGGCTCCGACCGCGCTGGCTGTTCGTGTGGCGGATGCCGCGGGCATCACACTTGCTGCGATAGCGCGCGCGGACGGATTCGAAGTGTTCACCCATCCGTGTAGAATCTCGTAGGGGCATTGCGCTAGTGACGCGATTGTTATCAGCAACAACATTGCTGCGACACTATCTCATCCAGTGACAAAGCGATCCCTTGGCGAATTGACCGCCGGCCGCACCGACGGGCGGATCGAAGCCTTTCAATGCCAACCGTGCCAACGAGCGCACTATGCGAAAACTGATCATGGCGACCCTCTTGTTCTCGCTCGCTGGGCTCTCCGCCAGTTATGCCCGCGGCGGTATGCACGGGGGAGGGATGCAGGGCCTGATGGCTCCCGCGAATCCAACCGTCCCACCCTCGCTGACGCCGGATCCCCGTCTTACCGGGACCGCGCCGCTTCCGCCGCATCATCAGCCAACATCGGCTCACGTTCCCTCGCTCCCAGACGCCATGCTGAAGCCGACCGCTGAAGAGGCTGCCGTCGATCGTGCGATCGGAAACATCTGCCGGTAAAAGCCGTGTTCACCGCATAACGGCGCAATCTTACGACTTCGCGTCAACATTCACCGGTATTGTGAACTGAAACGTGGCACGTGGGGTATGTTTGCCGTGGCCCACAGCCGGCCGCCGTGGGCTTCCATGATCGAACGGCAGATCGAAAGCCCCATACCCATGCCGCTGGATTTGGTGGTGAAGAAGGCGTTGAACAGCCGATCCGCATTCTCGGCGGAGATCCCAACGCCGCAATCCGTGACACTGACCAGCACTGGCTGCTTCTCGTGCTGGCGAGATCGGATCAGGAGTTCGCGTGGCCGATCCGTAACGGATTGCATGGCTTCAATGCCATTCATCACCAGGTTGATGATGACCTGTTGAAGTTGGACCCGATCTACCACTGAAGACTTGCCGATGCCGGAATATCCGGACACAACTAAGAGTTCCGTGCCGCCATGCGCCGCGACTCTGTCGAAGGCCGTGACCAGCGCATCGATCTCGCGCTCACGGCCGTAGAGCTTCTCCGGAATCAGCAGCCAGTCCGACGCGTCGTGCACGCCCAGCGGGAACGGGTCGATGTGGCCATTTAACTCCAGGTCTGCGAGGCATCTTCGAAAATCAGCCTCGACACCTGCGGCGGTCTGGTAGCGCTCCTCGGCAGTCTTGGCGAGAAGCTTCATCATGATTGCCGAGAGCAGCCGCGGGAGCCCCGCGACCCGCTCGTTGGGCGGTACCGGTTGCCGCGCGATATGACAGTGTACCCACCCCATCGGATCGGCGGCGGTGAAGGGGAGCCGTCCCGTCAGCATTTCGTAGAAGGTGACACCCAGAGCATAGAGATCACTACGAAAGTCCATCGAGCGGTTCATCCTGCCGGTTTGTTCCGGCGCCATGTAGGCGAGCGTCCTCGCGATCGTCTCTGGCGGGGCGGGGGCTTGGCGCTCGCGCGGCGAAGCCGAACCCCGTCAGCCACACGCCGCCGCTAGCCGATTCCACCAGGATATTGCTGGCTTGATGTCTTTATGGATGAGGCCACGCTCATGCACATGGCGGAGCACCCCCGCGAGAGGGATCGCGATGCGCAGTAATTGCGGCATCTCCAATGGTCGGCCAAGCTGTCGATCGAACGGCGTACCGCCGGGATATTCAAGCACCAGCGTCATGCGGCCGTTGTGGTGCGTGAGCGCGACGGGTCGCGCCGCCCAGCCAGCGTTAAGTTCGTCCTTTAGCGCATATTCGTGTTCAAGCCGCTCGACGCGACCGGGCGAGCTTTCATCCGCGGCAACAAGCAGTATTGGCGCCAGGCCGCTGCCGGAGCCGCGGTAGACGGCAACGTCTCCCTCGTGCAGCGGCGAGAGTATGTAGCTCGATAGCTCCTTCATGAAGGCCTCCTGACAGGAGGACTGCTTTAAGGCATTGATTAGGTTAGTTTGCTTTTGCCCGTCAATTCAAAAAACAGATAAAAAAGACCGAAGATATCAGGATCGGCGCCTTCGTGCTCGGCTTCGGGAGATTATTTCGGCAGCGTCTTCAGATAGCGATCGCGTCCTGCCGATCTTTCTCGTCCGGCACGGAGTAAATCATCTTCGTGCCCTTGGCGAACTTGCTGAGGCCCTGCAGCTATTCGTCCAGGTTTGTTTCATCCCAGGTAACGTTCAGTCCCTTGACTGCCGAGGAATAGCTATAGCCGGGTTCTGTTCCCCTCTTGCGGGTGTCGGCCAGTCACGGTCATCGCCCTCTGCGTGCACCGCAAGTGGGACTGAAAGCATCCCGGTGGACGCAGCATCATCGAGCAGATAGCAACACGGATCCTGGTGACGGTGCGCATGTGCGACTCCTAGATTTCAGGCGTTTGCGTTGAGTTCTGCATTAACGCGCGGTTAGTCCTCGCAAATTGCGTTGATTGTCAGGATGCCATGCTCCCAAAGACGCCGTCGCGCCGGATGAGGCCGTGGTAAAGCGCGGCGCCGAAATGCGCGAGGAAGGTCGCGAACAACAGGTAGGCGAGGGTGGAATGGAGGTCGCGGAGCCAGGCATAGAGGGTCAAATCATGCGGCAAGATCGGCGGTAGTTGCACAGCCCCATAGAGCACGATCGGATAGCGGGCTGCCGACAGCATGCCCCAGCCTACCAGCGGCATGACGAGCATGAGCGCATAAAGCAAGATATGCGATGCCTTTGCGGCGAAGCGCTGCAGGGAGGGAACTGTGTCGGGCAAATCTGGCGGCGGATTGATGAGGCGGTTGACGATCCGCGCGACGCACAACACCATGATCGCAATTCCGAGCGGCCGATGGATCGAGACCAGAAGGTCGTAACGTCGAGAAACCGAAGCGGCCATGCCGACGCCAATGAACAGCATCGCGATGATCATGGGCGCCATCAGCCAGTGCAGAAGCCGGGACGCGGCCGGGAATCGTGGCTGGGTGGTCATGACTTGCCTCCAGCTTGCACTTCCTTGGGCGTGATCGCGCTGGGCGGCTTTTCATCCTCCTCTTCGGCCCGCAGCGCGAACGAGCGCGCATAGACCGCCGAGCGGGCGCTTAGCAACGCGTCGTCGGAAGGCTCGATGCCGGCTGGCAACACCAGAGGATCGTAGTTGATGGCGGTGCAGGCCCCGCTGTCTTCACTGGAGGCTCGATCGATGGTCACCGTGCCGGCGTCGACCTGCTGCCGACCCTCTGGCCAGGACTGCGTCGCATCGTTGGTCGGGTCACCAGCTTGCCCGATTGTCACGATCAGCCGCCATTGCCGTGGATGCTGCGCGATTTGGCCGATCAGGTCATCAAAGAGATAGTTCTCGTCTCCTGCCTCCGGTTGCTCTGCCGCAGCGGTCAGGACGGGTTGCGCCGGCACTACGGACCAACGAACTGGCGTAGAGGCGCCCGCTGCGTCGACGAAGCGGAAGGCGTTGAGGCCGTTGAAGGTGGAGTTTGCGAAACCGGAAGTGACCTGGCGTTTCTTGATCAGGGCTAGTGCCCGCGCGGCTTCTGGATGAGCAGCCAGGAACGCCTTTATTTTGGCTGGATCAGGCTTTCCGGTCGCCGGATCGGGGCTGAAGGCGAGCAACTGCTCGTAAAACCCGCGCGCCGAGTTCACCGGAAAAACCGGAATGTTGTTCATGCCCGTGCGCCATTCCTCGCCGCCAGGCGGCACAAAGCGCAGTGCCATGCTGCGCACGGTGTTGGGTGCATCTGGCTGAAACGGCATCCCGCCGGCGAGGGCGAAGCGGCCAACCACCGGGACGCGGCCGGGTTTGAAGACAGCGGCTTTTGATATCGCTGCTACCTGCCCGTTGCCTTCGAACCAGCCGGTAACGCAAACGCCCTTGGCGTGGTTGCGGCGGAAGCCGACTTGGGTGCCGTTGGCTTCGCGGAAGGCTGCCATCATCCGGTCCTGCGTCAGCCGCACTGGCGAGAGCCAACCACCCGTGTGAGCGAATGCCGCGATTACGCTTAGCAACACAGCGCCGATCGCGCCCAGTCTGACCAGCAGTCCGGGATTGGTCGCCATAGCCACTTTAAACCAGAGTGGTTTCATATTCGGTGCATCCGGACGTTCGGCCAGTGCAGCCCGCTTGGTGTTTTTTCTGCGTTATGCGGGCCGTTTGCTCGATCACTGGCTGGGGTGAGATCAACTGGCAGGCTTCGGCGTGGAGCCTGATACACGCCAAACGGTGTTTCCGACGTCGTCAGCGATCAACAATGAGCCATTCTTGTCGACCGCCAAGCCAACCGGACGTCCCCGCGCGTGATTGTTCGCATCGAGGAAGCCGGTGACGACATCCTGCGCCGGGCCGCTGGGCTTTCCGCCGCTGAACGGCACAAACACCACTTTGTAGCCGTTAAGCGGCGTTCGATTCCAGCTTCCGTGCTCGCCGACGAACGCGCCGCCGCGATAGTTTGCGGGAAGCCCGGTGCCTGTGTACATCGCCAATCCCAGCGGCGCGACGTGAGAGCTCAACGAATAGTCCGGCGCAATGGCTGTCGCCACCAGATCGGGCCGCTGCGGCATGATGCGCGGGTCCAGATGTTGGCCGTAATAGCTGTAGGGCCAGCCATAGAAGCCTCCGTCCTTTACCGAGGTCAGATAATCCGGAACCAGGTCGGGGCCGATCTCATCGCGTTCGTTGGCGATGGCCCAGAGCTTGCCGGTCACAGGTTCCCATTGCAGGCCGGTAGGATTGCGTACGCCGCTGGCGAAGATGCGATGCGCGCCCGACGCAACGTCGACCTCCCAGATCGCAGCCCGCTCGTATTCGGCTCCGATTCCGTTTTCGCCTACGTTGCTGTTGGATCCGACCCCAACATAGAGCTTGGACCCATCCGGACTGGCCAACAGCGACTTGGTCCAGTGATGGTCGATCGGGCCGCCGGGAAGATCCGTGAGCTTGGTGCCTGCCGCGGTGATACTGGTCTGTCCATCCTGATATGGATAGCGGACGATGGCATCGGTGTTCGCAATATAGAGATCGTGACCAACGAGGGCGACGCCGAATGGCGAGTTGAGATGATCCAGAAACGCGGTTCGTACTTCGGGAATGCCGTCACCATCGGTGTCACGCAGCAGCGTGATGCGGTTTGCGTCCTTTGCCTTGGCGCCCGCAAATGACTGCACCCAGCCGGTAATGATGTCCTTGGGCCGGTAGATCGGCGCTTTTGGTCCATTGCTCTCGACCACCAGTACGTCGCCATTGGGAAGGACGTAGAGGGATCGTGGATGCTGGAAGCCGGTCGCCAGTGCATGAACCTGCAGTCCCTCCGGCACGGTGGGAGTTTTGTTGCCCCATCCTACGACCTCTGCGACGCGCATCGGCGGCATCAAATACTGCTGCAATGCAGGCAACTGGGGATTGGCGCCGATCTGCATTTTCGGGTCGCCAGCATGATCGTCACAGCCGGCGAGTCCGAGGCCGGCGACAAGAAAAGCGGCGAGACGCGGCATTTTGGCCGAACGTGCATTCTTGAAGATGTGCATCATGATTATACTCCAAACCGATGGCGATTTGTCAGGGCCCTGGCAACAAGGGCCGTCAACACGAGAACGATGACGACAAGCGTTGAAAGGGTCAGGCCGTTCGGTACCACAGCGCTATAACCGTCGCGGCTGTGAACGAAGGCGTTGGTGAGCGCGAGCAAGACCGTGATCGCGTAGCCAATCGCGCGGGGCCAGGCCGGCCTGTCGATTCGCCTACGGGCTGCAAGGTCAATCACGTACGCGACAGTAGCCAGACCCGCCATGATCAAACCGGCGGTGATCAGCCAGATGGAGAACCTCTCCCACATCACATCGGGCATCCGCCAATAGACGAGATCCGTGGCCAGAGCGCCCGCGAAGTAGGCGACGGAAAACGACACCAGAATCCGGTGGATCGGTCGTCCACGCGGCCTCCGCGCTGGTATCAAATCGGCATCGCGTGCGAAACTTACTTCCGCGATCGTAGCGTGCTGCTGCATATTTGAAATTCTCCTGATTGACGTTGCGTGCATCTCTGCTTCCAGGCCGCTTGACCCCTGTGTCCTGATCGCCGGCGCGAAGATTTGGGCCGACAATCCAATATTGTCATTGCTCGCGCGCGGGTCCTCTAAATTCCATTTTAGTTTTCGAGACGGATTCGAACGCGCGCGCACCGTAGTGCTACCGCACCACCTGCATGAGCTGATCCATCGGCATCGTGTTGTGATTGAGGTTCGCCATGACGAGCATCGCCAGCGTGATCACAGGTAAATCGATTCAGGACGGCCTTATCGGCAGCCCCGATTGGGCCCGGTGGGTCAAGGGATCTTCATCGCCGAACCGGAAAATCGGAACGCTGAGTGCCTGTCGCCGCAATCACGCGTATCTCATTGAGGCAGACGGCTGGCGCAACCGTGCGAAGTCGCGCGGTCTCTTCGCCTTACTTGAATTGCGGAACCACCGGAATGGTGATGCGCGGTGGCGGCAGCGGAGCTATCCTGGATGCGTTGCCGATCCCGCTGGGATCGACCGTCACATTATTCAGACCACCAATGTTTGCCGGGCCCGGCGGAATCCCACTGATCGGTATATTGCCGGATCCCGCGGCACCTGCGGTTCGCGCTGCCTGCGCAAACGAAGCGGCGGGGGTAGTTAGGGACAGCAACAATACGAAAGCAATTTTTGTCGCGGTGTTGGACATGACGAAGCTCCATTGTTTGAAGCGTTAGCGTAGCTGCAGCTGATCTAAGTCTGTCCAGCCGTCGCGCCATTAAATTGAATTTTAGAGTACTAGCAGAACGCGACCGCGTTCCCATCTTTCTTCATCCTATCAGGGGCAACCAACAAGGAGACCTGAGATGAAATTCGCATTGATTGGCGCCTCCGCTCTTGCCACGGTGGCTTCCGTAACACCCGCACTGGCGCAAGCCGTTATTGAAGATCCCGGCTATTGCGCGCAGTTCTACCCGAACGCAAATTGCCAAAACCTGGGACCTGGCAATCCGTACACCGATGGCGGCTACTATCGAAACAACTGGCACAACGGCAACGCGTCAGTCGAGCACCATCGGCAACGTCACCATCAGACGCACCGCCGCTAAGGTGGCTGCTTTCAGCCCGAACGTAACGCTTTGATCAAATTGAAAATGAAAATATCTCGAGGCGGCCTGGCACGCGTCATGGCCGCCTTGATGTGCTTTCGTGTAAATGGAAGGCGGAACGCAATGCAAGCGATCGATAGTTAAGTTCAATTTAGTTTCCTGAAGTCCAATTTAATGGGACAGGCAGCGTTTCGGCCTACCTCCGTTGTGATGCCCTGAGCCTCAGGGTCGAGATTACCAATCGACACACGGAGAAAGACGATGACCAGAGCCAAGATTTTCGGTGCGGCAGCGATTCTGTCGCTGATGTTCGCAACGCCGGTTTTCGCGCAGGCAGCTATCCAGGAGCCGGGCGCGTTCGCATTCTACTATCCCAATAACGACGTCCTGAATGGCGGCCGGCCCACGCCGGCGGCGGGCCCGCACGCTATGACACCGGAGTTGTTTGGCAGCGGAGGCCCGGTCATCCCGAGTTCGCCGATACACGATCGTCGGCACGCGTGGAAGTAGACTGACGCCAAGCATCTATGCCGGCCCGAAATCGGGCGCGGCAAATCGAAAAAGGCCGCATTGGAACGACGCGGCCTTTTCCATATCTGAGCGGGGAGGGGCAAAGCCCTAGGAATTCCAATCCACCCTGTGGGACCGGCAAGAGCGGACAAGGCGCAGCAATCTTCGGCAAGCACCGCCGCGCTTTGTGATTACTATCAAGATGCCTTCCTCCGGGACCGGGCCGAGCTTCGCCGAGGTTATTCCAGGCGCACCGATTTCGCGCGGAGGACAAGGATGACCAAGCCAAACCGATGTCGACAAGAACCCGCATCCCGGCGGCGATTTCTGAGGGAAGGTAGCATCTTATTGGGTGGAGCCGTCATTGCTGGTGGCCTCGCCGGAAGTGAAGCGCGCGCCGCTGCCGAAAATACCGGCAACCTCCCTCCCAACGCGCCCGAGTGGATGAAGACGCCCGGCGATCCCATGGGAACCCAGCCCTACGGCGCGCCGTCCCCGTTCGAAAAAGATGTCATCAAAAACATCTCGAAGACGCTGCCGCAGTATTTGTCGGCATCTGGACGTACGCCGTTGCAGGACCTCGACGGCATCATCACGCCGAACGGTCTGTTCTACGAGCGCCATCATGGCGGCGTTCCCACGATTGATCCGGCGCAGCACCGGCTGATGCTCCATGGTCTCGTCGATAGGCCCCTGCTCTTCACTATGGACGATATCCGTCGCTTTCCCTCGGAGTCTCACATCTATTTCCTCGAATGTTCGGGCAACCCGGAATACAAAAAACCCTATGGCAAGACCGCTTCCGATCTCGTCGGCCTGCTGAGCTGCGCCGAATGGACCGGTGTCAGCCTGAAACTCGTGTTGCAGGAAGCAGGCCTGCAGCCGGGTGCAAAATGGGTCGTCGCCGAAGGCGCCGATTCCGCGGCAATGACCCGTAGTATTCCGATAGAGAAATGCCTCGATGACGCGATGCTGGCGTACAGCCAGAACGGCGAGCGGTTGCGCCCGCAGCAGGGCTATCCGCTTCGCCTGCTGGTGCCGGGCTTTGAAGGCAATATGAATGTGAAGTGGCTGCGCCGCCTGCATGTCACTGCGGAGCCGGCTTACTCGCGCGATGAGACCTCGAAATACACCGACCCAATGCCCGATGGTACGGCACGCGAATTCACCTTCTACATGGAAGCCAAATCCATCATCACCCGGCCATCGGGCGGCCAGCGGCTGTCGGCGCCGGGTTTCCACGAAATCAGCGGCATCGCCTGGACCGGACGCGGAAAAGTCAGACGCGTCGACGTATCCGTTGATGACGGCAAGAGTTGGCAGGAAGCGCAACTGCAGGAGCCGGTGCTGACGCGGGCGCTGACCCGCTTCCGCTTGCCTTGGCATTGGGACGGCAAGCCTTTGGTGATCCAGAGTCGTGCCATCGACGAGACCGGCTACGTGCAGCCGACGCTGGCTGAACTGCTCGCGGTGCGCGGTGACAACTACGTGTACCATAACAATGCGATCTGGCCGTGGCGTATCGCTGCAGACGGCGAGGTGACCAATGCCCACGCGTAAGCTTGAGCTCGCAGCGTTGGCTGTTGCTACACTGTTATGCGCGGCGCATACAGAGGCGCAAAGCCCGTACGGCATCGGCCGGGCCGCGACGCCTGCGGAGATTGCGGGTTGGAACATCGATGTCGGCGGCGACGGCAGCAGTCTGCCGTCGGGAAGCGGCAGCGTCAGTCACGGGAGCGAAGTATTCGCTCAGCAATGCGCCGCCTGTCACGGTGCAAAGGGCGAGGGCGCCGTCGGCGACCGGCTCGTCGGCGGACAGGGCACGCTCGGAACGTCAAAGCCGGTGCGTACCGTCGGAAGCTATTGGCCATACGCGCCGACGTTGTTCGATTACATCCGGCGCGCCATGCCGCAGAACGCACCGCAATCGCTCTGCAACGACGACGTCTATGCGGTGTCTGCCTATATTCTTAGCCTCAATGGCCTGCTGCCGGCGGATGCGACGCTTGATGCCAAGTCGCTTGCCGCAATCAAGATGCCAAATCGCAACATGTTCGTTGGTGATCCCAGGCCTGACGTTAAGACCCCGGAATGCATGTCGGGTTGCTGAAGTCGCCTGTCGTTCGGCCGCAATAACACGCCAACGGCAGCAATATCGGACAAGCGATTACAAGTGTGCGTCATAGATTTTAAGCATGCACCGGACGCTCGCGTGCGAGCAACTGGTCAGCATCGGTCCTCGAGTCGAGGCGGTGCGGTGCAGTATCTCAATGAGGTCGTCAAATGTTGCGCAAGACCATGGTTGTTGTTGCAATTGTCCTTCTCGCAAGCTCCGGGCTTTCCGCAGACGCATTTGCCCGAAGCGGCGGCCATGGTGGCGGTGGCAGAGGTGATAGCTTTCGCGGGAATCACCTTCGCGGCGCCTCCGGAGGTATTCGCGCTGACCTTGGCGTTTACGGTAACCGCACTGGCGGTTCACATAACGGATTGCTTGGGCACGGGAACCGCGATGTGTGGGGCCACTGGGGCGCCTATTACGGACCCATGATTCCCGCGATTTGAACCGAAAGTGGTATGGTCGCATCAAAGCGTCATGTTGGAGTCTTCCCCGATGCCTCAGTTCCGACTGCTCGGCCTCTCCGGCAGCCTGCGCCGCGCTTCCAACAGCACTGCGGTGCTTCGCGGCCTTCAGGACGCGCTTGGGCTGCGAGCTGCGCTCGACATTTTCCCGCTGCACGCGATTCCGCTCTACAATGAGGATGATGACGCCGAGAACGCCCCCGAATCCGTGCGTGCCCTGCGTTCGGCGATCGAGGCGAGCGATGGCGTGATCATAATCTCGCCCGAATACAATCATGGCATGTCGGGCGTCCTGAAGAACGCGCTCGACTGGGCCTCGCGGCCGCACGGGCTGTCGGTGCTGAAAAGAAAGCCGGTACTGACGATGACGGCCTCGCCCGCGTTCATCGGCGGTGTGCGCGCGCAGCAGCAGATGAACGAGACGCTCGCATCGATACCGGCCCGTCATGTTTTTCGGCCCCAGATCGTGATCGGCGGCGTGCATGAGAAGGTGCGCGACGGCCGCCTCATTGATGAAGCTGCGCTCAGCTTCGCGCTTGCGGGTATTGATGATCTCATCGAGGAGATCAGGGTAGCTCGCTCCGTCCGAAGGGCGGCATGAACGTCACGGCCGCTGCAGAGGCTTCTCTTCCGAAACAGAGAAAAACAATCAAAATCTTAAGCGCCGCTTCGCGGTGTCGTGAACAAACGCAGGAAGCTTATCCCGCTTCCTGTCGCGGCGAATACCGCGCCAAGTACCAGTGCAAGCGTGGCTCCCTCGCGACCGGCGAGGCCAAAACAGAGAGCGGCAAGCGCTGCTCCGATCGTCTGTCCCGTCAGGCGTGCCGTCGCAACCATGCCGCTTGCACCACCGCCATCATTGCGCCGGGAAAATCGAAGCCATACGTCGCCCTCGGGGTACGCGGCAATGTCTTCAATCCGATCAAGATTGCAACAACTACGAAGGGCATGTTGATGGCAAACAGCCAGCTCCAAGGTCCGATCGCGAGGATGCCCGAGGCGATCGTCGGGCCAAGCGTGAAGGCGGTCGCGACGACCATCGCGTTGCGTCCGAAGCCCAGGCCCTGCAAGCGTCCTGGATAAACGAAGCGAACCAACGCGGTGTTCACACTCATTATACCACCGGCCCCGAGGCCCTGCAGCACGCGCGCCGTCAGCAGACTGGGCAACGACCAGGCGCCTGCGCAGAAAAGCGATGCCACCGTGAACAGCGCAAGGCCTCCGAGGTAAATCCGGTGGTGACCGACGACCTCGCCAAGCGCGGCCAGGGGCAAAAGGGTTGCGACCATCGCAATCTGGTAGACATTCACCACCGAGATGATTTCGGATGGGCCGGCGTGAAGATCGGCAGCGATTGCTGGGAGGGCGATGTTTGCGATCGCCGTATCGAGCGAGGCCATCGCGAGGGCGGTGAAAATTGCAGCGGCGCCCATCACCGGCGTCCTGCCGGTAGACCACTAATCGCAACCGGTCCATCCGCCGAAATTATTTCCGTCGACATTCGAAAGGCTCCAGCTTGGTCGATTAAATGGAGGCAGGGGTTAGCCAGCAGGCGATTCTCTGCATGCCGCATATGCGAACCGCCCCGGAGCATGAGGCCTGGCCGCACTTGCTCTGATAGGATCAGCGAATTCGCTCTTGAGCCTTATGTAGGGTTTCGATGCATTTTTTGAGGCCTGCATGCTCGTCATTTGACAGAGGAGGGTCAAGGATTTGCAGGCAACCATCCCGGCCAACGACGCCGGGCAGCGAGAGTGTTACTCCAAGTTTTGAATTATAGACCCCGATCGGAACTACCGCGCGTTCGTCGCGTAACACGATTTCGGCGATCCGTGCGCAGACCATCCCAATGCCGTATTGGTTGGCTCCAATACCTTCGATGATCGCTATGTTTGCATAGCGTACTTCATTCTCGATCGTCGCGCGGATGTCGTCGCCCTGCATGAGGCCGAGTTGCTCGAGCGCATCCGAGATCGGGACGCCGCCTACGCGAGCACCAGACCAGTGAAAGATCTGGGATGTTCCGTGTTCGCCGAGAACCTGCGCTTCGATGGTTGTCGGCGCTACCTTGAGCCGTCGGCCTAAATGCACGCGAAAGCGCAGGCTGTCGAGCAGCGTGCCGGTGGAGAGAACGCGTTCATGACCGGCCAGCTCGCGCGTCAGATAGGCAAGCGGATCCGGAGGGTCGGTGACGAGGAGCAGAACGGCGTCCGGCGCGGCATTGGTAATCGTCGGAATGACCTGACGGTAGACCTCGGCATTCCTGTCCAGGAGGCGCAAGCGGCCCTGCGGATCGCTACGATCCGTTGCCCCGCCGGATTTCTCGTTGATGCCGACGGTGATCATGACGAGTGCGGCGCCTGCCAGATCTGAATAGTCCCCATCCGTCACCCTGGTGGTCGATGACAGGGGAGCCCCGTAGCCCATGTCGGTCGCCAGGCCTTTCGCGCGATCGCGGTCTCGGTTGACGAGAACGAGCTCGCTGGCGCAACCCCTCATGAGGGTTGCCATTGCGCATGCGGCCCCGACGGCGCCCGCTCCGACAATTCCGACCTTCATGACATGACCCCATCCGCGTGTGGCCCGGCTATCGCGGGAATAAGTCCGGCCTTAAGCCTTAGCTGCAGCGACTGATTTGAATGATCGAGAGCGCGTCACTGGCAGGGAAGGTTTGCCTGAGCGCGTCGTCGAGTTGGTCATTGACACGTTTCCATTCCGCATCCCGCACTCTCGATCTTGTTAACCCAAGTTTCCTTTGAACCTTGATTCGACGCTTGGGAACTGTCCGGCCGTTCCTGTCCTTCATTGGTGCTTCCTTTGATGTTGTCGCAAGTCAGGCCAGAAGGGCCATCGTTCAGAGCTCTGGTCGAACGTGTCCATCCATCGACGAGTAGATAGGAAGATATCCGCGAGAGTCTTCCGCAGCGTTTCCTTCGTGCTGGGTTTCAGGCGTGCTGACCGCACTCGAAGAGGAACCAGGTTCGCTTCTCTGTCTCGTCGATCCAGTTCTCCAGCAGGCTTGCGGTAGCCACGTCTCCTGCCTCGTCACAGAGCGAATGAACTTCGCGCATGTTCCGCGTCAGTATTGCATTATCTTCGCGGAGCTCAACTATCATATCGAGCGGCTCAACGTATTCTGCATTGTTGTCCACGACGCGCTGAAGGCGCGAGATCTGCCCGATCGAACGAGCGGTTGTCCCGCCGATCTTCCGCACGCGCTCGGCAATGGCATCCGTCATGGCAAAGAGCTGGTCGCCCTGGTCATCGAGCATCAAGTGATAGTCGCGGAAATGTGGGCCAGACATGTGCCAATGGAAATTCTTGGTCTTGAGATACAGCGCAAACACGTCCGAGAGAAGCACCGTCAATTCGATCGAAATATCGTGAACGGCGTTTTCCGAAAGAGTGGTGGGAGTCGTGAGCGACGTTTTCTGCAACATGTGGGGGCCTCGTCGGTTATTGGCCGGGTGACTGCAATCGCGCAAGCAGATGGCGATCAGCTGCGCCGTATCGGACAGCCTTTAGATCGTCCTCGTTCCCGGATGTTTCAATTAAAAAGACGTTTAGCCTTCTGAGATCGTCATTCATGGCTTCAACGCTGCAGCCGCATATTTATCGGATCGGACGACCGCATCAGCATGTTTTCGTTCAGATCGGCCACGATCCAGATTATGCCGGTGACCGCCACGAATACGATGAGCAGGCCGAAGGCGAGTGCGAGTATGTTGTTGGTGCTGTCCGGCCCAGTGGTGATGTGCAGGAAAAACACTAGGTGTATGCCCATCTGGGCAATGGCGAGGGCCGCGAAGCCCAGGCCGCTCGGCCAGAGCAGCGACGTGTTCGCAACCTAGAAGGACGTCGCGGTGAGAATGAGCGCCACCAGCAGGCCGAGCGTGTAGATCAGCGGCTGGGAGGCCCATGCCTGCATTTCCTCGCTCGGGATATCTCCGGGGCGAGATCGTGTCCGCCTTCAACGTGCCAAGCGCAAATCTCGCATTATCGGCTGCGAGGTAGGGTATTTCTGTAGGCTAAAGTTTATTTTAGTTGTTCAAACCCACGTCGAAACTATTTTAGCGTCAGCAGCCGCGTAATTGAATGAGAAAGTCTATTGGAATGTGGCGGACATCATGCGACGGAACATCCCTATTGTGCCCCGGCTTCTCGCATCCAAATGCTGAGTGAGGAGGCTGGTCCGGTCGTAAAGCGTTCGGACGCGCCTTTGTCACTAAGCTTTTTATGGCTGACATACAGTCGGGCATCGGCCCATTTCTCGGCGTGTTTCTGATGGCGCATGGATGGGCGAGCATCGGTGACCAATATTGGGAAATGTATCCAGTGCAGGCGCTCGACGGCATCGGGGCGGGCTTGCAAAGCGTCGCGGTCCGGGGCCTCGTGGCGCGCATGGTGAATGGCACGGGACCGGTCAATGTCGGCCAGGGTTCCGTCATGACCGTTCAAGGCGTGGGAGCTGCGCTTAATCCGGCGATTGGCAGATTGCTGGCAAAAGACCTTGGATATCCCGCAGCCTTTACGATCCTTGGATGCTTTGCCATCGGTTCAGTCGCAACCTGGCTTTGTTCGCCTCCGTGTTCAAACCAGCATGCGCGGGGAAGCGAACTGGTGACGGCGCCGCAGCTCCAGTACCGGCGTCCTAACCGGTGAACCATAATACTCCGATCTTTGCTATCGCTGCCCTTGCCATGCTTGGGGTGATCACTCGTCCGCTCCGGATACCAGAATATGTCTGGGCCATGGTAGGCACGGTCGCGCTGGTCGCCTTCGGCTTTCTTCCTTGGCGCAATGCAGTCGCCGCAGCGGCAAAGGGGATCGATGTCTATCTCTTTCTGATCGGCATGATGCTACTTGCCGAGGTCGCGCGTCAGGAAGGTCTGTTCGATCGGCTGGCGGCGCTTGCTGTTCGCCATGCGAGAAGTTCCGCCAGGCGACTATTTCTGATGATCTATTCCGTCGGTACGATTGTCACGGTGTTTCTATCGAATGACGCGACAGCCGTAGTGCTGACGCCTGCCGTATATTCCGCTGCGACAGCCGCCCGCGTCGAGCCGCTGCCGTACCTTTTCATATGTGCGTTCATCGCCAATGCTGCGAGCTTTGTGCTGCCGATTTCCAATCCGGCGAACTTGGTGATCTTTGGCGCCCACATACCGCCGCTCGCACAGTGGCTCTATCAATTCATGTTGCCGTCGATTGCCTCGATCGTCATTACCTATCTCCTCCTGCGGTTCACCCAGCGCGCCGCGATAAATCGGAAGATTTCCGAGGAGTTCCCAATCGAGCCGCTTTCCGTTGGCGGGAAATGCGTTGCAGTCGGCATTGCTCTTACTGCTCTGGGACTTCTTGGCGCATCGTCGCTCGACCGGCAGCTTGGCTTGCCGACATTCATTGCAGGGATCGCGGTGACCGTCATCGTGCTGATCATCAGTCGGCGGTCTCCGCTCCCTGTGTTGCGGGATATCTCATGGGGAGTGTTGCCGCTCGTCGCCGGGCTGCTCATATTGGTCGCGTCTGTCGAGCAGACCGGGATATTGAACTCGGTCAGCCAGATGCTTCATAACGCGGCGGCATCCTCGCCTCGGGATGCTTCTTTCGGTGCGGGCATTCTCGTTGCTCTAGCTTCAAACCTGTCGAGCAACCTTCCGACTGGCTTGGTCGCTGCCACCGTCAGCCAAAGTGCCGATGTCCCCCTGCAAGTGACAAGCGCAACATTGATAGGTGTCGACCTTGGCCCCAACCTCTCTGTGACAGGTTCGCTCGCCACAATCCTGTGGCTAACGGCCTTGAGGCGCGAAGGCGAGGCTGTGACGGTGTGGCAGTTCCTGAAACTTGGTATTATCGTCATGCCTCCAGCATTGGTGGTCGCCCTGTTGGCAATCACGGCGGTGTCATAGTCAACGAATGTCGGCCTTCGGCACGTTCGAGACATGCTGGCCCCAATGAAAATGTCTGCTCCCGGGGCAGATCCGAAGTGACTGGCGTATGAATGACGCGATTGACTCCATCCGGACAGCGCGACCGAACATCTCCTCGAGAACGGTCCTTGCCCTTTGGGACAATAGCTCGCCGGGTCGACGTGAGCCGGCTCTGGCTCGATCCGCGGTGGAAGTTCACCCCGCTCGACGGGGTTCGCGATCCCATTCACCGCCGGCCGACTCCGGCGCGTGGGCACCTGCACCGACTGACCCGACCTGCAAAAATTGGGGGCGTGCGCCTGTGTCGCGTGGGGCTGCCATTTTCACGCGCCCGTTCGCCTACGGCGCCGGCCGCAGCCGTGATGGCGAGGCAAGGCCTGCGAGCAGCACCGCCAAAATGCCGGTCAGGAATATGCCGTCAAATGTCCCTGCGCCACCGATGGAAGCGATCGGCGCGCCAAGGCTGCCGATCTTGTCCAGATTGAGAATGTCGGCGCCGATTAGCGTTCCCATGGATCCGCCGATATAAGCCAGCGGCGCTGCATACTCGCGGGATAGGACGAGGGCAAGGATCGCCGTGGCCACGACCGGCACAAAGACAGGCACGGCAATGCCCATGCCAGCCACGGGGGTCGCCGTGGAATGAACAATGACGGCAATTACGGCGACAGCGATCGCTGCCCTGAGCCAGAGCTGATAGCGAAGCACGAGATAGGCGGACATCAATGACGGAATCACCGCGCCGCCGACATTCACAGCCAGAATGGTGCTGGGCGAAACCACGAATGGCACCACATAGCGCATGCCGAAGAAGTCGACGATTTGCCCCGATCTGACCGGCGGACCGGGCAGCACGGTGATCGGAAGATTGAAGTAGCTTCCGATCAATGAGCCGAATAGGAGAAGGAGTGCGACCCCCGGACCTACCCCGAGCCGCATATAGGCATATCTAAGGATACGGAGTTGGATCAGGAGGAGCAGCGCCAATGCAAAGAAAACCAGGATTGAAAAAAATCCCGGAGTCAGCGGCAAATAGTGAACCTGGGGATCGTCCATGAGATCGACGGCTTGGTTTGGTTCGGGCAGAGACGGCGCTAGGTGACCACTACAACGTCACGCCAAGCCAGCACGGGGGCAAGGTGGGTGACCGGGCAATGACGTTGTAGGGCCATTGCTTAGGTAGGATGGCCGCGCGTTCTGTCGCCTCACAATGTTTTGCGTTGGGATTGATGGCGGCAACAGCCCCGGGACCCAGGCACGTGCACTAACGCGCACTATTCTCGCGGCCGTCATTCAAACCGCGCCGGTTTTCGGCCCCGTTTGCGCCGGTCGCGGCTGATCATCAATCAGCGCCGTAAATGAGAGCGCGTCTATTTTCTCGACTCTATGTAGACCTGCTACCTCGTTGCTGCCGGACGCGGTTGATAAATCAACTCGCTTCGCTGGAGCGACGTACGTCACGCGGTGACAAGGAAACGATCGACCATAGTCCGGGCGCTCGCGACAACATGGCGAACGTGGTGGCCGGCGTCGCGCACTGCGCGGTCAATCGGCATATGGTCAAGGTGACGGAGCTGAGGCTTGAGCTGCACTGGCGATTTTCTCGATGCACACCGCTTCATTGACCTTCGCCACCTTGGGTGTAAGCGTCGACCGCGTGAGCTACAAAGATACCAGCGCTAAACAGGGCTAGAAATGCTGCGACTGCTTCAATCAATTTGACGTTCCTTAAGGTCAGTGGCGCCCCAGCCCAGAAGCATCAACATCCCCGGCAGATCGAATTTATCATTTTGTCGATCTTCGCGTTTTCAGGATCGATAGCGGGCTTGGTGTCAAGCATGGGGCGGCCCATGCCATCTGAGGAAAGCGCGGTGCCCGACGAGTTGGTGCCGGGCGCGGCAGCGGTGGTGCCGAAGGCGCCGCCCGTCATGGACATATGAGACGATCCCATACCATGCGCTCCTCCCATGCCGCCGCGAGCAAACGCCGTGGTGGTTGAAAGGCCGACGCAAAGGGCGATGCAAAGAACGGAAAGCTTTTTCATATCGAGCTTCCTCGTTGGCGCCGGCCGGCGGGCGGCTCTGAAGGGATTTCGATTGCGCCGACCCTCGACACCGACGCGGAAGTGATTATCCTCGCGTTGCCACTATCCTGCGAATCGTTGCCGGGGCGCAAGTTGTTGAGGATACCAGCCGTACCCACGACTGCGACGATTACAGTTACAATCACGGGGATTAAGTCACCGCGTCGGATTATTGTTTGAGCGTGGACGTTCATGTTCTGCGCAATTCGTTGCTCGATGTCTGTAAAGCTGATGTAGGTTCGGAACCCGCCGACACCATTAAATAGAATTTTAATCCATGCGTTCTGAGGCGCGCATGAGCCCGGCATCAAAGGTATTTCAATCGCGGAGTCGTTTCAGCTTGGGGAGGTCGCCGCGCGTGCGCACATATCGGCGTGATATCGATGATACCCGAGCAAATACGATGCGAGCGGCCGTAGACCTCTTGATCACTTTGGGTGCTCTGGAGGGCCTTAGGGACCAGTCTCGCAAAGGCCATGCGGTGTAATGCCCGCGTGGCCTTTTGTTTTCTATTTGCTTAGGATTGTCTGGCCGCAAAATTGCGGACTCTGTTCGTTCTCCGCGAACAGATATTGATTTCAGGGCCACCTTCGTCGGAGCTGCTAAGGGACCCTGAGCTCATTTCACTGCATCAGTCTTGAGGAGGTCTAGTCGTCGTCCTGCGGGGGAAATCGGTCGGCCGTAGGTCTGATCAGCCCTAAACGTGCCAAGTCGAGCTAATGTCAATTCTTGCCATGTTCGCGCAAAAGCGGACATTTTCCGACGTGCGGAGATCAGTTGGCTTTTTCGGTAAACATTAAATTGCGCGCCATTGCTCCACCAGAATTTGGCGCGAACTCCTTCTTGAGCAGTTTGCCGACAGCGACGGTCTGAAGCGCTTGAAACGGGGCCGCCAGCCGTGCGGTGCGTGTACTGGCGAGCGTGGTGCAGACGGGCAGCACACGCAACATCGATGAGCCGCACAAGATCGTCGCGCATCTCGCCGCAAAGAAGGCCTACGAGCAGGCCGGCATCGCCCCTGAAGATGTCGACGTGGCCGAAGTGCACGGCGCCACCGCGGTGGGAGAGTTCCTGAACGCGGAAACGCTGATGCGCAGCCCATTTGTTCAAGCCCGCAGGATAGTTCCACGCGCGTACTAACTCTCTCACATATGCTGGGGTATCAGGGCCGCCGCAGCAGCGTTCGCAATGTCGGTGTCGGTCTCCTTGCTTAAGCCAGCAACCCCTATTGCGCCCACGACTTCGCCGTTTACGCGTATCGGAATGCCGCCGCGCAGCGCCATGATATCGGCAGTGACGAATGCCGTTCGGCCCTGGTTGATGTTGTCCTCGATCTCTGCCGTCGGCCGTTGTAGCCGCGCGGCCGTTCGTGCCTTCGCTATGGCGAGGTCCGCGCTTGCTGGGCGGACGCCATCCATCCGTTGAAAAGCAAGCAGATCACCGGCGGCATCAACCACCGCAATCGCAGAGGGTGCATTCCGTTGCTGCGCGCTCTCTCGCGCCGCTTGCAAGACGGTCTGGGCTCCGGCTTGATTGAGGACCATCACGTTGATGGTCTGTGCCTCGGCTGACAAGCAGAAGAAGGTCGCCAATATTCCAAGGCCAATTCCAAGTTTTGTCATAGCGAGCTGATCTCCGATATCCGCTATTGGAATGGTCCGGCCGTGCTCTGGCCCTGCCAGCACGAATAAGCCTCCGTCCACTACGTAAGAGAAAGCCCCGCGAACTTGCGGAGGCCTTTTATGGGTTAACCGCCGCGGTTCATAGCTGGCCCAGTTAGTGTTGATCCGCTTGGATCATGCGCGATGGGAAGAAGCGTATTCCCAGAAACATTCCTGGGTCTGGTTGCAATACGAGCTGCCGCACCGACCGTGCTGAAGGGGCGAGTGACGTGACTTCCCATACTCATCCCACCTCGCGCAAGGGCGAACGTACTCGGGAGGGTCAACGCAATTGCTAGTGCTATTGTCGTGATTCTCATAGTTGTCTCCTTTATTGATTAGATAGGAGACAACCACATCGACACCATTAAATTCTTCTTTATCGGCGAGTTCGTAGCGCATGATTCGAGCCCCCAGTTTGGAAGCTTGAATCACAGGGGTCTGGCCAGACGCAACGCTTCCGGGCAGGCCCCGGTTGGACGCTTACGGGGAAGAAGCGGACATCAGCCAGCCGACAATCACCGCTGAAACCGTCGAAAATGACCCAAAGCGGTGTGCGCCAGGAAAGCTGGCAAAGAGTAGGAGGTGAAAGTCCCCCATGGGGTAAGGACTAGCCATCCGCCCCGACCCCGAGTGATGCGCGGCGTCCCGCGAGGGCCGACGTGAAGCGTTCACAGGGGAGACCACGGGCCAAGTATTGAGCTGCGAAACGGGTCTAATTCCGAGGTGCCGATCTCATTCCGTTGAAGAGAAGGCAACATCGTCCCATGGCGAATGGCTTGCATGGGAAGAACCTCGCGCAGTCGGAGACCTTGTGCACGTGGAGAAGTTCTTTGCACGGAACCTGGGAAGTCTCATCCGTGTCCGGACAGGCAAGCCGGGCCGGTTCATGAAGGCAACAGCCGAACGATGAACATGCACGCGGATGAGAATTCGGACGGGGTTATAGTACCCGAGAAGCGACCGAACAAAGAGGGCTTGCCCTCGGCGGAGGTCGTGGAGGGAAGGACCCCGCCCAAGGGAAACGGCGGCGAGACGGCCGCGGCCCGGACACTGCGCCGGGACACCGCGTCGAACGGACTCATCGCCGTGCGCCGAGCGGCGCGACAGAGCAAGAGTGTACGGTTCACTGCGCTGCTGCATCACATCACCACCGATCTCCTGAAGCGGAGCTACCTGTCGCTTGAACGGGACGCCGCGCCGGGTATCGACGGCGTGACGTGGCAGACCTACGGAGAGAACCTCGAAGAGAAGCTAAAGGACCTGTGCGACAAGGTGCACCGGGGCAGTTACCGAGCGCGTCCAGCCAGACGTACCTACATTCCGAAGGCTGATGGCTCGAAACGACCGCTGAGCATTCTGTGCCTGGAGGACAAAATCGTCCAACAGGCAGTCGCGACAGTTCTCGAAGCAATCTACGAGGAAGACTTCTGCGGGTTCTCCTACGGATTCCGGCCGGGACGCGGCCAGCACGATGCGCTGGACGCCCTCCATGCCGGCGTTCTCAGGAAGCAAGTGAACTGGGTGCTTGACGCGGATATCCGGGGCTTCTTCGATGCCATGGCCCACTCATGGATCATCCGTTTCCTCGAGCACCGTATCGCGGACAAGCGTATCCTGCGCCTCATTGCAAAATGGCTCAAGGTCGGCACTGTCGAAGATGGACACAGAACGCGTGGCGTATGTGGCGCTCCGCAAGGCGCGGTGATCTCACCGATTCTGGCGAACGTCTATCTGCACTATGTGTTCGATCTGTGGGTCCACCGCTGGCGCCTCACAAAGGCGTCGGGTGACATGATCGTCATCCGCTATGCGGACGACACCATCGTCGGCTTTCAGCATGAGCACGAGGCACGGGCGTTCCTTGACGATCTCAAGGAGCGAATGCGCAAGTTCGAACTGGCGTTGCACCCGGACAAAACCCGGCTGATCCGCTTTGGCTGCCACGCGGCCAAGCAACGTGAGAAGCTAGGAGAGGGGAAGCCTGAAACCTTCGACTTCCTCGGCTTCACGCACTTCTGCACGCGATCACGCAAATGGGGCACCTTCGTCATCGGGCGCAAGACGATCAAGAAACGGATGCGAGCCAAGTTACTGGCGACCAAGATCGAGTTGCGCAGGATAATGCACGACCCCATCGCGAAAACCGGTGCTTGGGTGAAACAGATGCTGAAAGGGCATCTGAACTACTTCGCAGTCTCGGGTAACCACCCGAGCCTGTGGTGGTTCTTCAACAAGGTGAAGCGGCTCTGGCTCGCGTCGCTCAAGCGGCGCAGCCAAACGGCACGCCTCAGCTGGGAGAGGTTCATCCAGCTCGTCGCCCGCTTCTTTCCGCCAATCAGAACGATACACCCGCTGCCTTGTCACCGCTTCGACGCCAGAACCCAAGGGAGGAGCCCGGTGCGTTAGCAGCGCACGCCGGGATCTGTACGGGGGGCGGCTGGCAACGGCCGTCCCTACCGTGACCTCCGGCGACAAAAGCCTTGCTTGTTGCGACCGCGTGATTGTCGTCACGGCGACCGTACGTTCGTCGCCTCATCGTGCCCATGGCTGCGGAATGGTCCGCACCAGCAACGAGGAGAAATGTAATGAACGACGACGTTACGGCAATGAAAGAGGAAAAATTCAACATGGAGCCGCGTGAGCTCTTGATCGACGAGCTTGATAACGCGTCGGGCGGTTTCGCCTGGATTCCGCTTGTTGTTGTTGGCCTCTTTATCGCAGGCATCCTGGAGAGGAAGTTTTCGCGTCTCTGAGGCCGGCGCGTCGTGCGAGCGACAACCCCATCTCGCGCCCGTCGCCATTATCACCATCAAACGGAGAAATGAGAATGACCCTTCGTGCAAACGACCCGTACCCCAAGCACGATGAATTGGCGAAGCACGAGCTTTCGATCGAGGAGCTCGATGCCGCTGCCGCAGGATCGATCCTTGGAAGCATCTGGCGTTGGGTCAAGGGCGAAGTGAACGAAAAGGTCCATGAGTACAAGACTGCTGCAGGCATGATGATCGATGCCGGCCGCTCCTTCATCAGCCTCTTTTGAAAAGCATCAAAGCCGACGCGACGCGCGTCGGCTTTGACATTTTGCAATCATCGGCAGTCATCCCGGTTTATCGCCACCGACAGGTTGTCCGTTCGCTGCCGCGCTTCGACGCCGCGTGGATTTGGCCGGACTTGCTGCCGGCTTGACCGGTCGCGCGAGCGACCCGAAGCGACATCGGCGGGCCACGCAAGAAGGAAATATGGTGCTATGATATTGCTTTCCGGAGGC
>Ga0081540_1000977_pt1 | contig 25775 bp, 23 predicted proteins | sample TabmetS2T1R1_FD_71024 | JGI IMG/M metagenome (GOLD analysis project Ga0081540, IMG submission 71024) | Tabebuia heterophylla rhizosphere microbial communities from the University of Puerto Rico - S2T1R1 | ecosystem: Host-associated > Plants > Roots > Rhizosphere ...
TGGCCGACCAGCCAGTTCATGAGGTCCAGGCGGGAGGAAAGTTCCATACGTCATTATGCCGCGCATTCGCCACAGGCGAAAGCGTGAAGGCCCCAGCGAGCCGCCGAATATTGATAGGCGGCCATGTCGCCGTTCAGTCATAAAATTCGGGCGCCATCTTCAGCGTGTCGCGCTGCGCCTTGTCATGGTTGATCCAGAGCTGTGCCTTGTCCTTCGTCAGCACGCCTGCAATCTTGTCCATCGACGCCGCCGTCTCGTCCTTGTTGAAATTCATCGCGGGAACGCGGCGATTGTCCCAGTTGCTCTTGAAATGGGCGGCATCGCCTGAAAGGACGACCTCACCGGTCTTGGGCAGCTTCACCAGCAGCGACTGATGGCCCGGCGTATGTCCCGGCGTTGAAAGGATCGTCACACTGCCGTCGCCGAACACGTCGCGGTCGCCCTCGAGCAGCGTGACCGGATGCTCCTTCTTGAACCGCGGCTGACCATCACCGCCCGGCCAATCATATTCGGCCTTCTGCACATAGAGCATTGCGGTCGGAAACATCTCGACATTGCCGATGTGATCCGGATGGGTGTGCGAGACCGCCATGGCCTTGATGTCGGACGGCTTGACGCCGATCTGCTCGAGCTGGGACGCCAGCGTCTTCGGCCTGCGCCAGGTGACCGCCTTCGGATCGGACGGCGCAAGGCCGTTCGGCATCGAAGCGACCGCATCCGGGATTCCCGTATCCCACAGGAACCAGCCCTGCGCGTGCCTGATGAGGTAGCAATTGTCGACGAAATCCTTCGACTTGCCTTCATCGACGCCCGGCGACCAGCGCGAAATGTCGCCTGCAACCCCCTCACCGCAATTGAGAATGTAGAGTTTTTCGACGCCGGATTTCCGGTCCTCGGCGTGAGCTGCGGCAAGCGAGACGACCAGCGACAGCAGCGTGACGGTGAGACCGGATGCAAACCTCATGGGCGCGCTCCTCGGTGGCGTTTCCTTGTTCTATCCTATCTCAAGTGGAAAATCTCGCGCGGGCGGAAAATCTCGCGCGATCGTTTCAATCTGGACGCGGATCCGCACAGCGTTCGACCTCGACCGTGACGTGGCTCAGGCCCGTCAGGTCGCGCAGCCGCTCCTTGTAGATCGCCGGCTGCCGCGGCGCATCCGACACCAGCGAGATGACGGCCGCGCGATGGCCGGGACCGACCTGCCAGAGATGCAGGTCGGTGACGCGGTCGCCATCGTTTTCCAGGCGCGCGCGGATCACGCCTTCGAGGTCCTTGTCGGCGCTGACATCGAGCAGCACCGCGCCGGCGTCACGAAGCAGGCCGGAGGCCCAGGATGCGATCACGACGCTGCCGACCAGACCGACCAGCGGATCGGTCCAGCGCCAGCCGGAGAACGCGGCGATCACGAGCGCCACGATCGCCAGCACCGAGGTCGCGGCATCCGCGAGCACATGGATATAGGCCGCCCGCAGATTGTTGTCGTGGCCATGGCCGTGATGGCCATCATGGGCGTGGTCGTGGGCGTGGTCATGATCGTGATCATTCTCGCCTTGATCAGCAGCATCATCATCGTCGTCCTCAGCCTCGTCGTCGTGATCGTGCGCGGAACCATGGACATGGCCATGATGATGATGATCGTGCGATCCCCTGAGCAGCCAGGCGCTGGCGAGATTGACGCCAAGGCCAAGAGCGGCCACCGCGATGGCGTGGCCATAGGCAATCGGAACCGGCGCCAACAGACGCAGCACGCTTTCATAGGCGATCTGGACCGCGATCAGCCCCAGGATGATCGCGCTGGAAAACGCGGCGAGATCGCCGAACTTGCCGGTGCCGAACGCGAAACGGGAATTGCCCGCGTGCCGGCGCGCAAACAGGTAAGCGAGCGCGGCGATCCCGAGCGCGGCGGCATGGGTCGCCATGTGCCATCCATCGGCCAGCAGCGCCATCGATCCGAACAGCGTACCCGCGGCGATCTCCGCCACCATCATCACGGCGGTCAGCGCCACCACAAACCAGGTCCGGCGCTCGTTGTGGGCATGCTGCGAGCCAAGGAACACGTGGTCGTGCGTCCACTGGTCAATTGAATGTGAGTGCATCGCCGGTCCCCTGGAATATGCTGCGATTTTGTAGGCCTAAGATAGGTCTCGCGTGTGGAACTTCCACCTGACCGCCGCGTCGAATACCGCAGATCCGTTGACGGCCGAAACCGCTTTGGCTGTAATGCGGCCTTGGGGGCTTGCGATCCCCCCGTTAGGCGACATGCCCAAGTATCGCGTCCCGGTTTGAAGGGGGCGCATTTGCATGTCCAAAATCCGTCCCCCCATCCCGTCGGCCCCAGTGAACACGTGGCCGCACTGCTGCGCGCATCGCCAGAGTGCCGCGTGCGGACGAACCATTTGGGGCGCATCAAGGAGACGATCATGAAACACTCTGTTGCATTGCTTGCACTGGCCGCCGCGCTGGCGTCCCTGCCCGCCCGCGCCACCGAGGTCGACTGGAAGAAGGTCGATGCTGCCCTCGGCAAGACCGCGACCGTCAGCGGCGACGTTCACCGCTATGGGCTGCCGCGCAGCGATCTGCATGTCACGCTGGATGGCGTCGCCATCAAGCCCGCTCTGGCGCTCGGCGGATGGGTCGCCTTCGCGCCGATGCACGGCGAGGCCATGGTCATGGGCGACCTGGTGCTGCTCGATGCCGAGATCACGCCGGTCATGACCAGGCTGTTGGATAGCGGGCTCGAGATCACCGCGATCCACAATCACATCCTGCGCGCTTCGCCCGCGACCTTCTACATGCATGTCGGCGGCCACGGCGACCCGGAGAAAATGGCGGCGGCGATCCACGCCGCGCTTTCTTCCGCCAGCAAGACGCCGTTCGATCCGCCGGCGACCACCGCGGCCGCGGCGCCGCCGATCGACCTCGCCACCGCCGAGATCGACGCTGCGATGGGCGCCAAGGGCACCGTCAATGGCGGCGTCTACCAGTTCGGCATACCCCGCCGCGATCCGCCCAAGGAGAGCGGCATGTCGGTCTCCGCTGCGCTCGGCGGCGCCAATGCCATCAACTTCCAGCCGACCGGCGGCGGCAAGGCGGCGATAACAGGCGATTTCCTGGTGACCGGCAACGAGGTCAACCCGCTGATCCGTACGCTCCGCGCCGGCGACATCGAGGTGACGGCGATCCACAGTCACATGCTCGACGAGGAGCCGCGGATGTTCTTCATCCATTTCTGGGCCAACGACGATGCGGTGAAGCTGGCGCGCAACGTCCGCGCCGCGCTCGACAAGACGGCGGTCGCGCAGCACTGAGACGACCGATACCGCGGTGCATCGGAAGCCAAGGGTCCGGCCTTCGGGCCGGCCCGAATGGTAAATTGCGCGATAACCTTGGCCGGGATGATGGCGATCGCAGATGGCTCGATCCATCCCGAAATACCGCCCTACTCGCTAATTATCGCGTCAATCCATCGCCTAATTTCAATCAATTGCACCGATCCGGCATAGCGTACCGCTAAGAAGTTCTTGTCATGAGGATAAGCAACTGGATACCAGTTCGCGTGGGGCAAAGCCCCGGCATGTTCGAGCTTGCAGGCGCCGGAAATGGCAATGAACGAAGTCACCCGCTTAAGTGAACTGGAAGCAGATTGCCGCCAGCGCGCGCTGAGCGAACCCGACAAGAAATGGTATTGGCTTGCGCAGGCGGCCAAGTACCAGGTCCAGGCAAATCAGAAAATCGCCTACCGCTCCGACGAGTACGACGCCGCCCGCTTTCCGGAAGTCAAACTGGCGCAATGGCGGCACGGCCGCGATCAGCGGCGATCGATGGAGCTCTATCCCCTGAAAGGCGAAGGCTAGCGCGATCCAGGGCGTGTACCCATAAAAGCCCACGTCGGCTTTTGGCAATTTTCTGCTCAATCAAAGCATTGCCGATTTTCATCCTCGGACATCGGGAAGCGACAGGCGGCTCGAAGCCAGCCTCTATCATTGCACTCGGTTGGCCTGATACGATGCCTTCACGGGCTGACCGTCCACCGGCGCTGACCGCAGGCGGTATGCTCCAAGGAGGCCCTCAGAATGAAGAAGACATCTGTTGCCTTCGTCGCGATGGCTACGATCGCTGGTTCGCTCGCCACGACGCCCGTGAGTGCACAGCGCGGGGTCGCGCCGGGCGTTGCGGCTCCCGACCGCTGGCCTGCCCCTTACGGAGCCGGCCCCGGGCCTTATGATGATTTTGGCAGTTGCGAATGGGTGACCCAGCGTTTCTGGGACGGCCATGCCTGGCGGGTCCGCCGCGTGCGGGTCTGCGGCTAAGCCCGATTGCAGCGGGCTTGGACGGTTCGTAGCAACCACGTTGATCGGGGCCGTTCGGTTTAGCATCGAGAGGAGATATCGAAATGTGCAAGTCCATCGGGGCCGCGGCGTTTGTAACAATCATGCTCACAGCGTTATCGGCATCTGCTCAACCCAACGACCCCTATGATTATCCCTGGTGCTTGCAAGGCAAAGAGTTCGGCCTCCCGGGCTTATGTCAGTTTACGAGCTACCCGCAATGCCTGGCTTCGGCCTCCGGCACATTTTCGTATTGCGGTCCGAATCCCCGATTTGCATACGGATGGCAATCGCGCGGCTGGCGACCTTACCAGGTGCGATGATCGACTCAGTTGCGCCGCGGCGCGCTGAAATGGCGATGCATTTTGATCAGGCTGGGCGGATCAGCTGCGCGAGCATGGCGGTGCAGGCCATCTCAGCCTCAACCAGCGACTCAAAAGGTGAGCCGCCGACCTTTATGGCGCGTCGGCCTTGATGGATAGGTCGCCAAGATGCCAAATAGCCAGGGCGTCCGCGGAAGCCGGGACCGCTGCGAGTTTCAAAGCTGATCACAAAGGAGAAGCCATTGCTCGTCGCGCTCCATATGGACAGATCCTCGATGGGACCTCTGATGCGGTTGAACTGCATGATTATCCCAACGCAAGCCCCGTCGGGAGAAAACAGCACTTCGCTGATTCGAAAAATGCAGTTCGGCTGACCTAACGGCGCTTGCCTCAGTACAGATTGACCACAGCCCGGCCTCGTCCTCTGCTTTAGCGTACTTGCTTTGATCTAGATCAATCTCGGGGAGCCGCCGCCAAGCACTCGTCAAAACGGCCGCCGGGACGTCGACTGTCGGGTGCACACTGGCAAATATCGCTCGGAGCTATGCGTGATGTCAGACGCAGTCAGTCTGACGGACACAGCAGGTGTAGCCGACGCGCCGGCTGCCACAGCGCGGCTTTGCGTAAAGATAATGACGCGCGACGAAATCGCCGGCTGCCCCGCATGGGCCGCCACCTTCGCCGAGCGGCGGAAGGATCACCGCTATTACGAAATCCTGGAGGATACGCTCCGCGACGACGTTGAGTACCGATACTTCGCGATCATCGATCAGGCAGGCTGCATCCAGGCCATCCAGCCGTTTTTTCTTCTGGACCAGGACATTCTCGAAGGACTTGGTCCGGAATGGCAGACGTGGCTGGCGCGCATCCGGCGCCTCGTTCCCCGACTCTTTAAAGCGCGCACGTTGATGGTTGGATGCTTCGCCGGAGAAGGACACGTCGCCGGTTCAGACACGCTGTCCCCCGGCGAGACAGCGGAAATTCTTTGCCGCGAGATCGTCAATCTCGCAAGGTCGTGCCGGGCACAGCTTATCGTGCTGAAGGAATTCCCCGCGCGCTATCGGTCGGTGCTGGAGTGCTTCGTCCGGCGTGGCTTCGCCCGCGCGCCGAGCATGCCGATGACGGCGCTCAATATCGAGCATGACGACTTCGATGCCTACATGCAAAATGCGCTGCCGCGATCGGAGCGCTGGCAACTTCGCAAGAAGTTCAAGGCAACAGACGGCGAAACGATTGCCCTCACCGTCACCGATGACGCGAAGGATGCCATCGCCGAGATCTATCCGCTCTACCTGCAGGTCTTCGACCGTTCGAAATTCCGTTTCGAGAAACTGACGGCCGACTTTTTCCGCCGGCTCGGCAGCGACATGAAGAACAAGACCCGCTTCTTCATCTGGCACCGGGGCAAGAAAGTGGTTGCCTTCAGCCTCTGTATGATCGAAGGCGACAGTCTTTTCTGGGAGTATGTCGGCCTCGACTATGCCGTCGCCCTCGACCTCCATCTCTACTACTACACTGTTCGCGACATGATGAACTGGGCGATGGCCAACGGTTACAAGTGGCTTCGAAGCACGGGTCTCGGCTACGAACCGAAATTCCGGATGCGGCACGAGCTCGATCCGCTCGACCTCTATGCACGTCTTCGCTCCGCGCTTCCAAATGCGATTTTCAGGCTGCTGCTGCCCTGGATCGTACCGGCCCGCTACGACAAGGCGCTGCGACGGTTCGCGAACTATCGCGATCTTTGGTAGCAGGTGCGATCCACGGCGAGGGCTCGCCCTGAACCAAAGGCGACGTCGATTGTTGCCATCTGCTAAGGATGGGTGTGATCTTGCGACGGATCGTTGCGGGATGGGCCAGTGAGCGCTCGTTGTTGCAGCGTGCGCGCGAGGTGTCTCGACAACGCCCGATGCAGGCTTTCCTGCGACGCGCCGAGTTGCAAGAGAACCTGACCGAAATCGAGATACTCGCGATAGCCGGCAATTCTGCCGTCGCGGAACTCAAACAAGCCCATGGCAAACAGACGGACCTGCTTGCCGGCGCTTTGCGGTACTGCATCGGTGATTTGCGAATCGATGGTCCATTCAATGGCGATGCGCTGCGCTTCAGCGATCCACGTATGGACGATCCAACGGGCATCCGCTTCGCGAAACATCCGCTCGAACATCTTCTTCAACTCGGCTTGCCCGCTATGCGTGCCGTATGTCACGTCCTGATAGACGGCGTCACCGGTTAAGCAGGCCAGCGCAGCTGAAATATCCTCAGCGTTATACGCGGCAATGAATTCCTCGACGCAAAGGCGGGGCTGCATGATTTGATTCCTTTCAGTAGAGCGGGCGATGCATGAATGCCGACGCAGTCACCAGTTCTCGGTTGCAGGCTCAGGCCAAGCGTGGAACTTGATGTCCATTCGCTGCGTTTCGCCGATAGATCTCAAGCAGGCCCCGAATGGTCAGGTCCGGATCGAAGTGATCGATCGCAGTGGTCGCGCCGTGGAACAACGACGCGACGCCGCCTGTTGCAACGACCGCCATCGCCTCATTCCGCTCAGCCTTTATGCGCGCGATCATTCCTTCGATAAGCGCAACATGCCCCCAAAAAATGCCCGACTGCATGGCGCTGACGGTGTCGTTGCCGACCACGCGCCGAGGCCGCTGCAGAGCAATCCTGGGAAGCTTCGCAGCAGCGGCGTGCAGGGCTTCCATTGACAGGTGCACGCCGGGCGCAATGATGCCTCCCTCGAAGGCGCCATCAGCGCTGATCACGTCGAGCGTGACGGCGGTGCCGCTGTCGACAATGATCAGGGGCGGCGAATGGACCGCGAGCGCGCCGAGCGCATTGACCAGGCGGTCCGAGCCAACTTCCGAGGGCTTGAGCGTACGCACGGGAATGCCGAGCTCGGTATTCTCGCCGATCAGCAGCGGTTCGACGCCCAGGTATCGGCGCGACAAGTTTCGAAGGTTGAAAATCGACTGCGGAACGACGCTCGAAATCACGCAGGATTTCAGCAGGTCGAGCGCCAGGTTGTGCATCGCCATCAGTTGCGAGAGCCACACGACGTATTCATCCGCCGTCCGGGTGGGCTCGGTCGCCGTGCGCCATTGCGCAATCCAACGGTCGCCGTCGTGAACTGCAAAAAGGCTGTTGGTGTTACCCTGCTCGATTGCCAGCAGCATCGGTTCTTCCCATGCGATTCTCCCGCCGACCCTATGGGAGCGAATGGGGACACTGGAACCAAGAACCGCCAAACGATCCATAAGAGAATCATTTTCATGTTGAATTTATTGAACTATTCCTTTGTAGTGAGACCCATTGACGGTTGATCATCGACGTTCGCGCGGGACCTCATGGAGACCAGACGGCTCCAGTACTTCATCGAAGTGTGCAAGGCCGGCAGCATGACGCGGGCGGCGACGCGCCTCGATTTGAGTCAGGCCGCTCTCAGCCAGCAGATCGCCATTCTGGAGACGGAGTTCAAAACTCGCCTTCTTGACCGAAGCCGCACGGGCGTGAAGGCGACGGCTGCTGGCGAGATGTTGCTGCGCGAGGCTCAGATCATCCTGCGGCAGGTCGATCAGGCGCGTGGCGCCGTGACTGCCCAATCGGGCCAGATATCCGGCACCGTCTCCGTCGGCTTCACGACCGGGGCCGGGGCGCTGTTTGTCGTTCCGCTGATGCGAGAGGTGCAACGTCTCTACCCGCAGATTCGCCTTCACTTCCTCGAAGCGATGACCGGTGAACTCACCGAACGCATCATCAATGGTCAGCTCGATCTTGCCACCCTGCTCCGCAATGAAGACCGGGCGGGCGTGCTTTCGACGCCGATGTTCAGGGAAGATCTGTTTCTGATCAGCCCCGCGAGCTTTGACCTGGCGGACGGCGTGCGGGTGGCTGAACTCGAAACGCTTCCAATAATATTGCCGAGTTCACGACATACGCTGCGCGCGTTGTATGATGCCGTATTTCGGCAGGCCGAAATCACGCCGAACATCATTGCCGAAATCGACTCGGTATCGATGATCCGGGGCGCGGTGCTTGCCGGAATAGGAGCCACCATTCAGCCGCGCTCCTCCTGGACCAGCGAGTTGCAGGACGGGCTCGTTAACGCTGGCCGCATCACGGATTTCCCGATGCAATTGAGTTACTGGCTTAGCCGCTCGCCGTCTCCTCCTACTGCGGCAGCAAAGGCGGTTTGTTCGGTATTGGAAAAGATAGTCGCGGAAAGCGCGCCTGTGCTCGGGATGGTGATCCTCAGCTCCCCTGCTCCTCCGGCGGCTTGATGTGGCGGAAGAAGAACAGCAGCGCGAGATCGTAGGCGATCTTCAGCGTGCCGCAAACCACCAGCGGCAATCCTGTGAACGACGTCATCAATAGCGCGCCTGATATTGCCGGGCTGATCGCGGATGCGAGGCTGCGCGGCACCGCGGTGACGCTGGCGGCAGCGGGCCGTTCGGCAGGCGTCACCACGGCCATGACGTAGGAGGTGCGGGTCGGCACGTCCATCTGCGACAGCGCCGAACGCAGCAGCAGGAGCCCAAGCGCGACATAGAGGTTCGGCGCGAACGCCGCCAGGATGAGAAAGACGCTCGAGGGAATATGCGTGAACACCATGGTGTTGACGAGGCCGATACGCCCAGCGATCCACGCCGCGACCGGATAGGAAAACGCGCTGAGCGTGCTCGACCAGAAGAAGAACAATCCGGCCGCGGACAATGAAAGATCGAAACGCTCGAACAGCCAGAGCACGAGCAGGGATTGCGCGACGAAACCGCCGGCGAAGGCATCGATACTGAACAGCGCCGCGAGCTTGTAGACGGTGCCGCGCGAGGGCCCGAGCGGCGCCTGCGGCGCCTTCTGCTCGCCGCGCTGGTGCGGCACATGGCGATAGAGCGCCGCGCAGGCGATGCCGAGCGCGGCGTAGGCATAGAACATCAGGCGGAACGCGGCGAGCCTCGTGCTGCCGCCGGCGACGAGGAAATCGGGTAGCGACGCCGCCAGCGAGCCCGCCGCGGTGCAGAGCGCGCCGATCAGGCTATAGCGCGCGAACACCTGCGTGCGGCGCTCATCGCTGGCGCTGTGGGCCAGCACGGCGTGTTCGAGCGGCACCAGCATGCCGAGATCGCCGCCGGACGGATTGATGGTGCCGATGAACGCGACCAGCGCGATCAGGACGAAATGCTCGACGCCGGGAAAGGCGATGCCGGTCACGGCCATCAGGCCCGCGCCCGCGATCAACAGCGGCCGCAGGTCCTGGCGCGGGGCGATCCAGCCGGTGATCAGCGTCAGCAGCGCTGTGCCGAGCAGCGACGCGGTCGCGACGATGCCGACCGCGACGGCGTCGTAGCCCAGCGCCGTCAGGTAGGCGGGCAGGATGATGATGGCAAAACCATCGCCGAAGCCGCGCAGGCCGCGGGCGATATAGAGCAACGAGATGAGGCCGGCCCTGCCCGATGCCTTCGGCTCGTTCGCGATGTCAGTCATTCCGGCGTCCTCACGGCAGAGCTGTCATGGTGACCTCGTCGAAGCGCGTCACGCTGTCGGCCTTGGTCCAAAGCGCAACGCCGCCGGCGTCCCTGAAGGTATCGTCCTTCACCTCGAACAGCACTGCTCTGTCATAGCTCACCGTGAAACGGTCGCCTTCGGCCTGCAGCTTGAGGGTATGCCATTCATTGGAGGTCACGCGAATGTCAGACGTGCCGAGCTGCTGCCGCCGGCCGGCGACGACGCGATAGAAACGGACATTGTGTTCGAGCGCATTGGCGCGGGCGACGTAGTAATTATCGGCGTCCGCAAGCCGCACGACAACGCCGCCGGCCTGATCGATTTTTCCAGCGACGGGCTTGAAGCGAACCTGCATCACGAGGTCCTTTGCCGAAAAATTTTCGTGGATCGCGAGCGGAAAGCGATAGTCGGTCAGGTCCGTGCTCCGCTGCTCGATGGCCCGGCCTGCCCTGGCGGAGGGATCGGCGACGACGCGCCATTCACCCTCCACGCCGCTGCCGGTCCGTGCGAACGAAAAACCGGACGGCGGCGAACCTGTGGTCATACGATCGATGGCAATCATGACGGCTTCTCCTGCCGTGGACGGCGGGAATCCAGCGCAAGCCAGGGCGGCAGCGGCGAGCGCTGCGCGCAGTGTCGATCTGATGGAACAAAAAAATATCGGCCCTGAACCATGCATATGCGCTTCTCCCGACACGTCGGGTTTGCGCAGAGCTTGGACGATGGGCCGTCTGACGGGGAGCCTGCTTTGTCCCCGGTGGCCGGAAGTTAGGCCCGAGCGCGCCGATCCGCAAGCGCCAAGCTTTATAGTTTGTAGGATGGGTCGAGCGAAGCGATACCCATCAAAACTCGTGGTCACGCTCGATAGATGGGTATCGCTCCGCTCCGCCCATCCTTCGACACTACGAAAATTGGAACTGTTGACAGCGGAAGCGGCAAGCAGTTAATTCGGGGCATGGGGGTTCTGCGATCCCCCCACGAGGCGACATGCCCAAGTATCGCGTCCCGTTATTCTTACGAGGGCGCAATCATGTCATCCTACACCACCATATCTCCAGACAAGCTTTCCAGATTGATCGGTACGGCGAATTCGCCTGTCCTGATCGATGTTCGTACTGACCAGGATTTCGCCGCCGACCCGCGGCTGATCCCGGGCGCCATCAGGCGCAGTCATCAGGATGCCGGCGACTGGAGCGGCAAGTTTTCCGGCAACTCGGCCATCGTCGTCTGCATGCGCGGGGCAAAACTCGCCCAGGGCACCGCGGCTTGGCTGCGGCACGCCAATGTCGCCGCGGAAACGCTCGAAGGCGGCTTCGAAGGCTGGAAGGAAGCAAACCTCCCGCTGATCGACGCATCGAAACTGCCGCCCCGCGACGCGCAGGGCCGGACCGTCTGGGTCACGCGCGCTCGGCCAAAGGTCGATCGCATCGCCTGCCCCTGGCTGATCCGCCGCTTCGTCGATCCCAATGCGGTGTTCCTCTACGTCGCGCCTTCCGAGGTTGTCGCGGTCGGTGAGCGCTTCAACGCGGCGCCCTTCGACATCGAAAACGTGTTCTGGAGCCACCGCGGCGAGCTCTGCACCTTCGACGTCATGATCGAGGAATTTGGCCTCGCGACACCGCCCCTGCTGCGGCTGGCGGCGATGGTGCGCGGTGCCGACACCGGGCGACCCGAACTGTCGCCGGAAGCGCCCGGACTGCTCGCGGCTTCCCTTGGCCTGTCGCGGATGTTCGATGACGACCTCGAACAGTTGGAAGCCGGCATGACGCTGTACGACGCGTTCTACCGCTGGTGCCGCGATGCGACCGGCGAAACCCACAACTGGCCGACCAACAAGGCGAAGCCGTGATGGACGCCGTGGTGAAGAAGACGATCGATGCCGGCGCAAGCCGGCATCTCGATCACGGCATCAGCTTCGCTGAGGCGTTTCGCGTCTGGCTGCGGGTCGCCCTGCTCAGCTTCGGCGGCCCGGCCGGGCAGATCGCGGTGATGCATCGCATCCTTGTCGAGGAGAAGAACTGGATATCGGAGAGCCGGTTCCTGCATGCACTCAACTACTGCATGCTGCTGCCGGGACCGGAGGCGCAGCAACTCGCCACCTATATCGGCTGGCTGCTGCACCGGACCGCCGGCGGCATCGTGGCCGGCGGGCTGTTCATCCTGCCCGGCATCGTCGCCATCATGGCCCTGAGCTACATCTATGCGGCTTACGGCAATGTCGGCTTCGTCGCGGCGCTGTTCTTCGGACTGAAGGCCGCGGTGCTCGCGATCGTGGTGCAGGCGGTCGTCCGCGTGGGAAAACGCGCGTTGCGCAACAGGGTGATGATCGCGCTTGCGGCGATCGCCTTTGTCGCCATCTTCTTTTTCAACGTGCCCTTCCCGATCATCATCATTGCGGCCGGCCTGATCGGCTATTTCGGCGCGCGCAGCGGCCGGCCGGAATTCGCCGCGATCGAACACGGCGGCGGCAACAAGAAGACGGCGGCGGTCGACAGCCTGCTCGGCGAGGAATTGCCCGATCACGTCCGTCCCTCGGTGGCGCGCGCGCTCACCGTCAGTTCGGTGTGGCTGGCACTGTGGGTCTTACCGGTTGCCGCGCTGCTGATCGGGCTCGGCCAGGCCAATGTGTTCAGCCAGATCGCGCTGTTCTTTTCCAAGATGGCGATGGTGACGTTCGGCGGCGCCTATGCGGTGCTGGCCTATGTCGCCCAGCAGGCGGTCGAGCATTATCAATGGCTGCAGCCGAGTGAGATGCTGGATGGACTGGGCATGGCCGAAACCACCCCGGGCCCGCTGATCATGGTGCTGCAGTTCGTCGGCTTCATGGCCGCCTATCGCGATCCCGGCACGCTGTCGCCGATGCTGGCTGCGACGCTTGGCGGATTGCTGGCGACCTGGGTCACCTTCATCCCCTGCTTCCTCTGGATCTTCCTCGGAGCGCCCTATATCGAGACGCTTCGCGGCAACAAGGCGCTCGCGGGTGCGCTGACCGCGATCACCGCGGCCGTGGTCGGCGTGATCCTCAACCTCTCGATCTGGTTCGCGCTGCACACGCTGTTCCGGCAGACCATCCCGGTTCGCTCACTCGGACTGTCGTTCGACATGCCGGTGTGGACGAGCCTCGATCTGGCGGCATTCGTGCTGGCAGCCGCCGCGGCGACGGCGATCGTCCGGCTGAACATCGGGATGCTGTGGGTGCTGGCGGGATCGTGCGCGGCGGGCGTGGCGCTGTGGTTTGCGGGGCTGGTTTGAGCCGTGAATCGTAGGGTGGGTTAGGCGAAGCCGTAACCCACCGATGCCTGAGAAAGCCCGGAGAAAGATGGTGGGTTACGCTACGCTAACCCACCCTACGCAGATCTACACCCGTTCGGCCGGGGCCAACTTGCAGATCTCGGCGCTGATCTCGATCTGCAGCGTGGAGTGATGGATGTTGAAACGTTGGGATAGTTCCTCGCAGACGTGATGCAGGAAGGCGTCGTCGGCGCCGCCGGGCCGCACCAGATGGGCGGTCAGCGCGGTCTCGTTGGTGCTCATGGCCCAGACGTGCAAATCGTGCACCTCGGAGACGCCTTCGAGGCCTGCGAGATAATCGCGCACGTTCGCAAGCTCGATGCTGCGCGGGACGCCGTCGAGCGCGAGATTGACGCTGTCGCGCGCCAGCCCCCATCCGCTCCAGAACACTACCGCTGCAATCACGAGGCTGACCGCGGGGTCGAGCCACAGCCATCCCGTCAGCATGATGATGAGAGCCGCAACCACGACCCCGAGCGAGACGCCGGCATCCGCCGCCATATGCAGATAGGCGCCGCGAATGTTGAGGTCGCCATGGCGGCCGCGCATGAACAGCAATGCCGTGAAGCCGTTGATGACGACGCCGAGCGCTGCGACCAGGATCACGGTCATGCCCGCGACCGGCGCAGGGGCAAACAGCCGATTGACCGCCTCGACGCCGATGCCGCCGACCGCGACCAGCAACAACCCCGCATTGAACAGCGCCGCCAGGATCGAGGCCCGGCGATAGCCGTAGGTATGCCGCTGGGTCGGCTGCTTCTGCGACAGCCACGCCGCGCCCCATGCCAGCAGCAGCGCGATCACGTCAGAGAGATTGTGGACGGCATCGGATATCAGCGCCAACGAGTTCGCGGCGTAGCCGAAGATCAGTTCGGCGACGACGAATGCGGTATTGAGCGCGGCGCCGATGGCGAATGCCGCGTCGAAATTGTCCGGCGCGTGGCTGTGGCCGGCGTGACCGTGGGAATGGTCATGCCCGTGGGAATGATGGGGATGAGCGTGGTCGTGCGCCATTCCGCCTCGATCGGTTCAACGGCGATTTATATAGCGCGTGGAGTATCGAATACTATTACAGCGACACCGCGATCAGTTCTTCCACCAGCGGACCGCCGCCCACCGGAAACACGATGAACTGCTTGCCGCCGGCCATGTAGGTCATTGGCGCGCCGACCGCGTTGGCCGGCACGGCAATCTCTGCCAGCATTTCGCCCGAGGTCTTGTCGTAGACCCACAGATGCGGATCGAAATTGTTGAGATCGGCGATCCGGCGCGTTCCCCCCGGTGGCAGTCGCGCTGGGCCGAAATAGCCCGACTGCACGACGATCATGACCGTCTTGGTGATCAGCGCCCAGCTTCGGGTCGGAAACCCTAGCCGCTCGCGTATGCCCAGAGCTTGAACGGTCGGAATGAGCTCGGCGCGCCCGACCGGAATCCGCCAGCGGTGGTCTCCGCTGTTCATGTCGATGGCAAGCAGACTGCCGAACGGCGGCTTCAGCAGCGGCAAGCCGCGCGGTCCGGGCAGATAACGGAACTCGCCGATGAAATCGTAGCGCGACTCACCCGACGCCGGCCTGCGCACGGTGACGACAAACGGCAGCCGATAGGTGCCGACATAGAACATGCCGGTTTCCGGATCGATGGCAGCACCGGCCCAGTTGCCGCCGCCGGCGACGCCGGGCACCTGGATGGTGCCGCGCTCCGACGGCGGGGTGAACAGCGGACCGTGATCGTATTTCGCGACGATGTCCTTGGCCTCGTTGTGGAGTTCCGGCGTCAAGGCGATCAGGTCTTCGTCGCGCACGCCCTGGATGTCGATCGGGGCCGGTTTCGTCGGAAATGGCTGCGTCTTCGATGCGCTTTCGCCGGGCACGCTCGAAGCCGGCACCGGCTGCTCCTCGATCGGCCATACCGGCTTTCCGCTGATCCGATCGAACACGTAGACGAACGCCTGCTTGGTCACCTGCGCCACCGCCTTGATCGGCTTGCCGTCGACCGTGATGTCGATCAGGCTCGGCGCCGCCGGCAGGTCGTAATCCCACAATCCGTGATGCACGAACTGGTAGTGCCAAACCTTCCTGCCGGTGGCCGCTTCGAGGCACACCAGGCTCTCTCCATAGAGGCCATCGCCGGGACGGTGGCCGCCATAGTAATCGTTGGTCGGCGTACTCACCGGCAGATAGACATAGCCGAGATCCTCGTCCGCGCTCATCGGCGCCCAGACATTGGCGTTACCCGCCTCCCGCCACGAATCCCGTTGCCAGGTCTCGACGCCGGGCTCCTCGCCCTGCGGCACCGTGTGGAAGGTCCAGAGCAGCCGGCCGGTTTGCACGTCAAAGCCGCGCACGTCGCCGGGCGGCGACGGGCTCTTTCTCCACCAGTCCATGACCGACGAGCCGACCACGATGACGCCGCGCACGATCACCGGCGGTGAACTCATGGTGTAGTAGTCGCGATCGACCGGACGGCGCAGCCCCTGGGTGAGGTCGACCCTGCCCTCATTGCCGAAACCCGGCACCGGCTTTCCCGTCTTCGCATCCAGCGCGATCATCTGCGCGAACGCCGTCAGCATGATGATGCGCTCGTCGTCGCCATTGCGCCAATAGGCCACGCCGCGGTGTAGCCAGCCGTCATTGGCGGGAATGCCTAGTCCGTTTTTGTAGATCTTGGGATCGAACACCCATTTGGTTTCGCCGGTCGCGGCGTCGATGGCGGCGACCTGTGACAGCGAGGTCGAGGTGTAAAGCACGCCGCCGATCATCAGCGGCGTCGATTCATTGGCGCGGCTCGGGCCGATTTTCGGATCGCTCTCCTTGATCGCCATGTCGGGCGATTTCCACCGCCAGGCGACGTGGAGGTCCTTTGCGTTGTTTCGATTGATCTGCGTCAGCGGCGAATAGCGCGACGCGGCGTAGGTGCCGGCATAGGCCGGCCATTCGCCCTGGGATAATGCCTTGACGGATTCGGGCAGCGCACCGGGGATGGATTGGGCGCTGATCGTGGCTGGTGTTGCGAACAGACCGAGCACGAGGCCGACCATTGTGACGAGCCGCCGCGATCCTGCTTTGCGCAATGCCGCCTCCCTGTCCCGCAGAGGTAGCATCGGCGAGAACAGAGACGCAGTCAAAGGAGATCAGCAGGAAGTCCCGGCCGGATTACCAAACTTTAATCCGGCCAGCAGGCTCTACTCTACCCCGCGCAAAAACTTGTTCGACTTCGGCAAGCCGCCCGCGAGGCGGCCGGCGTCGGCGCGGTTGCCGCGCCAGTCGGCCAACTCTTTGGCGCTCATGCTCTGCTCGCGACCGGCGGAGTCCTTCCAGGTCAGCCCCGCCTTCAAATCGAACACGGCGACGTCGGACAGTTTGGCGCTGGAATATTTCTGCAGGCGAACGCCGCGGCCGCGCGCCATCTCCGGCACCTGGTCGAGCGGGAACAGCACCATCTTGTGGTTGGAGCCGATCACGGCGACGGTATCGCCCGAGACGGTTGCAATCGCGCACGCCTCGTTCGGCATGGTGACGTTGAGCACCTGCTTGCCCTTGCGGGTGTTGCCGACGCAATCCTCTTCCTTGACGACAAAGCCCTGCCCTTCGCTGCTCGCGATCAGGAATTTGCGTTCGCCCTTGTTGACGAACAACGACACGATCGCGGCGTCCTGCTCCATGTCGATGAACATGCGGATCGGCTCGCCATGGCCGCGGCCGCCCGGCAGTTTTGCGACATCGAGCGAATAGAATTTTCCGTTGGTGGCGAACAGCAGCAGCTTTGACGTGGTCTCGGCGAAGAACGCATGGTCGAGCTTGTCGTCGGTCTTGAAGGCAAGCCCCGAGATATCCTCGACATGGCCCTTGAGCGTACGGACCCAGCCCTTTTCGGAAATCACCACCGTGCACGGCTCGCGCTCGACAAAGGCTTCCTCGATCGCGGCGAGATCGTGCTCGGGCGCGTCGGCGAACATCGTGCGGCGCTTGCCGAGCGGCGTCTTCGGTCCAAAAAGGTCGCGGACCTTGCGGACCTGCTCGCCGACCTTGGACCATTGCTCGGTCTCGGAGCCGAGCAGCGACTTGATGCCCTTCAACTCGCCGCGAAGGTTCTTGTCCTCGGTGCGGATTTCGAACTCCTCGAGCTTGCGCAAGGAGCGCAGGCGCATGTTGAGGATGGCATCGGCCTGGACTTCCGTCAGCTTGAACGCCTTGATCAGCGCCGGCTTCGGCTCATCCTCGGTGCGGATGATCTTGATCACCTTGTCGATGTTCAGATAGGCGATCAGGTAACCGCCGAGAATTTCGAGCCGGTGCTCGATCTGGGTCTTGCGATAGTTGGAGCGGCGCACCAGCACGTCGCGCAGATGGTCGAGCCATTCGCGCAGACATTCGGCAAGTCCCACCACCTTGGGGATCTTGCCCTTCACCAGCACGTTGAGGTTCAGCGAAATCTTGCTTTCGAGCTCGGTGAGCCGGAACAGCGATTCCATCATCAAGGCGGGATCGACCGCACGGGATTTCGGCTCGATGATCAGGCGAATATCTTCCGCCGACTCGTCGCGGACGTCGCCGACCAGCGGCAGCTTCTTCTCGTTCAAAAGCTCGGCGATCTTCTCGACCAGCCGCGACTTCTGCACCAGCCACGGAATTTCAGTAATGACCACGACCCAGGTGCCGCGGGCGCCCTCTTCCTGGGTCCACTTGGCGCGGGTGCGGAACGAGCCGCGCCCGGTCATGTAGGCTTCGGCGATGCTCTCCTTGGAGTCGATGATGATGCCGCCGGTCGGGAAGTCCGGACCCTTGACCCATTTCAGGAGCGACTTCGATTTCGCCTCGGGCTTGTCGATCAGGTGCAGCGCGGCGTCGCAGAGCTCGGCGACGTTGTGCGGCGGGATCGAGGTCGCCATGCCGACCGCGATGCCTTGGGCGCCGTTGGCGAGCAGGTTCGGGAAGCCGCCGGGCAGAACCACCGGCTCGCGGCTCTGGCCGTCGTAGTTGGGCCGGAAGTCGACACCGTCCTCGTCGATGCCCTCCAGCAAGAGCCGCGCGACCTCGGTCATGCGGGCTTCGGTGTAGCGGTAGGCGGCGGGGTTATCGCCGTCGATATTGCCGAAATTGCCCTGGCCGTCGACCAGCGGATAGCGCGAGGAGAAATCCTGCGCCAGGCGCACCATGGCGTCGTAGATCGCCTGGTCGCCATGCGGATGGAACGAGCCCATCACGTCGCCGACGATCTTGGCGGATTTCTTGAACGGCGTGCCCGGATCGAGCCGCAACAGGCGCATGCCGTAGAGGATGCGCCGGTGCACCGGCTTCAGCCCGTCGCGGGCGTCCGGAAGTGCGCGGTGCATGATGGTCGAGAGCGCGTAGGCGAGATAGCGCTCTTCCAGCGCATCGCGCAGCATGACCTCGTGGATTTCCGCCGGCTCTTCCGGCGGCAGCTGTCGTTTTCCCATGGGGAGGCGTTAAACTTTTGCGGTGAATCGGGCAAGAATTGAATCAGGGCGCGGGTCGTCTCTGCGAACGCAGGGGCCCATAACCACAGGGGTTTGTTGGAAAAATGACTCCGGCCGCCGCACCAAATGACCGCCGCGGCGTATGGGTCCCTGCGTTCGCAGGGACGACGGGATGGAGGGAGCAGGTCAGCCGGAGGGACTGATTCGCGCCCGATTCCGCGTCACCGCGTTGATGAACCCGCCCCTGGCATCCGAATGGCCCTGCCCGCGCGGCTCCAGCACGTGGCGGAGCAGGAACAGCCCGGTCAGCCGAAAACCGTCCTGCAGGTCCTGGTCCGACCAGCTATTGGGACCCCCCTCGCCTTCGCGCAGGAAGGCCGGCAACCGCAGCAGCCGGTCCCGATAGGGTTCGCCGGCAGTCCGCGACACCGCGCCGCCGGATTTCGGGGAAACGTAGATGAGGTCGGTGGTCTCGCCGGTGGCGGCGCAGTTTTCCAGGTCGAGGCCGAAGCCGAGCTCAGTGAGCATCGCCAGTTCGAACCTGATGATATGCGCAGCCGCTTCGCCGGCGTCGTCGAAATCATCCAGCGTGCGGTCGAGCATCTCGTAGATGTCCTCATGCGGATCGCGCTCCGGCAGCAGCCGCGCCAGCGAGGCCAGGTGGGTGACGCCATAGACCGCGTGCGAAGAGGCCAGCAGCGTCGCCGCGCGCAATCGCGTGCCTTCGATGGCGTAGGTGCCGAGATGTTCGTCGAGCCGCGCCCGCCACACCGCGGTGACGCTGTTGCCCGGCTGCAGCAAGGGCCGCATCCGCGAGGAGGAACCGCCGCGGACCAATCCCAGATGCCGGCCGTGGTCGCGCGTCAATAGCTCGACAATGGCGGAGGATTCGCCATGCCGCCGCACGCCCAGCACGATGCCTTCGTCGGTCCACTCCATGGGCGGAGTTTACAGGATTTTTCGTGGTTAGGCGCTGCCATCCCGCAACGCCGCCATTCCGGGGCGCGAAGCGAATCCGGAATGACGGAGAAACCTTCACGCGTTGAACCAGCCGACCGCGTCGCCGGTGAAGGAGAAATAGAGCCCGGCCGCCGTCAGCGCGCAGGAGACGATCTCGACGGCGCTGTCGAACTCGACGCCCTTGTCGCCGATCACCTGGAACAGGGAGATCACCGAGAGCACCAGCGCCGCGGCGAGCACCCAGCGCGGCCAGTTCTTGCGGTGCTGGGCGGCGAGCCAGACGAAATAGACCAGGAGCAGGATCAGGCCCGCCGCCATCACGGTCGCCACATCGATCATCTGCGACGTCATATCGCCTTTCGGCGTGCGGTCCTGGAACGCCACCGACACCGCATCCAGCGTCAGCGACAGATACAGCAGCACCTCAAACCACAGCACATTCCGGGGTACGTTCATCGAGCTTGTTCTTCTTCATTACTCTTTGGGAAATTCCAGTCCCATTTCCCGGTAGCGGTCGGGGTCGTCGCCCCAGTTCTCGCGCACCTTGACGAACAGGAACAGGTGCACGGGCTGACCTACGATCTCGGCGATCTCTTTTCGCGCATCCGCGCCGATCGACTTGATGGTGGCGCCGCCCTTGCCGAGCACGATCTTGCGCTGGCTCTCGCGCTCGACAAAGATCGTCTGCTCGATGCGGACCGATTTGTCCTTGCGCTCGGTCCAGCTATCGGTCTCGACGGTGGATTGATAGGGCAGCTCCTGGTGGAGCTGGCGGTAGATCTTTTCCCGGGTGATTTCCGCCGCCAGATGCCGCAGCGGCGCATCCGACATCTGGTCCTCGGGATAATGAAACGGCCCCGGCGGCACGCTCTTCGCCAGCGTCTTGCGCAGATCGGCGACGCCGTCGCCCGACAGCGCCGCGATCATGAAGGTGTGCTCGAACTTCATGCGCGCATTGGCGGCCTGCGCCAGCGCCAAAAGCTTTTCGCGCGGGATCAGGTCGATCTTGTTCAGCACCAGGATTTTCGGGTGCGCCACCGTCGCCAGTTTGTTCAGGATCGCGTCGGCCTCCTCGTCGATGCCGGCCTTGGCGTCGAGCAGCACGCAGACGAGATCGGCGTCATGGGCGCCGCTCCAGGCGGTGGAGACCATGGCGCGGTCCAGCCGCCGCTTCGGCGAGAAGATGCCGGGCGTATCGACCAGGATGATTTGCGCATTGTCCTCGATCACGATGCCGCGGATCAGTGCCCGCGTGGTCTGCACCTTGCGCGAGACGATGGTGACCTTGGAGCCGACCAGCGCATTGACGAGCGTGGACTTGCCGACATTGGGGGCGCCGATCAAAGCGACGAAGCCGCAACGCGTCTCCGCGGGCCCGGCTTCGCCTGAGGATTCAGCTGTCATTGCTGCCGCCAACACCTTCGCGCTCGATCATCGCGGATGCCGCGACCTTCTCCGCCGCCCGCTTGGAGCCGCCGACGCCTTCGGCAGGCGCCAGGCCCGGCAAATCGACGGCGACGCGGAACTGGGGGTCGTGATGCGGCCCGGTGCGCTCGATCTCGCGATAGACCGGCGTCGGCAATCCCTTGCTCTGGGCCCACTCCTGCAGCACCGTCTTGGGATCGCGCAGCGGCCGGCGTGGCTTGCGCATCCGCTCCAGCCAGTTGCGCTCGACGAACTGGGTGGCCGCCGCATAGCCGCCGTCGAGAAAGATCGCGCCGATCACGGCCTCGCAGATGTCGCCGAGCACGGACTTGCGCAGGCGCGCGCTGGCTCCCGCGCCTACCGCGCCGAGCTTGATGTCGTCCAGCAGTCCGAGCGATTTTGCCACGTCGGCGCAGCTTTCCTTGCGCACGAGGTCGGCCAGACGCTTCGACAATTCGCCCTCGTCCGCCCGCGGATAGGCGCGATACAGCATGTCGGAGATGATCAGGCCGAGCACGTGGTCGCCGAGGAATTCCAGCCGCTGATAGCTGTCCGCGCGATGGCGCGTGGCCGGCTTCAGCGCGGACACGTGCGTGAATGCGGTCGCGAGCAGCGCCGGATCGGAGAACGTGTAGCCGATGCGTCCCTCGATCGCGGCGGAAGCAGCCTTGGCGGCGGCCTTGCCGCGTTTCTTCTTCGGCGCGGCTTCGCGGGGCGCATCCGCCTGCGGGCCCGGCTCGCCTGATGCCGCTGTATTTGGTATGATTGCTGTTTCGTCGATCATCGCACGATTGTGAATAGGCGATTCCAGCGCACCGCGGTCGGCCACCGCCAGAACATCCAGGCGTGTTCGCCCTCGGCAATGGAGAAGAAGATCATCTGCGCGCGGCCGACGATATTCTCGAACGGCACGTAGCCCACGGCCGACAGCACCCGGCTGTCGGTCGAATTGTCCCGGTTGTCGCCCATCATGAAGAAGTGGCCGGCGGGCACGGTGTAGACCTGGGTGTTGTCGTAGAAGCCGTTGTCGACGCAATCGAGCGACTCATAGCTGACGCCGTTCGGCAGCGTCTCCCGCCAGCGCTTGACCCGCGCGGTGGCATCCGAGCCGCAAGGGTCCTCGCCGATGAAATCAGAGAGTCGCTCGCGCTTGACCGGCACGTCGTTGATATAGAGCAGGCCTTCCCGCATCTGGATGCGGTCGCCCGGCAGGCCGATCACGCGCTTGATGTAGTCGGTGGAGTCGTCCTTGGGCAGGCGAAACACCACGATGTCGCCGCGGTTCGGCTCCGAGCCGAAGATGCGGCCCGAGAACAGTGGCGGCGACAGCGGGATCGAATAGTGGCTGTAACCATAAGAATATTTCGAGACGAACAGGTAGTCACCCACCAGCAGCGTCGCCTTCATCGACCCCGACGGGATGTTGAAGGGCTGGAACAGGAAGGTGCGGATCACCAGCGCGATCAGGAGAGCGTGGATGACGACGCGGATGGTTTCACCCAAGCCGCTTTCAGATTTTGTGCCGGATGTCACGCTCATCGCTTTCCCAATTCCCGCAGGCCTTTGCCCGCATGGTGGCAGAACGTTTTCCGCACGCGAATCGCAATTCGTTCGCGTCAGGAAAATGGTCTTAATACTGATGTTGAGGGCCAATTCCGGCGCTAACCTGAATCGGCCCTGGCTCGAACTTGTAGCTCGCGGCGTTTTAGACGGTTGTTCGTGGGCGCGCAATCAAGCGCCTTGTCAAAACTTTCCAATCCTTTGATAAATCAGAGATTTTTAGTTTTGTCCTGAAAACTCCGGCTGAAACGGCGGCGATTCATGATTTGCCGGGAACGACCGCCGAAATTATGACGAAGGCCTGCGCCAGGGGCCAATCATCGGTAATGGACAGGTCGATCCGCGCCTCAAGCCCCTCCGGCGTCAGCGCCTCGAGGCGGGCCAGCGCACCGCCGGTGAGTTTCATGGTCGGGCGGCCCCCCGGCAGGTTCACCACCCCCATGTCCCGCCACCAGACGCCGCGCCGGATCCCGGTGCCCAGCGCCTTGGAACAGGCCTCCTTGGCGGCGAACCGCTTGGCGTAGGTCGCCACCACCATCTTTTCGCTGTTGGCCCGGCGCGCCGCCTTGGCGCGCTCGGCGTCGGTGAAGATGCGGTCGAGGAAGCGATCGCCATGGCGCTCGATCACCTTGGCGACCCGGGTGATGTCGATCAGGTCGGAACCGATGCCGATGATCATGGCCGGCCCACGCTACGCTGGCGGCCGCGGTCCATCGCGGCCCGCATCTGCCGTACGGTCTCGGGCAGGCCGACGAACAGCGCCTCCCCCATCATGAAGTAGCCGATATTGAGCTCGGCGATCTCAGGTAGCGCGGCGATCGTCTCCGCCGTGTCGTAATCGAGGCCATGGCCGGCATGAACCTCAAGCCCGGCGGCGCGGGCCAATGCCGCCCCCTTGACGATGCGCTGCCATTCCGCCTCGGCCTTGTCCGCATGGCCGTCAACCACGGCATCGCACCAGCCGCCGGTGTGGATCTCGATTACGGGCGCGCGCAACCTTGCCGCCATCTCGATCTGGGCGGGATCGGCGGCGATGAACAGCGACACCCGGATGCCGGCGTCGTTGAGCCTGGCAATGAAGGGCGCCAGCGCGTTGTGCTGGCCGACCACGTCGAGCCCGCCCTCGGTGGTGAGTTCCTCGCGGCGTTCCGGCACCAGGCACACCGCGTGAGGCCTGGTGGCGAGCGAAATTCTCAGCATGTCCTCGGTCGCCGCCATCTCGAAATTCAACGGCTTCGATATCTCGGCCTTGAGGCGGGCCATATCGGTATCGCGGATATGGCGGCGGTCCTCACGCAGATGTGCGGTGATGCCGTCGGCGCCGGCCTCGATCGCAGCGAGCGCGGCGCGCACCGGGTCCGGCCGCTCGCCGCCGCGTGCATTGCGCAGGGTTGCAACGTGATCCACATTGACGCCAAGGCGCAGCGGGGGAGTTTTGGGCATGACGGACTCGCAGCAAATTCCGTTGGACTATCCCTCATCCTGAGGAGCGCGGAGCGCGTCTCGAAGGATGAAAGCCACCAGCCGGGCCACATGGTTCGAGACGGCGCTTCGCGCCTCCTCACCATGAGGATTACCGGTGGCGTGTAAAGGCCTAGCCATTGACGCGCTCGACCCTGGCGACGACGGCCTTGGCGCGCAATTGTGCGATGATTGCACTGAGATGCTTGAGGTCATAGACCTCGAGATCGATGGTCAGCTCGGTGAAGTCAGGCGAGCGGCGCGACATGCTGATATTGTCGATATTGCCGTCATGCTCGGCGATCACGGTGGCGACCTGGGCGAGGCTGCCGGGCTCGTTGACGTTGTGGACCAGGATCCGCGCCGGGAAACGCTGCGGCATGGTCTCGTCGATATCCCAGCGCACGTCGAGCCACCGCTCCGGCTCTTCCTCGAAATCCTTCAATGCCGGCGACTGGATCGGATAGATCGTGATCCCCTCGCCCGGCGTGACGATGCCGACGATCCGGTCGCCCGGCACCGCGCCGCCGTTCGGCGCAAACTTGACCGGCAGATCGGAATTGATGCCGCGCACCGGGATCACGGAAGCGCTGCGCGCCGGATGGGGCGGCTCCGATTTCAGCTTCAATTTCACCGCGAGGCTCTTCCTGGCCCCGTAGCGCACCATCCGCTCTTCCTTGTAGTCCGGGTACATTGCGCGGGCGACGTCGGAGGCCTTCAGCTCGCCGCGTCCGACGGACGCCATCACGTCCTCGATCGAGGTGCGCGCCAGCCGCGGCAGTGCGCCCTTCAGCTTGTCGTCGGCATATTCGATCTTGGCGCGAGCAAACAGGCGGTCGACGATACGCCGGCCAAGCCCGGCATACTGATCGCGCACCGCGGTCCGCGTCGCGCGGCGGATCGCGGCCCGGGCCTTGCCGGTGACCGCAAGCGATTCCCAGGCAGACGGCGGCGCCGACTGCGCCTTCGAGGTCAGGACCTCGACCTCGTCGCCGTTCTGCAGTTCGGACGACAACGGTGCGAACTTGCCGTTGATCTTGCAGCCGACCGCCGAATTGCCGACGTCGGTATGCACGGCATAGGCGAAATCGATCACATTGGCCTGCCGCGGCAGCGCAATCAGCTTGCCCTTCGGCGTGAAGCAGAACACCTGGTCGTGGAACAGCTCCAGCTTGGTGTGCTCCAGGAACTCTTCCGGATTGGCGCTTTCGGAGAGGATGCCGACGGTGTGGCGCAGCCAGGCAAAGGCGTTGGATTCGTGCTTGAGCCGCTCGGTCGGCGAGCCCATGCCTTCCTTGTAGAAGGCGTGCGCGGCGATGCCGAATTCGGCGATCTGGTTCATTTCCTCGGTGCGGATCTGCAGCTCGACACGCTGGTTGCCGGGGCCGATCACGGTGGTGTGGAGTGAACGGTAGTCGTTCTGCTTCGGCGTAGAAATGTAGTCCTTGAAGCGGCCGGGCACCACCGGCCAGGTGGTGTGCACCACGC
>Ga0081540_1000978_pt1 | contig 25763 bp, 24 predicted proteins | sample TabmetS2T1R1_FD_71024 | JGI IMG/M metagenome (GOLD analysis project Ga0081540, IMG submission 71024) | Tabebuia heterophylla rhizosphere microbial communities from the University of Puerto Rico - S2T1R1 | ecosystem: Host-associated > Plants > Roots > Rhizosphere ...
TAGCCGATGGCGAAGAGACGTTTGGTCCTGCGGGCCATGGCGATCCAGACATTATGTCGCTGGCGCAAGGCTACGGTAACGGCCGATCGATTGCCACACCCGGGTTGCGGCCGGAGGCCGTGTGTCGGATAGTTCCGGCAAAGAGCCAGTCGATGGCCATTGCTGCAGGGGGACACAATGAATCGGATTGGCCGCTCGCTGACGTGGATGCTCGCATTCCTCATGCTGGGTGTTGCGGCAGCGCACGCGCAGGCCGGCTATCCCGATCGCCCCGTGAAGATCATCGTCCCGATCGCTCCCGGCGGCAGCTACGATCTGGTCGGACGCTACCTTGCCGACGCGTTGTCGAAGCGGATGGGGCAGGCTTTCATCGTCGAGAACAAGCCGGGCGCCGGCACCGTCGTCGGCACGCAAGCCGCCAGCCAGAGCGAGCCGGACGGCTACACGCTTGTCGTCGGCGGGCTCTCCAACATGGCGTTCAACGCGGCGCTATATTCGAAACTCGCCTACGATCCGATGAAGGATTTCGTCCCCGTCGCGCTGGTCTACAAGTTCGGCTACGTGATGGTTGGTCGCAAGGACCTGCCGCACGGCAATCTGAAGGACCTCGTCGCCGCTGCGAAGTCCAGTCCCGGCTCGATCACGGTCGCCACCGCAGGCGTCGGCACCGGCCAGCAATTGGTGGCAGCGGCGTTCATGAAAGCAGCCGGCGTCAAATTCCTGGAAGTGCCCTACAAGGGCTCGCCGCCGGCCTTCACCGATCTGCTGGCCGGCCGCACCGACCTGTTTTTCGATTCGATGGCCGCCGCCCTTCCTTACGTGCAGTCAGGGCAGGCTAAGGGCATCGCCGTGCTGTCATCGAAGCGCAGCCCGCTGGCGCCTGACGTGCCGACGATGTCGGAAGCCGGCGTACCCGGCCTCGATGTCGATTCCTGGCTCGGTATTTTCGCCCCCGCCAGGACGCCGCCGGAGGCAATCGCAAAACTGCGTCGCGAAATCCGCGCCGCGCTGCCCGAACTGAAGGAGCGTTTCGAGAAGAGCGGCGGCGAGGCTTGGGACGTGCCGGACGACAAGCTCGCGACCTTCGTCGCGTCGGAATACGAGAGCTGGACAAAGCTGATCCGCGAGGCCGGCATCAAGCTCGACTGAACGGCGATTACTTGACGCGTTCGATCAATTCCATCGCGCCGGCGGGCGCGCGCACCTTGCCCTCGTGGATGACATAGGCGAATACGTCGCGCGGCGTCTTCGCCGGCTTGCCCTTGTCGACCCGCGGCAGATCGTCGGGCTCGCCGCCGGAGGCCCAGGCTTGAAACCGCTTGGCCCAGGCATCGAGCTGCTTCGGTGGATAGCAGGTCTTGAGCTCGTCATTGCCCTTCTGCAGCCGCGCATAGACAAAATCACCGACGACGTCGGCGATCGCCGGATATTTGCCGTGCTCGGCGAACACGACGGGCGTGTCGAACTTTCGCAGCAGCGCGACGAATTCAGGCACGCAGAAACTGTCATGCCGCACCTCGACCACGTGTCGCAGTGCGCGGCCGTCGAGCTTGCGCGGCAGCAGTTCGAGAAACTTGCCGAAATCGGCCTCGTCGAATTTCTTGGTCGGCGCAAACTGCCACAGCACCGGACCGAGCCGGTCGCCGAGTTCAAGCACGCCGGAATCGTAGAAGCGTTTGACGGAATCGCCGGCTTCCGCCAGCACCCGGCGGTTGGTCGCGAAGCGCGGTCCCTTCAGCGAGAACACGAAGCCGTCGGGCACTTCGCGCGCCCATTTGCGAAAACTCTCCGGCTTCTGCGAACCGTAATAGGTGCCGTTGATCTCGATCGAGGTCAGCTTCGACGCGGCGTAGGACAGCTCCTTCGCCTGCGTGAGCTTTTCGGGATAGAAAACCCCGCGCCACGGCTCGAACGTCCAGCCGCCGATGCCGATATAGATGTTGCCGCCGTTTTTCGCGGTCGATTTCGAAGGCTTGCTCACCGGAGGACTCGTCGGAAATTGGGGCGGGGATCGGCTGATGTTATCCAAATCGGCCCCGATTGGCCAGTTTGTCGCCGCGCACGAAAAAGGCTCCGGAAACGCCGGAGCCTCTTGCTTGCCGATTGCGCCAAGCCGGCTTGGCGTGATGCCTTACGGCTTGCGCTGCGTTTCCGACTTGCCCACCAGGCCCCTGAACGGCTGGAAGGTTTGCCGGGCAAGCCGGTTGTGGAGCTCGCAGATCCTCTGCGACTCCGCGACCGAATTCTCATAAGCCCGCCTCACGAATTCGGTTTGCACCGTCATCGCCTTGTCGAGTGTCCGAACGCCGCTGAGCTGCTCGAAGTACGACCCGAACTCCTCAAAGGATTTCCGGGTGTAGTCGCGGTAGGCGTTGGCGATGGTCTGCAGGCTGACCGGTTCGGCCGCGGTCGATACGGCTTTGGCCGGCGCGCACTCTGCCGGCGCGGGTTCAGCCGGCGAGGGCTCAACCGGCGCGAGCTCGGCCAGCGATGGCTCAGCCGCCAAGGGCGGAGCGATCGTCTCCGGTTCCGGCGACGCGGCGATCGTCTCGGGCTCGGGCGGCGCGGCGACGGCCTCGATCGGCTCGTTGACGGCCGGCTGCGAATCTACGCTCGCGCTCTCTGCGACAAGCTGCTCCGAGCGCAGTTCCAAATCCTGATCCGGGCTTTGCAGCTCAACCGGCGCCGGGCTTGCCGGAGACTTCTTTTTCTTGCCCCGCTCGACCTTCTGGCTGCCCCGTTCCACCTTCTGGCTACGCCGCGCCGTTTTCCCGGGCGGTTTGCCCTGATCTGTAGTCGTCGACATCTTTTTCCCCTATTCCCTGATTCCCTGTCTGCAGAGCGAGACTCTGCCATGTTTGCGTCAGTTGCGCGGCACTCTCATGGTGAGATTTTGGAAGTCCACGGCTCTCGGTAGTAGTGTCGAGTTCCAGCCTATTCCTCAGCGCCTGTTTTCCATGATATCAAGCGCCGATCAGGCGAAGGGGGTATCTGCGTATGAATTCACAGTCAGTAGCCGGTGTTTTAGGTGCCATCGTCGCGTCGATCGTGCTGTTGGCCGCCATCGTCTATGGACCGATCGGGCAGTTCGGCAAGCCCGCCAAGCCTCCCGTCGTCCAGCAACCCGCGGTGGCGGCACAGCCGGCAGCGCCGGCTCCCCGAGGTCCGGTGATTCGCGAGGTGCCGAACTAGGATTGGGCCAAGGCAACCCTCAAGGCAGCCCCTTGCGGAACCCGGCCGCCGTTCCTATCTGGTTTGTAACGGCGACGTTGACGCTTTGATAAGCTCCGGCGCTGGAACGACCATGAATAGTTTGGCTGCGCCGGATGTACGCGCGCCCTCTGTTCGTGGTCGTTGGCATTTTTGGCCCTGTTTGGGGACTGTTTACCCCGCTGCTTTGCGGCCTGTTTACCCCCTGCACAGCTGGTCCACAGGCCCGTCTTGGCAGGCCAGACGGCTGCGGCTATACGCTGGCGCTTATGAAAGACGCCATCAAACCGGTCCCCGAAGCCCCGTCGCAGGCCGGTTTGCCTGAGCTTTCGGTCGTTGTGCCGACCTTCAACGAACGCGACAATGTCACCGTCCTGTACCGCCGGCTGGAGGCGACGCTCGCCGGCATTTCCTGGGAAGTGGTCTTCGTCGACGACAATTCGCCCGACGGAACCTGGGAAGTGGTGCGTGGGCTGGCGCAAAAGGATTCGCGCGTCCGCTGCGTTCGCCGGATCGGGCGGCGCGGCCTGTCGGGCGCCTGCATCGAGGGCATTCTGGCATCGAGCGCGCCCTATGCGGCCGTCATCGACGCCGACCTGCAGCATGACGAAGCGCAACTGCCGAAGATGGTCGAGCTGTTGCGGAGCGGCAAAGCCGAACTCGTGGTCGGCAGCCGCTATATCGAGGGCGGCAGCGCGGACAGTTTCAACAAGCAGCGCGCCAGCGCCAGCGCATTGGCCACCGAGGTCGCCAAGCGCGCGCTGAAGGTCGAGATCGCCGATCCCATGAGCGGCTTCTTCATGATCCGCCGCGATCGATTCGAGGAACTGGCGCCGCAGCTCTCCACCCAGGGCTTCAAGATCCTGCTCGACATCGTGGCCTCCGCGCGGGGCACCCTGCGGACGATCGAAATTCCCTTCACCTTCGGCTCGCGCCAGCATGGCGAGAGCAAGCTCGATTCCATGGTCGCATTGGATTTTCTCGGCCTGGTGCTGGCGAAGCTGACCCATGACGTGGTGTCGCTGCGCTTCCTGCTGTTTGCGATGGTCGGGGGCACCGGCCTCGTCGTGCATCTCACGGCGCTGTTCATCGCGCATGAAATCTTCAACGCGCCGTTTGCGGAAGCACAGGCCATCGGCGCGGTGATCGCCATGACCAGCAACTTCATCCTGAACAACTTTCTCACCTATCGCGACCAGCGGCTGAAGGGATTTGCGATCCTTCGCGGACTGCTGCTGTTCTACCTCGTCTGCGGCGTCGGCCTGCTTGCCAATGTCGGCGTCGCGTTCTCGGTCTTCGAACAGGAACCGATCTGGTGGCTCGCGGGGCTTGCGGGCGCGCTGATGGGCGTGGTCTGGAACTACGCGATGTCCGGAATGTTCGTCTGGCGCAAGCGATGATCGGCGGCGTTTCCGGTTCTGATTCAATCAGGGCCGACAGGGCTCCAGAATGAAACCGAGCGAGGCGCGGCTCGCCCGCAACACGGCGCTCGTGATCGTGGCGCTGGTTGTGCTGCGCCTGATCGCCGCGGCGTTTACGCCGATCACCTTCGACGAAGCCTATTACTGGATGTGGTCGAAGCATCTGGCCGGCGGCTATTACGATCATCCGCCGATGGTCGCCGTCGTCATCCGGCTCGGCACGCTGATCGCAGGTGATACCGAACTCGGCGTGCGGCTGGTATCGATCCTGCTGGCGCTGCCGATGAGCTGGGCGATGTATCAGGCCACTGCCGCACTGTTCGGCGGCAAGCGCGTGGCCGCGTCGGCAACGATCCTCTTGAACATCACGCTGATGGCCGCCGTCGGCACCCTGATCGTCACGCCTGACGCGCCGCTTCTGGTAGCCTCGAGCTTCCTGTTGTTTGCGCTGGCGAAGGTGCTGCAGACCGAACGCGGCGTGTGGTGGCTTGCGGTCGGCGCCGCCGCCGGTTGCGCGTTGCTGTCGAAATACACCGCGCTGTTCTTCGGACCCGCGATTCTGATCTGGCTGATCGCAGTTCCCAAGCTGCGGCATTGGCTGGTGTCGCCCTGGCTCTATCTCGGCGGGCTTGTCGCGCTTTTGCTGTTTACGCCGGTGATCCTGTGGAACGCCGAGCATCACTGGGTTTCCTTCATCAAGCAGATGGGCCGGGCGAGAATCGAGGATTTCCGTCCCGTCTTCATCGCCGAGCTGATCCCGACGCAGATCGCGTTCGCGACGCCGCTGGTGTGGATACTCGGCGTGATGGGGCTTTATGCGCTCTACCGGCGGCGCGCCGGGACATTGCCGGCGCGTGTGCTCGTCAACACGATGTTCTGGACCATCGTGGCGTATTTCGTCTGGCATTCGTTGCATGCCCGCGTCGAAGCCAACTGGTTCGCGCCGGTGTATCCGGCGTTTGCCGTCGCCGCCGCGGTTGCCGCGACCCTCGTGCAATGGCAGCCGCGCGAGCAGCGCCTGGTCGATTTCTGCCGGCGCTGGGCGGCGCCGGGAGGCGTGTTGATGTTCGTGCTGCTGGTCGTTCAGGCCAGTACCGGCGTGCTGTCGGGCTACCGCCGCGACGCCACCGTGCGCAGCGTCGGCGTCGGCTGGCGCGAGACGGCCGCCGAGATCGAGGCGGCGAGGGTACGGAGCGGCGCGACGTGCGTGCTCGCGTCGGATTATGGCACCAGCGCGTGGCTCGTCTTCCACCTGCCGAAGGGCACCTGCGTCGCGCAGCAGGGTCAGCGCATCCGCTGGGCCAACATGCCGGAGCCCGATGCGGCAAAGCTCGCAGGTCCGCTGCTCTATGTCCGCGAGGTCCTGCCCGGCGATCCGCCCTTGAAGGATATGTTTGCGCGCGTCGAGAAGGTCGGCGAGGTCGAGCGCAGGCGCGGCCCGCTCGTGATCGAGACCTATGCGCTTCATCTGCTGGAGGGGCCGAAAGGCGAGGTGTTGGATCGCTCGCCGCCACCGGAACTGCAGTAGGGGCGGCGACGGCGGTCACTCAGCCGCGTCGGAGTGCCTGCCTTGATGCGCCGATTCTTCTTCGCTTCGCCAGAACCAGACCGGGAGCGAACCGGTTCTGCCGCGGATCTGGGCTTCGATGGGACCTTCGAGGCTACCGGTCTTCAACCGCGCGCCGATGCGCTCCGCTGCGACGCGCAGCGTATCGCTTACCGCCATCCTGACATTGTTGTGGGCCGCGACCTCCATCAGACGGCTTGCAACGTTGACGGTGTCTCCGGTCGCGGTGATGTGCTGATGGCTTCGCCCGCCAAGCCTGGAGGCGACGATAGGCCCGAAATGCGCGCCCAGCTTGAAGCCGATCTCCACCGTGATTTCCGGCGGCAAATCCCTGATCCAGCGCTCGGTCTTGACGCAGAGATTGATCGAACATTCGGCCGCGCGCGCGGCATCATCCGCCGAAGGCTCCGGCAACCCGAACAGGATCATGGCGCCATCGCCGAGGAAACTCGTGATCATGCCGCCGCAACGCGTCGTCTCCTTGTCGACCAGCGCGTGAAACCCCTTCAGGAAGCCCCTTGTGGCATCCGGATCGAGCGTCTCGCTGAGCGCCGTAAACCCGGAAAGATCGATGAACACGACGGCCGCATTTTGCCTGACGGGCGCCAGCAGGAAATCCGGATCCCGGCTCAGCCATTCCTGCAGGCCCGGCGGCTGGAATTGTTCAAGCAGCTTGTTCTGCGCGGCAAGATGCTGTGCGCTGCGCCGGCCCGACCAGAGCTGCAGACCGCCGAACAGGAACAAGGGCGGCGCCGCTGCAGCGATTGTCGTGGCGGCATCGAGCCATATGCCGTGCGCGAAGGCGATCGCATTTGCCGCCGCCCATGTCAGAACCACCGCTGTGACGGCCAGAACACTGACCGCGTTTCGCCGCCAGGCCAGCAGACCTACCAGCAGCATCGGAAGCAGGATCGTCGTGAAGGCCTCGGCGATGCGGACCGGGCGGTCGCGCACCGCGGCGTCCCCCGCCACCAGATGCGTAATCGCGGTGGAAATGATTTCCACCCCCGGCATCAGCGAGTCGAACGGCGTTGGAAAGAAGTCACCCGCACCGGTCGCTGTGGCGCCGAGGACGACAATGCGGTCCTGAATAGCGTCCCGGCTGACCTTGCCGCCGACTACGCTCGCGGCGCTGACGGTACGAATGGTCCGGCGCGGGCCGTAATAGGAAAGCGGAAGCGCGTAATTGGAAGCCGTCGCGACCGGCCGGTCGCCAAACAGCAAGCGGTCGGGCTCGATCGTCAGCGGCTCGCCGATCGCAACGGTTGCGACGCGAAGCGGAAACGACAATTCGATCTGGTCGCTGGTGCGAAACAGCATCGGGACCGACAGCGGCGTGCCGGTCTGGCCCGTCGTCACATTGGCGATCCCGACCTCCGAGTGGTCGGCCAATGCCGGCAGCGGAAGCAGGAACCGGTCGGCGGCCGGCAAATTGCCAAGCGGACCGTCGCCCTGCGCAGACTGCTGCAGCTTATCCGGAAATACGGCGGCAGCCGCCAGCACTGTCGGGCGCGCCTCGAGCGATTTCGCAAGTGCTTCGTCGCCGTCTGCCGGCCCCTTGTCGACCAGCAGCAGATCGATCGCGATGACCTTGGGCTCCAGCCGCGCGATCGCGTCGACGATTTTGGCGATCTCGCTGCGGGGCAGGGGATAGGTCTTGCCCAGTTTCACGATCGCGTCGTCGATCGCGACAATCGTGACGAGGTCGGGCGGCGTCGTGACGCCGCGCGCCAGCGTTCGCAGGTCGGTCAATGTCGACTCGAGCCGGTCGAGCAGCCGGAGGCGGCCGCTCGAATGACCGAACCATATCGCAGCGGCCCACAAGCCCGTGCAGACGAGCGCAACCAGAATATGAAGCCGGCGATTGGCCATCGTCATTGTCCGAGCATCATTGTCCAAGCATCATTGTCCAAGTCTTGCCATCAGGGCCGAGACGCGCGCGGGCGGCCAGCGCTTGACGATCAGTTCGCCGGTCGGTTCGACATCGACGCCGTCGCCGGGTCCGAGCGTGACGTTGCCGCGGCCGGCGCGGCGCGTGACGGTCACGCGTCCCTCGGCGACAAAAACCGAAGTCTTTCCGCCTTCGGCATCCACGGCCCATTTCGTGCCGCGCACCGCAGCGATTGCCTGCGGCGCCACCACGTCAAACCGGTTGCCGCCCGCCTTCTTCGGCACCTCGATCAGCAGCGCCTTGCTGCTGAGTTCGATGGAGTCGACGCGACCGTCGCGGTTGCGATCCCTGAGTTCGAACTTCGCGCCGTTTTCGCTCACGATGGTAATTGCCGTCGGGCAGTTGAGGGTTTGTGTTCCCTGAGCCGTCGGCGTCGGAGTGCAGCCGAATTTTGCCGGCTGGGCTGCCGCCGATCCGGCAAACAGCAACGCGCCTGCGACGGCGATCCATACGGCGCGTGCCAGCATTGTCATGGCAGTTTCCCCTTCGGGGGTACGGAATAAATGGGAGCGATACGGTACCGTATCACAGGGGCGCCCCCGCATGCAAAGCGAATGAAGCGCAATAATGTGTCTGCTCAGGGTCCATAAGGTTCGCCGAAAACTCCGATCGCGGCTGTAATCGGCCATTTCAGGGCATTTTTTCGGGTTGAATCCGCCGAAAACAAGGAGGGAGCTGTACGAACCCGTTACGGTTGTAGCCATTCAGGGTTCCGCGGTGAATGCAATGCCGGTATGCAACTCGCTGTGCGGACCCCGCGGGTGCTTTTGGTCAGCTGTGTCGGACCAAAGCGGCGCGAAACGTCTTGTAGCAGGACAACCAGAAGCGAGGTCATGCCATGTCCGGTTCCGCCCTGAAATCCGCTGTTGAACTTGCGCGCGCCAGCCGTGTGCGTTTCCCGAACGAGAGCGACGAATATCGTCGCGCCCGCGACCAATTGCTGGCTGAGGAGATCGAACTGCGCCGCCACATCGAGCGCGTCGCCGAATTGCGCCGTGCGCTGCCTGAAGGCGGTGCGGTGACGAAGAACTACGTATTCGAAGGCGAGGGCGGCCAGGCGGCCTTGTCCGATCTGTTCGGCGGCAAGCAGACACTCGTGATCTACAGCTACATGTTCGGCGGGCAGCGCGAGCAGCCGTGCCCGATGTGCACGTCATTCATGAGCACATGGGAGGGCAAGCTGGCCGATGTCGAACAGCGCATTGCGTTCGTGTTCGTGGCGCGCTCGCCGATTACGCGGCTGATCGAGGCGAAGAAGGCGCGCGGCTGGACCCGGCACAGGATCTATTCGGATATTTCGGGCGATTACACCCGCGACTATGTCAGCGCCACGGATGCAGATGTCCCCGGATACAATGTGTTCACACGGCGCGACGGCAGTATCCGCCATTTCTGGTCCGGCGAAATGGGCGGCTCGGCCGCCGATCCCGGACAGGATCCGCGCGGTGCGCCCGACATGGATCCGCTATGGACCATCCTCGACACCACGCCCGAGGGGCGCGGCAAGGATTGGTATCCACGCCTGAGCTATTAGTGTTGCGCGCGGCGATTGCAGCTTTCCAATCGCTAAACTTATGACCGCAGAACAGTAACCGAACAAATTCGATCCATTCAAGGATCAAAATCCTGATCTGGTCCGATATGGGACACTCGGCCGGAGCGTCCGTCGGCCGTCATATTTAGGACAAAATTCCCGCCTGAACCGAGGCGGTTTCCGTAGCAGTTCCATGGATTTAGGACCAACTTCAGGTTCCCGTGTGCTTAAGGCGGATTTAACTAAAGCTTGCCTTAATTACGCTCCGTGCCTCTGCGAGATGGCTTCCCTGGGGAACTTAACGGGAGCCATGAAAAGGGGACTTGGTGGGTTTGTTCCGGGCGTTGTGTAAATGAGTAAGCGTAAGCGTGCGTTGAGATCTGCGGTGCACAGCCGCAGGAAATCTTCCCGTAAGTTCCTTCCTCGGCATTTCCTCGGCACGGCTGCGGTCGCGGGCCTTGTGCTCGGCTGCGCCTGGACCGTTTACAGCAACGTTTTCGGCGCCAGCGTCTATCCTTCCGTCAACAGCGCCGCGTTCAAGGCGCCGCTCGCCACCAATACGACCGTCGTTGCCGCCCGCAGGCAGCCGGCGTTCGACGAGATTTTTGCGTCGCTGTCCGATCAACGGCCGCTGGTCCTGTCCGCGCCGGAAAACGTCGCAGCCTCGCTCATGTTCAACGAAAGGTTTGCTGCGGCCTCGCCCCAGGGCGAGCCATCGAGAGCCGCCGAGGCGGTGACCAGGCTGGCTGATACATCGCCATCCGTCGAAGTGCTGAAGAGCGTTGAAGCACCCAAGCTTGCAGCCGCGCCGAAGCCGAAGGAGCGGGCGCCGGTTCAACTGGCATTGAACGTTCCCGGGCCGAAGCAGCCCGAAGCGTCGAAGCAGCCCGAAGCCAAGCCTGCCGAGAAATCGGGGGGCGCTTCCATTCGCGACATGGCGCAGCGCGCCAAGGCCGCCGTGATGTCGATCGCTTCCGGCGAGAAGTCGAGCATGGTGGAGAAGCTGTGGGGCAAGCAGCAGCAAAATTCGCTGCTGGCCTACGCATCCGCCGACGCCAGCGTCACCGGAAGCATCATCGACACGCGAAGCCAGAATCCGATGATGGGCGGTGCGCCACCCTACGATCGCCAGACCGCCGTCTACGACATCACCGCGCGCAAGGTCTATCTGCCCGACGGCACCCAGCTCGAAGCGCATTCCGGCCTCGGCTCGAGGATGGACGATCCCAAATCTTCCCACGTCCGCATGCAGGGCGTGACGCCGCCGCACATTTATGAACTGAAGCCGCGCGAAGCGCTGTTCCACGGCGTGCCGGCGTTGCGGCTGACGCCGATCGGCGGCGAGGAGAAAATCTTCGGCCGCGACGGCTTGCTCGCGCACACCTACATGCTGGGGCCGAGCGGACAGTCCAACGGTTGTGTGTCGTTCAAGGACTACTACGCGTTCCTCGATGCCTATCGCAACAAGGGTATCCGCCGCCTCGCGGTGCTGGCGCGGGTCCAGTAGGGCGTCATCGTCCGCGAAAATTCTGCATTGTCATTGCGAGCTAACGGTGCGCGCAAATGCGCGCGCCCGATGACACGCGGCGCGAAGTAATCCATAGCTCAACGCCAGATAGATGTTTGCCTTCGCTCGTTGAGCATCGGCGGACATGTCGTCGCTTCGCTGCTTGTCTTGGCGCCCGTCATTCGTCATTGCGTGGCTTGCGGCTGCTTCATCAAGACGGCCTGGAAACAATGTAAGATTGCACTTGGCGTCATCTGCGTTATGCTGGTCGCCGGGCGATGAGGGCTGGATAAATCATGACACTGGTTCGGGACGTGGAGCGATCCCCATGGCGATGGGGAAAGATCGCAATGATTGTCGTGGCCGTGATCGTTGCGATCCCGCTATCCTCGCCGCCCATTCTCAGAGCATTCCTGTTTCAGCCGTTTAGTATTCCAGCCCGGTCGATGATGCCGACGTTGCTGGAAGGCGATCATTTGTTCGTCTCGAAATATGCGTACGGCTACAGCCACTATTCCCTGCCGTTTCCGCCGCGTCTTTTCTCAGGACGCATATTCGGCTCGATGCCGGAACGCGGTGATGTCGTTGTGTTCCGGATGCCAAAGAACGACTCGGTCGATTACATCAAGCGCGTGGTGGGATTGCCCGGCGATCGCATCCAAATGCAGCAAGGACTGCTCTACATCAACGGCGTGACGGTAGAGCGGCAGAGGTTGCCTGATTTCGTCGGCGACGATGCTTGCGGGATGAGCTATCCCAGACCGACCAAGCGCTGGCGCGAAACGCTCGCGAACGGCGCAAGCTATGAGACGCTCGATTGCGTCGATAACGGCTTCTACGATCACACCAATGTTTACACGGTGCCGGATGGCCACGTCTTTGTGCTGGGCGATAACCGCGACAATTCCACGGACAGCCGGGTGCTTTCGGCGGTCGGCTATATTCCGCTGGAAAACATCGTTGGCCGCGTAGGCATGATCTATTTTTCTCGCTCACCCGGTAGCGGCGACGCCGCTTCGACGGTGCGAACCGAACGCATAGGCATGTCGGTGCATTGATCGCGATCTTCGCGCGACGACAGCGCGTGATGTCACCGTGGTGTCACCTAGCCGCATAGTCTGCTGTGGTGGAGAAGTCACAGCAGAAACGGAATCGCGAAATAGCGCTTGCAACTTCAGGGTGCTTCGTTTATTGACGCGGTCCTTCGCTTTGGCCATGGGTTCGGGCTCGTTGTGATCCCGACTGGCGCGAGCCGGTCTCCGGTTTCGTGTTCCGCTGAACGAAGGCCGCGATTGTAGCTCATGGAGAGCATCGGCATTGAAATGCCGAAGGCATCGGTTCGATTCCGGTCTGTTGCATCACAAAAGGATAGCTCAGTTGGTAGAGCAGATGAATGTGAATCATCGGGTCGCGGGTTCAAATCCCGCTCCAGCGCTCCGTTTCAGCCTGAAAAGCTGATTCCTCTGATGGGGACCGGACGCGCGCTTCAGTCGCGGTCCGGCCGTATTGCCGAAAGGCTCTTCGTCCGAACCTAGACACTGCAGGACCGGCTCTGTGCCGCGGTGGATACCGCTTGCACTGATGCCGGGGACTGCGCTCGAACGCACGGCTTTGGCCGTGCGATCGCGCGCGTGTGCCCGTCATCGCGCAAGCTGAAGCCACGGCCCGCCGGACTTTCAGGAAGCCGCGTCCGCGTCCTCGCATCCTTTGCAAGCGAAACCCGCTTTCCGACCCTGATGGCCGGACAGCAAACGATGGAGGCATGCCATGACCTGGCATTTCTTGACGACGAAGTTGACGGTGAAGGATGGCGAGCGCGCGTTGCTGACGCGTGACGGCAGGCTCGAGCGCGTGCTCGGACCCGGCCGCCACCGCCTGTTCGATCCGCTGAACCATCTGACCGCGGAAGTGTTCGGCGTGGTCCGCGCCGAATTCCCGTCGGAGCGTTACGCGGTGCTGAAGGCGGCGCGGCCTGATCTGGCCGCGGAGCTGTTCGAGGTGGTCGAGACGAAGGCGGACGAGATCGCCATCGTCAGCCTCGACGGCCGTCCGGCACACCTGATGAGGCCGTGGCAGGTTCGCGTCTTCTGGAAGATCGCAACGTCAGTCGGTGTCGAGCGCATCGACGTGACCAGCGATATCAGGGTGAGCGCGCGCCACCTCGCGATGATCGAGCGCACCCCTCCGACCGTCGTGACGGAAGCGGTGGTCGAGAACCATGAAGCCGGTCTGCTCTACGTCGAGGGCCGGCTCGTGGAGCGGCTTGCGCCGGGCCGGCATGCCTTCTGGATCGTCGGTCGCAAGATCGAGGTGAAGCGCCTCGACCTGCGTCCGCAGGCGGTCGAGATCACCGCGCAGGAGATGCTGACCAGGGATCGCATCGCGCTGCGGGTGACCTTGACGGCATTCCGCCGGATCGTCGACCCCGAGCGGGTCGTCGCCACGGTGCTTGACGTGGATGCGTTGCTGTATCGCCTGGTGCAGTTCGCGATCCGTGAGGCGGTCGCCGGCCGCACGCTGGACGAGGTGTTGTCTGCAAAGGCGGCGCTCGATGCCGAGCTTCGCCACTACGTCCGCGAGCGGATCGCGGATTCCGGTGTCGAGGTCACCGAACTCGGCGTGAAGGACGTGATCCTGCCCGGCGAGATCCGGGAGCTGGTGAACAAGGTGGTGGAGGCGGAGCGGATGGCGAAGGCCAACCAGATCCGCCGGCAGGAAGAGACCGCGGCGACGCGATCGCTTCTGAACACCGCCAAGCTGATGGAGGACAACCCGCTGCTGCTGCGGCTCAAGGAGCTGGAGTCGCTGGAGCGGCTGGTGGAGAAGGTCGGCCGCATCGACCTTCACGCCGGCGACGGGCAGGGCCTCGACGCGCTGCTCACCAGGCTGGTTCGCCTGAAGCCGGCGGAAAACGCGTGACAGGAAGGGTCGCCCACGGGCGGCCCTTCACTCAATGAATGGGAATGTTCGAGGTGAAAACCATGAGTGTCTATGAGACCATTGACGGCAACACCCTGATTGCCTGGGGCTTCAAGCCGGGGCGCTGGTTCAAGGATGCGCTGGAGGCCGCCAACACCATGCGCGCCGGCGGCGCGGATGACGATGCGATCTTTGTCGCGTTGCAGGCGCTGCAGCCGATCCAATCGCTGATGCGAACCAACGGCCTTCAATTCTCGATGCTGATCGATGCCGAGAACGAGTTGGAGCGCGCCAACATTGCAGCGGTGGCCCAGCACATGGATGCGCTGATGCGCGTGCCGACGATCGTGGCCGGCGCTGTGATGCCCGACGCCTGTCCGTCCGGCATGGCGGAAGGGACGATCCCTGTCGGCGGAGTCGTGGCGTGCGAGGATGCGATCCATCCTGGATTCCATTCGGCGGACATCTGCTGCTCGGTCGCCATGACCGTGTTCGCCCGCAAGGATGATCCAAAGCGCATTCTCGACACGGTTCAGAGTGTCACTCACTTCGGTCCGGGTGGCCGGGACGGAATTCACATGCCGCCCGGCGAGATCATGTCGCAGTTTGCCGGCAATCCATTCCTGCGGGGACTTGAGAGGTTCGCGATCGGTCACTTTGGCACGCAGGGCGACGGCAACCACTTTGCCTATGTCGGTCACCTCAAGTCGACCGGTCATGCCGCATTGGTGACGCACCATGGCTCTCGCGGTCTGGGCGCGCAGGTTTACAAGCGCGCAATGGCGGTCGCCAGAAAGCACACGGCAATCCACGCGCCGAAGGTCCCCGCCCACAGCGCCTGGATCAAGGCATCAAGCGAAGACGGCCGCGCCTACTGGGAGGCGCTGCAGATCGTGCGACTCTGGACCAAGGCCAACCATCTTGCGATTCACGACTTGACCGCCGCGAAAATCGGCAATGCGGTCGCCGATCGCTTCTGGAACGAACACAACTTCGTCTTCAGAAAGGCGGACGGCCTGTTCTACCACGGCAAGGGGGCCACCCCGAACTGGTCCGGCTTCTCGGCGGACGATGACGGGCGAACCCTTGTTCCGCTCAACATGGCCGAACCGGTCCTGGTGCTCAGGCACAAGGACAACAAGGATGCGCTCGGCTTCGCTCCGCACGGTGCAGGCCGTAACGTCGGACGCAAGGCCTTCCTGCGCGAGAACAGGCCTCGGCTGCCTGATGGCATCGATGCCCGTTTCTACTGCGGCAAGCCCGACCTGTCGGAACTGCCGGAGGCCTACAAGAACGCGGCATCGGTACGGTCGCAGATCATGAAGTACGGCCTTGGCGAGGTGATCGACGAGGTGATCCCTTACGGCTCGATCATGGCCGGCGATTGGGAAGCCGATGCGCCATGGCGGAAGGCAAGATGAGCGATGGCGCGGATCATCCGGTTACGGCAGCTGCGCGCCGGGAGAGGCTAATACCACCTTTTCCCAAGGCGCAGCCCGCCGCGGACCGGAACTGGAACCCGCGGGTTCCCCGCAGTCTTACGGTGTTACCCATGCGCATTTCGCTGTTGCGCTCGATGGCTGATTTTCGTCTAACTTCTGGTTCAAATTCTCATTGCGCGCATAATCGAAGGTCCGCATCGTAACTGACTTTTGCGATCCGTTTTTATGTGAATTTTTAGGGCTAAAGCGTGTTTGAGTGCATTTGTGTAGAGAAAGCAGTTTGAAGTTGATGCCTGCACCCTGGTTCCGCGGCGTTCCGTTTGGAGATGGTCGCGGACATTTCGCAGCGGGTTCCCCGTAGTGACGCTTCACGGTGGAATGGGTAATCGTCTACTTGCAATGCTGCCGGCATCGGACCTCGCCCTGCTGGAGCCCGAGTTCGACCTGGTCACACTTGATCAGGACGCGGTCATTTCACGCGCGGGCGACGATCTCGAATACGTCTTTTTCCCGCACAGCGGCGCCATCACGCTGATGATCGACATGGCGGACGGACAGACGGTTGCGACCGCCGCAACTGGACGCGAGGGAGCTGTCGGCACGCTCTCGGTATTCGGATCGTCGCCGTCGGCGATTACCGCCGTGGTTCGCGCGGCCGGCACCGCCAGCCGGATCCCCGCGTCGCGATTTCACGCCGCCTTCAGCCGGAGTTCCGCCATCCGGCTCATGCTGCAAAGTCACGTCAAGGCGATGCTGTTTCAGTTCCAGCTCGGTTCGGCCTGCAATGCGCTGCATCCGGTCCAGTCCCGCATGGCGCGCTGGCTGCTCCAGCTCAGTGACCGGGTTGGCCATGAAATGCTCCCGCTCACCCAGCAGGCGCTGTCGCAGATACTTGGCGTGCGACGGACGACGGTGACGCTCTTGATGCGTAATCTGCGCGCGCGGGGCGGGATCAGGTCCGATCGGCGAGGCCTGATCGAGATCGACCGGACGCGGCTGGCGGCGGCCGCGTGCGAATGTCACAAGCTCATGCGGCTCGAGGCCGAGGAGATTGACTCGACGAGCGCCGCTTCGTCACGCGCGGCCGATCAGCCCGAAGATGGGCGCATCGCGGCAATTGAACCGGGTGACGCCGTGTAAGCGCGGAGCCTTCCAGCGCTCAACTTCTTTGCACCCGATCCCGTTCGATTGCTGAGCCGGATACTGCCTCGAACTTCGCGATCTCGCGCAGCACCTTCGCCGTCTGGCGCAATTCGTTGCGCTCGCGACCCGGCTTGAGCCGCCGTGCTTCGTCCAGAAATTCCTTGGCCTGCAGCAGCCAGGTGGACGTTTCAGTCGGGATCTGGACGCGCGTCATGGTGTTCTCCGGCCACGAATATTCGAGCGATCTGTGTCGATCCTTAAGCGTTGTGTTGCAGCACGCGCAGGCTCGGCTCGTCGACCCAGGCTTCCCGGGCGAACCAGCCGTGTTCGGTGCGGCAGATTGGGCAGCGTGTGCGCGAGAAAAACACCGTGCAGCGCGCAAAGCTTTCGCGATCGGTCTGGATGCCGGTGGGTATCGCGTGCCCGGTTTGCGGACATTTGACCATGACCATGCCCATGTCGCTCTCCTGAAAATCGGTCTTCTTGTCTCTTGCGGAAAAGTACCGGCCGGTTGGAGCGCCTGTGGGTGCGATTACTTGGGGGGCATCGCGCACCTTTCGAGCATCGGGGCAGTGGGTGCTGCTGCTCGCGGGCTTGTTCCAACCGGCCGGATCTCTCCTCAAACGAAATCTTGGACATGCGCGGCTCAGCCGGCTTGGCGGAGAACGTTGCTGAAGTGATTCCGGATCGGCTCACCTGCTTCCGCCGCAAGCTTTCGCGCAAGCGTCCAGAACTCCCTGTTCTGGTCGGAAGCGATCTCGAAGGCCTTGCGCGTTTGCGCCGCCGTCAAGGCATGGACATCGGTGGCTGATCTGCTGAAGAGATCGATCGCGGAGGCGGCGTTGGCGCACGAGATTTCGAACACCTTGGCCCCGTAGTCGGTCGCGCATTTCGCGGGCGAGCCGATCTCGGAGAAATCCAACAACGGCACTCCGAGAAAATTCGTTCCGTTCAGACCGACTTTCAATTCGCTTTCACTCACGGCAACAGCCCCTTTCCGAGGCGAAAGCATTTCCCCGCGACGCGTGCATGCGTCGCGAGAGCTTGCGCTCCGCATCCGATCAGGTTTTTGGATGAGCCTTGACCTAGCCCCAACGCTACTTTGCGACAGGAGCAACAGGGCTGTCGGTTCGGTTTGCGACTCTCGCGAAAAATTTTTGGAAATTTGTCAACATAAACGATCGTATAGCTGAGAGGTCGCTGTGCATAACAAGGATATCTTAAGAAGAGAAAATTCTCCGACTCAACCTTGGCGCTGCAAACAACATCACGTCCGCTGCTTCCGTGCCCAAAACAAAAACCCCGGCATTGCTGCCGGGGTTTTGCATTTTCTTTATGCGCCTGAGTGGCTGGAACTTAGAAGTCCATGCCGCCCATGCCGCCGCCCGGGGGCATGCCGCCCGCCGGCGCGTTCTTCTTCGGCAGTTCGGCGATCATGGCTTCGGTGGTGATCAAGAGAGCCGCGACCGAAGACGCGTTCTGGATCGCCGCACGAACCACCTTGGTCGGGTCGATGATGCCCTTGGAGACCAGGTTGCCGTACTCGCCGGTCTGCGAGTCGAAACCATAATTGTACTGGTCCTTCTCGAGGATCTTGCCGACGATGACGGAGCCGTCTTCACCGGCGTTGATCGCGATCTGGCGGGCCGGCGCGGACAGCGCCTTGCGCACGATCTCGACGCCGGTCTTCTGGTCGTCGTTCTTGGTGCGCAGACCCTTGAGCTGCTCGGAGGCGCGGAGCAGGGCGACGCCGCCGCCCGGCACGATGCCTTCTTCAACCGCAGCGCGGGTCGCATGCATCGCGTCATCCACGCGATCCTTGCGCTCCTTCACCTCGACTTCGGTCGCGCCGCCGACGCGGATCACCGCGACGCCGCCCGCGAGCTTGGCCAGACGCTCCTGCAGCTTCTCGCGGTCGTAGTCCGAGGTGGTTTCCTCGATCTGCGCCTTGATCTGCTGAACGCGCGCCTCGATGTCGGCCTTCTTGCCGGCGCCGTTGACGATCGTGGTGTTCTCCTTGTCGATCATCACCTTCTTGGCGCGGCCGAGCATCTGCAGCGTGACGTTCTCGAGCTTGATGCCGAGATCTTCCGAGATCGCCTGGCCGCCGGTCAGAACCGCGATGTCCTGCAGCATGGCCTTGCGGCGATCGCCGAAGCCCGGAGCCTTGACGGCCGCGACCTTCAGGCCGCCACGCAGGCGGTTGACGACGAGGGTGGCGAGGGCTTCGCCTTCGACGTCTTCGGCGACGATGACCAGCGGCTTGCCGGTCTGCACCACGGCCTCGAGCAGCGGCAGCAGCTCGTTCAGCGAGGAGAGCTTCTTCTCGTTGATGAGGATGTAGGCGTCGTCCATCTCAACGCGCATCTTGTCGGCGTTGGTGACGAAGTAGGGCGAGATGTAGCCGCGGTCGAACTGCATGCCCTCGACGACGTCGAGTTCGGTCTCCAGCGACTTGGCTTCCTCGACCGTGATCACGCCCTCATTGCCGACCTTCTTCATGGCGTCGGAGAGGAACTTGCCGATCTCGGCATCGCCGTTGGCCGAAATGGTGCCGACCTGGGCGATCTCCTCGTTGGAGGTGACCTTCTTGGAGTTCTTCTCGAGGTCCGCAACCACAGCCTCGACCGCGAGGTCGATACCGCGCTTGAGATCCATCGGGTTCATGCCGGCGGCAACCGCCTTGGCGCCTTCCTTCACGATCGCCTGGGCGAGCACGGTGGCGGTGGTGGTGCCGTCGCCGGCCGCATCAGCCGCCTTGGAGGCGACTTCGCGCACCATCTGGGCGCCCATGTTCTCGAACTTGTCCTCGAGCTCGATCTCCTTGGCGACGGTGACGCCGTCCTTGGTGATGCGGGGAGCGCCGAACGACTTGTCGAGCACGACGTTGCGGCCCTTGGGGCCGAGGGTGACTCTCACCGCATTGGCGAGGACGTCGACGCCGCGCAGCATCTTGTCGCGGGCTTCGACGGCGAATTTGACTTCTTTAGCTGCCATCTGAGTTGTTCCTTGGGATTACTGGATAAGGTGAGGGAAGGGCGCTCAGGCGGCCTTCTTCTTGGAAGCGGGAGCATCGGTGAGGACGCCCATGATGTCGCTTTCCTTCATGATCAGGAGATCCTGACCGTCGATCTTGACCTCAGTGCCGGACCACTTGCCGAACAGCACGCGGTCGCCGACCTTGATGTCGATCGGGATCAGCTTGCCGGCCTCGTCGCGGCCACCCGGGCCGACGGCGATGACTTCGCCCTGGGAGGGCTTTTCCTTGGCAGTGTCGGGAATGATGATGCCGCCTGCGGTCTTCTCTTCGGCGTCGATGCGCTTGACCACGACGCGGTCGTGAAGCGGACGGAATTTCATACAGTCCTCCTAAGCTTTTGTTGCTGTTACTGAATTTTGGGTGCTGTTTTGGGTGCTAGCAGTCTGCCCCAGCGAGTGCCAGAGCAGTCGCGGGTGATTTAGGCCAGAGTGCTGAGATGAGCAAGGGGCTTCTAGCAGAAAATTTCGCAGCCAGAAGAGACACCTGCCGGATTCGCTTAACATTCTTAATTCAGGCCGCCGGCTGCCCGGACCCATATTAGCACGTGCGGTAAGCTGCTGCCAAAGCGACAATTTTAAACAACTCGTTAACCATTTGGGCTTGTGATGCGTTGGTCACGTGCGTCACATTTCTCTCATGTGAGCGCATCTCCGCCGGGGTGGCTCGGCAGTTGGCCACCACGACAAATGCGCTCCTTAAATGGAGGTTGGCATGGTCTCGCGGGTTGGGGTTGTTTCCGAAGACTTCCGGAAGCAAGTGCTGGGTTACGGTCTGACGACGGCGCAAATTCTTTATCGGATGCCGGATCACCCGTCGCTGCTGCAGACTTACGTCTGGCAGAATTACGATCTGTTCCCGAAGTTTCCGGCGCTGCAGGATTTCCTGGCTTTCTGGCAGGAGAAGCTTGAGGGACCGCTGTTTTCCGTCACCGTGGCGCATTCGCGGCTGATCAAGCCCGCCGAGTTGCGGGCGGTGAACGGGGTTTTTCATCTGCACTAGAAAATGCGGAAGCGGAGGCGCGGCGCCTCCGTCACATCTGTCCTGCATTTTCCGATTTCTATGCTAGCCTCTCCCGATCAAACAGAAACGGGAGGGCACGGAAATGGCCAAGCAAAAGGCAACATCGCGGCCGGCTGTACAGCCAGCGGTGAAGAAGAAATGGACGGGCCTGCGCAATGCGGCAAAGCCTTCCGCGCGCAAGACCATCAAGTCGAAGGGCCGCGCGAGCGCGGCCAAGACTGCTGCCAAGACGAAAGCGCGGCCGAAGCAGCGCGTCGCCGTCAGCCATCATCGCGAAGAGGACTTCAAGTCCGACGGCTTGCGCACCTACGCGAAATACCGCGATCTCGGCATCAAGGACGCCACGCATGGCCTGGCGCAGGCGCATGTCATTCGCCTGCAGGGGCCGTGCAATCCGGAGGAAGTGTCAAAGCTGCATTACCACGACGTCGAATTCCAGATGGTCTATGTGCTCAAGGGCTGGGTGAAGACCTACATGGAAGGGCACGGCGAGGCGGTGATGAAGGAAGGCGGCTGCTGGACCCAGCCCCCGCGCATCCGCCACATGATCCTGGATTACTCCGACGACGTGGAATTGCTGGAAGTGATCCTGCCGGCCGATTTCAAGACGGTGGAATTGAAGGCGTAATGTCGTTACGGGCGCGCGTAGCGCGCGCCCGGAATAGCGACGGCAGGCGGCGAGTCGAGCGGTGCCCGGTTACTGTGCATGGGGTTGTTTTCGACTTTTTGCACAGCGCCCTAGTTCAGCATCCCCACGATCGCACCCATCAGGCACGTGGTGATCGTGCCTGACACGATCGACTTCAGCCCGAGCGCGTTGATCTCCTCGCGCCGCTCCGGCGCCATGGTGCCGAGGCCGCCGATCATGATGCCGAGGCTGGCAAAGTTGGCGAAGCCGCACATCGCATAGAGCATGATCAGCCGCGAGCGCGGATCGAGCGCGTCGCTGGAAAGCTTCGACAGCTCGACATAGGCGATCAGCTCGTTCAGCACGGTCTTGGTGCCCATCAGGCTGCCGGCGGTGATCGCCTGCGGCCAGGGCAGGCCCATCAGCCAGCACACCGGCGCCATGATGTATCCGAGCAGCCGCTGCAGCGAGATCTTTGCGCCGCCGACCTCCGGCAACAATCCAATGACGGCATTGGCGAGGTAGACCAGCGCCACCAGCACGAACAGCATAGCGATGATGTTGAGCAGCAGCTCGAGGCCGGACGTGGTGCCCTTGACGATGGCATCCATGGTGCTGGTGGCGGGCGTATCCGGATTTTCCAGCCCCCCGCCGGTGCGCTTGCCTGACGTCTCCGGCACCATGATCAGGCTGACCAGGATCGCCGCCGGCGCGCCCAGCACCGAGGCGATGACGAAATGCGCGGCCGAATCCGGGATCAGCGGCGCCAGCAGCGTGGCATAGAGCACCAGCACCGTGCCGGCGATCCCCGCCATGCCGCCGGTCATCACCAGGAACAGCTCGGCGCGGCTGAGCTGCGACAGGTATGGGCGAATGAACAGCGGCGCTTCCACCATGCCAAGGAAGATGTTGGCGGCGGTGGACAGGCCGACCGCGCCGCCGACGCCGAGCGTACGCTCCAGCAGCCACGCCATGCCGCGCACGATCGGCGGCAGGACGCGCCAGTAGAACAGCAGCGTCGTCAGCACGCTCATGACGAGCACGATCGGCAGCGCCTGGAAGGCCAGGATGAAATCGGCACCCGGCACTTTCAGCTCGAACGGCAGCGTGCCGCCGCCGACATAGCCGAACACAAAGGAGGAGCCGGCGCGCGCGGCGGCCGAGATGGCGCCGACCGCGTCGTTGATGGCGCCAAAGGCGCGCGCCACCACCGGCAGCTTCAGCAGCACCACGGCGGTCACCAGCGTCGCCGCAAGGCCGATCGCGGCCTGCCTTGGCGACACCGCGCGGCGGTTCTCGCTGCACGCCCACGCGATCGCAAGCAACGCCAGGACGCCAAACGCCGACTGCAATTGCAGCATGAATCCCCCAAGCCCCGGCGCGATTATGCCAGCGCTGCCGGATGGTGCAATGCCGTGTTGCTCAGGCTGGCGTTGACATCGGCACCGCGGTCGGCCACGGCTCATGCCCATGTCCTCGACCGATGCCGTCGGCGCCCGCGACCTCCTGAGGGACGCCTCGTTCCTCTTCTTCCTGCTGTCGCGCAGCCTGTCGCGCTTCTCCAGCCAGATCGCGGCGGTCGTGATCGGCTGGCAGATCTACGACATCACCGACAGCGCGTTTCACCTCGGCATGGTGGGGCTGGTGCAGTTCGTACCGACGGCGCTTCTGGTGTTCGTGGCCGGCCACGCCGCCGACCGTTTCGATCGCAAGCGCGTGATGCAGCTTTGCCAGCTCGCGGAAGCGCTGACCGCGCTGTTTCTGGCCGTGAGCACCTATGCCGGATGGCTCGATGCGGTGCAGATTTACATCGCGACGTTCATCATCGGCATTGCCGGCGCCTTCGAAAGTCCGGCTACCTCAGCGTTGCTGCCGCTGATTGCTCCGCAAGGTTCGCTGCAGCGGGCCACGGCGGTTTCCAGCGGCGCAGCGCAGGTGGCTGTCATCACCGGCCCGGCCATCGGCGGCCTTGCCTATGTCTTCGCGCCCAGCCTGCCATATCTGATCACCGTGGTGTTCTGGCTGGCGGGCGCCGTGCTGACGGGCTTCCTCCGGCCGGCGCCGCAGGCCACGCTGAAACAGGAGGGCACCGACGACGATCTCTATGCCGGCGTCCGCTTCATCCGCAACAATCCGGCGATCCTCGGCACCATCTCGCTCGATTTGTTCGCCGTGCTGCTTGGCGGCGTGGTGGCGCTGCTGCCGATCTACGCCCGCGACATCCTGCAGACTGGCCCGCTCGGCCTCGGCATTCTGCGCGCCGCGCCCGCGGTCGGCGCCCTGTTCATGACCATCGTGCTGGCGCACCACACCATCAACCGCCGTGTGGGGCTGCGCATGTTCCAGGCGGTGATCGTGTTCGGCGCGGCCACCGTCGTGTTCGCGCTGTCGCAGTGGATGTGGCTGTCGGTGGCCTCGCTCGCGATCCTCGGTGCGGCGGATACCGTCAGTGTGGTGATCCGCTTCTCGCTGGTGCAGCTCGCAACGCCCGACGAAATGCGCGGCCGCGTCGGCGCGGTGAATTTCCTCTTTATCAACGCCTCCAACCAGCTCGGCCAGTTCGAGAGCGGCGTCACCGCGGCGCTGTTCGGCACCGTGCCATCAGCCGTGCTCGGCGGCGTCGGCACCATTGCGATTGCGCTGTTGTGGATGAAGCTGTTCCCGTCGCTGCGCAAGGTGGAACGGCTGGAGTAGGGCACAACCGGCGGTGGAATCATTGCCGGATTGCTAATGCGCATTCGGGATTTGTGCGGCATCTTTGACGGCGGATTAAGCGATCCCGGTTAGCCTTGGCCCATGATCAGGATCGGGCAGCGACAGTTCGAAGTGCCGTTGTGGCTGTGGGTGGTTGTACCGCTCGCATTCCTGATTCACGCTGCCTATGGCTCTACCATCTATGGCATCGACGCCTTCAATCCCGACAGCTTCTATCTGAGCGTCATGCGGCAATGCGCTGCTGGCGCGCTGGCTGGCTTCCTGTTGGCCGATCTGGCGCGCCGCTCGACCGTTCCGTGGTACGGCCTGCTGTTTCTGGCGGTGGCGAGCATTGGCGCGGCCTCGTTTGCGATCAACCGGCTCAACGGCGCGGTGTATGAAACGTCCGCGGTTGTGGCCGGGCTTGCCATCAGCATTGCCGGTTCGGTCGGTGGTGCCGGCTCTGCCGGCCTGGCGCTTCTGGTGGTGAGCATTGCGGTGCCCCTGTTGGGCGGAGTGCTGCTGGCGCTGGTTTTCACGGTCGCCAGCCGTTTCCTGATCGGTCTGCCGCTATGGGACTCGGATGCGCGCCGCGAATTCTCGGCGAATCTCGGCGCCGCCATGCTGTGGCTTATCGTTGCGTTCGGCGGCTACATCGCCATTCGCTCCGGCTATGGTCTCGCGCGCGGAAGTCCCGCAAGCAACGTACCGCGCTGGCTGCCGCTGGCCACGGCGATCGCCGCGGCGCTGGCGGCTGCAGCCGTGCAATTGTGGCTGGCCTATCGCTTTCGCCGCACCGAACCCAGAGAATACCACGATATCAGGATATGGCTGCTCGCCGCAGTTTGCGTGGCGGCCTTCGTCTATAGTCCCAGCCTGTTCGGCATGACGGGCCACCGGATCATGTATGATCATATCCGTCCGATGTTGCGTTCAGTGCATCTGCTGCCGACGCCTGAAATTTCCATCGCGAACTATCGGGTCAACGTCCCCTTCCACGACTTCAAGACAGCCCGGGGCACGCCGATGCCCGACGGCAAACCGTCCTATCTCGGCGTGATCGTGCCGGAAGAGTACGGCCTGAGCAGCGATAAATTCATCCCGCGCGTCATGATCTACCGCCGTGACATCACAACGAGGCAAACCTCGACCTGGTGGACCGATCGCCGCAAGCAGCTTGAAGACGTGAAAGCGGCCGAGCCCGGCAAGGATGCCATCGTCCGCTTTGCCGGGCCGCGCGGCTCAATCGGATTGCGCAGCGACGATTATCCGGAAGTGGACATTCAGCTTGGCGATTTCGACCCGGCGGCTTCGACCGAGGCGGCCGAGCAGGTGCTGCGCCGGTTCCTGCGCGAGCGCCTGCAGCGGGTAAGCGGCTAGCCGCGCCCCACGAACGGCATCTTGGTCGCCATGACTGTCATGAACAGCACGTTGGCGTCGAGCGGCAGGCTCGCCATGTAGGCGACGGCATCGCCGACCGCTTTCGCGTCCATGCGCGGCTCGTGCATCATCTTGCCGTCGGGCTGCATCACGCCGGGACCGTTGACCATACGGTCGGTCATGGGCGTTGCGGCATTGCCGATGTCGACCTGGCCGACCGCGATGTCGTACTTGCGGCCGTCGAGATTGCTGGACTTGGTCAGGCCCGTGATGGCGTGCTTGGTCGAGGTATAGGCCGCTGAATACG
>Ga0081540_1000979_pt1 | contig 25757 bp, 30 predicted proteins | sample TabmetS2T1R1_FD_71024 | JGI IMG/M metagenome (GOLD analysis project Ga0081540, IMG submission 71024) | Tabebuia heterophylla rhizosphere microbial communities from the University of Puerto Rico - S2T1R1 | ecosystem: Host-associated > Plants > Roots > Rhizosphere ...
CCAAACGCCCGCCAGGTCCGGTACTGATTGTCCTGCGCCACCGGATAGGTGATGCCGAGACGCTTGATCGCGGTCTCGACATTGGCGCGTTCCCTTTCGAAGGCGAATTCGGGCGTATGCACGCCGATCACCACGAGGCCCTTGTCCTTGTACTGCTCATGCCATTTGGTCACATAGGGCAGCGTGCGCAGGCAGTTGATGCAGGAGTAGGTCCAGAACTGGACCAGCACGACCTTTCCGCGGAGGTCTTCCGTCGTCAGCGGCGGCGAATTCAGCCAGGCGGATATCCCGGTAAATTCCGGAACGGGCCGCGAGTTCTGCTCTGCGGGGTCTTCGCTGAGCAGCGCGGACGTGCTGAAATGCACGACACCGAGAACTGCAACGATCAGGAGCACGATCAGGCCGAGAAGTTTGCGCATAGTCATAGTCCGAGTTGAAGGTTTGGATAGATCACCGAAAGCCAGACTCCGACTGCGGTGTCGTATTGCGTGTAAATGGCTCCGCATCAGCGGGCAGCAACCCTCACTTCACCAAAGTGAGAAGCGGCTTGCCTTTTTCGACGATGTAGGTGGCGAGCTCACTCCCGGTGCCGCTGCCGACGTTTTTGGCCGAATGGACCGTTCCGGCCGGAATGAACAGGACATCGCCGGCCTTGAGCGTGACCGGCGGCTTGTCGCCGACCTGATATTCGAGGGAGCCTTCGAGGACATAGATAATCTCTTCGCCCGGATGCGTGTGCTTGCCGAACGCTATGCCCGGGGCGAGGTCGACGCGGACCTGGATGGCCTCGCGTCCGGGCGCACTGAGATCGTGCCGCTGCAGGTCGGTCCGGGTGACTCCGCTCTGCTGCGCCTGTGCGCCAAGCGGCGCCAGAACAGCTCCGGCGACAAGCGCCGCCATTACCATGATTTGCATTTTCATCAGCTTGCTCATGTTGAGCTCCTTGGTTTGAGATTGCGTCGAAATTTGTGCCGAGGCGTCAGTTCGATTTGCGTAAGGGGCGGAAGCCAGCGCGGACCTCCTCTGCGAAGAGCTGTGGCTGCTCCCAGGCCGCGAAGTGTCCGCCTTTGTCGAGCGTGTTGAAATAGACGAGATTGTGATAGGCGCGCTCGGTCCAGCTCCGCGGCGCCTGATAGAGCTCGCCCGGAAAGACGCTCACGGCCGCCGGGATCGATATGTCGACGGCGTTCAGCGCGCTCATCCCCTTGTTCTCCCAATAGAAGCGTGCAGCAGAGATGGCGGTGTTGGTCAGCCAGTAAAGCGTGATGTCGTCGAGGACGTCGTCCCGGGTCACGTCGCCTGCGGCGTGCCCGTTGATCGTGCGCCCGGCCAAGGCCGAGATGATCGTTCCGGCCGGCTGGGCATAACCATCGCCATGGTCGAGAAACCACGCAGCCAGACCGACCGGCGAATCCGCCAGGCCATACAGCGTCTGCGGCCGCGTCGACATCATGCTTGCGTAGGCGAAGTGTTTCGCCCTGAAATCCTTCACCTGCTCGTAAGCGCGTCGCTCATCCGCGGAAAGACCTGAAGGCGGCGGATCGCCGCTCTGCAGCGCCTTGCCGATTTCGGCAGGAATAGTGCCGGGGAAATTGGTGTGAATGCCGAGCAGTTCCGGCGGCGCCTGTCTGGCCATTGCAGTCGAGATCAGCGCGCCGACGTCGCCGCCTTGCGCCACAAATCGCGGGTATCCAATGCGCTTCATCAGCACCACCCAGGCACGCGCGATGCGATCCGGCCCCCAGTCGGTCGTGGTCGGCCTGGCCGAAAATCCGTAGCCCGGGATCGACGGGATGACGAGATGGAAGGCATCCGACGCGGCCCCGCCATGTGCAGTGGGATTGGTCAGCGGATCGATGATCTTCAGTTGCTCGATGACAGAGCCGGGCCACCCATGCGTGACGATCAGCGGCAGCGCATCTTCATGCTTCGACCGAACGTGGATGAAATGAATGTCCAGCCCATCGATCTCGGTGATGAACTGGGGCAGGGCATTCAGCCTTGCCTCGATCTTGCGCCAGTCATAGTCCGTGGCCCAATAGTGCGCGAGTTGCTGCAGCGTCGCGAGCTGCACGCCCTGGGAATCATCGCTGACCGTTTCCCGATCTGGCCACCGGGTTGCCTTGATGCGCCGGCGCAAATCGGCGAGCGCCTCTTCGGGAATGTTGATCCGGAACGGACGGATCTCGTCAGGCGTGGCCGCCGGCGCCGGATGTATCGGAAAAAGACTGGCGGCTGCTGCCGCGGCTAGCCCCATCGCCGCGGTGCTCAGGAGCTGGCGGCGGTCCGGATTGATGATTTCGGAGACTGATAGCGCACGCATGGTGAATCTCCTGCGTTGGATTGTGCCGATCACCGGCGGCGGACGCACCCGCGATCCGCCGCCGGTGATCCTGCTGCCTGCTCATGCGGCCTGCGGCTTGCCGGCCTGTTCGTTGACGATGTAGTCGGCGTACCAGTCGGGCCAGTTCTCATCGTGCTTGCCGCCGTTCCGCTTCTCGTACTCGCCATGCGCGGCGGCCGCACGGCGGAGTGCGCCGGCTAGATCGGCCGGGGAGGCGAAGGTCGTCTCGCTCGCGTCGATGCGCCCAGGCAACCGCTTGGTGATTTCCTGAAGCAGCCAGCCGTTGCCGTCGGGATCGCTGAACGAAGCGTAGGTGCCGTAGCTGCCGCGATCGGGATGCGGGCCGCTGACACGGTGACGTCCGGACAGGAAGGGTTCGTCGGTGCCGCTGTGCTTGTCAGCTGTGGCATGGAACGGCTCGCTGACCGCCACGCCGCTGGCGAGCAACGCCTTGCGGGCGGCCTCGATGTCGGAAACGACCAGATAGAGTCCTTGCGCGGAGCCGGGGGCCGCTGCAGTCACGTTCTTGCCGAAGATGACCGAACTCGGCGAGCCGGGCGGCGTGAACTGGATCACGCGCCAGTCGTCACCGGACGCGAAGTCGGCATCCAGCCGCCAGCCGAGCTTGGCATAGAACTGCTTGGCGCGATCGACGTCGGAAACCGGGATCACGACGACTTCGAGCTTGAAGTCGACCGTCGGCGCACGCTTCGCCTCGGCCGTGGTGGTGGTTTTGTCCTTGAGGTCTGACATGGCTCTCTCCTTGACGTTTTGGCCGGCACGAACTGCGCGTGCCGTACCGGGACCCGAGCAGATTTGAATGACCGTGCAGAGTTAGATTGTTTCGAATACCGCGCGAATGACCGCCGGTCGGCAGACACTCTTCCGCAAGATGAGTGAGTGCTGGTTCCCTCCGGTAGTCTTGATCGAGGCTGCTCCGGTCATGGTCTGAATTAAATCGTATACGATCTATTCGTGTGCGCTGCATAAAGCCCCGCCTGAACTTAATGTCAAGCTTTCCGATTTAATCGGATACGATATATATGGATGCGAGACTTCACTTGTTCGTGTCGGAAAGGGTGAGCCCGATGAAGCCGAATGATGGCCCAAGCACTGCTGCCAGAGACAATTCCAATGACAATTCAAGGGGCAACCCGAAACAGAAACCTGCCGGGGCCGAGCGGCGCCTTGGCGACTTCCTCTGCTTCGCGATCTACTCCGCCAACCTAGCGTTCGGCCGCGCCTACCGGCAAGGGCTGGAGAAACTCGGCCTGACCTATCCGCAATGGATCGCGATCGTGGCGCTGTGGGAGCAGGACGGCCAGACCGTGAGCGAACTCGGCGACAAGATGTTTCTCGAATCCAACACGCTGACGCCGATCCTGAAAAAGCTGGAGCAGATGGGCTATCTGCGCCGGCAGCGCGATCCCGCCGACGAGCGTCAGGTGCGCGTCAGCCTCACCGAGGCGGGCCGGCGGCTGCGCGAGAAGGGCATGCACATGAGCCTGGTAGAGGCGACCGGGCTTAAGGCGGACGAATTCACACGGTTGCAGAAAAGCGTCGTTGCACTTCGCGATAATCTGATCGAGGCGACGGCAGAACGGGAGCGGTGATGGATGTATCGAGCAGGCGCTGCTTCGCGGAGGCGTGAAGGCGGCAGGGTGGCGGATCGCAGCGATTGCCGCTAACGATGCCGTGCCGATGAGCGGGAGTGAAAGCAGTCTGATGTCCGTTGACGACGCACCAAACCATCCGCTCGATCATCCAATCTGGACGGCGCTCACCACCACGCAGCGGGCGCTCGCGCAGGGCGATGCCCGCGCGCGGCGCTATCCGACTGACATCACGCCGTTTGCGGCGATGCCGGACATGTCAGCCGAGAATTTCGCGGCGCTCGGCGCGCTGATGTCGCCGCAGGACATCGCTGTTTTGTTCACGCCGGATGCCGTGAACCCGCCCGCCGATTTCAAGATCGCGCTGGCGGATACCGGCGAGCAGATGATCGGCACGCCCATTGAAGCGCCGGCCGGCGGCGTTGACATCGTCACCCTCGGCATCGACGACGTTCCGGCGATGCTGGAACTGACCGCGCTCACCAAGCCGGGGCCGTTCAGCACGCGGACCCGTGAACTCGGCACCTTCCTCGGCATCCGAGCCGACGGCCAGCTTGTCGCGATGATCGGCGAGCGGATGAAGCCCGCGCGTTACACCGAGATCACCGCCGTCTGCGTACATCCGTCGTACCGCGGCCGCGGCTACGGGCAAATGCTGCTCTCCGCCATCTCGCACCAGATCGTAGCCCGGGGCGAAATTCCGTTCCTGCATGTCTTCAGCCACAATGAATCGGCGATTGCGCTCTACAAGCGGCAGGGGATGACAATCCGCCGCCGTCTCCACGTAACGGTGCTGCAGAAGAATATCTGATGCGCTCGGCGATCCGGCCCGCGATCGTCACGCGTTGCGCGTGCCGCTCGGGCCCCGATCCGGACCGGGATCCTGACCGGCCGCGGCCAGCGCCAGCCTGCCGAGGTAATGCGCCCAGCCCTTGGCATGGCTCGCCTGCGTCGTCGCATTGGGAAGGCCGCTATGGGTCATGCGCAACAGCGTGCCGCCATCGTGCTCGATCAGATCGATCTCGATCAGGCTCGATCCCGGCGGCACTTCCTCATTGCCTTCCCAGCCAAAACTGTAGGCGAGGCGATGCACGGGTACGACCTCGCGGAAAGCGCCGCGGGCAGTGGAACTGCCAACGCCCTTCAGGAGGTACAGCCCGCCCGGATGCATCTCGGTCGTCGCCTCGCTGCCCATCCATTGCACGATCTTCTCGGGATCGGTCAGGAAGGCAAACACGCTGGCGCGCGGCGCCGCGATCTGCGCCTCGCGCTGGACCACGAACGATTCAGGCATCGAAAACCTCGCTGCTCGTCGGCATAACAACGGTGCAATCCGCACGAGAACATATGCCCGGGCGAGGATTTGCCAAGTGCGGTTCAAAGTGCGGTTCGAAAGTGCGGTTGATGACAAAGGACTTTGGCTGTCGCAGGATCGAGCCATGCAACTGAGTTCGACGCTGACATGGCTGGTCGATGCGGCCAGCGCCTCGCCGGGCGCCGACCGGTTCCTCGCCGAACTCGGCAAGCGCCTGGTCGCCGACGACGTGCCGATCGCCGGCGGGGCGCTGACGCTCGCCGTACCGCACCCGATCATTGCGCGCCGCACCTGGCTGTGGCGGGCCGACAACGGCACTGTCATCGAGGCGGTGGGATTTGCGCCGGCGGGATTCGCGCGCGCCGGGGATTCGTCCGGCGATGCCGGCCGGAACTGGCTGACGGGGCTTGCGAGCGGGGCCGTGCATGAAGACGTCGTCGGCCGAGGATCTGACGGACCCGTGCTTGGCTGGATCGGACCGCGCCCGTTCACGCTAAGCGAGGCCGATCGCTTGCGCGAGGCTGCCCGTTTTGCCGCCGCGCCGCTGGCTGCGATTTCGGCGCGCGCGACGCTGACCGCCGTGCTCGAGGCCTATCTCGGGAGACGCAGCGCCGCGCGGGTTCTGGCAGGGCCGTTGCGGCGCGAAGTCGGCGAGACCATTCGCGCCGCCTTGCTCTTCGGTGATCTGCGCGGTTTCACGGCACTGTCCGAGACAGAGCCTCCCGCTGCTGTCATCGATGCGCTGGGGTCGTGGTTCGACTGCATTGCCGGCGCCGTTCACGCCTTCGGCGGCGAGGTGTTGAAGTTCATCGGCGACGGCGTGCTCGCGATCTTTCCGGTCACCGGCGACAATCCCCGCGATGCCTGTGACGCGGCGCTGCGTGCGGTTGCTTCTGCAAAAGCCGGCATGGCGCATCTCGATGTCGCGCGGCGAGAGCAGGGCTTGCCTTCACTGTCCTTCGGCGTGGCGCTGCATCTTGGCGAGATTCTCTGGGGCAATGTCGGCGCGGCCGACCGGCTGGATTTCACCGCGATCGGGCCGGCCGTCAATCTGGTCAGCCGATTGGAAGGGCTGTGCCGGCCGCTCGGCCGGACGGTCCTGATTTCGGGCGCGGTCGCTGCTGAAACCACGGCGACGCTGGTTCCGCTCGGCAACCATGCACTGCGCGGCATTGAAGATGCCTGCGCCGTCTACACGCTGCCGGACGGTTAGGGTCGGCTCACGAAACCGTTAAACCAAACGGTTGACTATTCGAGTCACGCCCCTATACTAAACCAAATGGTTGAGCATTCGATCCATCTCGATGCGGTTTTTCACGCGCTGGCGGATCCAACCCGGCGGGCGATGCTTGGTCATCTGGCGGAACGTGAACTCACGATCGGGGAACTGGCGACGCCGTTCCGCATGAGCTTCGCGGGCGCCTCGAAACATGTGCGGGTGCTGGAGAAGGCGGGCCTGGTGAAACGAAGGGTTCGTGGCCGCACCCATCTGTGTCGCCTCGAGGCGGCGCGGCTTGCGGAAGCAAATGCGTGGCTTGGGCGTTATCAGCACTTCTGGGGCGCCAGGCTCGACGCGCTGGAAGCGCTGCTGCTCGAAGAAGACAGGGCGAAGGCGAGGAAGTGAGGAGTGGAGCGATGGACATGAAGACAAAGCCCGAGGCCTATGGCGAGTTGATCGAACCGACCACGTTGAAGATCCAGCGGCTGCTGCCCGGACCGATCGAGCGCATCTGGGCCTATCTCACCGACAGCGAGCTACGCCGCAAATGGCTGGCGGCCGGCGCGATGGAGATGAAGGTCGGCGCGGCCTTCGAACTGGTCTGGCGCAACAACGAATTGACCGATCCGCCCGGCGCGTGCCCGGCCGGCTTCGGCGGCGAGCACCGGATGCAGAGCCGGATCACCGAACTCGATCCGCCGCGAAAGCTTTCGATCGCCTGGAGCACCACCGGTGACGTGACGTTCGAACTGGAGCCGAAGGGCAAGGGCGTGCTGCTCACGATCATCCATCGGCGCTTCGGCGACCGCGCCACGCTGCTCAAGCACATGGCCGGCTGGCACATGCATCTCGATGTCCTGGTCGCGCGTGCGAGCGGCGAAGAACCATCTCCGTTCTGGGATGGCTGGAGCGGCCTGATGAAGGAATACGACGCCCGTTTGCCGGCCTGATGTCGCAAGCCGGCGCATTCAACCAACAAGCATCGCAACAAACAGGAGGTTAGCCATGCAGATCAACACCGTTTCGGCAAAAGAATGGGAAGCGGCGCGTCAGCAATTGCTGGTGAAGGAGAAGGAAATGACCCGTGCCCGCGACGCGCTCGCCGCCGAGCGTCGGCGGATGCCGTGGCTGGCCGTGGAGAAAAGCTACGCGTTCGAGGGACCAAAGGGCAAGGTAAGCCTGGCCGAGTTGTTCGAGGGCCGCCATCAGTTGATCGTCTACCGCGCCTTCTACGAACCCGGCGTGTTCGGCTGGCCCGAGCATGCCTGCCGCGGCTGCTCGATGGTCGCCGACCAGGTCGCGCACCTCGCGCATCTGAATGCCCGCGATACGACGCTGGTGTTTGCCTCGCGCGCGCCGCAGGCGGACATCGCGCGGCTGAAGGCGCGAATGGGATGGGAGATGATCCCCTGGTACACGGTCACGGACAGCTTCGACGCCGACTTCGGCGTCGGCGAGTGGCACGGCACCAACGTGTTCTTCCGCGACGGCAACAAGATCTTCCGCACCTACTTCGTCAACAGCCGCGGCGACGAGCAGATGGGAGGCACCTGGAATTACCTCGACATCACGCCGCTCGGCCGCCAGGAGGTGTGGGAGGACTCGCCCGAGGGCTATCCGCAAACCCAGACCTACAAGTGGTGGAATTGGCACGACAGCTACGTCGAGGGCGCAGCCCCCGACAAGAGGTGGGTCGAGGTGTCCGACGCCGGCGAGGCTGCGTTCCGTCAGGAAAGCGCGAGCGCGAAACGATGAGCGAGCACTGCACCGGCGGGCCTGGCGGCGGTGCGATCCGCCGGAGCGCCGCCGGCGCAGCCGACTGGCTGTATCTCGCCGCAGCGCCGACATTTGCGATCATGGCGCTGCTGACGGGTGTCCTTGGTCGCGCTTTGCCGGATGCGCTGTGTTCGGCCGCAGGCGCCTCACCGCTGAGCGGAATGGTGCCGATGTATCTGCTGATGAGCGCCTTTCATTTGCCGCCGTGGCTCAGGCTGATCTCCGGCCGGCGATGGGGTGCTCGCCGGCGCTGACCCGGCGTTCGAAATGCAAGCCGCGGCCGGCCCTCGCCGAGGCCCGTGAGCGTCAGGTTTTCGTCATCCCAATCGGATTTGATGGCCGAAGGCTGCCGGACGGCAGTCAAAAAGGGAAATTCGTTGCGAAAGCCGGACGATTCCGGCGCAATCTCATGGCCGTGTGCATTTTTCTTGCGCATGCACGGCGCGAGAGTGGCCTTGCCGAAGATTTGCCTTTCAATGAGATTACATAAAACTCTGGTTCATTGGGCGTGATAGCCAGGCGCGCTCAACGCCAAGGCTGACTGGCGAATCGAGAAGGCATTTCATCCAATCCACAGCAAGTTTGTTGTCGAGGGCGCCGAATGATATGTCGTTCGGTGTTGCTATTTACAGTTGCTGCGATGGCGTGTCATCCGATCCATCGAGGCAATAGTTCGGGGAGAGTTCAGTGCAAAAGTTGATTTCCGCCGTCGTCATGTTGTTTGTCGTCCTTGGTTCGCTGCCGGCGTTGGCTCAAGCCTCGCCCCCGAGCGAAGCTGCGCGAAAGGCGGAATTGACTGCCGCCTGGCAGGCGGCCGGCGCGGCGGGGACCGGCGGGCCCCATGATGTTGTCCTGATCGACCAGGCGACGCTGAAGCTTCCGGCCGGGCACTTCTTCGTGCCGCAGGCCGAGGCCACCCGCGTCCTGCGGGCGCTCGGCAACGTCGTCAACGGTACAAGCCTCGTCGGCCTTGTCGTCGGCACGGGGTCCAATGCCGGCTGGATGGTAGTGATCCGCTACATCAAGGAAGGCTACATCAAGGATGATGATGCCAAGAACTGGAACGCCGACGAACTCCTGCAGAACCTGAAAGAGGGGGTGGAGGAATCGAACAAGGATCGCATCGAGCGCGGGTTTCCCGAGATGCAGGTGATCGGGTGGGTGCAGCCGCCGAATTACGATGCCGCGACCCATCGGCTGGTCTGGTCGCTGCTCGCCAAGGACAAGGGCGACGCGGACACTGCGCCGAAGAACATCAATTACAACACCTATGCGTTGGGGCGGGACGGATATTTCAGCCTCAATCTGCTGTCGGACTCGGAGCGCATCGGCGGCGACAAGGCGATAGCCCATGAGCTGCTGGGCGATCTCGCCTACAATGCCGGCAAGCGCTACGAGGACTTCAGCGCCTCTACCGATCGCATCGCCGAATATGGTCTGCTGGCGCTAGTCGGCGGCGTTGCCGCCAAGAAGCTCGGCCTGTTTGCGATCGTGGCCGCGTTCGTGCTCAAATTCGCCAAGGTCATCTTCGTCGGTCTGGCGGTCGCGGGCGCGGGCGTGATGAATTTCTTCCGTCGCAAGCCGCGCAGCGATCCCGCTGACGGCCAGGCATGAAGGTCTAGCGAACCCTCTGAAAAGTTCGAGCGAACTGTTCCGCCGGCGCCCGCCGCCGGACGCATGCGCATGTCTGCCTTGACTTGACGCGGCCGCTGCAAGCGTCGATTGAGAGAGCAGCCTTTCGCCAAAAGCGACCCAATACAACGAGAAGAGGAAACCCCTGATGGCACGCGTGCGCTGTATCACCGAGATGGGCATGGGCGTCGACGTTCACGGTCGCGACGCCACCAAGGCCGCCAAGCGCGCCGTCTCCGACGCCATCCGCCATTCCAGCCTCGGCTTCTTCCGCATGCTGGGCAAGACCGCCAACGACATGTTCGTTGACGTCATGATCGCAGTGCCGAATCCTGAAGCGGTGGACACCGCGGCGGTGGCAAAGGAACTGCCGTACGGCACCGTCAAGGTAACAGCGGCCGCAGGCGGGCTGGAGATTCCGTCAGAGAGCGGCAATGATCCCATCCTGATTGCGAACGCCGCCGTGATCGTCAGCTTCGACGACGGCAAGACCGGCTGAACAGACCAGGAAGCCGGGAGGATCTCATGACCACACAAGACAGCAGCGACTATTGGAAGCGGGGACGGGTCGAGCTGCGCGCTGCCGGATTTGATCCGGACCGTGCCGCGCAGACCAGCGCGGTCGTCACGATCGCCAGCGCCTACACCAACGCCCATCGCTGCAACAATCGCGTGCGCGCCATCACCGATCTGCTGGTGGAGATCCTCGCGGAACGCGGCGGGCAGGGGCTGATCGTCGGCGCGCCGGCGGTGTCGGATGCGCTGACGCAGGGAACGCCGACGGCGGGCTACAGCCTCGCTTCGCGCGACGTCGTCGCCGACTGCTTCGAGATCGGTCACTACGCCCATCACGGCGACGCCATGATCGTAATTTCCGGCTGCGACAAGACCGGCGCCGCGGCGCTGATGCCGCTGGCACGGACCAATGCGTTTGGGCTCGTGCTCTATCCCGGCACCAGTACGCCCGGCCGCGTCTCGTTCGGCGCATGGGCCAGCAAGGGCAACAACATCACGATCCTGGACTACGCCGAGGCGCGCGCCGCCAACGAATCCGGCCGCATCTCCAGTGAGGAGCTATTGGAGGTCGAGCGCAACGTCATGCCCGGGAGCGGCACCTGCGGCGCGATGTTCACGGCCAACACCATGAGCACGATCGCGGAATCCATCGGCATGATGCTGCCGCGCGGCGCCTCGCATCCCGCCGACTACGACGCCGGCAGCGACATCCACGCTGACGTTCGCGCGCAGGCCCGTGCCTCGGTTGACGCGCTGTACCGCCTGATGCAGGCCGGCATCCGGCCGCGCGACATCATGACCGAGCGCGCCTTCGAGAACGCGATCACGACCGTCTACGCGATGGGCGGCTCGACCAACATGTATCTGCATCTGCTCGCGGTGGCGCGCGAGGCGCAGGTGCCAATCACGATCGAGCGCATCCAGCAGGTCGGCGAGCGCGTCCCGCTGCTTGCCAATCTGCAGCCGCACGGCCCGTTCGCGATGGGCAGCCTGCATGCGATCGGCGGCGTGCCGGTCGTCATGAAGGAATTGCTGCGCGCGGGTTTCCTGCATGGCGACGTCATGACGGTGACCGGCAGGACGCTGGCGGAAAATCTCGCCGATGTGCCGACGCTGGAGCAGATGCCGCCGCAGGACATCGTCTTCCCCGTGACGAAGCCGATCGCGCCGGCGAACAACCACATCAGCGTCCTGAAAGGCAACCTCGCGCCGGAAAGCTGTCTGCTCAAGCTCTCGGGCAAGACCCTGGAGAAGGGCCAGTTCCGCGGCACAGCGCGCGTGTTCGAATCCGAGGCCGACACCATGGCCGCGATCCGCGCCGGCGAGATCGTGCCGGGCAACGTCATCGTGGTGCGCAATGTCGGCCCGGTCGGCGGCCCCGGCATGCCCGAAATGGTGATGCTGACGATCCAACTGCAAGGGCGGGGCCTCGGCGAGGACGTCGCCCTGATTACCGACGGCCGCTTTTCCGGCGTCTCCCACGGCATCCTGATCGGTCATGTCTCGCCGGAAGCCGCGCGCGGCGGCCCGATCGCAGCCGTGCGCGATGGCGACACCATCGTGATCGATCCCACCGCCCGAACCGTCAACCTTGAGGTATCAGCGGACGAGATCGCACGCCGCATGGCCGACTGGCAGGCGCCAGCCTCCGTCGCGCAGGTGCGGCCGGGATCGGTGCACGACAAGTACATCCGGCTGGTCTCGTCGGCGCATTTTGGATGCGTGCTGTGACAATGCGGAAGTTCACCGCACCGTAGTTGTACTTCAGACTTGCTACAATCTTATGTGCATGATCTGTTCTGGTCGATCATGGACAAGATTGCAAGCAGTAGTAGTGCCCGCTTATTCCTCGCGGTGCTTCCGGACGCCGGCACTGCGGAGCAAATTCACCGGCTAGCGGGCGCGCTTAAACACGCCCATCGATTTAGCGGCAGACTGATTGCGCCGGAGCATCTGCATGTTTCGCTATTCTATCTGAGCGGCTCGCCGGAGCATCATGTTCATGCCGTGTGCGAGGCCGCGAGGAACATGCAAACCGAGCCGTTCGAGGTTTCGTTCGACCGCACCGCGAGCTTTCGGGGTAGATCCGGCAATCGTCCGTTCGTCCTGGTCGGAGAGAAAGGGGTGCGGCAGCTGCGGTCGTTTCGGCGGATGCTTGGCGCAGCGATGGCGCGGGGAGGGTTGCGGCGCATGGCAAACACCAGCTTCGAACCGCACGTCACGCTGCTCTATGACGCGCGCAGCGTCGAGGAATATCCAATCGAGCCGATACTCTGGACCGTAACGGAGTTCGTGCTCGTCCGCAGCATGAAGGGCCATGAATACCTCGAACGATGGTCCCTGCAGGCATCAGGGTGAGCGTGGCAGAGGCAACCGAGACGGCACTACTTGCTGATGGCCAACCTCTGCCTCATCTCCTCGATCGAGTTGAATAGATGGGTCGGCCCAGCCGCTTGCAGTGTGGCGGGCAGCGCATAGCCCCAGGTCACCGCGCCTGAATGCATGCCGGCGGCGGTTGCGGCCTCGATGTCGCGCAGTTCGTCGCCGATGCAGATCGTCTCCGACGGCTTGGCGCCGAGCGTTCGGGCGACGCGCCGGAATTTTCGCTGCTTGCCGAAGATCGATGCGCCGCAGTCGAAGCGGGAGATCATGCCGGCGGAAGGCCCAAGCACCTGCCGGACCGATGCGTCGCTGTCGGAACTGACGATCGCGATCTTGATGCCGATGCGCCGCAGTTCCGACAGCAGCGCCGGGACGCCCTCGAACAGCGATATCCCGTCTGCGGCTGCGAGCTTGCGCTTCCGCATGTCGTTGAGGATGACCGGGAGCTGCCGCATCGACACGTTGAGCCGCGCCATGATTTGCCGGGCCGACATCGCGCGCAGCCCCTCGATTTCATCGTCACCGACCGGCGCAAGGTCGAACCGCGCGATCATGTCCTGGAAGGAGGCGCGAAGCCAGGGAAGGGAATCGGCCAGCGTGCCGTCAAAGTCGAAAATGGCGAGGCGATAGCGGGTCATGGCAAGTCGATCTTCAGCGGTCACTTGCCGTCGCCGCCGAAATAGGCCGGCTTTCCCGTCGTCCAGGTCTCGCCCCAAAGCTGGCCGCCGCCATCCACTGTCAGCGTTTCGCCGGTGATGAATTTGGCCGACGGGCCGGCGAGAAAAACGGTCGCTTCCGCGACGTCCCATGGCGAGCCGACGCGCATCATCGGGTTCGAGCGGGGGTAGGCGGCGCGCGCCTCCGGCGTGTAAACGTTCCACCCCTCTGTCTCGATCGCGCCGGGAGCTACGCAATTGACCCGGATGTTCAGCGGCGCCCATTCGACCGCGACCGTGCGCGAGAGCCCGATCACGCCGCTTCGGGCGGCGATCGAGTGCGCGATGCCGTAGAGGCCATGCGTCGTGACAACAACGATGTTGACGATACTGCCGGGGTGCTTGTGATCGCGCCAGCGCTGCGCGGCGGCCTGCATCATGTACCAGGTGCCGTTCAGGTTCGTGTTGATGACGGCGTTCCAGCCCTTCACCGAAAAATCGATCGCGGCTTGCGGAAACTGTCCGCCGGCGCTGTTGACGAGGCAATCGAGGCGGCCATGCGCGGCCCAGACCGCGTCGAACAGGGCGATGACCGCGTCAGGCTCCCTTATGTCGGCCGGGTGTGCGGAGGCCTTGAGACCCCGTTCGGCCAATTGCGTCACGAGCGCATCGAGCTTGGCCTGGTCGCGTCCAACCAATGCGACGTGCGCGCCCGACCGCGCGAACAGCCACGCGATGGCTCGCCCAATGCCGCCGGCGCCGCCCGAAACGACCACGACCTGATCCTTCAGCGCATCGGCCGCGAACATGGTCGGATGCACCGCGAGTTCGGCATCGGTCAGGCCGAGCTTGGCCGGCGAGGATGGATCGGTCATGGACGACGTCAACTCTTGTTATGCACCGCAGCAGCCGTACATTAGCCGCGCAACCGACGCCACGCAAAGAAACGAGTTTTGATGTCCGATCTCTCCGCGTTCCCGATCACGACCCGCTGGCCCGCCAAACATCCCGACCGCCTTCAGCTCTATTCGTTGCCGACGCCGAACGGCGTCAAGGTGTCGATCATGCTGGAAGAGATCGGATTGCCGTATGAAGTGCACCTGGTCGACTTCAACAAGGATGACCAGAAGACCGCGGAATATCTCTCGCTGAATCCGAACGGCAAGATCCCGGCGATCATCGATCCCCATGGACCCGGCGGCAAGCCGCTGCCGCTGTTCGAGACGGGGGCGATCCTGCAATATCTCGCCGAGAAGACCGGCAAGCTTCTGCCCGCCGATCCGGCGCGGCGCTACCAGACCATCCAGTGGCTGCACTTCCAGATGGGCGGGATCGGGCCGATGTTCGGCCAGGTCGGCTTCTTCCACAAATTTGCCGGCAAGGATTATCCCGACAAGCGGCCGCTCGAGCGCTATGTCGCGGAGGCAAAGCGCCTGCTGGGCGTGATGGAGACGCGGCTTTCCGGCCGGCAGTGGGTCATGGACGATGAATACACCATTGCCGATATCTCGATGTTCGGCTGGGTGCGCAACCTGATCGGCTTCTACGGCGCGAGTGATCTCGTTGCGTTCGACACGCTGAAGCAGGTGCCGGCGTGGCTGGAACGCGGGCTGGCGCGGCCGGCGGTGCAGCGCGGGCTCGAGATCCCGAAGCGGCCTTGAGCGGCTATTTGAGCAGTTCGTAGATCACCGGGTTGTCGGCGCAGGCGCCGAAGCCGCATTCGAGCAACGCGCTCGCGACGTTCGCCGCCGTGAGCGCGATGACCAGCCACACCGCCACTTGCGCGAACACGCCGCCGGTGACCGGCAGCACGGCGATTTCCTCCTTGAACTGGCGGTCGAACAGCAGCATGGCCGCGAGCAGGACAATCGCCGCGACGAAGCCGATCAGCGCCCAGGTGTAGTAGTGATAGCCGAGCAGCGCCGAGCCATAACCGGCGTCGCCGGGCATGATGTGCAGCAGCACCTGCCGGGTCGACGCGACAGCGCCGGCCACCGCCGCCAGCAGCGACAGCGCGTAATGGCTGGGGCGGGGTCCGAAGCGGATGTTGAGGATCGGCCCGACGGCGAGCGCCGCGAACAGGATGCGCTGCAGCAGGCAGAGCGGGCACGGCAATTCGTGCAGGATGAACTGTGCGGCAAAGGCGGCGGCCAGCACCAGCGCCACTGCGTAAAGGCCGAGTGCGTTCAAGGTGATTGCGCGCGTCTGGGTCATGCGGTCCTCAGAACGACAGCTTCAGCGTATCGGTCGCATGGTGGAAATAGGTAGCGACGCACGCAACCAGAACGGCCGCGAACAGGCCAAGCGCCAGCGGGCGAGGACCGCGCCAGGCGACCAGCATTGTGACGGCTGTGGCCAGAAACAACAGGGTGAATTCCATGGGTCGATCCTGACAGCAATGCGCGCCAGTTTATCGCAAATTCGCTTGACCCTCGAATAAATCAGGGGACACCGGCCGCGCCGCCGGCGAGCAAGCGGTCTTTGCCGGAAAATGACGTTACGGTGAAGGGACGCAATGTGAATTTTTATTGTCTGTCACATTGCTCCATCGCATGATGCCGTCATCATTTGCCCAATTTCATCCCGAGTGCTCAATGGCTGCGGAAGCGATCCGTCCTGTCGTCCGTCATCAACCCTGGTATAAAATTCTCTATGTTCAGGTCCTGATCGCGATCGTGCTCGGTGTCCTGATCGGGTATTTTTTCCCGGATCTCGGCAAGAACCTGAAGCCGCTCGGTGACGGTTTCATTGCGTTGATCAAGATGATGATCGCGCCGGTAATCTTCTGCACCGTCGTGCACGGCATCTCCTCGATGGGTGATCTCAGGCGCGTCGGCCGTGTCGGCGTGAAATCGCTGATATATTTCGAGACGGTTTCGACGGTCGCGCTGGCTGTCGGATTGCTGGTCGGGGAAGTCCTGCAGCCCGGTCGGGGCTTCAACATCGATGTGGCCAAGATCGACCCGCATTCGGTTGAAACCTACGTCACCCAGGCGAAAGAGCAGGGCATCGTTTCCCACCTGCTCGCGATCATTCCCGACAGCTATTTCAGTGCGCTCGCGCGCGGCGATCTGTTGCAGGTGTTGCTGGTTTCGATCCTCTCCGGCTTTGCCATCGCGTTTCTCGGCAAGACAGGCGAGCCGATCGCCCATGCGGTCGATCAGGCCGCCAAGATGTTCTTTGGCATCATCCGCATGATCGTTCGTCTCGCGCCGCTCGGAGCGCTGGGCGCGATGGCGTATACCGTCGGCGCCTACGGGCTCCACTCGCTGTTGAATCTGATCGCGCTGATCGCGACATTCTACCTGACCAGCATCCTATTCGTACTGGTGGTGCTGGGAGCGATCGCGCGGCTGGCCGGCTTCTCGATCATTCGCTTCATCGCCTACATCAAGGACGAGCTGCTGATCGTGCTCGGGACCTCGTCGTCGGAGACGGTGCTGCCGCAGATGATCCAGAAGATGGAGCATCTTGGCGCCTCCCGGCCGGTGGTCGGGCTTGTCATCCCGACCGGCTACAGTTTCAATCTCGACGGCACCAACATCTACATGACGCTGTCGACCCTGTTCCTGGCGCAGGCGACCAACACTGACCTTACGATCTGGCAGGAGCTCGGCATTCTCGGCATCGCCATGATCACCTCGAAGGGCGCCTCCGGCGTCACCGGCGCTGGCTTCATCACACTCGCGGCGACGCTGTCGATCGTGCCTGACATTCCGATCCAGTCGATCGCCATCCTCGTCGGCATCGACAAGTTCATGAGCGAGTGCCGCGCGCTGACCAACCTGATCGGCAATGGCGTCGCCTGCGTCGTCATCAGCCTCTCTGAAGGCGAACTCGACAAGGACAAGCTGCACGAGACGATGGCGCATCCGATCGAACTCGGCGAAGCCCTGGAGCCGGGCGCCACATCCGGCTAGTCTCGCGAGCGTTTGAATACAGGGGCAATTTCTGGAATAGATCGAGAATGACCAACACCATCTACGGCATCAAGAACTGCGACACCATGAAGAAGGCACGCGCCTGGCTCGACGATCACGGCGTAGCCTACGATTTTCACGATTACAAAGTTGCCGGCATTGTCAAGGACAAGCTCAAGCAATGGTCGGACGAACTCGGCTGGGAAACGCTGCTCAACCGCGCCGGCACGACGTTCAAGAAACTGCCCGAGAGTGACAAGGAAGGCCTGAACGAGCGCAAGGCGCTGGCGCTGATGCTGGCGCAGCCCTCGATGATCAAGCGGCCGGTGCTCGATCTCGGCGGCAAATTGCTGGTCGGCTTCAAGCCGGACATCTACGCCAAGGAAGTGGCGCCGAAGGCGCGCGCAAAGGGCTAGCCGAATTCGAGCAGATCGCCCGACGGAATGCGGCCGGGGGCGCGATGGAAAAGCTCGTGGTCGATGACCGCGCGTAGCTTCGGCACCGGTAGTTTGTCGTTGCCGCGCATCAGGTTCTTGATTTCGAAGCCGCCATCCTCGCTGATGGTCTTCAGCGACGCGATGATGCCGGTAACGACGCTGCCGTCTTCGGAGAACGGCAGCAACAGCCGCTCATAGGCGACTATTCGTCCGTAGATGTCATCGACATTGGCGATGGTATAGACGGGCAGGCGGCGGGCGATGCATTCATGGTAGACCGGCATCACCAGCGGCGCGAGCCTTGCGCCAAGATACTCGTGAAGGTAGCGCCCCTTGCCGGTATTCCCATAAGCGCTCGACATTCGCGTGCCGTTGCTCTGGATCGTCAGGCGTGGCTCGGCACCGGCGTCGACCGCGTAGAACACGAGATCCGGGAGTTCATCCTCCATCCGTGCCGGTTGGTATTCGGCGATGCGCGGCATCGACTGGCTGCGGACGTATAGCCGCAGCCAGGTGTTGAGCAGGTCGCGCTGCTTGATCGATTTGACGACCGACGGTCGGGCGCTTTCGAATTCCAAGGCGGCAATTCCAGGCTGTCCAAATCTCGTTACACTGCGCCTGATGAGAAAATTTTGTGTGAAAATGCGCCTGATAGCGGAAAAACACCGTTAACGACGGCTTGCCGGCGCGCATGAAGCCCCGGCGCGTGTGGCGAGCCGGCGCAGCCATGCCGGCGGCGCAATTCGACTTATGGCGCATCCGGAACTGACACCTGCGCTTTGCCCGTGACAGCTTTCCACCTTGCCTAACCCCCGCCATTGACGGCATATTCCGGCCCGGAGGCGGCAGGCTCGGGACGGCTTCCAAGGGACGTCCCGGAGAACCTGCCCGAATAGGGAAAAATCGGTCACGCGCGAGCGGCTTCTCGCGACGATGGCTGATGGGGGAAATTTATTTGGCTGATGAGTTCATTCTTGAAACCCACGGTTTGACCAAGGAGTTCGCGGGTTTCTTCGCCGTACGCGATGTCGCTCTCAAGGTGCGCCGCGGCAGTATTCATGCGTTGATCGGGCCGAACGGCGCCGGCAAGACGACCTGCTTCAACCTGCTAACCAAGTTTCTGCGGCCTTCGGCAGGGCAGATCCTCTACAAGGGACAGGACATCACCGCGATGGCGCCGGCCGATGTGGCCCGCCTCGGGCTGGTGCGTTCGTTCCAGATTTCGGCGGTGTTTCCGCATTTGACGGCGCTGGAGAATGTCCGTGTCGCCTTGCAGCGCCAGCATGGAAGCTCGTTCGACTTCTGGCGCTCCAAGAGCGTGCTGGACCGCTTCAACGGCCGGGCCCTCGAGCTCCTCAACGATGTCGGTTTGAGCGAATTCGCTAACACGCCGGCGGTCGAGATGCCCTATGGGCGCAAGCGCGCGCTCGAGATCGCGACGACGCTGGCGCTCGACCCCGAGATGATGCTGCTCGACGAGCCGATGGCCGGCATGGGCCATGAGGACATCGACAAGATTGCAGCCCTGATCAAGCGCATTTCGGCGAAGTACACCATCCTGATGGTCGAACATAATCTCTCCGTGGTCGCCAACCTGTCCGACATCATTACGGTGCTGACGCGCGGCCAGGTGCTCGCGCAAGGCAACTACGCCGAGCTCTCGAAAGACGAGAGGGTCAAGGAAGCCTATCTGGGGGCTGGTCATGCCTGATCTGAACATGGCCAAAGCCGCAGCCAAGCCGGCCGATGCGCAGGTTCTCTCCGTTTCCGACCTGCAGGCCTGGTACGGCGAATCCCACATCCTTCACGGCATCAACTTCAATGTGAACGCCGGCGAGGTGGTTACGCTGCTCGGCCGCAACGGCGCCGGCAAGACCACGACGCTGAAATCGGTGATGGGGATCATCGGCAAGCGCACCGGCTCGATCCGCTTCAGCAATGAGGACATCATCCGCGCTTCGTCCGACAGGATTGCGCGGATGGGCATTGCCTTCTGCCCGGAGGAGCGCGGCATTTTTGCCAGCCTCGACGTGCGCGAAAATCTGCTGCTGCCGCCGGTCGTCCGTCCCGGTGGACTGTCGCTCGACCAGATCTTCAACCTTTTTCCGAACCTGAAGGAGCGGCTCAGCAGCCAGGGCACCAAGCTTTCGGGCGGCGAACAGCAGATGCTTGCGATCGCCAGAATTTTGCGCACCGGCGCGCGCTTCCTGATGCTGGATGAGCCGACCGAGGGGCTCGCGCCCGTCATCATCCAGCAGATCGGCCACACCATCGCGCGGCTGAAATCCGAAGGCTTCACCATCCTGCTCGTCGAGCAGAATTTCCGTTTCGCCTCCACCGTGGCCGATCGCTACTACATCGTCGAGCACGGCAAGGTCATCGACGGTTTCTCGAATTCAGAGCTGTCGTCCAACATGGACAAGCTCCATACCTATCTCGGCGTCTGATCGATATTGCGACTGCACTCAGGATTAATGGGAGCTACCATGAAACACATTTCAGGTCTTTTGCTCGGCACGGCGCTGGCGCTTGCCGCATGCGGCGGCGCGTTTGCGCAGGACAAGACCATCAAGGTCGGCGTTCTCACCGACAATTCCGGGCTTTACTCCGACCTCGGCGGCGCCGGCTCGACGCTGGCGGCGCAGATGGCGATCGAGGATTCCGGGATGGCGGCCAAGGGCTGGAAGATCGACCTGATCTCCGCCGACCACCAGAACAAGCCCGACATCGCCACGACCATCGCGCGGCAGTGGATCGACGTCGAAAAGGTCGACATCCTCATGGATGTGCTGAACTCCGGCGTTGCGCTGGCGGTCAACAATGTCGTGAAGGAAAAGAATTCCATCATGATCAATACCGGCGCGGCGACGTCGGATCTCACCAACGCGCAGTGCTCGCCCAATACGGTCCACTGGGTCTACGACACCTACATGCTCGCCAACTCCACCGGCCAGGCGCTAGTGAAGGCCGGCGGCGATACCTGGTACTTCCTGACCGCGGACTACGCTTTCGGTGCGGCCTTGGAGCGCGATACCACGGCGGTCATCGTCAAATCGGGCGGCAAGGTGCTCGGATCGGTAAAGCACCCGCTCAATTCATCGGATTTTTCGTCCTTCCTGCTTCAGGCGCAGGCGTCGAAGGCCAAGATCGTCGGACTTGCCAATGCCGGCGGCGACACCACCAACTCGATCAAGCAGGCTTCGGAGTTCGGCATCGTCGCAGGCGGCCAGAAGCTGGCCGGGCTTCTGCTGTTCATCACGGACGTCCACTCGCTGGGCCTGAAAGTTGCGCAGGGCCTGAACTTCACGGAGACCTTCTATTGGGATCTGAACGACGGCACCCGCGCTTTCGGCAAGCGCTTCTCCGAGCGCATGAAGAACAAGGCGCAGCCCTCGATGGTGCAGGCCGGCGTGTATTCGGGCCTGCTCCACTATTTCAAGACGCTCGAAGCGATGGGCGGCAATCCGCATGACGGCGGCAAGGTGGTCGCAAAGATGAAGGAACTGCCGACCGACGACGCGCTGTTCGGCAAGGGTTCGATCCGCGCCGACGGCCGCAAGATCCACCCGGCCTATCTGTTCGAGGTCAAGAAGCCCGAGGAATCCAAGGGCCCGTGGGATTATTACAAGCTGATCGGCACCACTCCGGCCGAGCAGGCGTTCCGGCCGCTTTCGGAAAGCGCCTGTCCGCTGGTAAAGAAGTAAGGGCTAGCGCCCGCCGGCGTCGTGCCGGTGGGCGTCCATCACGACGAGATTCCGCGTCACAACGAGATTGAGTGCGAAACCGATGCAAGCTCTTTACGCCCAGCTTTTGGTGGGACTGATCAACGGATCGTTCTACGCGCTGCTCAGTCTGGGGCTGGCCGTGATCTTCGGCATGCTCAACATCATCAATTTCGCCCATGGCGCGCTCTACATGATGGGCGCCTTTTGCGCGTATTTTCTGCTCAACATCTTCGGCATCGGCTACTGGCCGGCGCTGATCATCGCCCCGATCGTGGTCGGCATTTTCGGCATGATCCTCGAACGGACCATGCTGCAATGGCTGGCGGGCCTCGACCATCTCTACGGCCTGCTGCTGACCTTCGGCATCGCGCTGATCGTGCAGGGCGTGTTCCAGAACTATTTCGGCTCGTCCGGCCTGCCTTATGCGATCCCCGATGAGCTGAAGGGCGGCATGAACCTCGGCTTCATGTTCCTGCCGATCTACCGCGGCTGGGTGGTGGTGTTCTCGCTCGTGGTCTGCATCGCGACCTGGTTCCTGATCGAGAAGACGCAGCTCGGCGCTTACTTGCGCGCCGCGACGGAAAACCCGACGCTGGTCCGCGCGTTCGGCATCAATGTGCCGAGGATGATCACGCTGACCTACGGGCTCGGCGTCGGCCTCGCCGCGCTGGCGGGCGTGCTGTCCGCGCCGATCAACCAGGTGCGGCCGCTGATGGGCGCGGACCTGATCATCGTCGTGTTCGCGGTGGTGGTGATCGGCGGCATGGGCTCGATCATGGGATCGATCATCACCGGCTTTGCGCTGGGCGTGATCGAAGGACTGACCAAGTATTTTTACCCCGAAGCCTCCAACACCGTGGTTTTCGTTTTGATGGTGCTGGTGTTGCTGGTGAAACCAACGGGACTGACGGGACGGGCGGCCTGACATGAGCGCATTGACCGACGACACACTGACGGCAAGCCCGCGCGCGGTGCGCGACGAGATGATCGTGTTCGCAGGCATGGCGGTGCTGCTGGCGCTGGTGCCCCTGACCGGCATCTACCCGTTCTTCGTGATGCAGGCGCTGTGCTTTGCGCTGCTCGCCTGCGCGTTCAATCTCCTGATCGGGTATGGCGGCCTGTTGTCGTTCGGCCACGCGATGTTCCTCGGGACCGCGGGCTACTGTTCGGCGCATGCGCTCAAGGTCTGGGGTCTGTCGCCTGAACTCGGAATTCTGGTCGGCGTCGCCGGCGCCGCCGCGCTTTCCGTCGTCACCGGCTTCATCTCCATTCGCCGGCAGGGCATCTATTTCTCGATGATCACGCTGGCGCTGTCGCAGCTGCTGTATTTCATCTATTTGCAGGCTCCGTTCACCCATGGCGAAGACGGCATCCAGGGCATTCCGCAGGGCTTTCTGTTCGGGATATTCAATCTCGCCAAGCCGACGGTGCTTTACTACGTGGTGCTGGCCGGCTTCCTCGGCGGCTTCCTGCTGATCTACCGCACCATCAACTCGCCGTTCGGCGAGGTGCTTAAATCGATCCGCGAGAACGAGCAGCGGGCGATCTCGCTCGGCTACAAGACCGACCAGTACAAACTTCTGGCCTTTATCCTCTCCGGCACGCTGGCCGGCTTTGCCGGTTCGCTGAAGGTGTTCGTGGCGCAGAACGCCTCGCTCACCGACGTGCACTGGTCGATGTCGGGCGAAATCGTGCTGATGACGCTGGTCGGCGGCCTCGGCACGATATTCGGTCCCGTCGTCGGCGCCTTCGTCATCATCGCCATGCAGCAGTATCTGGCCGGATTCGGCCAGTGGGTGACTGTCATCCAGGGCGTGATCTTCGTGGCCTGCGTGCTGACGTTCCGCCGCGGTGTGATCGGCGAGATCGCGCATTTTTTCAGGCGGTCGCTGTAAGACGGCCTGATCAGGTTACCAGCTTCAGCCCGGCGATGCCGGCCACGATCAGGCCGATGCTGGCGAGGCGGGCTGCGGTCGCGGGTTCGCCGAACAGGATAATGCCGAGAAACGCCGTTCCGACCGCGCCGATGCCGGTCCATACCGCGTAGGCGGTTCCGATCGGCAGCGATTTCAGCGCCAGACCGAGCAGAAGGACGCTGGCCGCCATCGCGGCCAGCGTCAGCACCGACGGAACCAGCCGTGTGAAACCCTCGGTATATTTGAGGCCGATCGCCCAGCCCACTTCCATGAGGCCGGCGACGAACAACACGATCCAGGCCACGACAACCCTCCCGAACTGGCAGGGCCGTCCCCGCGGACAAATGCTGTGAAACTGGAAGGCCGTCCTCCCGAGGTCGATATGGGACTGGCTACCGCGCTCCGCAATCACCAAATGAGGCTTGATTAGCCCAACTTTCCCTGCCAAACGCTCGATCCCATGTCCGACATCGCCGTTACCGCCGAATCGCCGTCCCGCTCGCCGCTTTCAGAAGAAGTGGCGCGACGGCGAACCTTTGCCATCATTTCGCACCCCGACGCCGGCAAGACCACGCTGACCGAAAAACTCCTGCTGTTCGGCGGCGCCATCAATCTGGCCGGGCAGGTCAAGGCCAAGGGCGAACGCCGCAACACCCGTTCCGACTGGATGAAGATCGAGCGCGAGCGCGGCATCTCCGTCGTGACCTCGGTGATGACGTTCGAGTTCGAAGGCCTCGTCTTCAACCTCCTGGACACGCCGGGCCACGAGGACTTTTCCGAAGATACGTACCGTACGCTGACCGCGGTCGATTCCGCGGTCATGGTGATCGACGCCGCCAAGGGCATCGAGGCGCGCACCCGAAAACTGTTCGAGGTGTGCCGGCTGCGCGACATCCCGATCATCACCTTCATCAACAAGATGGACCGCGAGAGCCGCGACACCTTCGAACTCCTCGACGAGATCGAAAAGACGCTGGCGCTCGACACCACGCCGATGACCTGGCCGGTTGGCCGCGGCCGCGATTTCCTCGGCACCTACGACGTCGTCAATGGCGGCGTTCGGCTGTTGGAAGGCGGCGGCGCCAAGACCGGCGCCACCGAGCAGATCGACATCGCCGATCTCGCCGGCCGCAACGCCAATCTCGACGTCGCCGAGGTCAAGGACGAGCTGGCGCTGGTTTCCGAAGCCTGCAAGCCGTTCGAGCTGGAGGCGTTTCGCGAGGGCCACCTGACGCCGGTGTATTTCGGCAGCGCGCTGCGCAATTTCGGCGTCGGCGATCTGCTGGAGGGCCTCGGCAAGTTCGCTCCCGCGCCGCGCGCGCAGGACAGTAACCTCCGCAAGATCGAGGCGGCCGAGCCGCGCATGAGCGCCTTCGTGTTCAAGATCCAGGCCAACATGGATCCGAACCACCGCGACCGCATCGCGTTCGCGCGGCTGTGTTCCGGCAAGCTCAGCCGCGGCATGAAGGCGAAGCTGGTGCGCACCGGCAAGAACATGAGCCTGTCGAGCCCGCAATTCTTCTTCGCCCAGGACCGCTCCGTGGCCGACGAGGCGTTTGCCGGCGACGTCGTCGGCATTCCCAATCACGGAACCTTAAGGATCGGCGACACGCTGACCGAGGGCGAGGATTTCACCTTTGTCGGCGTGCCCAGCTTTGCGCCGGAAATCGTCCGCCGGGTGCGGCTGACGGATGCGATGAAGGCGAAGAAGCTGAAAGAGGCGCTGCAGCAGATGTCGGAAGAGGGCGTCGTGCAGGTGTTCCGGCCGCGCGACGGCGCGCCGGCGCTGGTCGGCGTCGTCGGCCCGCTGCAGCTCGACGTGCTGAAGGCGCGGCTCGATGCCGAATATTCGCTGCCGGTGGAATTCGAGGTCTCGGAATTCCAGCTCGCGCGCTGGATTTCCTCCGACGACCGCAAGAAGCTGGACGCCTTCATCGCCGCCAACGGCTCTGGCATCGCCGACGACGTCGACGGCGACCCCGTGTTCATGGCCAAGAACGAGTTCTATCTCGGCTACACCCGCGAGCGCGCCGAGGGCATCACCTTCTCCAACGTCAAGGACGTGAAGAAGAAGGCCTGAGAAGCGCGCCGGCGCTCCCCAGGCCCCACTGTCGTCCTCCGCGAAAGCGGGGGACCCAGTACGCCGCGGCTCATCCGTAAACCACTGCCGTCTCTGGAATACTGGGCGGATTCAACCGGTCGTCGCAACACTTTGTGTCTGGCTCACTCGGAGCAATTCGTCGAGAGTTTCCGCCGGTGTTTTCCAGCCGAGGGTTTTTCGGGGCCTGGTGTTGAGGGCAAGCGCC